>Ga0209048_10000652_pt1 | contig 36345 bp, 34 predicted proteins | sample FrelakmetCRP12CR_FD_187146 | JGI IMG/M metagenome (GOLD analysis project Ga0209048, IMG submission 187146) | Freshwater lake sediment microbial communities from the University of Notre Dame, USA, for methane emissions studies - CRP12 CR (SPAdes)... | ecosystem: Environmental > Aquatic >...
GCCAGAGATGGGCAAACTGCACCCCGGCGGAGAGTCCCTGACGACCAGCCAGGAAGGTGTCCAGCCAAGAGCGTTGTTTGTCATTCAAAATCCGGTCCTGACAGGTGGCCCATAAATCATCTGTGATGTGATTGATCACCAGGCTGTTTTGTCCAAACCAGATGCGCTGATCCTGTTCGCCGAACTCATAGGTTACTGTCGGGATATCCAGGTAACGCGCTGTTTCGTAGACTGCACCAAATTCCTGGATCATGCCATTCGCGATGACAACCACATCCGGACGTTTTTTCTGGAAATATGCCAAGGCTTTGCGGGCGGCATCCATGTTGCGCTCATGGCGGAAGATGTAAACTGGTTCCGTGCCCGTCACTTCTTCGCGTTGAAGAATGTACTGCGTGTCGAAAACTGTGACACGCTCCACAGCCCGGGCTAATGCCTCAGGGATTTCGTACTCCGGTTCCAAGTCAAGAAATGAGATCGGAGTCATGAGAGGCTGGGCTTTTCCCAAAATATCCCGGGCATACAAGTTCTGCCGTTGCGCGTCGAACCGACTAATGGGTTTTGAGAAGTCACCGTAGGGCAGGTAACCAAGGGTTACCTCATGCCCCAAACCCCGCAGAGTCAGGCCGATAGCAACCGCGTGTTTAATCCAAAAATGCAGATAAACGAAAAGGAATACTTTTTTACCTGTCACAGCAGATTGGGCATAAGGAGTTGCATCGGCGATCATTTTTGGCAGGCGAGCTTTTAGTGTTTCGAGGTTAAAGCGGCTGAAGGCTTTTTTCTCAGGGTTGCGGAACAACCAATAGAGTTCAGCGGTAAAAGGCAATTCGCCAAGAAAATCTTTAACTCGAGACTTGGCACTCATTTGGACTCAATCTTCCATTCCAGTCGCGGACGCAAAACACCCGGGCGCGGCTCGGCCCATTGCATACCAGGCGCGCCTGAAGTATCCACGTTGAAGGTGAGGGCCTGTTCGTCCATGAAGTATCGGCGGACACGGTAAGAACTGGCATTGACGCCCAGCGTGTAACGCCCGCCGTTCAGGAAATCGGGTGGAAGCACGCAACCGCTGATGTAATGCCCGGCCGGGCGTGAGCCGTATTTCTCAAAGTGCTTTTGGTCATCAGTATCAAAAGATGTCAGCACAAACTCGCCGCGCGCCGTGCTCAGGTAGATCCCGATGCGCAAGCCAGTCAACGGGCCTGCCAGGGCATACTCCATTTCAATTTTGAACGCTTCGGTCGAGCGGACCGTGTCCACGATTTTCCCGGCCTTGTCCAACAGGCGCATGGCAATCGGGCGGAAGGGTGCGGCATCGGCGGGCACTTCGCCTGCTTCCCAGATGCGTTCCCCAACTTTGGCATTTCCTGCAGAGAGGTAATAATCCACGGCCTCTGAGGAGGGAGCCCGCAAGACCAGACGGCCTTTTTCCATCACAATCGATTCCTGCGTAAGCCGCAAAACGGCCGACATGTTATGGCTGACGAACAACACTGTGCGACCATCCCGGGCCACGTCGCCCATTTTACCCAGACATTTCTTCTGGAATTCAACATCGCCCACTGCCAGCACTTCGTCCACCACCAGGATTTCAGGTTCAAGGTGGGCAGCCACGGCAAAAGCCAGGCGCAGGTACATCCCTGAAGAATAACGTTTGACGGGCGTGTCAATGAACTGTTCCACTTCCGAAAATGCCACAATCTCATCAAACTTACGCACAATTTCAGCGTTTCTCATCCCCAGGATGGCGCCGTTTAAAAAGATATTTTCACGCCCAGTTAACTCGGGATGAAAACCCGTTCCAACTTCAAGCAGCGACCCGACGCGGCCCCGGATGGCTACCGTCCCGGTCGTGGGCTCGGTAATACGGGAAAGAACCTTGAGCAGAGTGCTTTTCCCGGCTCCATTGCGCCCGATGATGCCCAGCACCTGTCCTTGTTGGACCTCGAAATTAATATCCTTCAAAGCCCAGATATACTCTTCGCCCGGCTGGAGTACGTCCTGCCCAACCGAGCGGCGGATAATGGCGCCAGCCCGGCGGAACGGCCGGCTTACAGCTTGCGAGATACTCTCGCTCAGCGTACGGTATTTCTGCGGAGTAAGTCCGATGCGGTATCGTTTGCCCAGGTTTTCAGCAAGGATTACAGGTTTCATAAGAGTTAAATCGTATCTGCAAAAGTGCGTTCCATCCGGCGGAAGTAAATCATTCCGCTGACCAATATCACCAGCGCCACAACCGCCGAAATAATCAGGCGTGTGTCCGGGCCGGTGGGCGTGCCCAGGATGGCCCAGCGGAAGCCGTTGATGACACCCGCCATCGGGTTGAGAGCATAGATCATCTGCCATTTGGCCGGTATCATCGTAGTGGAGTAGACCACCGGGGAGATGAATTGCAGAATAGAGGAAAGGAATGGGAGGATATAGCCCACATCACGGTACTGAACATAGAGCGCTGAGAGCCAAAGGGCAATGCCCAGGGCAGTCATCAGCGCCATAAGCAGGAATGGGATAAGGGTCCAGAGCGCGGTGGTGATAGTGATATGCGCCTGCCTGGTCAGGTTGTAATACAAAGCGATCCCAATCAAGACCACGAAAGCGATCAGGAAATCCACCAGCCCGCTTAATACCGAAGCCAGCGGCAGAACCAGTTTGGGAAAGTAAATCTTCGTGATCATGTTCTGGTGGCTGACCAGCGAACGGCTGGCGTTATTAAGTGCGTTGGTAAACAGGGTCCACGGGAGGAGCGCCACGAAGGAGAAAATCGGATAAGGGATCCCGTTATCCGCCTGAATGTGGGCCAGCCCACCGAAGAAAATACTGAACACCACCATGTTCAAGAACGGCTGGATCACCGCCCAACTCACGCCGAGGGCGGTTTGTTTATAGCGCACCTTCAGGTCTCGCCAGGTCATAAAATAGACAAGTTCACGGTAAACCCATAGTTCGCGCAAATTCAGGGCCGTCCAGCCATTAGATGAACGAATTACAACCGTCTTCGGTTCAGGGAAAGCGATCGCTGCCTTTGCCATATTTCTTTCTTATTTTTCTTTCTGCCCAAGGCCATCCAGGCGAACCTTAAACCCGCTCACCACCAGAACCGGCGCGCCTCCGTCTGACACAACAGTTATACCTTGCTCCAAACAAGTCAGGCGGCAAATATCGGCTACATCCCCTTCACCCTGTAAGGCAACCCGGTCAAACCCGGCCGCGCGGATCTGTTCGATGTGCTCCTTAACATGCTGGCGGGTATTCCGGTAAAGCAGGAACTGCTGTTCAATATAGTCCACCGTCAGACGCGCACGCAGTGCAATCCCTTCGGGGGTGATGATATAGCGCAGTTTCTTACGGTTGGCGCGCTTAATCTTTATGTAACCCTTCTCGATCAGGCGTTTGAGATGCCAATTTACAGTGCCCACTGCCACATCCAGTTGTGTGGCGATGGAGGCCTGGGTTACATCGGGGTCACGCTCGATGGTTTCGAGCAGAGCCAGTTCATGGGTTGATTCGGTGGAATTTGCCATAGTTTTCCCGGTTATGCGTTCCCAATTTGCAGACGTTTGAGATCAGCTTCAACCATCATCTCCACCAAATCTTTAAATCCTACTTGCGGCGACCAGCCCAGTTCCTGACGGGCTTTTGATGGGTCGGCAATAAGCCGGTCAACTTCAGATGGGCGCACAAAACGCTGATCTTGCACCACGTAATCCTGGTAGTTTAATCCTACATAGTTGAAAGCCAATTCACAGAATTGGCGTACCGAATGGGTCTTGCCGGTACCGATGACATAATCTTGCGGGGTCTCCCGCTGGAGCATCTTCCACATCACGCCCACGTATTCTCCCGCAAAACCCCAATCCCGTTGGGAATCCAGGTTGCCGAGGCGGAGTTCCTTGTCCAACCCGGCTTTAATCCTCGCCACACCATTCGAAATTTTGCGGGTAACAAATTCCAGTCCACGCCGCGGGCTTTCATGGTTAAAGAGGATGCCAGAAACGGCAAACAAGTTATAAGATTCGCGATAGTTGACCGTGATCCAATGCCCGTACACTTTCGCGACCCCGTATGGGCTGCGCGGGTAAAAGGGTGTCGTTTCACACTGAGGAGTCTCGACGACTTTCCCAAACATCTCACTGCTGGATGCCTGGTAGAAGCGGCATTTTGGGTTCACCTGGCGAATTGCCTCAAGTATGCGCGTCACTCCCAGGGCAGTCACTTCACCGGTTAGAACAGCCTGACTCCAGGAGGCCGCCACAAAAGACTGCGCCGCAAGGTTATACACCTCATCCGGTCGATATTGCTCCAGGACAGCAGTGAGCGAGCTCTGGTCGTGCAAATCACCCTGAATGATGTTAATATCATTCTGGATGTGCTGGATACGCTCAAAGGTTACAGTGCTGGAACGACGCACCATCCCAACCACATCATAGCCTTTTGAGAGTAAAAACTCCGCCAAGTACGAACCGACCTGGCCAGTTACACCGGTGATAAGGGCAGTAGGCATAAACCATCCTTTCAAAATTCAGTTGCTGAATTATAAACGCAAATGAAAATACGTCAAGTGCGTTGCAAACCGGTTTACCATCACCCCTTTCAATGTTTTTGCAAGCGCAAGGCCAACATTTTCCCCCCAATATTTTATTTGTTCCGACAATGTTTTTGTTAAGGAAAGCAGTTTGGAGAATCTTCCTTATCTCCGTTTTGGCTGCCGCCGGTCCCACCACCACCCCCCCGCTAATATCATGGCACTCAGTATGAAGATCAGCGCGAAAATCACAAAAACGTGCGGGACCCATCCCTGCCAATGCAGGTAACGCGCCGCATACCAATACCCGAACAACACAAGGAATACTCCTTCCACTGCCAAGGCACGACCCAGCCAGCGGTCGCGGGTGAGGCGTTGCCAGGTTAGAGCCTGGGCAGCCAAAGCGGCCTGGAAGAGTAACAATATAACGCGGTAGCGCGGGTTGTCCCACTGATCGCCGCCTGCGCGAGCCGATGAAATAATAATCCATGCCCAGGAAACCAGCCAAAGCCACAGCCAGGCGAGGCGTTCCCGTTTATCGTCTGTTTTCCAAATGGAGCGCAGGCTGTAAAGTAGGAATGGGAGCAGCGCATACCAGCCCAACCCGCGCAGGATACCCAGGGCACGCATCGGCCAGACGGCCGGATCGGCAATTGCCGCCGGCAATACCGGCTGGGCAATCCCATAGCCGGTGATAAATGGCAAATGCAGCGGTTCTGGCAAAACAGTAAAGATTGTCTGGAGCCAGCCGGAGTTTAGCGCAGTGATATATGCGCTGTAATTTGCCGAATAGCGCAGCCAGTTGACCAGGTTCGCCAATGGTCCGCCCGGAACTTGAAGCGTGCCTCCCACCACCTCACCCAACAACAAGGCTGCCAGCACGACCACCAACACCACTCCAGCCACCCACCACCAACTGATATGGCGCTCTTTTTCCCGCAGCCAGGCCCAGACGCCCAATCCCACCAATGCGGCTACGACCACACCCGGCGAGAAAAGCAGCATGCCGAGGAGACTTCCGACCAGCCAAAGCCAGGCTGTTCGATGATGGTTCGCCAGCCAGTCCACCACACCCCAGAAGGCCATCGCAATAAACAGGATCAAGAACGGCTCGCGTATTTGCGAGCTACCCACCAGGAGAGACTCAGGGTACAACGCCATGATCCATCCCATCACCAGCGCCACGCTCTCCCCCCAACTCTGACGCGCCCCCTTCCAGGCCAGTGCTACACCAATAGATCCTGCCAACGCGGAAAGCAGGATCATCAACCAAGGACGGTGTGCATCCGGGCTTAGAAAGCGATAGAACAGGCTGTGAAAGAAAAGCAGTCCGCCGTACTGATCCTCGGAACCATAAGATTTGTCAAAAGCCCGCCAGAGTGGATCACCGGAGGATGCCAGTCCCCAGGCTTCCGAATCGTATGTGTAGGCATCGCGGAAGATATAACCTGAATTATGTACCTGGGTATCGTTTCCAAAAGGGGGCAGGATGTACGAGAATGTCATGCCCAACCCGAGGCGGAGGAACAGCGCCAGCACCAGCATCACCATCAAGGTCCGGGGTGCACCGGCAGAGCGCCACAGCGCGGTGAGTGACAGCAGACCCAGCGTCAAAACCAAGGCAAAGGCCAGCCAACCAATCCACCACGTTCCCGGACCGAGCAGCGAAAGGGCCAGGCCCAGGCTGAGACTGACAGGCAGAATCCAACGCAGATCAAGCAGGATTGTTTTCATATCTTTTCCTGTTCAGGAGAGAAACACCCCACCACAGCACAACAAACAAAACCAACGTCTGGATGGGAACGGAAAAGCGCGGGTTATCACCATGGTCGAGCAATGTCTGCAGGATGGAGGTAAACCAGACGACGCCGGCAGCAAACCAGACGAATGGGTTCATTTTCAGGGTCTGGCGCATTTTCTTCCAGATAAGAGTCAATGACCCAACCAAAAACGCCATGTTGAATACAAACATTCCACCGCGTTCGGTCGTTATCAATGCAGAAATAAACCCTCGCAGAGCCGGGTTGGCAACTGATGAAGATGACCAGTAAACCGGGGCCTTCCAAAACCATAACCAGCCAAGCAGAACATTGCGCAGGTATAGAACAGGATGAGCGATGATCAATTGAATGGACAATTTTGCCAGAAAATTTGAGAGCGGGATGAAACCAAGCCCGGATACCTTTTCCAATGCAGGGATGGCATCCCAGATGGCGTTGGCGGGTACGCCGGTTTCTGTAATTCGTTCATCTCGAAATTGGATGTAGGTATCACGAATGGCAGCGTATTCATCCGGCACGTACTCAAAGAATAGCCCGGCATGCTGTACCAGGTTATAACCGTTCATGACACTCAGGCTCCAAATGCCAAAGCGCTGGTGGATGAAATTCACCCATGCCCCAACAAGGAGCAGGCCCGCAAGCCCGGCAGCCAGGGCCGCACTCCAGCGCATTTTTGGCGCAACGACCTTCCAGAAGGCAAGCAGGAAAAGTGCCACCCAGAATGGGAGGAAGATGAATAGGGGGCGGGTCAGTGTGACCAGGCCAGCCATCAACCCGCCAGCCAGCCCGGCAATCACTACCTGCCAGAGTGGGCGTTTGATGTCTGAGAAAAGCAGCCAGGCAAGGCAGGCCAGTGAGGCAACCATGAAAAAAGTGGTCAGGGTCTCGCTGATCAGGTTGGCTTCAAAAAAGAGCTGTCCAAGGTTAAGCGTATGCGCCAGGGCAGCCAAAGCCCCGAACCAACCCTTTCGACTGATACGCCAACCAATATAGAAGAAAAGCAATGTCGTGGCGAGACCAAGTGCCAGTTGCGCAACATAAACCCGCTCGTCCGGACCGATGAGCGCCAGAAAGACGGGATAGCCGGGTGTGCGTGTGCCATCGAGATTTTTCCAGCCTCCCAAAATGGCCTCGGCTGAGCGGCGGTACCCGCCGGTATCGTTATACAAAACCGGGCGATAGAAAAGATACAGCAACACGCGCTCGACAACTGCAACCGCAGCAATCATCACCAGCCAGGTGCTTGTTTTCAAGTTTCCAAGGAAATGCCAGACCTTAAACATCGAACCCTTTCAAGGCGCGTTTGGCACGCTCGACCCATGAATACTGTTCCACAGCGCGGCGGGCACGTTGACCGAGAGCCTGCCGCTGATTTTCATCAGCCAGTAGCCCGCTGAGAGCGGATTCCCACGCAGTAACATTTTCCGCAGGGCAGAAGACCGCAGTCGTATCATCCAGCACTTCGCGCAAGACGGGCAGGTCACTGGTCAGGATGGTGCGCCCGGCAGCCATATACTCGAACATCTTCATCGGGCTGCAGATCTCGGCAGTGTTCCCGCCGCTGGATGTGGCAACATTTCGCTGGTAGGGCATCAGCAGCACGTCCGCGGCGGACTGATACAGCGGAATACGTTCGTTCGGCATGAATCCGGTAAAGGTGACATTTGCCAGGGCTTGCGCGGCAGCACGCGTCGCCCAAGTTTTCACGTCCGCGGGACGCCCTCCCACCCAGACAAAACTGGCTTGCGGGAATTTTTTCGCCAATGCCAGGAACAGGTCCGCGCCGCGGCCTTCGTAGAGGTGACCGGTGCAGAGGACGGTGGTGACGGCGGGCAAGCCAAGTTCTTGGCGGGCAGGCTCGGGATCCGGCAGCGAGTTGTAACGCTCCAGGTCCACTCCATCCGGGGAAATGACGGTTCGCCCGGCTGGCAAATCCAATGCGCTTCGCAGCGCGGCGGTAATGGGTAGCAGGCGCTTGCGACCGGGGAGGGTCAGAAAAAGGTGCAACCAGAACGGACCGAAGCGCCCAGACGGGAAGTCGTGCAACTCCAGCATGGAGGGCATCCCAACCAGCGAGCCAAGGGCGGCGGACTGGAGCGGCCAAACGTATAACAGATCCGCCCTGAGGCTGCGGGCATGCCAGACGGCTACCCAGGGGAACATACGGCGGGTTCTGGCAGACAACCATTCAATGTTGAAGAGGGTGCGGAGACCGTAGTGTTGTTGCAAAACGGCAGGATTCAAACCTTCAGGTTGTGGGCCGGGGACCAGCAGAATGACATCATGCCCCAGTTGAGTGAAGGCCTGGCAGACCTTCATTACCTGGATGCTGTTGGCGGTATCGGATGGAACTTGCGCCGAAGAAATACATACTATTCTCATTTTTCAATGAGATCCTTCCTCATGCTCGTTGTCCGTGTCAAGTAATCCCAATCTCAGCGCAGACAGTTGTTCGGCGATCAGACCGATGAAGAAAAACAACAATCCGGTGACGATTGCCAGCATTGCCCCAACGCTTACCCCGCGAGCCCGCAGCAAAATTGGAATTCCCCAGATAAAGCCGAAACCGATACACAGAACTGAAAGTGACAGGAATATCCTGAGTGGGTTGAATAGCATGGCAATGTTGATGATTTCCATAACTGTCTGGATGGCTGTGAAAGTATTTATCGTGCTTTTTCCAGTTGCCCGCTTATTGATGGTGATGGGGTGTTCCAAAACCAGATGGCGTTTTTTGATGAATATCAAAGTAATCACATCACTGAAAGCCATCGAGTCCGGGCAAATGGATAAATATCTCTGTACAAGTTTAGTCTGATATAGTTTAAAACCGGAGTTTAAATCTGAAATATGAATTGGCATGAGCAGGGCGGCAAATTTACGGATCATCCACTTGCCGATATCACGATACAGGCCTGATGAGCCTTGTTTGCCTCGATTCCCTACCACCAGGTCGGCATCTTTCTCCAAGGTAAACCGAAACAATTCGTCCAAATCACTTAACTCATGCTGACCATCGGCATCAATCGTCACTACGTAACGGGTGTCGGCATTAAGAAGCCCTGTTTTGATCGCGCCACCATACCCACGATTGACCTTATGATGGATTATTTTTATTTCAGGATACTCTTCATAGTCTTTCAGGATCATGGGGGTGTCGTCACTGGAGCCATCATCGACCAGGATCAACTTCCAATTATGACCGAGGCAATAAGGGACCAGTTCTGTAAGCAGACCTTGTAGAAAGGCCGCTTCATTAAAAATGGGGACGACTACAGAAAGCAGCGCCGATCCTGGGTCAATATTTGGTTTCTGGTTTCGTTCCATATGCATCATCCTGAACAGAACATAACGACGTCACTGCGAAGACATAAACCGCTTATCATTTGAAAACACGGCGCGAGTTTCGGGCATTTGTGCCTTCGTGGAATTCATACCGGTTAATTCCGTTAATGCTCATATGATTTTATACCTGCACTGCGAGTTATCGCAATTTTAGCAGGATATACCCATCATTCTGCATCACTACTGTCACCGGCAGGCTGGTTAAAATCTCCGGCGTGACCTTGAAATCAATCACCAGATAAGTGGCTTTTAGACTCTCCGCCAGAGGGACCAGGCTGTCCAACCGTTCCTGGGGAGCGGTCATGGCGCGTAGAGTATCCATTTGTTTAGTGGTCGCCAACCACCCTGGCAAAGCGGAGCGGTTGCTATAGCCCAGGATGCCGCTATCCCGCAAAGTGTACACCAGAGGACGCAAGGCTGCATAGCGCACACTGAGAGTCTGGGACGTGAAGGCGGTATCTTCGTTGAAGAAAAGCACCCCTTCCCCCGGTTGGGTCTGGGTTCGCAGGGCAACGATCAGATTATCAATGGGACGTGGAGAGGCGCATACCAGGCGGGCTCTTGAGAAACAAGAGATGGCTTGCAACATGTCACGTACAGCGGGACGATTGGTAGCCCCCCAGAAGCCAAACAGCACAATCCCCAGCGCGATGACCGCCCCGCGAGCCTGACGTTTAACCAGTCGTGGTGCCAACTCGACCAGTGGCCACAACCAGAACAGCAGGAAGAGTGGCACGAAATAGCGCAGGCAACGCACCAACTCAGTCTCGAGCGGAAGGATGTGGAAGTGTTGTTCAACGATCCGTTCGCCGAAGGGGATCAGGATACTGGTGATAAAAAGTCCTGCCATCCATAACAGCACCACTTTTATCGGCGTACGGTCATTTTTCTTAAGCAGCCAGGTAGCAACAAGCCCGACCAGTGCCACTGGGAGGAGCAGGTTGCGGGTCATGTTCCACAGGAAAGTAGCCAACGCGGCGGGCGCATTCAGCAGGTTGGCCGGAGAGTAAGTTTGCAAGACCGTCATCACCGTAGTGAAGTCCGCTGCCTGGCCGCGAAGATTGTAAGATAAGTAATTGATAGCATATGGAATAAGAGGGATTAGGAAAAGGACGCCCAAGCCCAGCATGATCAGCATCCGCCGTTTCCAGTTCCAGCTCTTGGGCTGCAGCAGCCAGAGACTGAGCCAGATGGCAAATCCCCAGGCTGGGGCGCTGATCGGATGGACGTACACCAGCAGCCCGGCGAAAATCATCAGCCAGGGCCAGCGCCCGGGACGATCCTTCCAGATCAAAACAAGCGCCAGTAAAAAGGGCAACACCGATTGGAAGGTAACGCGCGGTAGCGCATCCTGCCATACGCCCCAGATCTCACCCAGGCCGATATTGATGACCGTCATGGCAGTCAGAAATGCCAGTATGAAAGCCCAGAAACGGTTTTTAAATAGCACCCTTCCCAGGAAATAAAAGCCAAGCAGTTGCAGGAAAGTTTGCGGGAACACCAACCAGGCATAAGCCAGGCCATAGTCGCCGGTCAGACGGTTTAGGGCACGTATGAGCGGAATATGGATAGTGGCGTAAATGCCAATATTGTTTGAATCGCCCAGAGCAGGGTCATTCTTGAACCAGCCAGGGTGGTCCAGGGCAGCCGCATAACTGGCAATATTACCGCCATCACCGGTCAGGATGACCACCGGATAGTTCGCCTGCAGCCGGCCCAGGAAATATAACCCGGAAAAGGCCAGGAAAGTTAGAACGGCCAACCAATCCCAGCGGTTGACTCCAGGAAGTGCGAACTGCCGCTTCACTGGATGGCGATCCTTGCGGGACTCATCAGACCGGACCTCAGTAATTGAAGGTGGAGGCAAATCCGATTCTGGGGGTTGAGGTTCGGCCCGCGCCCGGCAGCGGACCTCCCACAGGCCGCGCAGAGTGATAAAACCAATGGAAACGATAAAGTACCCTGATAGAATAACGGCCATCATCAGATACCCGTATCGGGGCACCAGAGAGTATATAAGAGCCAACTCGATGACACCCGTCAGCAAGGAAATCAGGACCGGATAGCCAGCCTTGCCGAGGGAGAGGAAGAGCGAGCGATTCCACTGGAAGGTGCTGGCAAATCCATAGCCAGCGATCAGGATCAACAGCAGCGGATAGGCGGGCCGTGCTTGCAGTTTGTATAGAGTGGGAATGATCCACCAGCCGGTCAGCGCCCAGGCAGTCCAGATTGCCAGAACGACTCCGCCGGTGATCACAGTGATTCGTTTGAGCAGGCGCAGGGTCGTACCCCATTGGGCCTTGGCAATCGTGCGGGAAATTTCAGTATAAGTCGGTGCGATGAATGGATCGAGGATCAACGTAATGGGGATGATCAGTGTCATGGCGATTTTAAAATAGCCCACAGCTGTCGTGGAGAGCAAATTCGCCATATAAAGCGGGATGTTATCACGGAAGAACAGGTTCATCGTTCCATTTAGATTAGTATTAAGCGCGAACATGAACAACGCGCGTTTTCCTGGTAAGGTTCGCAGCGGGATTTTCCACCAGCCCGGTCCTAATACTTGCTTCAATTCGCGCAATGCCAGTACAACCAGGGATAAACCCACATAGGTTTTTCCAAGAACATACGCCAGCAGGATGGCTTCCAACAAATGGGGAGCCGCGATCAGGTGACCCCAGCGATAGAGCACATAAGTCCCGCCGATCATAGAACTGGTGATAATGCTGTTGATCAGATTGACGCGGGCGAGATGGTCGAAACGATGGGTGGCTTGTAAAACCCCGGTGGAGGTCTCATAAATCAGGTTGCTAAGAATAATGAGACCATAGAAAACAAATATGGGAGCTGTGGTGACGTCTCCGGCAAAAACTTTGGATGCCCAAGGGGCGAGAAATACTACTGCCAGAAAAGCAACGATCGACATGGCTGCTTCTGTCAGGCCAGCCGCCTTAACCACAGCAGCCGCCTCCTGCTTCTTATCATCTGCAAGGGATGGGCCCAAATGTTTGACCACCACCTCGCTCATCCGAAAGGACAGGAAGCGATTGATGTTGGATGCAAATGTTTGAATGATAGCTATCGTCCCCCAGGCAGTCACACCGATCAGGCGCACGGCTATGACCGTTTGACCGAAACTCAGAACAGATGAAATCACATTACTGCCAAAAAGGTAGCTGCTGTTGCGCACGATCCGGCGCAGTAGATTGTCCTCCTTCCAGGTCGCGCTGAGCTTTTGGAAAATGGTCACGGAGTAGCCACCTCTTTGGCCCACTCACGCTCATCGCGGTACCACTCCACAAGATGTTTCATTCCCTCTACCAGGTCCATCTGTGGCTCCCAGCCGAGCAGGCGTTTGGCCTTGCTGATGTCGGCCCAGTTGGCAAGGATATCGGCTCGGTGGGCAGGGTGGTTTTGAAGCTGAGCTTTTTTGCCAGTCAGTTCTTCAAGCATGACGATCATTTGATTAATGGTAATAGGTTCGTGCCCACCCAGGTTGAAGATTTCATAGCCCAGGGGTTTGAGTCCCAGGATGGTGCCGCGCACAATATCATCCAGGTAGGTAAAGCCGCGCGACTGATCCCCGGTCCCATAGAGATGCACCGGCTGGCCTTCTGTAATCCACTTTGTAAAACGGAACATGACCATGTCGGGGCGCCCTGCCGGTCCATAGACGGTGAAATAGCGCAGGATGGTTACATCCAGGTCGTGCATAAAATGGTACGAGTGACACAAGACCTCGGCGCTCTTCTTGCTGGCCGCGTAAGGCTGGAGTGGATGGTCCGATTCGGCGGTCTCAGGCGTGGGCAGAGGCGGGTTGGTCCCATAGATGCCAGCCGTGGAAGCTTGAATAAATTTTTTAATACCTCGTCGGCGCGCTAATTCGAGCAGGTTGAGCGTCCCGGTCAGATTGGTTTCCATAAAAGTCCAGGGATCCTGGATGCTGTCACGCACCCCGGCGCGTGCCGCCAGGTTAATGACCGCCTCGAAGGCGGGAAGTTTCTCCACTGAACCACGGTCCGAAATATCGAGTTTCTGGAAGGTAAATCCGGAAAGGGCTTGCAATTTCCGCAGACGATACTCTTTCATGCGGACATCGTAGGAATCGTTCAGGTTGTCCACACCGGTGACGGCATGTCCCTGTTCGATCAGCATTTCGGTGAGGCGGCTGCCGATAAACCCGGCCGCGCCTGTGACCAGATAATTCGCCATTAGAGTCGTTCCACCTTCGGACTATCCTTGCCCATCTTTCCCAGTGCATTGCGGCTGTCAAAGATGAATTTGGCTGCATCCAGAATGGCCTTGTAGTCATAAACCTTGTGGTTCGTCACGGCAACGACCAGGTCTGCAGCCCGCACAGCCGTCATCAGGTCCGGCACACTGTGCATCTCTGCGTCCTCGTGGGTCTTCAGGGTTGGGATATACGGGTCGTGATATTCGACCATCGCACCTTTGTTTTGGAGCAGTTCTATCACGTCCAGCGCGGGGGATTCGCGAATGTCGTCAATATCGGGTTTGTACGCAACGCCCAGGACGAGGCAGTGTGCCCCCTTCAGCGCTTGACCGCGCTCGTTAAGAGCCTCGAGTATGCGGGTAACAACGTAGCGCGGCATGTTGGTGTTAATCTCGGAGGCCAGCTCGATAAAACGCGCCGTGTACTGGTAAGCCTTCATCTTCCAGGAGAGATACAGCGGGTCAATAGGGATACAGTGCCCGCCCAGGCCGGGGCCGGGGGTGAACTTCATAAAGCCGAAGGGCTTGGTGGCCGCCGCGTCGATCACTTCCCACACATCCACGCCCATCCTTTCGCACATGATCGCCAGTTCATTAACCATGCCTATATTGACCATGCGGAAGGTGTTCTCCAGAAGTTTCGCCATCTCGGCTGCTTCTGCCGATGAGACTGCATGGATGTGCTGGATGGCTCCGCCATACCAAGCCGCCGTGACCTCCGTGCAGGCTGGGGTGATGCCGCCCACTACTTTGGGCGTGTTCAGGGTGGTGAAATCCTCGCGGCCCGGGTCGACCCGTTCTGGTGAGAAGGCCAGGAACCAATCCTCGCCGACCGTCAAACCGTTGGCTTCCCCCAACATCGGCAGAAGGATCTCACGCGTAGTGCCTGGATAAGTGGTCGACTCCAGTACGACGACCATGCCCTTGTGCATATACTTCGCCAGTTGCTCTGTGGCAGACAGGATGAACGACATATCCGGGTCACCGGTTTTACGCAGCGGCGTCGGGACGCAGATGCTGACAGCATCCATTTCCTTCAAAACCGAGAAATCCGTAGTGGCTTTCAGGTGGCCTGACTTGACCAGCGGAGTGAGCCGTTCCGTGGAAATATCCGGGATGTAGCTGACGCCCTTTACAAGCAAATCGGCCTTGTGTGCATCCGGGTCAATCCCGGTAACGAAAAATCCTGCTTCGGCAAACACCACTGCCAGCGGCAGGCCAACATAACCCATGCCGAGGATCGCCACATGCGCTTTCTTTTCACGAAATTTCTGGATCAAAGATTCTTTTTTACTCATAGATTCCTTTGCATTCAAACTGCTCCATAATGCCTGACATATCCGATGAGTTCAACTAATTGGACTAAAACAGACTTAACTGCTTCGGGTCTTCCTTCGGCTCTTCTGCCGTCGCGGGCACCGATCGATTCAACGCGGTGCGCGCCTGCTCCAGCAGTTTAGGCAGTTGGGCAAAATCTTCCAGGATGGCGGGTTTCAACGCCGCTTGATGCAATGCCGCCGCCGGGTGAAACATGGCAATCACATACCTCTCACCCACCCGTCGCATTTGACCATGGACAGTGCTGATCTTCGCGCCGGGCATGTATTTGCCCATTGAGAACCGCCCGAGTGAGATGACAATTTTTGGATTGATGGCAGCAATCTGGCGCTCCAGGTATTCATTGCAAGCTGAAAGTTCTTCGGGAAGCGGGTCACGGTTGCCTGGCGGACGGCATTTTACCACATTGCCAATCCACACTTCTGAACGCTTCAGCCCGGCCTCGGTCAGCAGTTCGTTCAGGAAATTCCCGGCCGCGCCGACAAATGGCCTTCCTTGTTCATTTTCGTGAAAACCCGGTCCCTCGCCGATAAACATGATTTCCGAGTTCGCAGGTCCCTCGCCGGGCACAGATAGTTTGCGCGAGTGGTATAGTGCGCACTTCTGGCAGGTTGAAACTTCTTTTGCAATTTGGGCAAGCGTTTCTTCGGCGCTCATAAGACCTCCAAACTGTTCAGGTCGTCCAGATTCATTAAAACAGCATCTTCGTTATTATCTTTGTAGTACCGCGGACGGACGCCCGCCACTACAAAACCATATTTTTGATATAACGCCAAAGCACCCGCGTTCCCGGCACGTACTTCCAGAAAGGCATGGGCGGCTCCTTCTGCCCGCGCCGAAAGCAGTGCCGCTATCATCAGTCGTTCTCCTATTCCTTGCCGCCGGAAATCCGGGTGGGTGGCAAGGGTGGCAATATGTGCCTCGTCGATGATCAACCAGAGCACCAGCATGGCCGCAATGTGCCCACCGGATTCAGCCACCCAGCTGCGCGAGACCGGGTTCTCGGTCAATTCAAAGCGGAACGAGCGTTCCGGCCACGGCAGACTGAACGATAGCCTGTCAATGTCGTGGACAGTGGGAACATCCTCCAGCGTCATGCGCCGGATGGCAAAGTTCACGCCGGCAAGCCTCCTGCCACGTGCAGGTAAATCGGCGCCAGCGAAGCCGCCATGTCCGTTTTGCCCGCCTGCCAGCGGTTCCAGGCAATCTCGGCCAGAACTCCCGGCCTGCGGACACACTGCGCCGGGGAGGCCAGCAGCACTTTTTTGAATTTACGCGCCAGACGTTGACGATCTTCGGCGGTCAACTCGCCACAGATAATGACCGGCTTGCGAATCTTCTTCTCCAATTCCTCGGCCGTCATGGTCGTGGCCTGACCTTCAGCCTGCCACCCGCTTCCTGTAGGTTTGTACCAACCCACAGCCAGACGGCCTCGCCCCGCCTGGAGTACTGCGCCCAGTTTCCGGTCCGAGAGCGGAATGGAAGCTGCCACTATATCCAGGGTGGGAATTCCTATCAACGGTAAATGCCGCGCCATTGCCAAACCCTTGACGAAGGCCAGTCCCACCCGCAGGCTGGTGAACGAGCCGGGGCCAATCGCTACTCCCAAAGACTTGACTGAGTCCATCGTCAGGCCGACCCGCTCCAAGAGTATGGCAAGCGCCGGGGCGAGTTGTTCGGTATGGTGGGCGCGGCTCTGCCAGACCAGTTCGCCGGGTATGGTCGCCCCGTCGTAGAGTGCCAATCCGATCTGGGCAGTGGAGGTGTCAATTGCCAGCAGCATCAGTCGCCTCCAAAAATAGTATGCCGGAGGGCATCCAGCAGGTTTTCAAAGCGTGTACCGCCCGCGGCAAATCGCATTGAGCGGTGTTCTTCAGATTCATATTCCAGCCACGCCCATAACCGTTCAACAGGCAGGATGGGTTCAACCCGCTCTGGCCATTCAATAATAAGTGGGCCATGGAACAACAGGGCATCGAGGTCGAGTTCTTCAGCTTCGCCCAGGCTTTCGATCCGGTAGGCATCAAAATGGGAGAGTTGCGCGCCATCCGGGCGGCGATAAGCATTGACCAGAACAAAGGTCGGACTGGAAACTTCGTCCTGCGCGCCCCAGCCGCGTGCCACACCCTGAACAAAGGTGGTTTTGCCCGCACCGAGCTCCCCCTGAAGGCAGATCAAATCACCAGGCTTGAGCAGCGCCCCCAGACGCATCCCCAGGCGGCGGGTCTGTTCGGGGGATTTACTGAAGAATTCAAATGTATGCGCGTCCAGGATGGGCATGGCGAGAAGATTATACTACAGGGTTTTTGTCGGGATTTTATAAACCGGTCATGACAAAATGGCCATCCTTTGTGCTCTTTATGGCAAAATATCTTTTGGCTTTTCTTTCGTCAGCCCGACTTTTTCAGCCAACGCCCGCGCAATTACCCGCGCCGCATCCGGGCGGGCGGCGCTGCGGCAGTTTTCAGCCACCCTGGCACGTTCAGCCGGGCGGCAGACCCAGCGCGTCAACGTGCGGACCACTTTCTGCGAGTCTGGCGCCCAGACGCCTACGCCGCGGTTCTCCACGTAGGTCACGTTGCCATCTTCCTGACCAGGTAATTTGGCGTACAGGATGACTGGCAGGCTGGCCGCCAGCGCTTCGGCGATCGTTCCGGGTCCAGCCTTGGTTACAATGACATCCGCAGCGCGTAAGAAGTCGGGCATATCGTGGATGAAACCATAAATGTAGGTTGGGTTTTCCCAAGGCAAGGTCTCGAGGTAATCTTTCAATTTGGTATTCCGCCCGGCTACAATGATCTGGTTCACGTCGAGACCCGATTCGTCGATTGCACGCGCCGTCTCAGCGAGCGGCCCCATCCCATCCCCGCCCCCCACCAGCAGGACTGTGAATTTGTCCGCCTGCCAGCCAAACTTTTCGCGCAGAGAGGGTTTGTCGCCTCCTGCCAGGCAATGCCGTTCCGAGATGGGCTGACCCGCCACCCGCACCTTCTCCGGCGACATGTGATTTTCCAGCGCACTGTCACGCGCCATGCGAGTGGGGACGAGGATCAGATCCGCGCGCTTGTCGAACCACAAGGCGTGGGTGGAGACCATGTCAGTGACGACAGTCACGAACGGTGGACGGTTCTTGCCAAGGGCTTTCAGACAGAATGAATTGGCCACCGGGTGAACGCTTACCAGCAGGTCGGCAGGATGTTCCCGCACCAACCGCCGCGCGGCGCGCCGAACGATGGGCCAGAAGGTGGAGGTCATCAAGCGCGCCTGCGGGCGCCCGTCGCTGATTTTGTAGCCAACTCCCCATAATTCCGGCAATTTGACCATTTCCGGGTAAAAACGCGGCAGTCGGTTGTAGGGTGGTGGAGCATAATCTTTGAGGAAATCCAACATTTCGGTTGTGACGGCATCACCGAATTCAAGTTGCAAGGCTTCAATGATGGCGTCCATGGCGGCACGATGCCCACCGCCAGTATCGGAGAAAAGGAAGAGGATGTGAGGCTTTTTCGCTGGGGCTGGCGGCTGCCCATTCTCGCGTAAATGGTCAGGCAGGTTTGTCATCACTTTCCTTCGGAAGCATCATCTTCAGCCGCCGCCTCAGTTCACGTCGGGTAAGCAGGACGCGCCTGCCACAGCCTTTGCACTCCAGCCCAATGTCAGCGCCGAGGCGGGTGACGATCCATTCGTAGGAACCGCAGGGATGTGGTTTGCGCAAGCGCAGGAGGTCGTTGAGTTGCAAGTCGGGGAGCACAAAGAGATTCTAATGCAAATGGCGCAATTTGACGAATGTCCGTGAATTCCTTTTGTGATACACTTACTCTGACCATTTTTATCCCGGAGAAACTCCCATGCCCGATTATGAAACCTATTCAATAGAAATTGCCGGTATTCAGCGCGATCTGCGGTTGTTTGAGATCAAACCCGGTCTGAGAATTGCCATCCTGAACATCCTCGGTGATACCGAGCTCGTCCTGGCTGCTGCAAAAGCATTGGCCAAGAGTCTCAAACCTGTGGATTTTGACATCCTGGTCACAGCCGAAGCCAAGTCCATCCCGCTGGCATTCGCTCTAGCCGTGGAGACGAAAAAACCCTACATCGTCCTGCGCAAAGCCTACAAACCCTACATGGGCGCGGCGCTCATCGCTGAAACCCTGTCCATCACCACCGGCGAGCCACAGACTCTGATCATGGACGAAAAAGACCAGGAATTGGCCCACAATAAAAAAGCAGTTCTGGTGGATGATGTAATCAGCACCGGCTCGACGCTGCAGGGTATGAGGATGATCATGGAAAAAGCCGGAGCCAAAGTTGTTTGCGAGGCAGCGATTCTGACCGAGGGCGAGCGCGCCAAGTGGGATCACATCCTTGCCTTGGGTCACTTGCCCCTATTTACCAGCTAAATTGTGGATGGATTCTCTTCTTTTTAGCATATGTTACGTGGTATTCCCGGTTCCAACACGGGATAGGGGATATAGGCTGATTTGAAAACATAAATTTACTTTTTTTACCTCGACCCCGAAACCGCTCCTACCATGGCGGATGTCCCTGCCGAGAAAACCTTTCAGGAGCAAAATAATGAAAAAATCCGTTTTCGAACGCATGGTGGAGAAGGCATTTTCTGGTCTGGAAGCCAGGTTTGGCTTTAAGAAAACCGAAACCAAATTCGAGAACCGCAGTGTAACCATCCGATATCAAAATGCCACCACCGAAATTCTCTTAAACTATGAAATCGGTAATACACCCTGGTTGGAAATTTCCGATATACATAACGCCAAGAAAAAAACCACGCTCGGATGGCTGCTGGTTGAGAAAGGCGTTGACAAAACCCCGCTCCCTGAGCAGGCTTTTCACCCAACACCGTTGAACGAAGGCAAGCTCGAATCAGTTCTGCAAACAATGGGTCAGCAACTGTTGGAGCATGGCGCAGACCTTCTCAAAGGTGATTTCGCGATTATGCCAAAATTGCACGACCGCGCCAGAAAATATGCCCTGGAATGTGACCGCTACCTCTCCATCCACAAACCGAAATCGTAGATGTATTCTTTTTTTCGCCCGCTGCTCTTCAAACTTGACCCGGAAACTGCCCACCAGCTAACCCTGCAACTGATCCGACTGGGCGCGTACCAGCCATTGAACTTCCTCCTGCGGGCCATGTACACGGTTCCTGAAAAGCCGGTGGAAGCCTTCGGGCTGCATTTTCCGAATCCGGTTGGGCTGGCGGCGGGGTATGACAAGGATGGTTCCGCCTGGCGCGGCCTGGCAACTCTTGGCTTTGGTCACATCGAAGTCGGGACCGTCACACCCGTTCCACAGGCGGGGAATCCGAAGCCGCGTGTATTCCGGTTGGTGGAAGATCGGGCGATAATCAACCGTATGGGGTTTCCGGGACGGGGGGCAGATTATGTGGCAGCAAGATTGCGGGGTAGTCCCGGTTCCAGCACGGGACGGGGTAGTCCCGGTTCCAGCGAGATATTCCCGGTTCCCGGTTGGGGCACTGAGCCTCGTCAAACTGGCAGGCGCTTTATCGTGGGTGTCAATCTGGGTATGAACAAAGATACCCCTCTTGATAGAGCCGCCAGCGATTACATCACCCTGATGCGACAATTCACTCACCTGGCAGATTATCTCGCCATAAATGTCAGTTCCCCCAACACCGTTGGGCTGCGCCGCCTGCAGGGACGTGCCATGCTCGAAAGTCTGCTGGGGGCGATTGCGAAGGAACGCGAGAATATTGCAGCCGGCCGCGGGGGACGGGTTCCCATCCTGGTCAAACTTGCTCCCGATCTTATAGATGAAGAACTCGACGACGCTCTCGAGATCATCGTGCGCACGGATATGGACGGTGTTATTGCCACCAATACCACTCTGGGGCGCGCAGGGTTGCGGTCCAAGCAGCGGGAAGAGACCGGCGGGTTAAGCGGCGAACCACTGCGGATGCGGAGTGAGGCTGTTTTACATTTTGTGCTAAAAAAGCTGGGTGGACGCCTCCCGGTTGTCAGCGTGGGTGGAATCATGAGACCCGAGGATGCCCGGGCGCGGCTGGACGCGGGTGCGGCGCTGGTGCAAGTCTATACCGGGCTGGTGTACTCCGGGCCAGGGTTGGTTAAACAAATCGTTCAAAAACTGTAAAAGGTTGAAGTCCTCTGTTCTTGTTCCCCATTTAAAGGATTATTTATGCACATTCTGGTAACAAACGATGATGGCGTTTGGGCTCCCGGCCTGTTGGCACTGGCGCAGGCACTGCGAACCTTGGGCAAGGTGACAGTCTTTGCCCCAGACCACAATTGGAGCGCTTCAGGCCACGTCAAGACCATGGATCGTCCGCTGCGCGCTCGTGAAGTGATCCTGGCCGATGGGACGACCGCCCTGGCGACTGACGGCGCCCCCTCAGATAGCGTAGCGCTGGCCTTGCTGGGAGTGGTTAAGGAAAAGATCGACCTGGTGGTTTCAGGCATCAATCCGCGCGAGAATATCGGCCACGATGTGACCTATTCCGGGACGGTGACAGCTGCAATGGAAGCCGTCATCGGCGGTGTGCCGGGGATAGCCATCTCGCTCAATTCACCCGAGGAGGTCCGTGATAGTCCCGGTCCCAGCACGGGACAGGGCGTGCTGGACTACAAACCAGCTGCCAGCGTGGCACAGCGGGTGGTCGAGAAAGTGATGGTTGAAGGACTGCCAGTGGGCGTGTTGTTGAATGTAAATGTACCCTACCTAAAAGAAGACGAACTCAAAGGCTTTACGATCACCCGCCAGGGGCTGCGTGTGTATCGCGACAAATTGGACGCTCGCATAGACCCGCGCGGCAAACCGTATTTCTGGATCGGCGGCGAGTTCCCGATTGGCATCCTCGAAGAAGGCACTGATTATGGCGCCATCAAAGCCGGCTATGTTTCCATTACGCCGTTGCAATTGGATCTGACATCGCGCGAGGCGATGGAAGTACTGAAAAAGTGGAAGTGGAAATAGTAATTGAAAACACTTCGCCAAATCCTGGCCAGCCATATCAGCCGCACACCGGCTATGCAATTGCAAGACCTTTACAAACTCTTGCACCAGGCCGCGCTGGGGAGCGAACACGCTGTTCACGATGAGCAGGCGGCGCGTGACTGGCTGGAGCGTGAACTAGTCGAGATGGGAGATGGTCCGGATGACCCGCTGATAGATCCGCTCTCCCCGGATGGGCGAATCCTGCGCATCCACCTGCGTCCGTATCTCCGGGCGGGGAAGGACCCGGAATCGTTGTTGCAGGCATTTATTCAAACCGCCAACTCATGGAGCGGTTCATGGGAAAAACTCAAGAAGTATGGTGCGGCCGCGGCGCGGCTGGCGCAGGCGGGAACAGGGTCAATTCAGCGGGAGGAAATGGAGGCTTTTTTTACCAAAATGGAAGAGCAGGATTTTCCCGCTGTGCATCATTCCGAAGTTTACCAGCGTCTTTACCGCCCGGCTTACCGGGTGGTAGCCAGGCCGTTTTTTGAGGAAAAATGAGTCCATTCGTTTCTCCCCCTGACCCTATTATTTTCAACAACCAGGTATGGGAAATCGTCCGGCAGGTGCCGCCCGGCAAGGTGACCACCTACGGACAGATCGCCAAAATGATCTCCCCGCCAGAGCTCATGCCACAGCGCAGTTACGAGGCCTTCGGCCCACGCTGGGTGGGCGGGGCGATGGCTGCCTGTCCCGGGGATGTGCCCTGGCAGCGGGTCGTCAACTCGCAAGGAAAGATCAGCCTGCGACCCGGAATGGAGGACCAGCGCCGCTTGCTTGAGGAAGAAGAGGTGGAATTCAACGAAACCGGTAAAGTGGACTTCGAGCGCTTCGGTTGGAACGGTCCCGACCCGGCCTGGTGCCAGCAACACGGTTTCATCGCCCCGCCCCCGCTGTCAAAAGGACAGGCGCGCTTGTTCTAGATGGTTATCCCGGCCTATTTCTTGGTCAATTCCCCCACAAAAATATCCAAAGCCAGGTCAAGCGGGACCTGGCTCGTTTTTGCCCCCTCGTCAATCTCCAGTAGTTTGTGATAAATGGACTCCAAAGCAGAAAGCGAAAACCGCTTCGCCTGGCTGGTCACTTTTTGCGCCACGAACTCATGCAGGTTGAGCGCCTTCTGGACCTCTTGGATGCTCGCACTGGCATCCAGGAGTTCACGCGCCTGGAGCAGCAGCCGGAATTGCCGGATGACCATGCCCCATAATTCGAAGGCTTCCTCCTCTTCCAGCAATTGATGGAGCACGTGCTGGGCCTTTTTCCCATCTCCTTGACCGAGGGCGTCAACCAGTTCGAAAACGTTACCTTGCGCACTGACGATGCTTACCCGGTCCACGTCCAGCAGCGTGACAGGGCGGGCAAAGTTGACATAGGTGAGCAGTTTATTGAGTTCCTGCGACGCAATGCGCGTGTCCTCGCCGACCATTTCGGAGAGGCGCGCGGCCGCATCCGGTTCGATCTTGCCGCCCAGTTTTTTCGTTTCGGACTCAATCCAGCGCGGCATTTCCCAGCGTTTGGGCATGTTGTAGACATGGGCTGTTGCCCGGGGTCCGGCCTGCGAAACCCATTTCAACAGCCAGTGGTCACGTTTGAGTTCGTTGTACTCTGCCAGGGCAATGGTCGTGGCAGGCTGAGCCTTGTCCAGAAATTCGATGAATCTTTTTCGAGCCTCGGGGGAAGCAAAAGCCGAAATCGGATTCACCAGTACCATCACTCGGTGGGACGCCAGGAAAGGAGCTGCGTTGACGGCAGTGTTGAGCGCCTCGAAATCCAGACCCAGGCGGCCGTCGAAGCGGGAGATGTTCATGCCCGCGCTGGACGGATCGCCGAGATTGGCGCAAAGTTTTTCGATGTGCCTGGATATGGCAAACTCATCGTTGCCGTGCAGGAGGATAATGCTGGGGGATTCAGGCATTTTCTAACCCGAAGGACTAAGCCTGGGTTACCACGCGATGGAGCGAGAACTGCCCAAATTTGATTGGAAAAACATCCACAATGGTCATCCCTTGCGGATCGCCGGAAGTGGTAACACGCTGCTGGAGCACTGGTCCCATCGGCTGGCTGGCGATGAAGCCGAAGGTAGCCAGGGCAATGACCAGCGGTAAACGCTCAACCTTGTCACGTTTACTTTTAGCCCCTGCCATTGCCAGCCAAGCCAGCAGACCAGCGATAAAGCCGGAAGCGACGTAGTTCGTGCCGCAATGTTCGTGAATGGCGAGGTATCGTTCGCCATTGTTCATCCGCACCAGCGCCTGGACGACGGCCTCGCGCAGGTCTTGCGTGGGGATATCGCCGAGGATAAAGAATCCACCCGGAAAGGAGTAACCCGCCAATCGCCTGAATGGGAATCGCTGCGACAGGATGTTGATGGTGGCGTGTTCCAATCCATGGTTGCGGCGGATGCGGGAAAGCACAGGGAGGTCGAGGATGGTCATGCTTGACTCCAATCTGAAAAGATTATACCTGTAAAAAAGACTTCCGAAGTTTTGGAAACTTCGGAAGTCTGAGGAGACTGAGCTTACGACTAACCCGTCGCAGCGGGGGCTGCTTCACGAGCTGGTACGGTCGTCGCCTGGATAAAGCCGATGTACATCAGCACCACACCGATCAACTCGGACAGGTAGAGTGCATCCACCAGTCCCAACTTGACAAACGAACCCGCCATGGCTGGGGCCAGCGCGCCGATGGCTATCAGCACGTTGCCGATCATGCGGTTGAGCAGCACACGCTTGCGCCAGAAGATGAAGGCCGAGTATATCGCGCCGCCGACCAGCGTCAGCGTACCGTAGATATTCAGGAGGATGGTCAGGGCAATAGTCAGGCCGCCGCGCGTCAGGATGTCTTTATATTGGGAGGAGATGGCCAAGGTCACGTTATAGGATGCCGCAGCAGGTGTCAGCGGAGCGAGCAAGACCAGGGCTGCAGCCAGCAGGGAGACGACGGTCAGGACCCCGGTCAGAGTCCAGACAAGGCCGCGCCTCCGCACTAGCAGGTGGACCGTTCCCTGTCCAAGCCAGGCAGCGGTCAGCATGGCTCCGCTCAGGTACCAAAGTTTCAGCACCAGTCCGCTAAACATCAGGCCAAGAATCACCTCGCTCAATGTGCCAATGCCAAACCACAGCAGGCCGATGCTCCAGAGCAGCAGGTGCGGGCCATGTTTCAGCAGGTAACGGCGGAAGACTGCCGCGGCAAAGGCAAATGTCACAAGGGTGGAAAGAAAGGGAAGGTAGTGCATGGGAACCTCCAAAACAAATCGTCTATCTAGTATCGTAGCCGCGCAAGATGAGAACTGGCTGAATATTCGCTTAAAGTTTGGTAAACAAAAAAGGTTGTCATAAAGAATTTGTGGTTAATTTACGCAACTTTCCTGCCCTTGGGTGCTTCACGCTGGATCCCAAATGCCAATTCCAGCGCCTGGTAGACCGCACGCGCCTCCACGACTTCGATATCCGTTGGCCAGGGCTCCCCTTTGCGCAGGCGCTTTGGGACAATGGCCGTCTTGAAACCAAGTTTGGCAGCCTCGCGCAGGCGCACCGGCATTTGCCCCGGCATGCGTAATTCCCCAGCCAGGCCGATTTCACCGATCAGGATGGTATCCGCCTTGACCGGCAAATCACGCATCGATGAGGCCACCGCCGCAGCAATTGCGAGGTCGGCTGCCGGCTCATCAATCTTAAGCCCACCGACCACATTGACAAATATGTCTGCTTCAGCCAGTTTCAACCCAACTCGCCGGGTAAGCACGGCGGCGATCATCAGCAGGCGGTTATAGTCCACGCCATTGGGAGTGCGGCGGGCATTACCGAACTGTGCCGCATTGGTCAGTCCCTGCACTTCCACGAGCAGCGGGCGGGTACCTTCCATCGTCACCGCAATCGCCGAACCAGCCGCGTTGACCATCCGCTCGGCGAGGAAAGCCTCCGACGGGTTGATCACCTCGACCAGCCCGCGCTCGACCATCTCGAACACCCCCACCTCGGCAGTCGCCCCGAAGCGGTTCTTGACCGAGCGCAGCAGCCGGTAAGCCTGGAAACGATCGCCTTCGAGATACAGCACCGTGTCCACGATGTGCTCCAGCACACGCGGCCCGGCAATCGTCCCCTCTTTGGTCACATGCCCGATGACAAAAACCGCCGGTCCCGACGACTTGGCCAGTTCGCGCAGCCGGTTGGCCGACTCGCGCACCTGCGAGACCGACCCGGCCGCCGAGTCCATCTCGGGGATGTAGACGGTTTGAATGGAGTCGACGATCAACACGTCCGGCTTGACCGTGGCGACATGTTCGATAATCGTATCCAGATTGGTTTCGGTGACCAGGAACAGGTCAGCCGGGAATTTGGTTGTCGAGGCAATGCGCCTGGCCCGCATTTTGATTTGCCGCTCGGACTCCTCACCCGAAACGTACAGGACCCGGAGCCGGGTCGCCATTTCGAGGGCCACCTGCAGCATCAGCGTGGACTTGCCAATGCCCGGGTCACCCCCCACCAGCACGATCGAGCCGGGAACCAGGCCGCCGCCCAGCACGCGGGCGAATTCGCCAATCGGAATAGGAATCCGGTCTTCTGCCTCGCTGCTGACATCCGAAAGGCGGTGCGGAGTGGAGCGTCCGCTCAGACCGCGCGGAGCAGTCCTCCCCCCGGACTCATCGGTCACAATCTCCTCCACCATACTGTTGAACGAACCGCACTGCGGGCATTTCCCCATAAAACCGGCGGATACGCGACCGCACTGCTGACAGACATATCGGGTGTGGGTTTTGGACATGCCTGTATTATACCTTTTGGAGGAACTCATGGCACTTATGCTATACTAGGGAGAATGGGATGGATGTCCTTTCTCGAAAAACGCAGCAAGCCATTTTGGGGAGCTGTGGGATTCATCCTTGTTATCATTTTGGGGATCGTTGATTATCAGACGGGGGTCGAACTAAGCATCACCCTCTTCTATCTAATTCCAATCTTCCTGGTTGCCTGGTTTGCAGGTGAGAATCTCGGACTGGTGATTTCCGCGGCCAGCACCATCACCTGGTTTATCGCCGAGTATGCCAACGGTCTCGTTTATTCCAGTATCATGATTTACGTTTGGAATACCCTGATCCGATTAGGCTTTTTCATCGTCTCAACCCGGCTTCTTTCGGAATTAAGAAAGGCACTCAGGGCCAACCAAGAGTCTGCCCAAATTGACTACGTGACCGGTGCCGCGAGTGTCCGCTATTTCTATGAACGGGCGCAAATCGAAATCAGTCGCTCCCAACGCTACAAACATTCGCTCACACTTGCTTATATTGACCTGGATAACTTTAAGGCAGTTAACGACCGGTTGGGGCATACCATTGGTGACAAAGTCCTGCGGGCAGTAACCGAGAGCATTCAACGGCAAATCCGACCCTCCGATATCCTTGCCCGGCTGGGCGGTGATGAATTCGCCCTGCTTTTGCCGGAGACAGGTGATACCGAAGGCAAACAAGCCATCGGCAGGATCCACTCCAGCCTTGTGAGTGAAATGTTGAGGAACAGTTGGTTGGTAACATTCAGCATTGGCGTGGTCACCTATAACCAAATGCCGAAGTCTGTGGATGAAATGGTCAAACTGGCAGATAATGTGATGTATTCGGTCAAGACCAAAACCAAAAACGGAGTCTGTTACCACGTCTGTGCAAGTTAATCCACCGGGCTGAGCCGCCGGTCCTCTTCGGATATTACCAGGCGGCGCCCAAGATTCATCCACAGGTGTCAGGTTAAACCCGCCATGTATTGATTGTCAGGGGGCCAGGTTTATCCCTCCTTTTTCCATTTTCCGCTTGCCTATTTTTGCATAAATAGGTGATAATAGTCGTGTTTTACGCTTTCTTCCCTTCCCGGAGACATCATGGCCGATAATACACCCATTACCCTGACCTGCCCTTCCTGCGGCGCGCCGTTGGAATATGACGGTTCAAGTTCAATTGTGCGCTGCAAGTTCTGCAAAAATATAGCCCTCGTACCGGGCCTTCCAGCAGCGCAGGAGGCCACCCCACGCGCCTCATTGGATGAAGTCCGCCTGCTGGCTCAGAATGGCAATTTGGTGGATGCGATCCGCCGTTATCGAGAACTATACGGCACCGGCTTGAAAGAGGCCAAAGATGCCGTGGATGCCCTGGCGGCTGGCAAAGTGGTCGTGGTCCACCGGGTGTTCTCCGGTCCGCTGAGCGCCGAAGAGACCAGCCAGGTGTTGGACGAAGTGAAGGAACTGCTCCGGTCGGGAGACAAGATCGCTGCCCTCAAACACTATCGAGAGGTAAATGACGTCAGCCTGACCCAAGCCCTGGATGTAGTGAACCAGGTCGAGGCCGAGCTGACCGGCATACCGGTCCCGCCCCGCCCCGAAATCCCGGGACAACCCTCAACCAACCCGCAACGGGTGAGGTCTGGTAAATGGGCCGGCTTTGTCATCGCTCTTGCCATCCTGGGGATGGTCGCAGGCATCTTGTTATTTGCTCTCACCAGGCAGGGAAATCCGTTTGCCCCGCAATTGTATGCCAATCAGCCGGTCGTCCTGGTATCCTCCAGTCCAAGCACTCCGCCAGACGTGGTCGCGCTTTTCTACAACCCGGATGCAGATATCCGCCTGATCGGGCTGGTGGATGGCGGTACCGGCAAACTGCGCTGGCAGGCCAAACCCCTGGCTGGGGGTGGGTATGCGGACGCCATAGCCGCAGGCGCCGACCTGGTCTACGTTGCAAACGGGATCGACCTGCTGGCTTACAAGAAAAGCGACGGCAGCCTGGCTTGGCAGGCCCAGATGCCCGACAAATTGAACTATGGCAGCAACACCCTGCTTGCAACGGACGGGCGGGTGCTCACCTTGAACGTGGATCAATCCATGCAAGCTTACGACGCTGTCACCGGGAACCTGGTTTGGAGCCGGCGGTTGGCTGGTTACGACCGCACCCTGCGGCTGATGGGCGGCTCGCTGGTGCTGCTCGATTACACCGATAACACCTACACCTACAGCCTGATTTTCCTGGATCCCGCCGACGGCAGTCAGCAACGCGTGCTTACCCCCACTTGCCAGTACGACCAATATTCGTCCGCCACGCTGGACACCGATTCGGGATTGCTCTATGTCAAAGCCGAAAATGCCCTGTTCCTGGTCTACGATTCTTCCACCGGCTGTATCCAGCGCCTCGACTTCGCCACCGGACAGATGACATGGCAAACCGTCACAGCAGACAGTTTCAGTTTATCGTTCAATGGGTTTAATTCTCTGATGACCGATACTGCATTTTATTTTAGTAACGGGAATCAACTGCTGGCAGTGGACAAACGCGCCGGGACAATCCAAACCCTGCTAACAAACGAAGACTACGATTTCGTCCCGCTGGCAGTGACAGGCGACACTCTGCTCGTTCGCGCCCGGCGGACGCGCGGCACGGAACGTTTTGAACTCTGGGGGCTGAACCCGCTTTCAGGAGCACAACTCTGGCAGATGGATCTCCAGGGAGCCACACCAATTGACCCGCCCAACGAATTGTCCGGCCTGGTGGACGAAACCGACACCGGCTGGACCTGGAGGCTGGTTCCCGCCGGATTGATATTGATCAAGTTCCAGGCCAATCCCAACCAATTGGTACTGGACACCATTACCCCCGCCACCGGCAATCTCCTGAGCGAACAGACGGTCGCCATGAAACTAGTGATCGGTGACTTTTATTCAGTCCCTATAGTCATCGGCTGGCAGGATAATCTTGTCTATCTTAGTCTGGACTCAAAGATCTACGCACTGGACATTAGCACCGGTAAGATGCGCTTTCATTACTAATGGCTGGTAGAATACCGCTGAAATCAAATACGCACAGCCAGAGCTGTGCGTATTTGACTCTCCCATAGAAAAAATTCACCCCAACCCGGCACAGGCTTCGTCCAGCAAAGTTAAGAACCCCTCCGCGTCATTCTGAAGGATGATCTTGGTGCGCATAACGCGCGGCAGGCGCTGGAGCGCCAAGTAACGCATGGCGTGCTTGCGGAATAAGATCAATCCCTTGTGCTCCCCATAGAATTGCATATTGCGTTCCAGGTGCTGGCCCACCATCTGGCGCACCATCTCCGGTGTGACCTGCTCCCGGTCGAGACGGGAAAAGATCCAGGGGTTGCCTATGGCAGCGCGCCCGATCATGACCGCCTCGCAGCCGGTATGCACTTTCATGCGCTCAATATCCGCAACTGTTTTTACATCCCCGTTGCCAATGACAGGAATTTTCACCGTGGCCTTGACCTCGGCAATGGCGTCCCAGTTTGCCTCCCCCCCATACCCCTGTTCCTGTGTCCGCCCGTGAACGGCGATCAGCGCGCCACCGTTCTCTTCCACAATGCGGGCAATTAGCTTGTAGGTGCGGTTGTCGTCCCAGCCCAAACGGATCTTGCCCGTCACAGGCACATCCAGTTGCGAGGTTAACTTTTCGAAAATGCGCGCCACCTTGAGCGGAGTGCGCATCAGTCCCACACCCGCCCCCCGGTTGGCAACTGTCCGTGCCGGGCAGCCCATGTTAATGTCAATGATATCGGGCCGCTTCTCCTGGACCCGTAACGCCGCCGCGATGATTAGATCCGGGTCATCCCCATAAACCTGGATGACGAATGGGCGCTCCGCTTCATCGTATGTGAAGCGAGTGGCGATATGCTCGAATGCGTTGACGATGAACTCTGCCCGGGTGAATTCGTTATAACTCATCGCCGAGCCAAGTGTCCGGCAGATGGAACGAAAAGGCCAATCCGAAAATCCGTCCATGGGGGCCAGGATCGCATCCCCGTAGACCGGAATATTACCCACCCGAAAGGTGGGTAGCTTTTCGGGGAGAATAGAAGTTGCAAAAGGCTGGAGGACTTGCATGCGTGAAAGTGCTTTCGACTTCAGGGCTGAATGTCCAGGTGTCGACCCTTGAGAGGAATGAGAACCGCTGGACATCCCAAAATTTCACTTTTTCAACTGGTCTACAAACTGCTTGCGAAATTTGGTTACTTTGGGAGCGATGACTGCACGACAATACGGCTGAAAGGAATTGTGAGCGAAGTATTCCTGGTGGTAATCCTCGGCCAGATAGAACTTGTCAAATCGCGCAACCTCGGTCACGATGGGGGCTTCCCAAATATGAGCATCCGCAATTTCCTGGACGACCTGCCCGGCAATCTCCTTTTGCTGCTCATCGCCATAGAAAATGGCTGAACGGTACTGCGTACCTGCGTCTGCGCCTTGGCGGTTGAGCGTGGTGGGGTCATGGATGGCAAAAAAGACGGTCAGCAGGTCGTGATAGGAAAGTACTTGCGGGTCAAACGTAATTTTTACAACTTCAGCGTGACCGGTATCTCCATTGCAGACCTGGGCATAAGTCGGGTTTGGGACCTGTCCGCCAGTGTAGCCTGATTCAACCGATTCCACGCCTTTGAGTTCATCGAATACCGCTTCCAGGCACCAGAAACAGCCTCCAGCGAGTATTGCTACCTGTAAATTTTTACCCATAAAATTCTCCAACTTGTAAGGGCGACCAATTCCCCTTTGGGGACGATATTCCCTTGGGGATGATATTGGTCACCCCTGCGAAAATCACGAAACCGGTTCGGGTTCTTTTTCGGCTTGTTGCGCTCGTTTCAAGACCACTTCTTCCTCCGAAACATCCACAAGAATGGTATCGCCTTCATGGAAGGTCCCGGCGAGCAGTGCGTCCGAGAGCGGGTCCTCAACTTTTTGCTGAATGACGCGCCGTAAAGGCCGGGCGCCCATCTCCGGGTCATAACCCTTCTCCGCCAATAGGTCCAGGGCGGCTTCGGTGGCAGTAAGCGTCACCTCGTGTTCAGCCAGCCGCTCAGTCACCTTGTTCAACTCCAGGTTCACGATCTGGCGAATGTCATCCTTGTTGAGGGCGCGGAAGACGATAACGCTGTCCAGCCGGTTGATAAATTCGGGGCGGAAGACTTTCTTGAGCGAATCGGTCAGTTTCTTGCGCATTTCTTCGTAGGTAGTGCGCTCCTCGGTTTTTTCATCGCGTTTGAGCTGGAAGCCGAGCGAGGTCTGTTTCCTGATTTCCTCGGCACCCACGTTGGTAGTCATCACAATGATGGCATTGCGGAAGTCCACCGTGCGGCCCTTGGCATCTGACAGGTGGCCTTCCTCCATAATTTGCAGGAGCATGTTATGGACTTCGGGGTGGGCCTTCTCGACCTCGTCAAAGACCACGATTGAGTACGGGCGGCGGCGCAGGGCTTCGGTTAGTTGACCGGCATCGTCGTAGCCAATGTATCCAGGCGGCGCGCCGACCAGGCGGCTGGCCGTGTGTCGTTCCATGAACTCGGACATATCCAGCTGGATCATGGCTTCCTCGCTCCCGAACATGAACTTGGCGAGGGCTTTAGTCAACTCGGTCTTGCCAACACCGGTCGGACCAAGGAACATGAATGAGCCAATCGGGCGTTTCGGGTCTTTGAGTCCGGCACGTGCCCGCCGCACCGCCTTGGCAATGGACTGGATGGCTTCTATCTGGCCGATGATGACCTTGTGCAGTTCCTCCTCCATCTTAATCAGGCGTTTAGACTCTGCCTCGGCGATCTGCATGACCGGCACTCCGGTCCACATGGCGACCACTTCGGCAATATCCTCACTGCTAACGACCGGGCTTTTGGCTCTTTCCCAACTGGATTTCATCTGTTTGAGCTGTTCGTTCAGGTCGGCTTCCTGGGCTTCCCAGGTGCGCACGTCCTCGGCCTTGCCTTCTTCCTGGGCCAGGGCACGATTGGCACGCGCCAGCTTTAGTTGTTTGTAAATATCCTTTGCAGACGTGGAGGCGCCAGACTTGTACATGCGCACGCGTGAAGCAGATTCATCGATCAGGTCAATCGCCTTATCTGGCAGGAAACGGTCCGACACGTAACGGGCCGAGAGCTGGGCCGCAGCTTCGAGAGCTTCGTCCGAGATGACCAGGTGGTGGTGCTCTTCGTACATCTTGCGTATGCCTTTGAGGATTTCGATGGTCTCTTCCACCGATGGTTCATCCACAACGATGGGCTGGAAGCGGCGTTCGAGGGCCGCATCGGATTCGATGTGCTTGCGGTACTCATCCAGAGTGGTGGCCCCTATGCACTGCAATTCACCGCGAGAAAGCGCCGGCTTTAGAATGTTGGCCGCGTCCACGGCGGAACCAGCGGAACCGGCTCCCACCAGCATGTGGAACTCGTCAATGAACAGGATGGATTTTGTCTGCTTGAGTTCGTCAATGACGCGCTTCAGGCGCTCCTCGAACTGGCCGCGGTACATCGTCCCAGCCACCAGCGAACCTACATCCAGTTTCAGGACGCGTTTGCCCAGCAGGGGTGCAGGGACATCTCCATCCGTGATGCGCTGGGCCAGACCTTCGACGATGGCTGTTTTACCTACGCCCGGTTCACCAATCAGCGCCGGGTTGTTTTTGGTGCGGCGGGCCAATATCTGAATCACGCGCTCGATCTCGGTCTGGCGGCCAATGACCGGGTCCAGCTTGCCTTCTTCGGCCAGGGTGGTCAGGTCGGTCGCCAGTTGGTCCACCAGCGGGGTCTTGGGTTCCTGTTTGCCACCCGGCTTGGCTGTCTCCGGTACGGCGGAGGCCTGGGACCCGCTGCTTTCCTGCAGCACGCGGCGGGTCTGGCGGCGCACCTGGTCGGGGGTTACGCCCAGTTTCTTAAACACTTCCATTGCCGCGCCTTCCGAACGGACCAGTCCGAGCAGAAGGTGTTCGGTACCAATGTAGTGGTGGCCCATCTTGCGGGCCTCTTCGATGGCGTATTCGAGCACAAGCTGGGTGTCGGGGGCGAGCTCGATTTTACCGCTTTCGTAATGCCCCTCACCGCTGACGCGTTGGATCATCTCGCGTACACGCTCTGTCTCCAGACCGAGTTCGCGCAAAACGCGTCCGGCCACCCCGCCGTCTTCCAATAATAAACCGAGCAGCAGGTGCTCCGTACCGATCAATCCCTGGTGGGCGCTCTCGGCTTCCTGGTGGGCCAGGGCAAGCACACGACGAGCCCGCTGGGTAAACTTTTCCATACTAGCCATAAGGGTCTCCTAATCCATAGGGCAAAAAGCTTTCTCGCCCTACAATCAGACAATAAGTATCTGGTTTGATTCTACCAAACAATGAAGGGGGATTTTGTATGAGGATGATTAGAGTTCGTGTTAGTCCCGGTTCCAGCACGGGGCGTGGTAGTCCCGGTTCCAGCACGGGACGGGGTAGTCCCGGTTCCCGAACGAGGCACGGGATGAGAAAATCAGCGCTAGTGGTGTGTTGCTCGTTTCGGAAGCCATTCAGGGGCTTTGCTATGATGGGAATTGGCCTTGAAAGTAAATTCTGACCCACATTCCGGGCAGCCAAACTGGCATTCGATCACATCCGGCCAGCTGCCATCATCCTCCACGTCCGCAAGGTCGGTAAAAGAGGGGAAATCGACTATTTTCCCATCCTCAACAAGAGTACGCAACCGCCGCAGGAATCTGGTCAACTCCCCGGTGGATGAGAATTGTCGTTTCTGGTTCAGGGAATTGCAATTCTTACAGGCCATCAGCAATTAGCTCCTTCCCAGCAGATTTTTCCAAAGGATTCGGGTCGCAGCCGGACCGGTTTATCTCGAGGGATGGTAACATAGGCCTACCCAATACTGCCGGTTGTTACGCTTTTTGAATGTAGTATCCGACCACGGTAACTATCAATAGCACGCTGGCAACAGTGCAAATCAGGCCTGCTCCCCACCAGCCAATACAACCGGCGAGAATACCGATCAATACAACCACCGTGAAAATAACCATGGCGCGCGTTGCGATCAGCCCATCCGCCTGGAGCGGGCGACTGCCAGCCAGCCACAAGCCCCAGCCTGCTGCTATGCCAATAAGGCTGAATACCAATGTAATGATGAAGAGTTGGATCCCGGTCAAACCGGGCAGGTTGACCACCAGCGTACCGCAGGTACTCGAGCGGGAGGGGAGCGTATATGAGCTATAAACGAACACGCGCGCCATGATTAAATGTCCGAAAACCATATTATCTGGGGTTACTGTCCAGTTCAGTCTGCGTGTTTCGCCCGCCGCCAGGGGATACTCGGTGCGTTCCGATTTGGCCGCGCCGAAGTAACTGATTTCGGTCCGGATCAAAGGCGCGAGATCCCGGTCTGTGTTGTTGGTAATGCTGATGGTGACTACCCCCGTATCCGCGGTCGTCATGAGCAGGGGGCATCTCAACGAGGTCAGAGCCTTATCCGCTGGAGCAGTGTACCCGAAGAAGAAGTACGCCTCGAAGTACGCCCAGTTCATGAGGATAAACATCACCATCCCCACCAGGATGCCAGCGGAAAAGAAAATGATACCTAACTCGCGAAAAAATTTCTTCTTGCTTTGCATAAAATGAGCACCCTCCTCCGCCTGAATGGACGATGGCATCTGCAGCGGAGCAAACGGGATTATACCGCAACGCCCCTTTTCACCGGTTATCCCCCTCCCCGCCGATCTTGCCGCGCTCCAGGCGCGAGAATAATTTTTCCAGGTTGTGCCCGGCAACCTCGTCCAGCGAAATCTCCAGTTCGGTGCAGACCTGGGCCAGGTACCACAGCACGTCGCCCAGTTCGCCTTTCAAGGCCTCCTGGTCCGCTGCGCTGATGATCCCGGATTTGTCGCGAAAAATCTTCTTGATCTTCCCGGCCACTTCCCCGGCTTCATTGGCCAGCCCGAGGGTGGGATAGACGACCGGATGCCCTATGGAAGGGTATTTGGCAGTCTTGCGGGATTGGGTCTGGTAGTCAGTAAAGTTCATGGTGTACTACTCCAATTTGGCTTGCAGGATTTCCCTGGCGATACGCTCGGAGGCATGCCCATCCCAGAGCGGCGGACGCTGCCCCTGCTTCCCATGACCGGCCAGGATGCGTTTCAGTTCGTCCTGCAGCCGTTCTAGGTCTCCTCCGATCAAAATGTTCGTACCGATGCTCACAGTTATGGGACGTTCGGTGGTGTCGCGCAGTGTTAGGCAGGGGATGCCCAGGGACGTTGTTTCCTCCTGGATGCCGCCCGAGTCCGTGATGACTGCCCTGGCATGGCTTTGCATCGCCAGGAAATCCAGGTAACCCTGCGGTTCCAGCAAGCGGATCGATT
>Ga0209048_10000653_pt1 | contig 36341 bp, 36 predicted proteins | sample FrelakmetCRP12CR_FD_187146 | JGI IMG/M metagenome (GOLD analysis project Ga0209048, IMG submission 187146) | Freshwater lake sediment microbial communities from the University of Notre Dame, USA, for methane emissions studies - CRP12 CR (SPAdes)... | ecosystem: Environmental > Aquatic >...
GGGTTGAGTATAATGTTATCCTCTGGATGAAGTTCTAATGCGTAGTATGTGTTGTTAGTATAGATAGGTGTGACCGGACGGATAACCGTACTATCTGCGGCATTAATGATAGAGAACTCGATATGGGTTGGAACAACTTCCTCCTTATGAGCGTCTTTGAAGCGTATATTGATTACTACTGCTGATTGTTGGTAAAATTCTCGTTTCAATTTCATTACCTCTCAAAAGGTGCTGAAAGTACCTCTACTTCTACTTGTAAGAGTTTTAGTTCTGATAAAAGTTTTCTTCTCTGGAACTCTCCTATAAAACTCCACCAATCCCGTTTTTTGGCTTAAAATTTAAGATTTTCTATTAGTACACTTCTCGATTAACTCTTTCCCACTTCAAGACCATTTTTTCATAAGTTTTAGGATAATCTCGTCAAACGCATCAAACTCAATCATTAATATTCATCCTTTTTCATTTGGAGTTAAAATAATTGTAATATTATACTTCTCTTCCACCAAACTACTAGCAGCATTCTGGCTCAAACCTTTACGGCAGGCAGTTACACAAATGTCTATCATGTCATCCAGATATTCTTGGAACCTATCATTGGTTAATACCACACTTCAACCCTCAAATCAAACAAAACCGACAGTGTAAACTGAATCTCGGCCAGAGATAAGGAATCATCTCTTAAAAGAGTCAATTCAGCCTGTTCTGCCATTCGCTGATAACTTTCGCTTATTCCCAACAGATAATCAGTGCTAATTTTCATACACACACCATCCCCACACTTATTTCTTGTACACTTTAAGTGTTCAGACATGCACTTCAAGTGTAATTAATTAATTCTAGCAAATAAATTTTTCTTCTTGATGCTTCTAACAACAAATACTACAACTTTTTACAAAAACTTACAATGCAACTCAAATTTTACAAAAACTTACACTGAAATAATATGAATATTGAGAGATTGAAAGACGGATCCCCACCTAAAGTCACACCGCAAATGAAGTGGCGAAAACAGGCCCCGGACGGTTCAGGAAGCATATAACGAATGCAAAAGAGAATTGAATCAAAAAGTAAATCCAATAAAAGTTTTACTATTTTAAATACTTCCCCTAGCTAATGATGCGAATACCGCTATAAAGCAGAGTACGGTGGCTATGACAAAGGTAATTTGCACACTTATCAATAGTAGTGAGTAGTTATCAGTGTTGATCTGCACGGCTCCCAAGTAAATGGAGAAAATGAATAAAACCATTCCCATGCTTAGTGTCTGACCAATTAGTCTCATGGTACCTACTGTAGCAGAGGCCACTCCAAAGTATTTAGGCTTCACAGAACTCATAATGGCTGTGGTGTTGGGCGAAGAAAATATACCAGATCCAATGCCCAGTATAGTTAAACCCAAAATAATCTGATATATAGAAGTGGTACTATCTAAAAAAACGAATATGAACAGACCCAAGGTAATGAGCATCATGCCTAAGGAGGCTAATTTCCGTGGATTATAACGGTCGGCAAGATGGCCAGCAACAGGAGAGACCAATGCCATAAACACGAAGGAAGAGGACAGCACAAGTCCTGTAGTACGAGGATCAAATCCTTTAATATACTGCAAATACAAGCTTAAAAGAAAAACCACCGCATAAGTGCCAGTGAAGCTGATCAAAGTCGCTAAATTAGAGAAAGCAAAGGTTCTGTTTTTTGTAAACAGTTTAATATTTAAAACAGGATGTTCAGCTCTTAATTCAGTGAATAATAAAAATCCTATTAGACCCCCTATAATCATTAATTTTCCAAATGGATCGTTGCTTATCTGTGAGAATCCAACTAAAACTAGTAGAAGGGATAAACTGTAGACTAAGGATCCCACCAAATCGAATTTCTCATCATGACATTCCGCCCATTCTCCGCCTTTTAACTTCCAGAGAGTTATGAAGATTATTAATAGGCTTAAAGGAAGCATCAAGAAGAAAATGCTTCTCCAGCCCAAATATTGAGTCAAAATTCCCCCCAGAAATGGGCCTAAAACCAGGCCCATATAAACTGCCGTGATGTTTATTCCAATGGCTCGACCCATCTCTTGGGGAGGGAACACAGCAGTGATAATGGCCAGTCCAGTAACGAATATCATAGCACTTCCAATACCCTGAAAAACCCGTGACAGTATTAGGAAATATACTGAAGGTGCTATGGCAGCTCCTAAGGAGGATATAGTGAATATGGTGATGCCGTAGATGAAGATCTTTTTCATGCCATAAATATCTGCTATTCTTCCTATGGGAATAGCTACCATAGCAGAGCTTAGAAGATATGCAGTAGGTATCCAACTCAAAATAATAGCATTGGCCGCGAATTCACTGGATATTGCAGGAATAGCCACATTAACACTTGCACCCATGAATGGTGTTAAAAAGGAGGCTAATGAGGCCACTAATAAGGCAGACGTTTTACTTATTTTGTTTGATTCCATTTTATCAAATCAATAAAAAAGTATATTTCTTAAAGTGCCATTTATTCACTCTGAATCTTTTTGATATTCAAATAAACTTATAAAACTATCTAAATCTTCCTTACTGGATTCTATTATGTCTATTGCAGCCTCTAATTTGTCATCTTTGTATCTTTGATCTACTATTAGTCTATGTATGATGAATCCTATAATAGACAATATTGCCATAAAAATCAAGATATAAAAAATTAAAGCCAATAAGTATTGGCTCAATGTCAAGTTATCCAGTGTGATAAAAGATAAAATGAAAATTACTAAAAATGCTAAGGTAAAACAACTGGCAATGATTAATAATAATTTTTGATCATCACTCCTATCTTTAAATGCCGAATAAGCTGCTATAGACAAGGAAGATCCTGCTAAACTTAAAACCAGGAATTCAGGAATTAAAGCATTCAAATCCATTTTTGCTCCTTTTAATCTTTATAACACTGCTGTTTTAGTACTTCTTCTTTATTTAAGGGTCTAGAATATTTTAGCATTTTAACTAAAGCCTGATTATAAATTTTTATTACTTCTGGATTACTATTCTTAATCCCCACCGATCCACGGCTTTCATTATGTCTGTGGGGCTTTTCGATGTACAAATGACTCTTATTAAATATCATAAAATGTTTAGTAGGTCTTCTCGGCAAAATGAAATACTTAACGCTATTATATCTATCAAGAAGCGAATAAATTTCAGTCCTATCCTCACAAAATACTTTAGGACCTGCAATAATTGTTATTAATCCAAATTTGTCATTGGCTGCATGTTTAATTATCTCATGAGTGTCTTCGCTGAATTCACCCACAACTACTTGGAGTTCTAATTCGTCGCTAATTTTTCCTTTATTTTTTAGATTTTTTATTTCTTTAATTAGATTAAATCTCCATAACCTTTTTTTATATCTTTCGTAACTATGAAAAAGAAAAATTTCATTTCCATACTGCTCATGAAAATAAGGATTATGTCTATAAATTATTTTAATCAGGATAATAATCAAAAAAATTGAGGATAAACTAATTAAAGTTAAAATTATCTTATAATCAAACTGAATTTTTGCATCCCCCAATTAATCACATAATGTGATATATTTTACACTTGAAGTACATGACTTACTAATTATAAAAATAATATATAAATTGTACGGAATTTCTTCCAGATCAAAATATAAAAAAATGAAAATAATAATAAAAAACAAAATTGCTAAATCAATACGTGAAATAGAGTTATTATAAATTATATTAAATTTGTAATTTAAAAAAACATCTTTAATATAAACTATTTTCGTGAATTATAAAGCCTCATCCGGAACTTTAGACTAAAAAGACAAAAGATTAAATTAAAAAAAACTTGTTTTAATTGAAATATGATTACTGATCTAAAGCCCGGCGGAAACGTTCTGGAGTAGTGCTTCTGGGTATATTCCGATAAAATTCTCCTGCAGTGTCAACGATTTCCACTGATATATCTCCAATTCTCTCAAAAGCCTTAACTACTCTGGAGAGGGATAAATAATAGTTGGAACGCTCAGTATCCATGACATCATCCTCAGCCATTTGTAATGCAATCCTATTCAGGGCTTTTTTCTGTAATTCGTGGATTTTTTCCTCATAATCCATAATTTTGTCCTTAAAATCTAGTTTTTCATCCAAAAAAGCCTTTATAGACTGATTCACCATTTTAAGGGAAGTCTCATACATGAATTTTAGGGTTTCAATCATTTCGTTGTCTATACGGTAGGAGTCATCCAGTGCAAAATTGGCTATGAGACAGGTATGGTCTGCAATGCGTTCCAGATCATAGGCCACTTCACCAAAAATCATGGTCTTGCTGAACTCTGAATATGGATTAATGGATATAACTGTTTCCACAGAAGAACGGACTTTTTCGTGCATATTATTAGAAATGTAGTCCAGTTTAAGTGCTTCATCAGCTAGCTCAGAATTATAAGTTGAAAGGGCTTCGAAAGACATTTCAAACTGGTGGCAAACGTGTTTAGCCATATCCCGCAACATATCCTTAATTAAAAAGGTACCAGCGTGTTCTCTGGATGTTTTTTCTTCGTCAAACATTTCAGAAAATTCATCAAACTTCTTAAGATCCAGAATATAAGCTCGGCGAACCACTTTCTCCTTAATAAGTGGTTGAAGGAGTTTGGTGACGTATCTGCGTGTTAAGCCCAGTTTTTCAGCGATTTCATCTTGTGTGGCCGGATTGTCATATAAAATGACTTCTAAAACTGCCTTTAGAGTGTTGTTTTTTGCTCTATTGTTCATGGTACTCCTTTAGGTCTTTATTTTGATCTTTTTCATGTATAATTGTCACTGATTCCCGGGTAATGGAGATTATAACATAAGAAAGGGCAGCTATAACCATAACTAAGATCAGATCATCAAATTGGGAGAATATAGGTGAATATAACTGCACTATGGAGGAGTTGTAGTCAGAGAATCCTCTCATGAGTATAATGACTCCTACTGCCAGGATGATGTAACCATAACGTTTGGAGATGTTCTCGGATTCCAGTAGAGGGTATACGCCCATTACTAGTAGTGCGACACCAATGGTTCTGAACAGGTTCCATCCAGTAGCATTCTCCAAGTAATAAAAGATCTGTTCTGGTTTAAAGTAAAATGACGACAATAGATATACCACTCCAATAGCCAGTATAATGATCAAAGGAAAAACGTAAAATATACTACTCTCTACTTTCTGAGTCCTCAACCCCTCCAATGGCTTTTGGAAGAAATGAGACATCAACTGGAATAACATGGATCCTACCACCGCCCCGATGATGGTGCCTGCCACCCCTAGTTTAGATGTAGTGTAGGCCACTATGCCACCGATAACCCCTGCCATTATTATATCTAAAGTTTTGGACATGAATTCTACCTCATACTCGTCAGATCAACCTGATGAGTGTGGGAACAAATTTACGTATTCTTCATCCCTCCTCAACAGAATATTTTGACTATCTCCTTTTTATCTCCTTTTTCAGTATTCACCAGAGTGGAGAATGTTTTTCTCCAAAAATGTACATCAGATGTCTGTATTAGATTTTCCATTGAATTCGCCGTTTAGGGCTTTAATTAATTCACAATGTTATTTGGTGAAATAAATGTAGCTTAAAGTGTTATTATGTATTGATTTTAAGGATATATATAGGCTTAGATAGGATTAAGTATGGTTTTTATGTGGACCAGGAAACCATAAGAACGGTTTATAAAAAAAATTAAGCCTTAGGGGGGATTCGAACCCCCGACCTATACCTTACCAAGGTATCGCTCTACCGGCTGAGCCACTAAGGCAAATATTTTAATAAAAAAACCAGACTCAGTGCAGGAGAAGGGATTCGAACCCTCGAAGGCCTACGCCAGAGGATCTTAAGTCCTCCCCCTTTGGCCGCTCGGGCACCCCTGCATACACCCAAGTGGGCGAAAGTCATATATTAAGTTAACGGTGAAATATCTGCATCATCTGAGCTTAGGTGGACCTTATCAAATAATTTCAGCTCTTAAATGGATTTAAACATTATATAGAAGCATTGAATCTCACATTAACATTATAATAGGTAATATAATGAAAGATTTGGAATATTATCCTTTTGGGGTAAATAAAGGAAAAAAATTGATAAAATAGGTTTATGTGAATGAAATTCATATATGTTTATGATTTAATATTTATTGGAGATTCTAATGCATCTTACTTTATAAAGTTTTTTTATTCCTTAATTTGGTGTTGAAATGAATATCATTGCTGGCCGTTGCGGATTTTGTGGGGCTTGTGTTGCAGTGTGCCCACACCGGTTGTTGGAAGTTGGTGAAACAGGTCTAAAAGTTCATGGTGACTGTAAAAACTGCGGTAACTGCACCATAGTTTGTCCCCTAGGGGCCCTTATCAAGGAGGGTAGAGATGAAATATGATGTGATTGTGGTCGGGGGGAGAGTTGGAGGATCAGCGGCAGCTATTTTCGCCTCTAAAAATGATTTAGATGTTCTGATGCTGGAAAAAAGACAAGAAATAGGTACTCCTGTGCAGTGTGCAGAAGCAACCAGCTCCAAAACCTTCAAAACACTGGAAATAGAGCCCTCACCCAAATATGTGTATAATAAAATTATGGGGGCAGATGTGTATGCTCCTGATGGGACTCATGGGCGTTTAGAGGGTGAATATGCTGAAGGATTTATGTTAGAGAGAAAAATTTTTGATAAACACTTGGCCATTGAAGCAGCACGTGCTGGAGCAGATATAATGGTCAAAACTACTGTAAAAAATTTAATAAAAAATAATGGTAATGTTTGTGGAGTTTTAGCTAAACATATGGGCCACACACTTGAAATAAAGTCTGATGTAGTCATTGCCGCCGATGGTGTGGAATCCCAAATTGCTCAAATGGCAGGCCTTGAAACTCAACAGAGCCCAAAATACCTCTGCTCCTGCGCCCAGTACGAAATGGTAGGGGTAGAGACAGATCCTCATTATTTGCAAATATACTTTGGAAATAAACTGGCCCCTGGTGGTTACGGGTGGATTTTCCCAAAAGGAGATGGGGTTGCCAACGTAGGCGTAGGTGTGAGAAGTAACGTGGAGACTGCCTATCATTACTTGAAGAAATTCACTTCCCGCCTGAATACCACCCCCGTTGAACTTAATGTTGGGGGAGTTCCCCTCTCTGGACCTGTGGAAAAAACTTATAATGATGGTTTTATGGTGGTTGGAGATGCCGCTGGACAAGTAGAACCCTTCACCGGAGGAGGTATTCATGTTACTGCACATTGTGGTCGTTTAGCTGGGGAAACAGCCGCTGATGCCATTAAAAAAGGGGATACATCCGCTAATTTCCTGAAAACCTACGAAAAACATTGGAAGAAAGATGTAGGAGGAGATCTGAGACAAGCCCTTAAGTATCGTAAAATTATGGATCAGTTGAGTGATGAAGATATGAATATTATAGCCAATTTTCTGAATGATCAAGATCTTGAATCTATCTCTAAATTATCTATGCTGAAATTTGTTAAGGAATATCCTCATTTTTTAAAGCTTTTAAAGGAAATACTTTAATCTTTAAGCAATTTGGTTATAGTTCATCAAAAATACGATTCTGTTTGAACATAAATTTAATTTGGATAAAAAGTAGAGTGATTTATGTAAAGATCCTTCTAAAATAAAGATCCTTCCAACATCTTATTAAAGGGTAAAGGAACTTTCAGGAGCTATGATTATGATTTCAGTTGAAGCAGATGTGGATTACTTGGAAAGGGAGAATGATGTGAAAGGCCTTATCCTAGCTCTTAAACACCAAGATTATATAATCAGAAAAGAAGCAGCTCGAGCCCTTAAGGGAGTAGGGGATGAAAGGGCTGTTCACGCCCTAAGTGAATCCTTAAAATATCAAAGCTGGCAAGACGATCATGTTATCCTAAGCATTGTTAGGGAAAATTCAGCGGATGCATTAGGTTGTATAGGAGATAAAAGAGCTATTAATCCTTTAATTATGGCTATGAAGGATGATCCTGATGAAGAGGTGCGTTGGAAGGCTGCCTCAGCTCTAGGCAAAATAGGAGATTCAAAAGCAGTGAAACCATTAATCGAAGCCCTGTATGATTACGATTGGAATGTTAGAAGACAAGCAGCCAATGCTTTAGGAATCATTGGCGACCTAAATGCAGTGCCTCATCTAATTGAAGCCCTAGAAGATAGCGAATGGAATGTGCGAAAATATGCTGCCGTGGCCCTCGGTAAAATGAGGAATAAAAAAGCTATTCCGATACTTATAGAGGCCTTAGAAGATGAAGATGCCTATGTTCGTTGGAAATCCATGTTAACCCTAGAAAAATTAGGTGAAAGTGCTGTAAATCCTCTAATTGAAGCTTTAAAAAGCAAAAACTGGCGTGTAAGAGCTAGGACAGTTGAAATTCTAGGGAAAATTGGAAGTGAAGAAGCATTTTTTGCATTAATGTCTATTATTTCTGATAATTTGGATAGTAATCGGCATGTTCGTGGGAAAGCGGCAGAAGCCATGGGCCGCATTGGCGATAGAAGAGCCCTTGGAGTCCTTGATAATCTTCGTAACGATGAATATAGTTATGTACAGGACAAAGCAGAAATAGCTGTTAGTCAAATACTGAAATCCAATAAATGTGTGCAGATTATGAATTATAATGATGGGGAAATAACCTTTAACTTTCCAGATAACTGGGAAATCATAACCATCCCCCACAACAAGAAGGTTGTAAAGGGACAGTATGCTAACAGCTCCATCACCCTATCTATTAACCGAAACACTGAAGTAACTGACATAAAACTAAAGGAATTTGAACAAATGCTAAACGATGTGTTCATAATCCAGGATAATCAGTTGCTAGAGGAAATTGAATTTGAAAGAGATGGAATGGAAGGTTATCAACTTATAGGTGAAGACCAAAATATAATTCCCACACGTATCCTTATTGTCTCATTTAAACAAGATGATTTACTCTACTATTTATGGTTTACAGGAGATCCTGCTGCATTCCACGAAGCAAAGGAATATATAGGCATTATAGTTGATAGCTTCTATATCTTATCTTAAGTAAATTTGATATTCATCTATATTTTGGCTTTTTTAAAATCAAATCTTAAATATTTTTAATCACAGTTATAACGAAAATAATCAGTTCTACCTCTCTAAAAAACTTATAAAGGAATAAACATTTGAAAAATAATATTGAACCCCCTCGATGCATGGATCAAACAATATAAATGTCAAGTCGGAATTTAAATAGATTCAAATAATATAAATATTGGAGAATATATAATTATATAGAAATGTGGATGTAAAAATCCGGTTAACGAAAGAATTTTAGGAGTCATATCATGGATTCAACAGAAAGCTTGTATGATGTAAAAAACTTTGAAAACCTTATTCATGACCTTAAACATCCAGATTATAGTATCCGAAAGGAAGCAACACAAGCTTTGAAAAAAATTGGGGACCAAAAAGCAGTGTATGCACTAATTGAATCCCTAAAATACGAAAACTGGCAAGATGATTATATCGTTCTTAACGGTGTTAGAAATAATTCTGCAGAAGCTCTGGGGAATATAGGAGATATTAAAGCTATTCCCTATCTAATTCAATCTTTAGACGAAGATCCTGATGAAGAAGTGCGAGCAAAGTCAGCTTGGGCTCTAGGGAAACTTAATGCCAAAGAAGCCGTTGACACGCTGATCAAAGCCTTATATGATGAATACTGGGAAGTTAGGAAATATGCTGCAAATTCATTGGGAAATATTGGCGATCAAGATGTTTTGCCCTACTTGATCGAGGCATTAAATGATCCAGACAGACAGGTGCGCCAGTACGCAGCAGTAGCACTGGGTAAGATGAAAGATGAACGGGCCATTCCTATCCTGTTGGAATCCATGGATGACGAGGATGACAATGTAAAATTGATTTCAATGTACGCTTTAGAAAACATGGGTAGAAAGGCAGTCGGTCCTTTAACTAAAACCTTAAAGGACAAAGATTGGCATATACGTGCCAATGCTGCTATAGTTTTAGGAAAAATTGGAGATGAAAAGGCTCAAAAATCTTTATCAGGTGTTCTTCAGGGGATGTTTACTAAAGATAGTAACCGGTACGTTAGGGGCAAAGCAGCTGAAGCATTGGGCAACATCGGCAGTGAAAAAGCAAAAACAGCTCTGAAAAAGGCCCTTAAAGATAATGATGAATATGTACGTGATAAAGCTGGGTTAGCACTCCAAAAAATTGCAAGAAACGCAAATAAACCCTCAATTTGGACCTATGAAAATAGTGAGGTATCATTTGAATTTGCCGATAACTGGGAGATCAACAGTATCCAAGACGAGAAGAAGCTGGTCAAAGGACACTATGTCAACAACTCCATCAATTTATCCATTAATAGAAACACCGAAGTAACTGACATAACACTAAAGGAATTTGCAGAGATGTTAAAGGAGGTTTTCTCCATCCAAAATACCCAGTTACTGGAAGAACTGGAATTCAAAAGAGATGAAATGGAAGGATATATGCTGATGGGTGAGAATCAAAATGTAGGACATACCCACATTTTCATTGTCTCCTTTAAGAAAGGTGATTTACTATACTATTTATGGTTTGCAGGAGATCCTGCTGCATTCCATGATGCAGAAGATGGGATAAATCGCATGGTGAATAGCTTCTACATTCACAACTGATTAAAATAACTATTCTGTTATTTTAAATAGAACGATTGTGGAAACGAATCCGAAAAATTTTATAAAAATCATCATTTAATTTATTTCTAAGACTTCTGTTCAGGTGCAACAATTATGAAGAATTATTAATGATTATAATGATGTTTCCCTTTTGTACTGATCAGTATTTAAAGTTTATATAGATTCCTAAAATGTAATAATCATAATGTTCCAAAAAAAATAGTCCATTTTATTATATCCGTTTTTAAGCTATCCTAATTTAGTAATACATTTTTATTACTTTTTGTCCTAAAAAAGATTCTATAGTAATATTAATGGAAATGTTTATATTATAATACGAAAACCTTTCTATGAGAGTTAAGAGCTGTATAACAGCTTTAAAACAAGTATTAACAAACCAATGCTCAGCTACTCTGACAAGGCAAATATTTTACAATCATAATCAAAAATTAGGTTCAAGGAAATTGTTTTCATAACATCCACCGTACTTTTGGTGTGAGTCTGGCTTTCCTGCAAATTTAATCATACATCCTAGAATAAAAAGAAAAATGTAAAAAAGCAGTTTTCGCATCTTCCGATCTTTTTATGATAATTTTCTTTTTAAAGTTTGGGTTCCATCCTTTTTATTATAAAGGCCATGAAAGCCACTATTGCTGGGAAAAAGATCAGATACATTATCAGGAGAAGTATGGGAGGTATAATTGGGCCCATGACAGTTGCTGCCGCAATAAGCATGATCATTAAGATTACTGGACCCAGAATTGCTATGAACATGTAGATCATGGTGAATGAATTTAGTTTCATGGCGTAATCCTTTAGTTTCATCCTCATTTCGTAGGCGGTGTCATCTGCAATGACACTGAGGGTTTTAGCCAGGTCCCCACCACTGCTTAAAGTTCTGGTAATCTGATAAATGGCACGAGTTAATCCTTCAGAATTAATTCGTTCACTCATGTCTGTTAAGGCCTTTTCAGTGGTTTCTCCATATTTTATCTCTTCCAAAGCCCTAGCAAATTCTTCGGATAGTGGACCATAACCTGACAAAGCTACCGAACGCATACTATCATGTAAACCTATCCCCGCCCTTAATTCTGTGGCCATCTGCCTTAGGGCAAAGGGTATTTCTCGAGATGCAGCATTAGAACGACCCCCAGTCCGTATTCTTGGGAGGAAAAATAAAAACATTGCCATTAAAAGGATTATTAACCCAAATACAAAGCCTATCTCAACGCCGAATCCAAGAACTACCATTGCTACAAAAACCACAGCGAATGAGATCCCACCCATAAGTAAAATCAATCTGGGTTCAAGGGGTTTTTCTTCTTCCTTTAGAAGCTCCTCTAATGATGCCTTATGCACTTTAACATCTTTTTCTTGGGGTGATTTTTCTTTTCTCTCATATTTTTGATCAATTAGATCCCTGAAAATCTCTATTTCATCTTTTTCCATTCCCATTTTTTTTATAACTCGTGTAGAGGGCTTTGAAGCTTCAGGAACACGAAGTTGCTCCTTGGGTTTTCTTTTAATTTGGGGTCTTAATTTATCTGGTTTAATATCACCTATCTTCTTTACAGGTGACTGCACACCTTGTCCGACTTTTTGGACTCCACCACCTATTTTCTGTGAAGAACCTATAGTTAGGCCACCTATCCTGTTGAAGATCCTCTTGACACCATCAAAAACCATTATTACCACCAAATAATCCATTTTTTCTTATGCTAAATGAACTTTTAAAGTATCCTCTCCAACACTTCATCTGGATCTTTATAGTAGTTGTTTACACATCTTCCTACTTCATCGATGGAACGTATGTTAGTATCTGCCAGATACTCTAAAACCAGTCTTCTTTTCTCTATTTCATCTTCAAGCTCAGTTATACCGATACCTCTCATTTCCGCTATGTCTCTAAGGGTCTGACTGGCTATCCCCACATATTCTACCTTATCTGCAACGTTATCCCACTCGAATACGCGATTGAGCTGCACGTTACCCTCTTCCATCCCTACTATCTCTGCTACTTCAGTTATACGACGTATAGATCCGCCTTCGGGCCGGTACATTCTCTGTTGCATGATGATGAAGTCCAGAGCAGGGATCATTATGTTAGGTACATTCATGGGGGGGTTAACCAGCCGAGTAATGGTTTCTCTTGCTGTGTTAGAGTGAAGAGTGCCCATGCCTGAGTGTCCGGTGTTTAATGCAGTGAAAAGGGTTATGGCCTCAGCTCCTCGAACTTCACCCACAATCACCCGGTCAGGTCTCTGTCTGAGGGAATTCTTAACAAGAGTGTCCATGGTTAACTCACCCTTTCCTTCAATGTTGGGTGGGCGGGTTTCCATGCGCAAAACATGAGCGTGAGGTAATTGCAATTCCAAGGTGTCTTCAATAGTGATTATCCGTTCTCGGGGAGGTACAAAAGCAGCAACTGTGTTAAGAGTTGTGGTTTTACCCGAACCAGTGCCTCCTGCGATAATCGCATTGCAGGGCTTCACTCCCAACCCATCTGTACAGACCCACAGGAATGCTGCCAAGTGGGAAGACATGGTTTTATAATTTATGAGATCCACTACTGTTAATGGATCTTTACGGAATTTACGAATGGTCAGAGTAGGTCCATCAGCAGATACGGGCGGTAAAGTGGCGTTAACCCTTGATCCATCCTTTAAACGGGCATCAAGAATAGGAGTTTGTTGATCTATCCTTCTATTCACCTGTCGAGCTATAACATCTATTATACTCCTGATATCATCATCACTCTCAAAAACCACGTTAGTAACCATCATGCCAATCTTACGGTGATAGACAAAGACGAAGCTCCCAGTGCCAATGACCATTATCTCTTCGAGATCGTCGTCTTTTATCATGGGATCCAATTTTCCGTACCCCAACATCTCTTGGGATATCTGAGTAGATAGACGATCAACATCCCGAATTCCTTTAGATAAAAGAAATTGTTTAACCTCACCTATAAACGAATCTTCATCAACACGGAAATCATCACCCTGAGATACGGCGACTTCGACCAGTTTTTCTCGAATTTCATTAAAAATCAAAGATTCTTCCTCAGAAAAATGAGGGACACTAACGTTATATTTAGGAACCAGTCCTTCCTCAATAATCTCTGCTTTCAAGTCGTCAAAATTTCTTTTAACTTTAGTACGTTTAGGAGATCTACGGGTTTTCATTATTTTATCAAGACTAAAGGAATCATCCTCTTCTTCTTTAGGCTCTTCCTTTGTCGGCAGAGAGTAATCTTCTTCTTCCGTAGTTTCGTCGGTTTCTTCGTCCGAACCGAACTCCCCCAGTAGGTCCTTCAATATCTCCTTACGCTTGTCTGTCATGAGTCTCACTCAGTTACTTTTACTTTATTTATACAAATCTTGAAGAAATTCTCTTTATTAGTGGAAATGTTTTAGAAAAAAAGATTATATCCACCCACAGGCCGCCCTACTCATCAACAATCCATAAATACACCTTTACAGGTTTCAGGGCGCGAATATTTTGTTTCAAACATGACACGGTTAATTCATCCTGCGGTATATTCCTGCTTCTCTACTACTTCTACTGCGTCTTTTTTTTACTAAAACTATATTGTATATCATTTATACCACCTTCTACTATTTAAAGCACTCCCATTACTTATTTCATACAGTAATTATAGTAGGGTTCGCGTTCTCCGGCCTCTATTCCCGGGCGGGTTGTATATATTGTTAAAATATGTAAAAAAATTCTGTGTACCATGCTTATCTTACATATTAATAAATAACATTGTCTTACCATGACAATAACGTATTATAAAAACAATAATCATTACTAATTAAGTAAAAATAAAAAAACTATTTAGCAGGTAACTATTTCCAACTATCAAGCGTAGTTACATCTTTTAATGATTCAGTATCTTACTTTCTAAAAAGTCGAATAATAACCCGGCCAGTCGATAATAGGGTTATGACTTTCCTGGAAGCCACCTTTAACTCTTTATTACGTCTTTCGTGAGGTGTGTCTGTCATTAATATTAACTCCTTTACAGTCTTAAAATAATTAATAGGAGTAGTGGCGGGCGCTGGAATCACTGCCTATACTTTTCTGCCGCTCATTGTTTTTTTGGAGTTAAAGACGTAATTTATTTATATAAAAGGTACCAATATTTAAGTATATGGACATAAAGTGCAGATGCAGAGGAGAATGTATAAAAGCACCCCACGAAATATTGAAAAAAATGAAATCTGGTTACTCCCCCTGTGAACGATGTGCAGAATGGAATTTTAAGAAGTTCACTCCCCTAAAGGAGCAGCTGGATCTTTCCCAAAAAATAGATTGGAGTTGGGGTAGATGCAAGTGTGGCCGCAGACATCTAGACGTGGTAATGGCACATATTCTGAAGATCATGCAGGAGAAGGGAATTAAAGATGAAGAATCAACCCTCAGAGAAGCCTGTATTCCGATGATAACTCCTGCATATCCCCTAGAAAACGTACCTTACCTCCAGGAGAACAGTCTGGTGATATTATCAGCTGAAATAACATCTAAATGTGCAGAAAGAATATTTAATGATGTTCCAGAGGTTAAAGGAGTCCTGAGAGGGAAATTAAAAAATACAGTCGGCATAAAAATATCAAAATCTTCACCAGTCCTTTATGAACTTCTGGCAGGCTGTGATATGCGTTGTGACTTGGTGCAAACACCATCGGGACCATTATTCATCTATAAACACCAAGGTGAAATACATATTGAATTTCCCAAGCCAATGTCACCCAAAATATCAGCCATTACTAATGCCATGAAAAAGTATGTCAATCCTAAAGTTTTAGATTGCACCTGTGGTCCTGGAACCTTAGGAATAGCTGCTCTTAAGGAAGGCGCCAGTAGAGTGGTCTTCAACGACCTATGGTACCCTGCAGCATTGGCAACCACACTAAATTTAAATGTTAATGGCTTTCCTGTCGAATTATCAGGGCAGGAACATGGTTTAATAGCCAGTGAAGAAAATTGGGATGTTTACTGCCTGGATATTACTGATTTAGATTCTGTATTAAATGAAAAATTTGATCTGTGCCTAGTAGACCTCTTTCCAGGTGTTGAGCCTAAAAGTTTTGTTGAGGCTGTACAGGATATATGCAAGGAAGTAATGGTGATTTAGTCAGATATAACTCCATCGAACACCTATTATTTATCAAAAAAAAGATCAATTAAACCAATATTCTATAAGTCCATATACTTTTAAGAAAGAATTCCGAATATCTAATAATTTAGTAATAATAATTTTATATATTATAATTTAGGGACTTATTTTAAAACAACATTCTATCGAAAAAAATAAAATAGAAAACAATTACCAAAATTAGATTGTTTTAATTTAGGAAATTTGAAAAGAGGATTAAAGAGAATTTAAAAAAGAATCAAAGGATGGATATAAAGAAAAATTCGTTTCTACATCAATCTACGGATATCAACCACTTCAATACTGGCCACGCCTTCGATTTTAGATAGGTTTTCCTCAACCTTTTCGGTTCCTCCCTCTGCGTCACCTACAACTACCATTACCAAGAGTGCCACCAGTCCAAAGGCAATAGGTTCTTCCTCAATCTTATGAAGTTCAGCCTCAGAGGGTATAGATTTTTCCACATTTTCTTTGATTTTAACTAAATCTTCATCAGGACTTTCTGGCATTAGTTTTATGGTAGCTATAACTTCTCCCATCTATATTCCTCCAGCTTTCATTAAGTTAATCAACATTCACAGTTTAATTAATAAAATCATATTATCTTTTGAAATTTTTGGGGATTAAGGTCCCTTAAATCCGCACTTACAAGTGTAAATATGGCCAAATGTCCTGCATTTTTGGCATCTGAATAATATTTCTTCGCATTCAGGACATTCGAACTTTACATAGGTTTCCACAGGTGATATCTCTTGTTTGCATGAAGTACATTCTATTTTTTCCATTTAATCTCCTCCGATGAATGTGCAGGTAGAGCTTTCGCCATCCAATATTGACATAACTCTTTCAGGGTGTTGGCCGTTAACAACATAGGAGTTGGATTTATATTGGAGTAAAAGCTCGGCAAAACTTTCATCTAATGATGTTTCACCAAAATTTAGAAGTTTTTTTCCACTAATTTCCTTGATAAATTGGGCGCCAGCCTGGGATGGGCTATGGGTGTATATACCATCTACATCAGTGGCTATTAATAGTTTCGCCTTCACCAGATGTGATATAAATAATGATATAGAATCCGAAGTAACCCTCCAACTGTGCTCTAAAGGGTCCAAATAATTTATAATATCCGAAGGAAGCATTATGGGTAGTTCACCGTCTTTTAGAACTTTTTTAGCATTTCTCAGAGATTTTACGGCCCTTGCACCGTCTATTTTATCAGCGAGGAGTATGCCTAATATATCCATGCATAATATAGCGGCCTCATGGTTGGCGAAGGGTGAAAAATCTGTCATTTCATTGAATTCACGTATATGGTCCGCCATTTCCCCACCTCCACATAATACCAGAACCTTTCTCCCTACCAGCTTCTCTGCCAGGCTGATTGAATACTCAGGGAAAAGGCTCCCACCTATTTTAACAACCCATTCCATCGGATGACCCCCCCACATTTTACCTTCCAAGAATGACTTTTAAAATTTACTTAAGTAGCTTGAGGTCTTGAGTTATTTTATCAATTTTGTCATCTTCTTCTGGACCCATGCCCAGACTGGTTACGGTAGAAGGTGGAAGTTCAGTGTGTCCAGCATCCTTTACTAAGTACCTTGGAATCTCAGCCGCTTTCACTAGTTCGTATATTTGAAAAAGATCTTCCTGGCTATCCACTTGAACAATAACTTTTTTTTCGCCTTCCAACTCCCATTTCTTGATTTTTCGTTCTTCAGCCCGTTTATAGGCACCTAAGCTGGCATGACAAGCTTGGGCTGCCAGTTTGCCTCTGCTCATCCCTAAGTCGGATCTTATTATAATAACTTGTTTCAATGTTATCACCAATTAATTGAATCCTTCTAAAAAGATTTGGATTTCAGTTTCACTTATTAAAGCCTTTTCAATAAATTAATATGTCTTCAACTCAATCCAATCAGTCTATTGCCCATTCGATCTGCGTCAACAGAATAAACTTCCATTTCAGGTATAATGACTCTGACTACTGGAATTTGAATTTCTGATCTGTTCAAATCTGCGAATAAAACCTTTTTAAACCCACATTTTCCAAGAAGTTTTAAGGACGTTTCTATATCCTTTTTGAATGATTTTTTAGCTTTGTTCTTGATCTCAGACAGTTCTAAAACCTCTTGGAACTCTCCAAACCAGTGTTTGTTGATCCTTTTCATGCGCTGGTAGCCAGCCTTACGCATGAAAACTGCCCGGGTAGTATCTTCACGGGTTCCGTGTATTTGGGTGGCTCTACTCTGAGCTACCTCAGTTAGAGCTCTGATGACAGCTACTTCAGGATCTAAATGTGTTCCAACCCCCAAAGTGAGAAGTGCTGGGTCTTTAAGTATTGTATCATCAGAAACCGCCGCTACAGTGGTTATATTTACATCAGCAGTTAGATCAACTATTTTTACATCCACTCCTGCCTGCTTAAACTTGAAGATCACATCCCTGATCATCGGATTATTGGTATTTTCACAATCAATTTCCCTTTTTGATTGATGACGGGCTTCAAAGATGCTCCAGGCATCTCTCTCCACCACTTCCATTATACCATGAAAGACCGCCTCTTCTATAGCGTTTCCCGAGGCCAATCCATTAGTGTTAGATTTAAAAAGGAATCGTCCCCTTAATGGTTGGTAGGGATGATAAACTGCATTAGCAGGAACAAAAAATTCCTTATCATTCCTGGCATCAACTGATATCACCCAATCCAATAAAGCTTTATCTGGATCTTCGACGTTTTGGGGCAGTATCAGCGATCTAGGATCCAAACAGCTATCAAGATCGCTAAAAGAACCAAAAATCAGTTTATCACGATCTAAATCTTGAAACTCGGCAGAATACCTTTCAAATGCCTCCATCATGGCCGAAGCTTTGGCCTGAGATTTCGTGGCACCTTTTCCGGCATAAATACTTACCGCACCCTCCGCAGCTCCTGGTCTAACGGCAGAGTAGACTGGAATACCAATTCTGTCCAGGTGAGTTATGTCAGCTATTCGAGTTACACCTGCAGCCCTGAGTTTTCCCTGAACATTTTTTATGGTTTCTTTAGGATCTCGGCACCTGTGTGTGCCTCCAAAATATCTAATTGGAACCTCTGCAAACATATGAATCCTAAAATCTTTTTTTTGAAAACAATTTTTAAACAATTGAACTACCGATGTAATAATAAGCCACCAATAAAACCGCGAAACCCGCTGTAATCAACCATATTACTGGATTCCACCGGAAAACCTTGGCCCCATCAAATATACTGATCGGTATTAAATTAAAAAGAGCTAAAAAGCTGTTAATTAATAAACCCAGACCAATAATTGCCTTTAAAAATGGAGAAAATGATGACAAAGGGATCATTAGGAAGAAAATAACTGCAAGAGCTATGTTAGTTAAAGGACCAGCTAAAGATATTTTCCCGTTTTCCTCCCGTGATATATGGTCTCCGTGAATGTAAACTGCACCTGGAGCAACGAACACAAATCCAAAATATGCGGTAATTATTGCCAAAACCAAACCTTGAACCCACATCCGGTATTCAGCATAAAAACCATACCTCACTGCCACGAACTTATGAGCCAGCTCGTGCAACACAAACCCCAATCCTACAGCAACCAGTGTGATAGGTATGAGATTCAGGAAAGATGCTCCCTGACTGCGTCCGCTGAAGATATAAGCAAATACCCCAGCAATCACCAGCATAGAAATGATTATATCCCGGATTTCATGGGAGGTGAACCTTACCATAATATATAAAAGACACTACTCTCACTTATAACCATTTCCCCGAAGGAAAAATTCAAGTTTAATGTATTTTCTATTGAAAACAGTGCAAAAATCCTTAAAAATAAATAACATCTATCTTTTCTTGCTTTATCTAATTTGTCACCTTCAACTTTCCAACCCCTAAACTCAATTTATAATATCCTTACAATAAAACAATAATTGACAAAGTTTGAAGAAACTTCGTTCAGAAGTTTTGAATTCATGGTGGCTGAATTATGGACGAAATTTGCGAATACTGTCAGATTGAAGGAGGATATGGAGATGTTTTATTTGAAACCTCCTATTGGATAATATATCTGGCTCCAAGCCAGCGTTATTTGGGAACATGTGTAGTGGCTTTAAAAAGACATTGCAAAGATTTATCTCAAGTTGAAAAAAATGAATGGGTTGATTTCGGGATTATTGTGCATAAACTGGAACTTGCCTTGCAAAAAACCTTCAAGCCAACCCTATACAACTGGAGCTGTTTCAAAAACTCCACATTTAGAACCAAAAAACCAAATCCAGAGATTCACTGGCATTTTATACCCAGATACCAGGATGAAGTTGATTTTGAGGGTGTTAAATTCAGAGATCAAGATTTTGGGTATATTCCGCAGCCAATAAAGCAGGAAATCTCACTTAAACTCCGGGAAAAATTGGTCAATGCAATTATGAAGCACGTAACAAGTTAATCTCCTTGTTAGAATATTTTGGATACCTTAAAATATTGAAAATGAAAATTTCAGAACATTCTTAACAAATTAATGGAAATATGGGAGGTTTAAATGAATTTAGAGCAAATAATAAATCAAATGCATCAAGAAGATTTAGATGGCATAATGCTCCTTAAACCTGAAAATATTACTTACATAGCTGGTTTTAGACCTTCAAGTGATTCGATTTTGTTACTTAATGATAAACCATTACTTCTCACTTCAAAACTGGATATTAATGAAGCATTGGAAAAATCTTCTATTCCAGTGGAGGAATTGCAATCCCTAAAGGATGTGAAGAAAAAAATTCAACTAGGCAAGTTAGGTGTGGAAAACTCTATGAGTTTGCAGACCTACAAAAAATTGTGTAAAGACTTCAAGATAGAATTGACCGACATTATTGAAAGATTCCGAGTTCTTAAGTCAAAAACTGAAATTCAAAATATTGAAGGAGCCATTAAAATAGCTGAAAATTCTGTTAAAAATCTTAGTCTTTCTATCAGTGAAAATAAAGCAGCGGCGGAGCTTGAGTACAACATGAGAGTTCGAGGATCGATACGGCCTGCATTTGAAACCATTGTAGCCTCCGGAACCCGATCAAGTCTTCCACACGCATCTACATCATCTGAAAAAATTGAACGCCCTTTAGTGATTGATTGGGGAGCAATTTACCACAATTACTGCTCTGACATGACTAGAACCATAGTAAATAGTGAAGAACAAGAAGAAGTCTGGGAAATAGTTTTAGAGGCTCAAAAAGATGCCATAAATACCATAAAACCAGGAATAAAAGCATCTTATATAGATAAAGTGGCAAGAAGTGTCATTGAAGAATATGGATACGTTGACTGTTTCATACATTCCACAGGTCATGGAGTGGGATTGGAAGTCCATGAAAATCCATATTTATCCGTTAAAAATGAAGGAAAATTTGAAAAAGGCATGGTGGTAACTGTTGAACCCGGAATTTATTTGAAAGGAAAGTTTGGGGTTAGAACAGAGGATATGGTGCTTATAAAAAATAGGGCTAAGATTTTAACCGATCTACCTAAAAAACTTAATTTTCATGAATGTTGAATTCATTGTAATATTTGTTTAGAATATTGAACAGGATTAATTGCAAATGAAAATTTTGCTTGGTACATACTAATATATTATATACTTAATCTACAGAATATATAAGTAGGTGAAAAAATGGCACTCATACCTTCAGCTCTGTCACCATTATCCAATACCATAGATAGTATTATACCCGATAGATATCTGGTTTCTTTACAGGAGATGCTGATACGTTCAGGCAATTATGTTAAAGCATCAGATCTGCTGACCTTGATTATAGGGTTAGGTCTGTTAATGGGCATCGCTTTCTTTTTTTTCTTTACCGTTGTGGGATTGAATCCCATTTTAGGCCTGTTAGTAGGCTTTTTTGCTCCTGGTGTGATCGTATTGGTCTGGATGTTTTTCATGATGGAACGCAGGGTAGATGCCATCGAAAAGGGTACTCCGGATTTTTTAAGGCAAATCTCGTCACTCTTAAGAGCAGGAATTGGTATTGAAACCGCCCTAGAGGATATTTCTAAACATGGAAAAGGTCCCTTAACCGACGAGCTTAAAAGAGCCGTCATCGAAATCAAAATTGGAAGTACCTTTGAAGATGCTTTATTATCCATGGGAGAACGCCTGAAATCTAAAACCTTGGACCGGACTTTCCGGATGATAATAGAGGGCAGAAGAGTTGGTGGAAGCTTAGCAGATGTTATAGAAACCGTTGCAGAAGATTTAAGAGCAGTTCTAGCTTTAAAAAGGGAGAGAAGGGCTAATGTGATGATGTCAATCATGTTCCTACTAATTGCAGCTGTTATAGCTGCGCCTTTTGCCTTGGGAATGATTATGACTTATTCATCTTTTATTGAATCTCTGGGAAAAACCAACCCTCTGCTAGGTTCTGCTTATATTGCTGGAGGCGGCTACATTATCATCCATTCAATCATAGCTGGCCTGCTTATGGGGATCATTCTATACGGAAGTACCAAAAAAGGAGTTAAATTCGCTTTAGTGCTGACTCCACTAGCATTCGGAATATTTTATGTGGTTAAAACATTCGGACCTGCTCTCTTGGGAGCAGGAGGATTTTAATGAGGGGGTATTTTAATGGAAATAAGGGAAGATGAAAGAGCACAAACTTCAGCAGAAATGATCTTGCTCTTCGGCGGTATAATTGTAATAGCAATAGTAGCATTACTTGTCTATAAAAACTACACTAATGGACTTGCAAATAATATGAATAATACCGTCAATAACACTACCAATAGTATTAATAACCTCACTACCAAATTCTATTGAACAGTGTCTAATAATTTTTTCTCCTCCCATTTGGATTTCCTCAATTATCTATTTTTTTGACCGAAATAAGTTAGATTTTATTGCTCCAGGTGAATGGCTATGAAGATGCTGATAAACGGAGAGAAAATAGAAAAAAAAGAAAATATCGCTGTTAAAAATCCTTTTAGCCATGAAATTATAGACACAGTGCCCTTAGGCGATGGTAATGATGCCCAAAATGCTATATACTCTGCTAATAAGGCTAAAAAGATTATGGAAGAGATGTCTTCCCGTAAATTATCCCGGATACTATACGATGTTTACGAGGAATTAAGGAAAACATCAGACGGAATGGCCGAACTGATATGCAAAGAAACTGGTAAACCCATAATTAATTCGAGGGAAGAGATGGATCGTTCCCTACAAACTCTTTTATTCGCTGCAGAGGAATGTAAACGGGTGCATGGTGAAACAGTTCCTATGGATGCAGCCTTAGGAGGAAAGAGTGTTTTTGGTTTTACATTACGCATACCATTGGGAGTTGTCGCTGCCATAACCCCCTTCAACTATCCTGTGAACCTTGCTGTTCACAAATTGGCTCCTGCTTTGGCTGCTAAAAATACTGTGGTTTTCAAACCATCTGCTAAAGCTCCTCTTGCCGCTCTGAGGCTGGCAGAGATCCTGGCTAACCATCTGCCTATCGGAGCTGTAAACACGGTCACCGGTGCTGGTGATATCATTGGAAATGAATTAGTGACTAGTCCTCAAATAGATAAAATTTCTTTTACTGGTAGTGCACCCACAGGTCTCTCCATAGTAAAAAAGGCAGGTATGAAGAAGTTGACACTGGAATTAGGAGGTAACGATCCTCTGGTGGTTTTGGATGATGCTGATTTAAATGCTGCAGTTATTGCCGCTGCGAAGGGTTCTTACCTATATTCTGGGCAGGTTTGCATTGCAGTCAAAAGGATCATTCTCCAAGAAGGCATAGCAGACCAGTTCCTGGACCAGTTTGTAGATGAAACCTTGAAATTGAGAATGGGAGATCCCATGGATCCTAAAACTGATATTGGGCCACTGATAGACAATAATGCAGCACTTAGAGTTGAAAAGGTTGTTTTGGATGCCTTAAATAAAGGTGCTGAAGTTCTATGTGGCGGTAAGCGAGATGGTAACTTTTATCAGGCCACGGTGCTGGATCGAGTGGATCCGGATATGGATGTAGTTCAAGAGGAAACTTTTGGCCCTATATCGCCCATAATAAGGGTTAAAGATCTGGATGAAGCCATTAAGGTTGCAAATGACACAAAGTATGGACTTCAGGCCGGGGTTTTCACTGGGAGTATAAAAAATGCTAAAAGGGCTGCTCGAGAAATAGAAGCTGGCACCGTCCTAATAAATAGACAACCCACTTTCCGCACAGATAACATGCCATTCGGAGGCTTTAAAATGAGCGGAATTGGTAAGGAAGGAGTAAAATACGCATTAAAAGATATGCAACGTACTAAATTGGTGATTATCGGCTAAACCCCACCATCATAAGTCCTAACTTTAAACTTAGGAATTATATAAGTTAACAGATTTTTTCGCCACAAGAAGCCTGTAATCTTTAATAGTATCTCACTCTTGTTTCACACTATAACAAGTTAGTAAGTAGTAATTGATTTGTAAGATTATTCGAATTGAACATATTTCTTGGCCTATTTATGCAACTCCCATCAAATTGATAATTATTAAGATGGTATTCATCTTGACTTAAAGGTGTTTGCCACTAAATCTCGGGAATAATTCCTTTCTTATTTCGAAATCTTTAAGTACAGGGAAGGTTTTAATTTAATTTAGTTAACTATACAGCCCTGATGCAAGGGATGAGTTCCAAAAGAGTTAGGGCAAATACCTAAAAGAGAGAGGTGGTAAAGATGGTGGAATTAACAAGTCTGTACAACTTAGATGTGTACACAACCCGTGGCAAGTACATAGGGCGCATCCAGGATGTAGTGTTGAATATTAAGAAAGGTAGGGTTTCAACCCTCAAAGCAGTTGCCATGAACCCCGACAAAAGGAATGTGGGAATAAGGGATTTAATACCCAAAGGAATTCGTATTGTCCCTGGAGAAGATGAAATCAGACCCATGAAAGAAGGTGGTGGTGTAGATATAGCTTATGATAGAGTACAGGCAGTGGGGGATATTCTACTCATTAGTCCCGAGATAAAAGAAACTCCAGCTCCCTCTCAATAGGAATAGTGAGATGAAAGTTGGAATATTGGGATGCGGCGCCATAGCCAACATAATAACTAATTTTGCCTTGGAAGGAAAACTGGGCGTCGAAATCAAATTTTTTTATGATCGAGACATGGAAAGAGCTGAAAACCTGGCTTCCCAGGTGGACGGTCGGGTAGTTCTAGACTTGAAAGATATGCTAGATCAAGTGGATCTGGTCATAGAAGCTGCTTCCCCCCAAGCAGTGGAAGATATGGTGCCCATCATCCTCCAAGGAGGGAAGGATGTTATAGTTATGAGCGTTGGGGGCCTTATGGACCCTCAAATACGAGGAAAGCTGGAAAAATTGGCTAAAGACCATAACAGCCGAATTTATGTACCTTCAGGCGCCATTGTAGGTCTCGACGGGATCAAAGCTGCTTCTCTAGGCAAAATTCAACGTGCAACCTTGGTCACTCGCAAGCCACCACGTTCTTTAGGTATTACCACCGAAAAAGAAACCACCCTTTACCATGGAAAGGCCAGTGCTGCTGTGAAGAAGTTTCCACTGAACATCAATGTTGCTGCATCCTTAAGCATAGCCTCGGGTCAAGAGATCGAAGTGAAGATTATAGCCGACCCCTCAGTGGATCGAAACATACACGAAGTAGAGGTAGTAGGAGATTTTGGAGAATTCCGGACCACCACAGAAAACATCAGATGCTCAATGAACCCAAAAACCAGTGTTTTAGCAGCTTATTCTGCTATTAAACTTCTTAACAGTCTGAATGAAAGTCTGAGGATAGGTACATAGTTCTTTTATTAATTATACTCTGTCAAGCCAATTTTTTATTATTCAAACACTATTTTTTTTACACCTAATTTAATACTTCAAAAAACTAAGTTGTAAATATGAGGGAATGTGAGATATTTTCTAGTTTAAGGGTTCCCTGCGGGTCATACATAGTAATCAGACTGGATGGTAGGAATTTTTCGCAATTATCGCGTAAATTAAATTTGAAAAAGCCCTACGATCTTGAATTCGTTCAAAATCTTTTACAAGCAGCTTTTCAGCTGTTCCAGGAGTTTAGCCCAAGTTTAATCTACACCTTTTCAGATGAAATAAATTTGCTATTGGAGGATATTCCCTTTGCTGGGAGATTAGAGAAAATAAACTCGGTTTTCGCCAGCTTTTTAAGTGGATCGTTAACCAAGGAGATAATAAAAACAAATAAATTCATCAAAGGTCTTGACGAAAGCAAACCTATTTCATTTGATTCCCGAATTATCCCACTTTCCGAAGAGGGAGTAATACAATATTTTCAAGAACGACAAAAAGAAGCATGGAGGAATTGTCTCAACGGATACGCTTACTGGACCACAAGAAAGGATCATCCTAAAAATGAGGCCATAGATCTGTTGCATAAAAAGCAAAGCAAAGAGTTGCATGATATCCTCTTTGAAAAGGGTATTAACATGGCCCATCTTCCTACCTGGCAAAGGCGCGGGGTGGGAATATATAAAAAGAAAGTGCAAGTTAAGGGTCAAAATCCCATGACCGGCGAGAAAGTTCTCTCTGATAGGATGAAAATATTCATAGACTGGGAACTGCCTATTTTCGATAATCAATTTTTTAGTGGTCAATCCCTACTCTAATTTAAAATTTTAAAGTTCATACACTGTAATAAAATAGATCTAAATAAAAACTGATGATTCCTATGAAAGAGAGGAAAGGCTGGATAAATAGGATAATGGGAACTTTCTTAGGGAATTTTGAAAGTAGCTTTCAAGAAATCCAAATAGATCATGAATTATTGGAAGAAATAATTCAGATTGCCAATGAATCCCATCCTCATGAATTTATGGCCATGCTCCAGGGGAAAGTCCACAAAAACGTGCTGAAGATTGAAAATCTCATATTCCTCCCTGGAGAAACCTCTAATGAAGGTGCAGTAATGAAACTATTCATGATGCCAATGTCCACCGGTTCCGTGGGCTCGGTGCACAGCCACCCCATCCCTAATAACACCCCCTCCACTGCTGACATGCAATTTTTTGCAAAAAATGGACTAATACATTTTATAATAGCTTATCCTTATACGGAGGGCAGTATTCAAGCCTACAATGCATTTGGCGAGATGGTGGATTATAGGGTGGTTTGAAAGAATTATAAACTATAATACAAACCCATTGGACAACACGTCAAAAACTAATTTAACAATTTTATAAAAAAAGAAGAAATTAAAAAAATGAGTTAATCCGCCTTTTCTAAGATTGATGGTTAAAGTTCCACAGCAACTGCTTCATAGACATCTTTTAACCCTTTTATCTCTTGTTCCACTGCTCTCGATACCTTTTGGTCCACCTTAAGAACCATTACTGCCTCTCCACCCACTTCTCTTCTTCCAACTTGCATTTTAGCAATGTTTATGTTATGTTGTCCCAGTTTTGTGCCAATAACCCCTATAATACCAGGTATATCCTTGTATCTGGCGATAAGCATTGTTCCCTCAGTTTCCACGTCCACCTGATAACCATTGATGAGCACGATCTTAGGTTCCTTAACAAAGATACCCTCTACACTGACGTCACCATCATCAGATTTCATCTCAATCCTAATAAGACTACCATATCCTTTTGCATCTAATCTTTTACCTTCAATAACTGCAATACCCCTGTTATTAGCAATGGCCGGGGCGTTAACCAGATTCACTGGCTCGTTGAGTATGGGATTCAGGATTTCTTGGAGTATCATCCTTGTCAGAATATCATGATTTGGAAATTCGGCCAGTTCACCGCAGTAAGTTACGTCAATTTCATTTATGTTACCCTGAGCAGTTTGGATCAGGAACTTACCCAACTTCTCAACCAGCGTGAAATAGGGTTTTATGAGCTGTAATGACTCTGCATCTAATACTGGCATGTTTATAACATTTTTAGGTGAACCACCAGTGAAAACCTTTTTTATCTCATTTGCAACTATTATGGCTGCATCTCGCTGTGCTTCACGTGTAGATGCACCGATATGAGGAGTGAAAACAACATTATCCAATTTCAGTAGTTGACTACCTTCAGGTGGCTCTTTTTCGAATACATCAAGCCCAGCACCTGATATTTTCCCTTCAGAAAGAGCAACATATAGATCATCCTCATTAATTATCCCACCCCTAGCACAGTTGACTATAATCGCGTTCTCTTTCATTATATCGAATTCTGGCTTAGATATGAGGTGTTTGGTTTCAGGAGTCAGAGGAGTGTGGATGGTTATCACATCTGACATTTTTAGAAGATTTTGAAGGTCAATTATTTTCACTCCGAGCTTTGAAGCTGCTTCTTCTGTTATGTATGGTTCACGGACCAGTATCTCCATACCGAAGGCCTTAGCCCGAATGGCAACCTGACTTCCAATGCGACCCATCCCTATAATACCCAGAGTTTTGGCGTTGAGCTCCATTCCCATAAAAAGACTTTTCTCCCAATTACCTTCCTTAACAGATTTGTCGGCTATGGATATCTTCCTGGCAAGTGTTAATATCAAGCCCATGGTATGTTCAGCCACAGTTACCGATGTGGATTCAGGGGCGTTGACCACCATAATTCCTCTTTCGGTGGCAGATTCTACATCCACATTGTCCACACCCACCCCTGCACGAGCTATGATCTTCAGGCGAGGGGCAGCGTCAATGACCTCTCTAGTAACTTTGGTTCTGCTTCTAACCACAATAGCATCAAATTCTGCAATGGCCTTTACTAGTTCCTCAGGGGTAATTTTGGTATCAACCACTACCTCTGCAACATCTTCCAATTCCTCAATTCCCTTTTGGTTGATTTGATCAGCGACAAGTACCTTCATGTAATCCATCTTTTTCACCAGCCTTATGTGGCTCCAGTTCAATATCTATTAAGTATCATAGGTTTAAATCTGTTACGAATCATGAAGAGTGATGAACTGAAACTTTTTTCAAAGAATACGCTTTGAAAAATTTTTTTTATGCACATTAATTCCTAATCAATTATCTAAATAAATTGAAAACATTAATCATGGTTTTTTTAGTAAAAACCGTTAATTATGGACTTTTAACTTCATAAAGCTACATTTATACTCAGAGTCATGTAATAACACTCCCCTCATTTTAAAGCTTGAGCATCTAAAAGGCCATAAATATATATCTTGGAAGATTTAAGATTTAGTATAATACCGTGATTTATGAAATGGAGGATGTTTAGCATGGTTTCAGTAGATGAATATATAATAGTAAGTTCGAACTATGTACCAGGATACGAGATTGTTGAAACTAAAGGTTTTGTGTACGGCCTTACCGTCAGAAGCAGAGGAGTTGGTGGCCAGATAGGGGCAGGTATACGTTCCATGTTCGGAGGAGAAATCAAAGAATATGTGAGCATGATGGAAGAAACCAGGGACGAAGCTTTGACTAGGGCCATAGATCATGCAAAGGCATTGGGGGCCAATGCTATTATAAGTGCCCGATACGACTCCAATGATATTTCGGATATAATGCAAGAGATATTGCTTTACGGAACAGCAGTGGTAGCCCAGAAAATCTGAATAAAAATAAAAAAGGAAATAAAAAATCTGATTAAAGATGTACGAAGGTTACCTTGAGTTAGAAGGGAAAAAGCTACCCAAAACCCTCCTAGGCACATCTCCCTTTATCGGAGCATCGCAATTCGGCCACAGAGCAAGGCTTTACCAGTTAGACCTCTACCAAAAACCAGGAAATATGGCTAAGATAATTAAAAAGTCCTATCAACTTGGAGTAAGGGGAATACAACTCCTACCCTACCCTCCCCTGATCGAAGCCCTGAAAATGGCCCAGAAAGATGGCTGCTACATGGAAATAGTAGGTACTGTACTCTCAGACCAGGAAGAGAAAGATATAAATCTTTTTGCAGGATTGGATGCAAATGCAATGTTGCTACATGCAGAAACCACCGACCGGGCGGAATGGAATTTCATTGCTGAGAAATTGGAATCTATAGCAGATTCTGGTGCCATCGCGGGGTTGGTAACCCACAAACCATTCCTCACCACCCGCAAACTCCTAAAATCATCCATTATCAAACTGTTCCAACTTTATATGATACCTGTAAATCGCTTAGGATATCTCATGGATTGTGATACCCACGGACCTACTGAGAGATCGGAACTTCGGCAACTGATCCAGCAACTGGATAAAAATATCATAGCCAAAAAACTGCTGGCAGCAGGGATAATGACTCCTGATGATGCCTTTGATTATTTAAAAACCTTAGATTACGTGGATATGGTAGCAGTGGGTATAGCCTCAGAGGATGAAGCTCAAAATACCTTTGAAATCCTGGCAAAAAAATGAAATAAAATTTTACATCAAACAAATTTATTATTCTAAAAAAATTATTTTATTTATTCTGATCCACTTTTAATGACCATCTATTTTCATATTTAAATAAAGCCATAAATTTAGTTACATTCCCTTCTTTCCGCAAGCATCTTTAGAAACTCCGCAGGACCTTTCATCTCCTCAATTTCCCAGCTATGAACTACAGGGACTCCATCAATACACTCCACATCAAGTTTTTTTTCCAGTATAAAAACTGAGTCCGTCCCTATTACATCAGAAAGGTCCTTTAAGTTTGTGGCCATCTTTTGAAGAACCTTTTGATTTCTATTCCTCTCCAGATCAGTTATTAATGGTTCTATATCCTTAGACCTGGTTTCAGGTTTTGCTAGGGCATCGAAGGGTGTGTGATGAGTATTTATGACACCAAATCCTAAGTCTACCAGTTCTTTAGGTTCGGCTTGAGTTTTGGTCTCTGAGGTATTTTCTGGTTCTTTGGCCCGAAATATGTTCATAGAGATGGTTACCTTCATGTTAAGGATGTTCTCCAGAATCATGGCTGTTTCGGGGTGTGCTCTAACCTTACCAGCCTCGTATTTGTAAATAGTCTCGCGGGATACGTGGAGCATGTCTGCCAAGTCTTTAAGAGAGAGGTTATCCTGTTCTCTCAGCTTTTTAACGATCTGACCATCTATTTGCACGTAATAACCACCCCTATCCGCAAAGACCTCGGGATAAATCTCATCCACCACCATATTGCGCAGGGTTTCCAATGCGATGACAGGGATGCCGTGGCGCTCGTAAACCACATCCTCTTCTAAAAATTCATTTTTGGATTTGATTCCTACTACTAAAGGTGAAGCTAGAAATGTGCTGGCAACCTTTCTTATTTCCTGGGCCTGCTCACCACGAAATCCGTCCACGTTTACTAGTACTTTCATCAAAAGCAGCATCAATTCTCTGCGGGCAACCAAGTCAAAGCAGCTTCGATCATATATATTAGAAGTTTCAAAACCATGTTTAGACAGAAGCTGGTTTATTTCCAGCAGGATCTGATCTCTGTGTGTGGGCAGGTAAGAAGACATCTGAACCATCCTAGATGTTAATTTATTATGAAATTAGATTTATGATTATTAATGAAACTAACTTAGGTATTGATGTTATTTGTATGTAAGGCTTGATTAACTATGTATACATTACATGTGGGTATTGATGATACCGACTCCAAGGCTGGAATGTGCACCACATATTTATGTTCTGTCGTGGTGGACAAACTTAAAGCTTGTGGTTACCTCATGGACGGTCACCCCCGTCTCATCCGTCTTAACCCATTCGCTCCCCACAAAACCCGAGGAAACGGGGCAGTATCATTTAAACTGACTTTAAGGAAAAAAAAAGAGGAAAACTGGGTTAAGAATATTGTTCTGGAGCTAGTGGAAGAGTTGGCAGAAATGCACGATCCCCAAACCAATCCAGGGGTTGTTTTTTACCAGGGCAAAATAACACCACCACTTAGAAAGTACGCATTAGAGACCATAAGAAATATCGTTACCATTAAAGATGCAGAAATCCTAGCCAATGAAATTGACGCGGAAATAATTAAATATAAAAATGGAAGAGGCATAATTGGTGCTCTAGCAGCCATTGGATGTCCTCTTGATGATAAAACCTACGAATTATTGGCATATCGTCAACCAGGGTTTTGTGGGAAAAAAAGAATGGTTGACCATAATTCAGTTGTAAAAATGAACATGAAAACCTATCCTGCGACTTTTGACAATTTAGATAACTTTTACATGAATATAACCCCTCACACCCCATGTCCTGTACTTTATGGTATCAGAGGAGAAAGTGTAGATGTGCTTCTAGAAGCTCAAAAGATGATTAAAACTTACGAACCCATAAAAAGCACCATGTTATTTTTTACAAACCAGCATACCGATCTGCACATTCAAAATGCTAGAAACATTGCAGAAATTAAAAAATTCCAGTGCTATGGTGTTGTAGGTATTATTCAAAACCTTCCTAAAACCATTGAAGGGGGTCACGTCATTTTCACCCTACAAGATGAATCAGGAGAAGTGGAATGTGCTGCATACGAGCCTACCAAGGATTTTAGGAATATAATACGTTATCTGCGGCCTGGAGATTATCTAATGGTTTATGGGGGTGTGGGTGGTAAAGGTACTCTCAACTTGGAGAAAATAAAGATCATCCATTTGGCAAAAACTTATGAGTCACAGAACCCCAGTTGCAAATGCGGTAAACGTATGAAGTCCGCTGGAAAGAATAAAGGTTACAAGTGTCCTAGTTGTGGATCTAAATTCAGGGAAGCTGCCAAGGAGCTGGTGGAAATGGAAAGGCAGGTTTATGAAGGGTTTTACGAGGTTCCACCATCTGCACGACGACATCTCAGCAAACCCCTTATTAGAAATTAAAACTCCTTTTGAAGCTAGATTTCTTGTAAAATGAACTATAATAAGCGTAATGTTGATATTACTTAAAAATTGCTGGCAATTACTTCTAGATCCACCACCATATATTAATTATATCTATTCAACCTAGGTAAAAATGATGTATACTAATGATCTGGCCCAGTTTATTACCTCTACTGTCTACCATCAACTTCCAGATAGGGTAATAGAAAAGGCAAAACTCTGTTTTTTGGACTTTTTAGCCATCAGTCTTAGAGGATCCCAAACACGAAGCGCACAAACTGTTAGAGCCATTATTGGAGATGGTGATGAATCAACTGTTATTGGCGGGTCCCGGGCCACCGCCATTGATGCCAGTTTGGCTAATGGTGTATCTGCCCATTCTTTGGATTTCGATGATGGTCATCGTCTGGCCCATCTTCATCCTGGAGCATGCGTTATACCCGCAGCCCTATCTTTATGCGAAGCCTATGATAAAAGTGGAAAAGAATTAATAAACTCCATAGTAGTGGGCTACCAGGTAGCAATTCGACTAGGCATGCTTATGAATCCTGAACACCGTAATCGTGGTTTCCACAGCACAGGGACTTGTGGGACGTTGGGTGCTGCGGCTGCAGCTTGCAAAATAATGGATCTTTATGATGAAGATGTACTGAACGCTCTGGGATTGGCAGGTACCCAAGCTGCTGGTCTCTTGGAGTCAGACCATTCCGGCAGTATGGCTAAACATTTACATTCAGGTAAAGCAGCCCAAAATGGGGTTTTATCAGCATTATTAGCTAAAGATGGTTTCACAGGTGCACATACAATAATGGAAGGGAAAGAAGGATTTATTTCATCCATGGCTGATCCGAAGTTGGCTAATAACCAACACACACTTTATCCTTATTCTGAAGAATACGAAATCCTCAGAGTATATTTCAAAAATTACCCGGTTTGCCGCCACTTACACGCCACTTTGGACGCTGTTCTTTACTTAATGACAGAGAATAACCTTAAAAGTACTGAAATTAGTGGTGTGGATATTGAAACGTATAAAATAGCTGCGGAGCACAATGATTACCATCCCAAAACCATAGAAGCCATGAAACAAAGTCTTCCAGTGAGCACCGCCATAGCCATTGTAAAAGGAGGATTAAAACTAAAGGATTTTAAAATGGATAAAAATATAGCAAAAATTACCAAAAAAATCACCATAAAATGTGAAAAAGAACTGAATATATTATATCCTCTGAAAAGGCCTTCTAAAGTTACTATAAAAACCAAAAATCAGTCATACACCGAAAGGATCAATTTACCCTGGGGAGAACCTGAAAAACCATATAATAAAGAGGATCTGATAAGTAAGTTTTCAGATTTAAATCCCCATGTGAACTTAAATGTTTTAGACTATTTGAACCATTTAGACTCACTGCAGATAAGGGATCTGATGGAAATAATTAACAGCGAATTTATTGAAAAATAATTAATAAATTTTAAAGATTAGTCTTGAGGGTAGAGCGTGATTTGAATGAACACTACGGATTTTTTGAATAAAATAGGGATTAAAAGACCAGAAATGGGCTTATCTAATTCGAATAAAAGATTCCATGATGGTACCCAATATCGTTTCGAAGTTCCTGGTATCCAGAAACCAGGAGCTATGAAAGCCCTCCTGGATGAACTGGAAAACTATGAAGTGATGGTACACCGGGTTACCCAGACCAAAGGAATCATGCTACTAACCGACCAAGAAATAATTAAAATGACAGATCTGGCCAGAGATGCAAAAATAGAACTATTTTTAAGCATAGGCCCACGTGCAACCTATGACACTAGCGCTTCAGCAAAAACAAGGGAAGGAGCTTGGATAGGTTACCGTCTACGTGGTTACGATAACATTTTTTATGCTATTGAAGACGTGAAAAGGGCTGTTGATTTGGGAGTTAGGGGAATAGTAGTTTATGACGAAGGACTCTTATGTTTACTTGGTAAGATGCGAGAAAATGGTGAATTACCATCAAATGTTCATTTCAAGATCTCTGCCCACTGTGGCCATGGCAATCCTGCATCTGCCCTTCTTTTGGAGAGCCTGGGCACTGATTCCTTTAATCCCGTGCGTGATCTACAGATATCCATGCTGGCCGCCATCAGGGAAGCCATAAATATACCACTAGACATCCACACCGAAAATCCCAAATCATCAGGAGGCTTTATAAGACATTACGAAGCCCCCGAAATCATCAGGAAAGCCTGTCCAGTTTATTTGAAAACAGGTGGGGCGGTTGCTACTAGTCACGGATGGGACACCACCAAAAAGGAGGCTGCTGAGAGGGCCAGACAGGTTCTACTAGTGCAAAACATGGTAGATCGATACTATCCCCAGGCATCGATCTCCAAGAGAGGAGCTAAGGATCTGGCCATTCCCAGAATAGACTGAATTTATATCAATTTGTTAATCATATTTTATTATATACTTTGTAAGCTGGAACTAACATGTCAGAAATAGCCCAACTGATCAAAGAAGCAGTTATAAAGGCCAGTGTAGGATTCAGTGAAGACCAATTTGATGCATATAAAAGAGCACTTCAGGAAGAAGAAAATGATAATGCCAGATGGATTCTGGAGCTGCTTCTGGAAAATGCAGATATATCACAACAAAATAGAACCCCTCTCTGCGACGATACAGGCATACCACATGTTTTAGTTGAAATTGGTCCAGAAACATCACTACCAATTAATTTCTACCAGGAAATCCAAAAAGGTGTTGACATGGGCCTCAGAAAACTTCCTGGAAGACCTATGGCAGTACAAGGAAACGATATTGAAAGAATAGAACAAGTCATAGGGCTTTATAATGATCCAGGAGAAGTAGTACCTCCCTGCCTCATGGTGGACAATATGGATGAGGAAGGTGTTAAAATTCATTTACTCATGTTAGGGGGAGGTCCAGAGATAAGAGCTCATACCTACCGGGTTTTTCACCTGCGGGATCATGGAAACATTTTTAAGGAAGTGTTAACATGGATGAGAACAGAGATTCCCAAGTTAGGGTGCACACCGTGTATTCCAGCGATAGGCATTGGTCGAAGTCATTTTGAAGCTTCATCGCTGATGCTGAAGGCCATGGCACACGGTAACCTCAATCTACAAACCGAACTGGAACAATATATTACCAAATCCCTGAATCTTACCGGGGTCGGAGCTCTAGGTCTGGGTGGTTCTGTAACTGCCCTTGGGACTCTAATTAAGGTGGGACCCCAGAGGGCCAGCGGAGTGCGAATAATATGTATGCGGCCCTGCTGTTGTGTGGAACCAAGAAAAGCATCAATACAATTACCTTCCAAAATTTTGGAGTGATATTAATGGCAATTGGAAGAGAAACCGTTGAAAACATACTTAAACTGAATAAAACTAAATGGAAAACATCCATAACTAAGGTAGAACCTAACCGGATAGTTACCAGAGGATTCGCCCAGGAAGACCTGATAAATAACATATCATTCCCTGAAATGGTATATTTACTCTTAAAAGGCGAATTACCATCAAAAAACCATTCACAAATGCTAGAGGCCGTGCTGGTATCCTTCTGTGACCACGGGTTAACCCCTCCTAGCACCCAGATTGCCAGGCTAATGGCCTCCACCGGCTCACCTATGAACGTCTGCGTCTCTGGAGCCCTCATGGCCTTCGGAAAATATCATGCCGGTGCCATAGAAAACGCCATGAAGATTCTCCAAAAAG
>Ga0209048_10000654_pt1 | contig 36326 bp, 30 predicted proteins | sample FrelakmetCRP12CR_FD_187146 | JGI IMG/M metagenome (GOLD analysis project Ga0209048, IMG submission 187146) | Freshwater lake sediment microbial communities from the University of Notre Dame, USA, for methane emissions studies - CRP12 CR (SPAdes)... | ecosystem: Environmental > Aquatic >...
CCGGGGCTCGTAGGGGAGGTAGTTCGCAGCCATGCCGACCAACCTACCTCATCCTTCAACCGTAGTCAGGAGCTTCCCTTCTGCCGCCCAGACTCCTAGGTCCCTCTGGGATCAGACCAAGGCGTCCGTCGCCACCCGCTTGGCCCAGCCGTAGTCGGCCTTGCCCGCGGGGCTGCGCCTGACCTCCTCGACGATCACCACCTCGCGCGGCACCTTGTAGCCGGCCAGTCGCTCGCGGCAAACACGGTCGAAGGCGGCACGGTCGAAGCTCGCGCCGGGCAGCAGCGCCAGGACCGCCGCGACTTTCTGTCCCCAGCGCTCATCGGGCACGCCGACGACCAGCACGTCCTTGACGGCGTCGTAGCGCAGCGCCGCCGACTCCACCTCCTCGGGGTAGACCTTCTCGCCGCCCGAGTTGATGCACTGGGAGCCGCGACCCAACACGACGAAGTTGCCGTGATCATCGATGCGCGCGCGGTCACCGGTGACCGCCCACACCCGGCCATCGATCTTGACGAAGGTCGCGGCAGTCTTGACCGGATCGCCGTAATAGCCGATCGGCACGTAACCGGTGCGGGCCAGCGTGCCTTCCGAGCCCGGGGCATCGACGAGGCGTCCCTCGTCATCGATCAGCCCGAGGTCGGGACGCGCGTCGAGCACGATGAGGCCGCCCGAAGCTTCGGGGCGCTCTCGCCCGCCAAGCATGCCGGACTCCGAGGAGCCCATGCCGTTGTTGCAGATGAGGTGCGGCACGACGGCCTTGAGGCGCGCCTGCGTCGCCTCGGTGAAGGTCGCACCGCCGCTGCCGAAGATATACAGCCGCGAGAGGTCCCAGCGCCCCGGGTGCTGCTCGAGCGCGCGCGCCAGCGGCAGGGCCATCGCGTCGCCGACCGCGGAGAGGATGTTGACACCATCGCGCACGACGACGTCCCAGATGTGCTCCGCGTCGAACCGCGGCTCGTCATTGACGACCACGGTGTGCCCGGCCAGCAGGCTGATCAATGTCCCCCACATGGCCGCACCGTGCATCATCGGCGCCACCGGGAAGAACACCAGCGGCGGACCGTGCGGCACGAACTCGGCCAGCTCCTCTGGACGCTGGATCGGCGGGCGCTTGAAGAAGATGCCGCCGCCGCCAAGCGCCGCCATGAAGATCGACTTGTGCGGCCACATCACGCCCTTGGGCATCCCGGTGGTCCCGCCCGTGCACAGCATATAGATGTCGTCGTCCGAGCGGCCCGGGTCCTCCAGGTGCGGCGAGGCGGCCGCGACCGCCGCGGCAAAGTCCTCCACCCCGGCGGGCAGGTCGCCGCCGCCCACGCGCAGCAGCGTCTTCAGCGTCGACACGCGCGGGATCGTCGCCGCGACTTCGGTCTCGAACTCAGCCCCGTAGACCAGGACCTTGAGGTCGAGCATGTTGAACAGGTAGTTCAGTTCCTCGCTGACGTAGCGGTAATTGACGTTGACCGGCGTCGCGCCGACCTTGCAACAGCCGAGGAAGGCCTGGAGGTACTCGAGCGAGTTGTAGAGCTGGATGCCAACGTGGTCGCCGCGGCCGACGCCACGCGCACGCAGAGCCGATCCAAAGCGGTTGGCAGCCTCGTCGAGTCCACGGAAGCTCAGCGACTCGTTGCCGCAGCGGAACGCGGTCCGATCGGGGACGCAGCCGGCGACGATCTCGAACAGGTCGGCAAGGTTATATGTGCGCGGACGGCTCATCGTCGGATCTCCATGCGGTTCGTCGCGACGGGGAACGCAACCCGGGAGACCCATCTCCCGGGTACCGTCGGTCGCCAATGTTCGGAACCCCCCGGCTCCCCCTCATCGTCCAAACAGGGTATCCGAGAGCGCCCGATCCCCCAACGGCGGGTTCACGGCCGGCTGTGCGTGACCCGGGTGAACATGAAGACGGAGTGCGCGAGGTCGGTCGTGGCGCCGACCGGCCCCGCGAGCGCCTCGCGCACGTCGCGGCCGCCAAACGCGGCCCGCGCGGTGTCGGCTGAGTCGAACCACCACTCGACGATGCCGTCGTACTCATAGCCCGGTGGCGGCGACAGGTGCACCGCGTTGCACACGACGCGGGCAGCGCTGGCGAACACACCGGAGGTCAGCGAGGACACCGACGCCGCCTCGGCCATCCCCCGCCGCCAGTCCACGGCTGCCAAAGCCGCGCCACGCCGGAGAAAACCCACCACGCAGGTCGCGCTGCGCGGCACATCGCGCAGCGGCCGCTCCTCGCACACCAGGGTGAACTCGCGCACATAGGTCGAGAACACCCGCGGCTCGTCGGGCCGCATGATGGCGAGCGTCTCGGCATCGTTCCAGATGTCCGTCGCGGCCCGCAGGTCGCGCAGCGACAGCAGGTTGACCCCGTCGTAGTCCTGGGCGGCACCCGGGAGCGCCGGGCCCTCCAGGATCCTCGAGCACTGCGCCACCGACAGCACCTTGTCGCGCACGTTGGTGCAGCCGGCCCCGAGGAAGGAATGCTCGCGCCAGGCCTGCGGGAACTGCTCGGGCGCGAGCGCCGGGTTGCGCCGCGCCAGGTAGATCATTTTCCAGCCCATGCGGGCCCCCCTTCGCTCATCCAGCCGCCGACGGCCAGGTCGGCCGGAGCGGGAGCTCAGCCGTCATTGGAAGACTCAGGCGGCACGCCAGGCCGGGTTGGACGGCTGGCCCGTTGCATAGAAGCGCTTCAGGTTCTCGGCGACGGCGACTGCCGAGGTCCGCATCGCGCGATCCATGAACAGACCTGCAAGCAGCTCGCCGACGATGCCCCACCGCATCGAGTACGAGAGCGTGTGCTCGAAGATGCAGCAGTCGTCCGGGGCGGCTTCGAGCCGATAGCGGCAACTGGCATTCGCCAGCAGCGGTGGCGGGGAGGCGCCATTGTGAAGACGCAGTAGAAAGCCGGACCCTTCGGTCCATTCGATCACCGTCTCGTCCAACACCATGTGCTTCAGGTAGACCTTGCGGCTGGTGCCGACGCCCCGCTGCTGCTCCGTCGTTACCCGGCAGTCGATGAGGCCGGGCACGTAGTACTTGGACAGGCTCATGTCCTGCATGCGCCGCCAGGCCTCTGCTCGAGGCATCCGAAGCAGCACCCTTCCCGTCGCGTTGGATTCCCGTCCCACTGCAGGCCCGCTCCACTGCTCGTTGCGCTCTGTAGGGTCTTCTCATCAGCCTGCTATACGCCGGGCATCGCGACAAGGGCCGTGCCGGCGGCCACGCGACGGCGCCGCGCCAGAATTCAGCCGCACTGCAGCATTGGACGCCTAGTCCGGTTGAGTGATTTGCCGGTTGACACCCTTATCTAATCTGCGTTAACCGACCAGCAGGATTTCACTCAGGGGGGAAAGGCCGTGGAGTATTTCATCACCGGCGGGACCGGCTTTATCGGTCGTTTTCTGGTCGGCAGGCTGCTCGAGCGCGGCGGCACGGTGCACGTGCTGGTCAGGCATGGCTCCGAGCGGCGCCTCGAGCAACTCCGGGCACGGTATCCATCGGCTGGAGACCGACTCCGCTCGGTAAGCGGCGACCTCGCCAGGCCGCTGCTTGGGCTGTCGGCCAGCGACTTCGAGCACCTGCGCGGACGGATCGACCACTTCTTCCATGTCGCGGCGATCTACGACATGAACGCCAGCGCCGAAAGCCAGCAGGCGGCCAACGTCGACGGAACGCGCCACGCCGTGCAGTGCGCGGAGGCCCTCCGCGCGGGCTGCTTCCACCATGTCAGCTCGATCGCGGTCGCCGGGATGTACGACGGCAACTTCAGCGAGGACATGTTCGAGGAGGCGGGCGAGCTACCCCACCCCTACTTCAAGACCAAGCACGACTCCGAGGCGCTGGTGCGCAACGAGTGCAAGGTGCCCTGGCGCATCTACCGGCCGGCGTCGGTCGTGGGCCACTCGGAGACTGGCGAGATCGACAAGATCGACGGCCCCTACTACGCCTTCAAGCTGCTGCAGAAGATCCGCCGGCTGCTGCCGCCTTGGTTCCCGCTGCTGGGCATCGACTCCGGCAAGTTCAACATCGTGCCGGTGGACTACGTCGTCGCGGCGATGGATTACCTCGCGCACCAGGGCGGCCTCGACCGCGAGTGCTTCCACCTCGTCAACCCAGACCACTACAACAGCGGCGAGATGCTCAATATCTTCGCCGACGCCGCACACGCGCCGCGCTTTGCTCTGCGCCTCGACAGCAAGGTCTTCTCGTTCATGCCCACGGGACTCACGGCCACGCTGGCGAAGCTGCCGCCGGTAAAGCGGCTGATGACCTCGATCATGGCCGGCTTCGGCCTGCCGCCAGGGGCGGCCGCGCTGTTCAACTGGAACACGCGCTTCGAGAGCCGCACGACGCGCAAGGCGCTCAAGGGCAGCGGCATCGAGGTTCCCAAGCTCGACACCTACGCCCACCGGCTCTGGGACTACTGGGAGCGCAACCTCGACCCGGACCTGTTCATCGACCATTCGCTCGCGGGCAACGTGCGCGGCAAGGTCGTCGTGATCACCGGCGGCGGCTCGGGCATCGGGCTCGCCGCGGCGCGCCGGCTGGCCGGTGCCGGCGGGATCGTCGTGATCGCGGGGCGCACGCTCGAGAAGCTGCAGGAGGCGAAGCAGTCGATCGAGGCGGCCGGCGGCATCTGCCACCTCTACCAGGTCGACCTGACCGACCTCGCCGCCGCCGACCGCTTCATCGACCAGGTGATCACCGACCACGGGCGCGTCGACATCCTGATCAACAACGCCGGGCGCTCGATCCGCCGCTCCGTCGAGCACTCCTACGAGCGCTTCCACGACTACGAGCGTACGATCCAGATCAACTATTTCGCGCCGCTGCGGCTGTCGCTGCGGGTACTGCCCGGCATGAGCGAGCGCCGCTCTGGCCACATCATCAACATCTCCTCGATGGGCGTGCTCGGCCCCCCCGCGCGGTTCTCGGCATACATCGCGTCGAAGTCGGCGCTGGAGGGCTGGACGCGCTGCGCCGAGGTCGAGTTCGTGAATCACAAGGTGCACTTTACCAACATCAACATGCCGCTGGTGCGCACGCCGATGATCAGCCCGACCAAGGTCTACGAGTACGCGCCGACGCTGACCCCCGAAGAGGCCACCGAACTGGTAGTCAATGCGGTGATCAACAAGCCGAGCCGCGTCGCCACCGACATGGGCCGCTTCATGCAGGTCTGGAACCTGATCGCCCCGGGGACCTACGCCAATTCCATGAATGGCATCTTCCGCATGTTTGACGAGACGCTGCAGGCACCGGCCGGCAAGGGGGCACCGGCGCAGCTCGTCGGACCCACGAGCGAGCAGGTTGCCCTCGCCTCGCTGATGAAGGGCGTGCACTACTGACCGAACGCGCGACCATGCCTCATCCTGTCCACGCCCCACTTCGTTAATACCAAAGCGATCCGCACCAGGAGGAATCCGTGCCGCTTCATCGCCCATTTGCGTTGTTGATGATCGCCACCCTCTCGGCGGCGCTCCTGGCCCCATCGCCGGCGGCGCACGCCGCACCGGCCGCGACACCCGGCCAGCGACCCAACATTCTCGTGATCATGTCGGACGATGTCGGCCCAACCAACGTCGGCATCTACAGCCACGGCTTGATGGTGCCGACGCCGAACATCGACCGCATCGGCCGCGAGGGCATGCTGTTCACCGACCACTACGGGGAGCCGAGCTGCACACCCGGGCGCGCCGCATTCATCACCGGCCAGATGCCGATCCGCACGGGGCTCACGACGGTGGGATTGCCGGGCTCGCCGATCGGCCTCGACGCCCGCGACCCGACCCTCGCCGAAGTGCTGAAGCCGCTCGGCTACCGCACCGGTCAGTTCGGCAAGAACCACCTGGGCGACCGCAACAGCCACCTGCCGACGGTGCACGGGTTCGACGAGTTCTACGGCAACCTCTACCACCTCAACACCGAGGAGGAACCGGAACTCCAGATGTGGTCGAAGGATGCGGGCTTCAACCAGCGCTACCGCCCGCGCGGCGTCCTCGACTGCGTCGCCACCGACATCGACGACCCAACCGTGGACGCCCGCTTCGGGTCCTGGGGCAAGCAGCACTGCAAGGACACGGGCCCACTGAATTCAAAGCGCATGGAAACGATCGACGAGGACTTCCTCGCGCGTACGGAGAAGTTCATTACCGAATCCGTGCATGCCAAGAAGCCGTTCTTCGCGTGGCTCAACACCACGCGCATGCACATCTACACGCACCTGAAGCCCGAGTCGCGCCACCTCGCCGACAACATCTCCTCGGAATTCGACACCTTCGGCAGCGGCATGATGGAGCACGACCAGCACGTCGGGCACATCCTCAAGCTGCTCGACGACCTCAAGGTCGCCGACAACACGATCGTCATCTACACGAGCGACAACGGCCCACAGACCGCCTGGTGGCCCGAGGCCGGCACCAGCGAGTTCCGCGGCGGCAAGGCGACGACCTGGGAAGGCGGAGTGCGCGTGCCCATGCTGCTGCGCTGGCCGGGTCACGTGCCGGCGGGCGGCGTCTCGAACGGCATCCAGACCCACTACGACCTGTTCACGACCCTGGCGGCCGCGGCCGGCGTCCCCGACGTCGCGGCCGACCTGCTCAAGTCCAACAAGGTCCACATCGACGGGGTCAACAACCTCCAGCACTGGTTCGGCAGGGGGCCATCGCAGCGGAACACGGTGATCTTCTACAACGAGCGCGAACTGGCGGCCGTGCGCGTTGGGCCCTGGAAGACGCACATGAAGACGCGCGAGGGCTTCTTCGACTTCCTGCAGCCGAGCACCCTGGTGTTCAACCTTCGCATGGACCCCTTCGAGCAGCACGGCGGCCAGAAGTCGAACGACCTCGCCATGCGCATGGGCGTGGCCTTCGGTGGCCAGGTCTACGACCTGGTCGGCGCGCACCTCGCCTCGCTCAAGCAGTTCCCGCCGCGTCAAAAGGGTGGCACGCTGCTGGTGAGGACCAAGGCGGAAGAGGCCATGGACTGATGACCGGGCGACTGGAGCGGCGCAGCGCCATCGTTACCGGTGCCGCGCTCGGCATCGGCCGCGGTATCGCCCGCGCCTTCGCCCGCGAGGGTGCCGCCGTGCTGGTGGCCGACTTGAACGAGGAGGCCGGACGAGCTACCACGCAGCAGCTGCGCGAGGAACTCGGGGCCCGCGCCGAATTCCTCCGCACCGACGTCGGCGTCAAGGCCAACGTGCTCGCCATGGTGGAGACAGCACGGCGCCACTTCGGCGCCGTCGACATCATGGTCAACAACGCCTGGGCCGGCAGCGGGATGAAGCGAATCGAGCACAAGACCGACTCGGACTTCGAGACCTCGCTGCGCGTCGGCGTCATGGCCGCGCTCTGGTCGATGCAGGCGGTCTTTCCGCTCATGCGCGAGCGAAAATACGGCCGCATCATCAACCTCGCCTCGCTCAACGGCGTGAACGCGCACATGGGCACGGCCGACTACAACGTTGCCAAGGAGGGCTTGCGCACGCTCACGCGCTCCGCGGCGCGGGAGTGGGCACCGCACCAGATCTGCTGCAATATCGTCTGCCCGGCCGCGCGCACCGAGGCCTTCGCAACGTTCGAAGCCCACAGTCCGGAGAACGCACGAGCCATCACCGCCGCGAACCCGATGGGCCGCATGGGCGATCCCGAGAACGACATCGGGCCCGTGGCCGTGTTCCTGGCGAGTGACGACTGCCGCTACCTCACCGGCAACACGCTGTTCGTCGACGGCGGTGGCCACATCAATGGCGTCGCTTGGGCACCGCAGCTCCCCGACTGACCGCCGAGTCCCTCGCCGGACGCGCGAACCGGCCCGGTCGCCCGGGTCCCATTGGGAGGTTGCGTTCCTGGGTCAGTCCGCTGGCACAAGCCGCGGCAGCGGGGCCTCGCCGCGGAGGAATGCCTCCGACGGCAGGTAGGCGCGAAGCATCAGCACGTAGGCACCGGCCGGCGCCGGCAACCAGTTGCTCGTGTCCGCCGGCGCCTCGTGTTGCACGATCAACTCCATCGCCCCGCCGCCCCCCCGCCGCAGTCCCTCCGTGCGGTCGCCGATCGAATACCGGCGCAGCGGGTTGTCCGTGAAGAACAGGCGGCCGTCCCCGTCCTTTTCGTACATCGACAGCGACCAGAAGCCCCTGGCATCGATTGGCGGCACGAGCAGCTTCCAGCGCTTCGCACCGGTGAGCGGGACGCCGTCGGGATCGGCCTCGAGCGTGAGATACAGCGCCTCCCGCCCCGGCAGTGCGCCGAAGGCCCCGAGGGCCACCGCGGCGCGCAGCGGCTCGTCCCCTCGATAGTCGCCGACCCGGGGCGAAGGCACGGCCCATCCGCCCACCGTGCGGGACTCGTACCGCAGCCCGACCTTGAGGCCCTCGTGCAGGGCCGGGAGTCGCCGCCGCCACGCCGCCTGCACCTGGGGGCTGGTTCGCAGGTAGGCGTCGGGACCGCCGCCGATCCCAAGATCGCGCCAGCCGCGCCAGCGCTCGCGCTCGCCGGCGGGCACGGGGTTTCGCGCCAGGAACTCGTTGACCACGGCGAGGAAGTTGGCGGGGTCGGCCGCCGTCGACACCGGCACCCATTGCGGTAGAACAGGTGCCTCCGCATCGACCGGGCCGATCCGCAGGCCGTCCTGTAGACGGTGCACGGTCGGCGCGTCCGCCGCACTGCTGACGAGAAAGCGTCCGATGAACAGCACGTCGTTGCTCGGCGAGCGGATGACTCGACCCGACGGTCGCCAACCATGCCAGCTCGGCCCCACGACGACGACGTCGAGCGGGCCGTCGCCGTCCGTGCGCCGGCTGAACACCCCAACGTTTTCCATCCAGGCGTCCAAGAGCTGGATCGACCAGTAGCGGTTGCCGTCAACCGTCGGCACGTGGAAGCGCACTGGGGTCGCGTGCAGATCGAGCCAGACGCCCGAGTACAGCGTGTCGTTGTTTGGCGCGGTGACCTCGCGCGCCGTGTGATCGAGCAGCGCACGGCGATTGACGGGCGGCCCGTTGGGCGGCCGGGGTGACGGATTGAGCGGGTTGACGACCGTATTAAACCGCGCCCGCGCCATCTCGAACATGGGGAAAGTGGCGATGAATGCCTCATCGACGCGGCGCTCGAGTTCGCTCGCGGGCGGCGTGGAAACGAGCGCACTGGAAGGCAGCGATTGTGCTGCCACCGGCGCCGACCATGCCGCGACGGCGATGAGGACGACGATGCCCGCACGCAGCGCGTCCAGGATCCGTGCCGAAGGCGCACCGCGGCGGCCACCGCAGACCATGACGCCCTGCAACAACCGACCGTTCACGGGGTCACCGGCTCCACCGGGGGTGCGGTCCAGCGTCCGGAGCGGATCTCTTCCCGCGGCAGGTAGGTGCGCAGGCTCAGGGCGAAGGGCGCCTCCGGCACCGGCAGCCAATTGCTCTCGCGCGCCGGGCCGGGGGAATCGTGCTGGACGTGAATCGTGATGCCGCCGTCCGGGTCACGCTGCAGCGAAGGCAGCATCGGCGTGTTTATCACATAGCGCTTGAGCGGGTTGGCATAGAGCAGCCGCTCCTGCGTGTAGACCGTCATCGACCAAAACGCGTCGACCGGCGGCAACTGCCCCGGCGCAAAGCGGATGCGGTAGCGGTTCTTGCCGTCAAAGGGCTCGCGGTTGGCATCGGCCTGCCAACCGACGCCCAGGAACTCCTCCGCCGCGTTGCCGAGGATCCCGAGCATCGCTGCCGTGGCACGGGTCAGGTAATCGTTCTTGAGGAACTCGCGGCTGCCAAACAGCTCGGCCGAGGAGCGAACGCGCTTCGCCCGCGCACCCATCTCCTGCAGAGCCAGCCCCATGCCCTCGGTCACCGCCGACCGCAGGCTGTCCTCGGGCTTGAACCTTCGGCCTGGAGTCACCCCGAAGGACTCGAAATCGCGACGCATCGCGGCTTCCTCCGGCAGCACGGGCATGAACGCGAGCATCCAGTTGAGCACATCGAAGAACGCTGGATCGGTCGGGCGCTCGCGCAGGTTGACCGCAGGCACGAGCGGCGGCAACGGCGCTGGCTCCGGATTGTCCCGTCCCAGATAGGCTGACAGCATCCTCACCTGCATGCGGTCCTGCAAGGCGTGCACGTTCCCGAGATCCCCCGGCCCAAACAGCTGGGTGCGGAACAGCGCGAGCACAAGTTGCGTCGTCGAACGAAAGACCCGGCGAATGCCCGGGGGCGCAGTGCCTCGCCAGTCGGGCGGCACCACGAGGAAGTCGCCGCCTGCCTGACCGTTCGTCCGCGGCGTAACGTAGTCGATAATCCAGGTGTAGAGATCGAAAAGCTGTAGCGTGAGGTAGCGTTCCCGTTCGAACCGCGGCACCGTGATGACGGCAGGCTCGGCGCGCAGGTCGAGCCATGCAAACGAATAAGGCGTGTCCACGTTCGGCGCAATGACGACTCGGTCCTCCGGCGTCGCCACACTGCGCGCGTGACCGAGGCAGTTCAGTGGCGCCCGGAACTCCGGCGACGACCGGTCGAGCGCCTGCCCACGCAGGATTGCGTACATGTCCACCGTGGGATAACCCCAGAGGTAAGCATCGCGCGCGAGGTCGCGAGTCGCCGGGGATGCGCCGCCGAAGGCGGGCCACCCGAGGGCGAGGCCGGCCATCCCGAGTGAAAAGGCGCGGCGATCCATCGTGGCTGCTCTGAGAGTCATGCGCACCCCGGCGCGATCACGCTCTGGATGGCGCCATCACCCTTCACGACAGGATGAAACGATTGCCGGCCGTCCAGCCGCCGTCGACCACGAGGCAGTGCCCGGTAACAAAAGACGCGTCGTCGGAGGCCAGGAACAGCGCCGCGGCCGCGATCTCCTCCGGCCGCCCGAAGCGTCCCAACGCGTGCCAGTTGCGCATCTGCCGCTCAATCTCCGGATACTCTTGGATCGAAGCCGTCATCGGTGTATCGATGAACCCGGGGCACAAGGCGTTGACGCGCACGCCAGCCGCCCCATAGTCCACGGCCATGGACTTCGCGAGCATGATGACACCGCCCTTCGACATGTCGTAGGCGACGCTCGCCGGCTGGGCGTGCAAGCCGAGTACGCTCGCCAGCAGCACGATGCTGCCGCGGCGCGCCTCAAGCATCGGTCCCACCGCGTGCTTGGCCACATACAACGAGCCCGTCAGGTTGATGTCGAGCACACGGGCTAAGGCTCGCCGCATCGAGGTCGTGCGCTGCGCCATGCCCGCTGACGCCGGCCGCGTGCACGACCGCATCCAGCCGGCCATGCCGCCCGAGGACCGCCGCCACCATCGCCTCGACGCTCGCCTCGTCACTGACGTCGACCGTGAGCGACGACGCGCCGGACGCACCCAACCAGGGCGCGGCACCATCGATCGGCTGCAGGTCCGCCCCAGCCACAATCGCACCCTCGCGCGCGAATCGCGTCGCACAGGCCGCGCCGATGCCCGACGCCGCGCCGGTGACCAGGACAACCTTCCCTTCAAGTCTGTGCGTCATGGGATCAATTCATCCGTACACGTACCGGCAGGCTCTTCAGCGCGCCGACGAAGTTGCTCTCGGTCCACTGCGGCTCGCCGTCGAGTTGGATGGCCGACGTCCGCGCCAGCAACTCTCGGAAGAGCGCGCGCAGCTCGGCGAGCGCAAGCAGGCGGCCGAGGCAGTAGTGCGCACCGGTGCCGAAGCCCAGGTGGCGGTTCGGCGTGCGCCCCGGGCGGAACTCGAACGGCGCGTCGAACACCGTCTCATCCCGGTTCGCCGACAGGTAGAACATGCACACGGCCTCCCCGGCACGAACCTGCACCCCGCCGACGACGGTGTCCTTGACCGCAGTCCGCAGGAAGTGCCTGACCGGCGAGACAAAGCGCACAACCTCATCAGCGGTCGTTTCCCAGAGCGACGGGTCGGCCCGGAGCGTGGCCAACGCCGCCGGCTGCTCGATCAGCGCGAGCATCCCGCCGCCCATCGCCGAGCTCGTGGTCTCGTGGCCGGCGGTCGAGGCGATCAGCAGGTACGACAGCGTCTCAAGCAGACCCATCGGCGCGCCGTCGACGAGGCCGTTGGCGATCACGCTGCCCAAGTCGTCGGTCGGCTCCTTGCGCCAGCGCTGCACGAAGTCGTTCAGGTACGCGAAGAGCTGCTGGAACTCGGCGGTGCCGTACAGGTTCTGGTCGCGCTGCAGATCGGGATCGCTCGCGGCGAGCAGCGCCTGCGTCGACTTCAGGATGAACGGCGCATCCTCCTCGGGCAGGCCGAGGATGCCCATGATCACCGTCAGCGGAACCCAGTTCGCGATATCGCGCGCGAAGTCGCAGGTCCCGCCTTTCTCGGCGATCAGGTCGACGTAGCGCTTTGCAATCACCTCGATGCGGGGCGCCAGCTTCGCGACGCCGCGCCCAAGGAACCAGTTCTGCGTGACGGTCCGGTACTTGCGGTGATCCGGCTCGTCCATGTCGATGATCGTGCGCACCGACTTCTCCCGACCCATCCCGATCGACGCCTGGTGCGCCTCGGCCGTCTTTGGGATCAGCGTCAGACGCGGTGCGTTGATGAACAACTCGTTGTTCTGCGAGATCTCGACGATGTCGGCGTGGCGCGTGACGGCCCAGAACGGCCGGTAGGCGGGGTGATCGACCCAGACAACCGGGCTGTCGCGCCTAAGCGTGGCGTAGCGCGCGTGCAGCTCCGCCGGATTCGCATACAAGGCCGGAGTGATGATGTCGATCGATGTCGGTGTGTGCATGGCAAAGCCTTCCCGTGCTCGGTCCCCCTCGTCTTCAGTCTCGCAGCGCGGCGGCAGCCTTGCCTAGTCCGAACGGACAACCGGGTTCCCGACTTGAGTACCCGCGTAGACGCATGCGGGCGGGGCCGGCGCGGCCGCGCTAGGTACCCGGGCCGAAGGCGGGCATACTGCCGCGGTCCAGAATTGCCGAAGCAGGTCGGGTGCGAAGGTGGCCTCCAGAGCCGGGCACGTCGGTGGCAAGCGAGGTCGGAAGCGGCCCCTCCCGGGCCGCCCGCGTCGCGGCCGCGGCCGACCACCCTCCGGCCAGGGCAACGGCGACACGCGGCAGGCCATCGTCGACGCCGCCATCGTCTGCTTCGCCGCGCGCGGCTACGCACTGACCACGAACCGCGACATCGCCGCCCGCGCCGGCGTCACGAGCAACCTGCTCTACCATTACTTTGGCTCGAAGGCCGCCGTGTTCCGGGCGGCGCTCGTCAGCGTCAACCAGCGGCTCCTCGACCTCTACCACGCGAGCGCCGTGAACGCCCGCGAGGCCCCGAGCGCCCGCCTCCTCGGCCTGGGTCTCGAGCGGGTGATCGAACTGTCGCAGCAGCGCCCCGAGATCATGCGCTTCGCCGGCATGGCCGAAGGCGAGGTCCAGCGCTACCCGGAACTTCTGATCGGGCCGCACGAGGGCAGCAAGGCGTTTGAGATGTTGTTCCGCTCGTTGCTGCTGAGGGCACGGGAGCGCGGCGAACTCGGCCCGGGGATCGACATCGACTCCGGGGTGCGCGTGTTGTCAGTCTGTTTCCGGCGCCTCGCCAGCATGCACGGCGAGGCGGCGAGCCATGAACAGTTCGCGCGGGACCTGCGCACCTTCGAGGCGCTGCTTCAGGGCGAGCTGATGCGCCCAGCGCGACCGCATCGCACTGCAAAAAGACGCCCGCGCGGGTGAATCGCGCGGCAGGCCGGGAAGGCCTGCTCGGGCTCGCCCGGCGAGATATTGATCTTTGGGTCAATTGTGTCCATTATGATGGATCATTGGGGGAAGTGACTATGGAGCAGCCCGACCTCGACCTCGATCCGGGCATCACGGACGAGATGCGAGCAATTCGCGACACGTGCCGCCGCTTCGCAGTGGAGGTGCTGCGGCCGGCCGGCCAGCGTCTCGACCGGCTCACCGCTGAGCAGGTCATCGCACCCGGCTCCGCGTTGTGGGACGTCCTCGCCAAGTACAAGGCGCTCGGCTTCGTCGGCGGAGCCAACGTGCACGACCCCGACCTGACCCCGGCGCAGCACGCGCTGCTGCATTGCATGGTGCTCGAGGAGATGACCTGGGGCGATGTGGGTCTGTTCATAACCTGCGCCTTGCACGGGATGATGCCGATGTTCGCGGCCGGCTTCGGGCGCCAGGATCTGGTCGAGTTCTTCGCGCAGCGCGACGAGTTCGGCTGCCTCGCCATCACCGAGCCCTCGCACGGCAGCGACCACATCGCGTTCACGGAACCCGCCTACCGCGATGCGCGCATCCGTGGCAGCCTGAAGGTGCGTCGCGACGGAGAGGACTACGTGCTCAACGGCCAGAAGGCGGCGTGGGTCTCCTGCGGCACGATCGCCGGCTCCGCCGCGGTGTTCGCCACCTTCCCCGACTCGCCCCATGGTCTCGCCGACGGTGCGGCGTTCCTCATGCCACTCGACCTGCCTGGCGTGACGCGGGGCAAGCCGCTTGAGAAGCACGGGCAGCGCACGCTCAACCAGGGCGAGATCTTCTTCAACAACGTCCGCGTGCCGCGCCGCTTCCTGCTCGCCGAGGGCCCGCAGGCCTACCCGATGGTCTGGGAGGGCATCTTCACGGGCGCCAACGTGCACATGGGCGCGCAGCTCGTCGGCGTCGCCCGCGCGGCGTACGAGTGCGCGCTCGATTACGCGAAGCAATGGGTCCAGGGCGGTAAGCCGATCATCGAGCACCAGGCGGTGCGCATGCGCCTGTTCAGCATGTTCCAGAAGGTCGAGGTCATGCGCTCGCACGTGCGCCGCATGGCCATCGCCAACGCCACCCGTCCGGGCGGCGTACCCTACCCGCAGGCCGCGACCGTGAAGGTGTTTGCGACCGAGACCGCATTCGAAGTCACGAGCGAAGCGGTGCAGATGCTTGGTGGCAACGGCCTGACCTACGAGTACCCGGTCGAGAAGCTCCTGCGCGACGCCCGCACCTCGATGATCGAGGACGGCGAGAACTACATGCTCGGCCTCATCGCCGCCGCACGCCTCTGAGTGCGCCCAAGCGGGCGCACCCACATCCACCCGGAGACACGCATGGAACTCCAGCTAGCCATCGGCACCCGCCGCTCGTTCCGCTACCTCGACCCGGACCGCCCGGTCGAGCTGTGGAAGATCCAGAAGATGCTCGAGGCCGCGCGGCTCGCCTCGCACTTCGGTAACAACAACGCGGCCCGCGCGCTGGTCGTGCACCGCGCCACCGCCACCGAGGAGCAGCGGGCCTGCCTGCCCTCGCCCGTCGGCGGGTTCCAGATCCAGCAGGCGCCCGTGCTGATCCTCTGGTACATCGAGACCGACGCCATGAACGAGGCCGGCCAGCGGCTGCGGGAGCTGGTCGCGGCTGGCGCCCTCGGCTACGGGCCCGGCCGCCAGGAGGAGCTCGACCGCACCCTCGTGCCGCTGTTCGACAAGGGCAAGGAGGCGTTGAAGGCGCCGGGCCTCGTCGACATGGACCTCGGCCAGGCCATCGCCCAGGCGACACTCGTGGGCATCGAGCTCGGCCTCGGGATGTGCCTGCAGGGCTCGCCCAACTGGGAGCGCACACGCAAGGCCTTCGGGCTGCCCGCGAGCTGCCGCGTCGCCGCGGTGCAGACGGTCGGCTACCCCGTCGAGAACCGGCAGGCGGGCGGCCAGCGGCCGCGGCTGCCGTTCGAGAAGCTCTTCCAGCTCAATAGCTACGACAATCCCTTCCCGCGCGATCCGGCGATCGTCGCCGAACTCGAGCGCGACGGCATGCTGCAGGCCCCGGCCCCGCTGCCGGGCCGCGAGGAGGAGGTCGAGCGCATCCGCACGAAGTACAACCTGCCGCGCAACGGCATGATCTGATGCGCCCCGCGCCCGTGACGAGCCAACCGCAAGGGACAGCAAGATGCGAGTGAATGCCGTGGTGGCCGGCGTCGGCATGACGCCCTTTGGCAAGCATCTCGACAAGAGCCTGAAGTGGCTGGCGGGCCAGCCAGTGCTGGCCGCGCTCGAGGACGCCGGCCTCACGGTCGCCGACGTCGAGGCGGTCTACAGCGGCAACTGCGTCGCCGGGCTGGTCACCGGGCAGGAGTCGATCCGCGGCCAGGTCGCCCTCCTCGACATCGGCCTCGGCCGCGTGCCGATCATCAACATCGAGAACGCCTGCGGCAGCGGCTCGACCGCACTCAACCAGGCGGCCATGATGGTCTCGGCGGGCTACTACGACGTGGTCGCCGTGGTCGGCTTCGAGAAGCTCTACCACGAGAACAAGGCCATCAGCTACGCTGCTCTCGGCGGCGCGGTCGACGTCGAAGAACGCGACCGCTTCATGAAGGGACACGGAGAAGGCTCGGGCCAGAACCGCTCGATGTTTGCCGACTTCTACGGCGAGCTCGCGCGCGAGCACATGGCCAAGTACGGCTCGACGCTCGAGCACTTCGCGCTCGTGACGGCGAAGAACTCCTACCACGGCAGCCTGAACCCGAACGCACAGTTCCGCGACGTGGTGACGGTCGAGCAGGTGCTTGCCGCACCGGTCGTCTCCCCGCCCCTCACCCGGCCGATGATCTGCCCGCTCGGCGACGGCGGGGCCGCCGCCGTCCTCGTGAGCGAGCGCAAGGCGCGCCAGCTCGGCATCCACCGCCCGGTGCGGCTCGTGGCGAGCGTCGTGCACTCGTACTTCGAGCACCCGCCGGGGAGCCCCGACAACGTCACCGCGCTGTGCATCGCCGAGGCTTACCACGAGTCGGGCATCGCCCCACAGGACCTGAGCCTCGTGGAGATGCACGACAGTTCGGCCGTCATGGAACTGCTGACCTACGACCACCTCGGGCTCGCCAAGCCCGAGGACTGCGTGGCACTCCTCGTCGACGGGCACACGCGGCTCGGCGGCCGCATCCCCGTCAACGTCTCCGGCGGGCTGCTACGCAAGGGACACCCCGTCGGTGCTACCGGCGTCGCGCAGGTGGTCGAGATCACCCGTCACTTGCAGGGCCGCGCCGGTCAGCGCCAGGTCGAGGGCGCGCGCGTCGGGCTCGCGCACAACGGCGGCGGCACCATCCGCGGCGAGGTCGCCGCCATGAACATCTCGGTGCTCGTGCGCTGAACCCATGCGCGAGCGCAATGAACTGATCCTCTCGGACCTCGTCGCCGCGCGCGCCGCGACACAGCCCGACCACGACGTACTGACCTTCGAGCACTACAGCCTCGACGGCGGCGCGACGCCGGACGAGATTTGCACCTACTCGCGGCTGGACGCGAACGCCCGGCGCATCGCGGCGCGGCTGCGTGCCCTCGGCATGGAGCGCGGCGACCGCTTCGCGCTCATCATGCGCAACCACCCCGAGTTCGTCGAGGCGATGATCGCGGCGTCCCTCGGTGGCTGGGTGTTCGTGCCGATCGATCCCCGCACGCCCGCTTCGCGGCTCGCGTTCATGCTGCGCGACTCGGGCTGCCGGGGTGTGATTGCCGCCGACTACGCCCTCGCGGAGGTGCTCGGGGCGCGGGCGCAGACGCCCGGCCTCCAGTGGATACTGGGCCTTGACTCTGGCGAGCCCGGCCTCGCGAACATTGCGGGGGCGAGCACGGTCGAGCCGCTGGCCGGCGTCTTGGCCGGCCCCGTGCCGCCGTTCGCCCCGGCGCCCGTCGAACTGACGGACCCGTTCCAGATCATCTACACCTCGGGTACCACCGGCGACCCCAAGGGCATCATCGGCAACCACCGCCGCGTCGGCAGCACGGCCTTTGTCGCACAGCTGTTCGGCTACCAGAGCGACGAGCGGCCCTACACCGGCCTCTCGTTCTCGCACAACAATGCCCAGACCACGGCGCTCATCCCGGCACTGAAATTCGGCTACCGCGCCGTGATCAGCCGGCGCTTCACGAAGTCGCTGCTGTGGGAGGTCTGCCGGCGCTACGGCTGCACGAGCTTCGCCGTGCTGGGCGGCATGGCGACCGCCATCTACAGCGAGCCACCCAAGCCCAACGACGCCGACAACCCGGTCCGCCTGATCATCAGCTCCGGCATGCCGGCGGTGCTCTGGCGGGCGTTTGAGAAGCGCTTCGGCGTGCGCCTGTTCGAGATGTACGGCGCGAGCGACGGCGGCGGCATGGCCTGCAACCCACCGGGCAAGGGCCCGGTCGGATCGTTCGGCAAGCCGGTGTTCGGCGTGCAGATGAAGATCCTCGACGAGGATGGCAACGAGTGCCCGCCCGGCGTCGTGGGCGAGATCTGCTGCCGCCCCGAGGATGGCAGCGCGGCCAGCGTCGAGTACTTCAACAACCCCGAGGCCTCGCGTAAGAAGATCGTCGCCGGTTGGAACCGCAGTGGCGACATGGGCCACAGGGACGCCGAGGGCTGGCTCTACTATGACTACCGCAAGGGCGGCGGCATCCGGCGAAACGGCGACTTCATCGAGCCAAGCACGGTCGAGCACGTTATCGCCGGACACCCGCAGGTCGACGACGTGTACGTCTGGGGCGTGCCGGCGGCCTCGGGCGCGCCCGGCGAGAAAGACCTCGTCGCCGCGATCGTTCCGGTGGACCGCGGCTCGTTCGACTCCGCGTCCGTCTTTGCTCACTGCCGCCGCGAGCTTGAGGCCAACGCGGTACCGACGTGGCTGCAGATCCTCGCCGAGATCCCCAAGACCGCCTCCGAAAAGCCCCAGGATCGGCTGCTGCTGCAGGATTTCAACGCCGGCGGCCCGCACATCGTCGCCGCACCGGGATCCGGAGGCGCGGCCTCATGAGCTTCGTCGCCGTCCAGCGCAGCGCCTCGGGACTGCTGAGCGAGGTGGGCGCGGAGCGGCTGCAGGCCATCGTGCGCGCGGCCTTCGGCGAACGGGCACGCCTCGCCGGCTACCAGTTGCTCGGCGACGGGCGCTTCACCACGACCTACTTCATCAAGTGCGAGCACGAGGCCCCGGTCGTGCTGCGGCTCTCGCCCGAGCCCACGGCGAAGCTCTGGCGACACGAGCGGGCACTGCTGCAGCGCCAGTGCAACGTGCAGCCGCCCCTCGAGGCGCTCCGGGAGTTCATTCCGAGGCTGCTGCACACGGACTTCACGCAGCGGCTGCTGCCGCGCGACTGGGCACTGTTCGAGTGGCGGCAGGGGCAGACCTGGGAGTCGGCGGCCCCGTCCGTCGATGCTGCCTCCTCCGAGGCGCTGTGGCGGCAGTTCGGCCGGATCGTCCGCGAGGTGCACGGGCAGCGCGGGGTGCGCTTTGGCTATCCGGCCCCCTGGCCCGCCCACGCCAGTTTCGGCGCCTGGTTCACGAGCGTTGTTGACGACCTCGCGGCCGACCTTGCCGAGCAGGACATCGCGGTCGCCGCCCTGGCACGGTTCCGCACGCTGCTGCGCGAGGAGCGCCGGCGCCTCGATGCGGTGACCGTGCCGCGCCTGGTGCACGGCGACCTCTGGTCGCGCAACGTGCTCGTGCAGAACGGCCCCCGGGGCTGGCGCATCACCGCCCTGCTGGACGCCGAGCGTGCGTTCTTCGGCGACCCGGCCGCCGAGTGGATCTTCGGCTTCCTCGACATCCCGCAGGCGTTCTGGGAGGGCTACCGCCGTCGCCTCACTGCCGACCGGCTCGACCCGGATGCGCTGTGGCGCCACCGCGCCTACCAGGCCCGCGGCGCGCTGTTCATGATGCTCGAGGGCGCTCGGTTCGGGTTCGATGCGCGCTTCGCCCACGAGCAGTTCGCGCGGTTCACCGCGGCGCTGGAACCCGCCGCGCCGACACTGGAAGACGCCTTCGCGGGAGCACCAGCCCATGCATGAATTCGTCGTCACCGGCAGTAGCTCCGGCATCGGCGCCGCCGTCGCCTCGAAGCTGTTCGGGCAGGGCCACACGGTGATCGGCATCGCACACGACCAGGGCGACATCGTCGCCGACCTCGCCACCGCCACAGGCCGCGAGGCGGCCGTGCACGCCGTGCTGGAGCGCAGCGGTGGCGCACTGGGCGGCCTGGTCTGCGCCGCCGGGCTCGGACCGCACACCGACCCCGCGCAGCTCGCTTCGGTCAACTACTTCGGCACGCTCGCCTGCATCGACAGCTTCTTCGATGCGCTGCAACGGGGGAGGGGCGCAGCGGCCACCGTGCTTGCCTCCACCGGCGCAGTGCAGGTCCCCGAGGCGGAACGCTTCCCGCTTGCGCGCGCAATGCTCGAGGGCGACGAGGCGCGTGCCCGCGCCGAGGCCACGGCAGTCGGCAATGGGATGCTCGCCTACTGCCTCAGCAAGTTCGCCCTCACCTGCGCGATGCGCGAGCGCTCACCGCGCTGGGCCGCTGCGGGGGTGCGCATCAACGCCGTCGCCCCCGGCCCGATCGAGACCCCGATGCTGCAGGCACTGATGGATGACGAGCGCATCCCCGAGGCGCAGCGTCGCTTCGTGCCACCCGTCGGCCGCTACGGCCGCGCCGACGAGGTGGCCGAGCTCGTGACCTACCTGCACTCCGCCGCGGCCGGGTTCATCCACGGCACGATCATCTTCATCGACGGCGGCGTCGACGCATTGACGCGGCAGCACCGCTTCTAGGGAAGGGCGCGGCGGACGCGGCCGGGCCGGGTCAGTGAAATCCCATGTGCCGCGCGGCGAACTCGAGCATCACTTCCTCGGAGCCGCCGCCGATCGCGTGCGCGCGCATGTCGCGGTAGATGCGCTCGACCTTGCAGCCGCGGACGAAGCTCGCGCCACCCATGACCTGCGCGCACTCGCGCGCCACGAACTCGAGCATGCGCGTCGCCTGCACCTTGCAGAGCGCGAGGTTGGCGTGGTCGACCTTGCCGTGCATGAGCGACCAGGTCATCTGATCGGCGAAGGCCTGGCACCCCTGCACACGCATCATCATCTCGGCGAACTTGTGCCGGATGACCTGGTTCCTGATGAGCGGCCGCCCGAAGGTCTCGCGCATGGTGGCCCAGTCGTAGGCCTCCTCGATCGCCGCGCGCGCGAACGCGCAGCAGCCGGCGGCGAGCCCTGCCCGCTCGTTGTTGAGGTTCTGCACCGCCAGCATGAATCCCTTGCCCTCCGGGCCGAGCAGGTACTCCCCCGGCAGTTCCACGTCCTCGAAGTACAGCGTCGCGGTGTCCGACATGTGCCAGCCCATCTTCTCGAGCCGGGTCTGCGTGAAGCCCGGCATGCCCTTCTCGACGAGGAAGATCGACAGCCCCTCCGAGCCCGGCTCCCCGGTGCGGGCAACGACCGTGTACCAGTCGGCCCGCATGCCAGAGCTGATGAAGGTCTTCGAGCCGTTCAATACCCAGCGGTCGCCGCGGCGCGTCGCACGCGTCTTGATCGCCGCGAGGTCCGAGCCTCCCGAGGGCTCGGTCAGGCAGATCGCCATCAGCTTGCGGCCGGCCAGCACGTCCGGGGCGACCCGGCGCTTGACCTCCTCGCTACCGAACTTGAGCACCGGGACCAGCGCGACCCCATGCATCATCAGCGCGGGCAGCAGGCCACTGGCCCCGGGATAGGCCAGCTCGGCGGCGGCGACGACCGCATGGAACAGATCCACGCCCTCGCTGATCCCGCCATACTCCTCCGGGAACCCGAGCTGGATGATGCCCACCTCGGCCGCCGTGCGGCTCAATTCGCGCGGCACCTCGCCGGCGCTCTCCCACTGCTCGATGTTGGGTGTGACCTCGCGCTCGACGAAGCGGCGAACCGTCTGCGCGAGCTCCTCGTGCGTGTCGTTGTAGTAAGGCGACTGGCGTCGCCACTGGTCGAACAGGTGTAGCGGCATCATCGCCTCCGCAGGGCGTTGGAATCAGCGTCGAATGCGGCAGCGCGGCCCTCAGCCGTCGGGCAGCCCGAGTTCAGGCCAGTGGCCCTGCACCCAGGTCTGGCAATTGCCGACCCCGACCGCGCCGGTCTCGCCGTCGCGCACCTCAATCAGGCAGTCGCGGAACTGGTTGAGGCGCGCCACCGCCTCGGGCGTCGAGCAGTCGGCGAAGTGCTCGCCCTCGACGTGCAGCGGTCCGCGCCACTGGCCGTGGTACTTGCCGTCGAAGCCGTGGTAGAGCCCGGCCCCCAGGTGGAACCCCGTCCCGCCGAGCGTGCGCGCCGTGAGCACCCGCTGTCGCCCGTCGGCCATCACGAGCACGAACTCCCCGCCCAGCAGGCGCTTGTTGCGCGGATCGAAGCGCAGCATCGGCTCGATGCGTTGCACGAGCTCGCGCCGGCCGTCTGGGAACTCGAAGCCGCCCTGCACCTTCTCGTGCCGCCAGCCCTCGCCCGCGTAGAGGAGGTAGTACTGGTGGAAGGCAAAGGTGTCGCCTCCCGGCCGCGTGAACAGCAGCGGGTTCCACACCGCGAGCACGCGCGGCGGGCTCGTGTCCATCGGGTCGGGCTGCAGGTCGGGCATTGGCGCGCCCACCGCGGGTCGCAACCCCCAGGAATGGTCGCGCGTCATGACCCAGGTGTCCGGCGTCACCTCGATGCGCCGGCCCTCGAGCTCAACCCAGCCACTCGCCGCGACCCCGGTCTGGTGATAGCGGATCTGGTCGGCGCTTCGACGGTAGCCGGTCAGCGTGCGGCGGTCCTCCCGCTCCTCGACCACGCACGGCACGCGCCCCTCGAGCAGCAGGTCATAGGCCAGCGGCTGCGCGTCGTTCGGCTCGAGCACCGCGCGCACGCGCTTCAGCGGCTCGAGCACCTCGTAGCGAAGCGGCCCCACCTCGATGCTGTCCGGGTTTGCGTTCAGCGCCCGGCTGGCCCGCACCGTCCACTGCTCGACGCCGCGGCTCGCGCCGCCGTAGCCGTCCACGACGTTGCGATTGACGTACTTGCCGAAGCCGAAGTTGACCGACAGCGAGCCGTCGCGCGCGCAGGCCATGGCGCAGACCTTCTCGGTCCACGAGTAGTCGCTGTGCAATACGCTCGCGTGCGTCTCGACGATCTGGTGGTTGCAGAACTCGTCGGCCGCGAGGAGCGGCCCGATGCTGCCAGCCATGAACCTCTCCCCCCTAGAAGCCCAGCCGCGCGGCGTGCATCGCCAGCAGCGTCGCCCCGCCGTTCTTGATGTCCATCTCGCTCTCGCGAGTCACCCAGCCGCGCTCCATGAATATCGTGCCGATGCGCGCCATGACGTAGGCCATGCGCCAGGCAGCATAGACGTCGTAGTACGGCAGGTGGTGCGCCGAGAACCCGCTCGCGCGCTCCCAGTGGGCCACGGTCTCCTCCCGCGAAGGCAGGCCCGCCAGCCGCGGCACCCCGTAGCCGGTGGAGGTCGACTCATCGAGCATCAGCCACCAGGCGAGGTCATCGACCGGACTCGCGAGCGTGGCCTGCTCCCAGTCGAGTGCACCGACCAGGCGGCCGTCCGCACCGTAGACGCAGTTGCCGAGCTTGGCGTCGCCCCACGACAACGTGACCGGCTCGTCGGCCGGCTGGTTCCTGAGGAGCCACTCATACGCGCCGTGCAGGTGCGGGTATGGTCGGTTCAGCCGCTCGGCCCAGGCGACCGCCTCCCGGTAGTATTCGAGCTGCTGGGCGAGGGCCGTACGGCCGCCCTGCGGCTGCATGAAGCCGAGCCCTCTCGCGCGCCAGTCCACGCGCGCGATGGCGGCGATGGTGTCGATGCCGCTGAACCAGTGTCGCCGCAGTTCATCCTTCGGCAGGTCGTGGAACCAACCCTCGAGGTGGTACAGCGGGTTCTCGTTGGGAACACGCCCGGCGAGCCGCTCCATGACGAAGAACGGGGCACCGAGCTGCGCAATGCCGGTCTCCAGTCCGAGCATTGCAGGCACCGGCACCTCGCTGCCGGCCAACGCCTCCATGACGCGGTACTGGCGCTGGATGTCGCAGTCGGGATACACGGAACTCGCCTGCGGCTGCACGCGCAGCACGATGTCCTGTGCCTGCAGCCGACCGCCCCCGGCCCACTCGAGCCGACCAAGCACCGTGATGTTCGAGAAGCCGCCGTCGGAGCGCTTGAGGTCGGTGACGCGTACCGGCGCGCGCTCGGGGTGGCGCTGCGCCAGCCACTGCGAAAGTATCGAGGCGACGCGGTCCAGGTCGTCGATCATGCGCCGCTCCTCTCGGGGGCCCCGTCCAGGAATCCCGCGAACCCGGAGGGGGCGTGCGGGCCAAAGCACATCGTCTCGAGAATGCCCACGCCGGTCTGCTCACCGTCCGGGGCGCGCAGGTGGGCCCGCACCAGCTGGTGCACGTGCACGTGGTCGTGACGCAGCGCGTCGAGCTCGGCCAGGCACAGCCGCTCGTGGCCGAGCGCCAGCTCGCCCTTCCACCGCCCGTGGCCCCATTCGGGGTGCTGATAGCCGAGGCCCTTCGTCAGCAACGTGGCCATCGGCTGCAGCTCAATGCTCCAATTCGCGCCGTCCGCATCGCGCATCTTAATCGAGCCCCCCTGCGGGTGCCGGGTCCCAGGCTTCCAGCGCACACGCAACGCCGGGTCGTGCATCTCGCGCTGGCCCGGATCCTGACCCGACGGGATGAGCGCGGGGTCCGCGTGGGCAGGCTGCACCACCGCCGCAAGCTGCGTCGCCCGGCCCCGCGGGTCCTCGAAGGTATTGAACTGGGTGCAACGGTCCCCGAAGTTGAGCGGGACCCACGCCCAGTAGACCACCGGGGCGCGCTGGAGCATGCCCGGGGCACCGCCGTCGGGCTCGCCGACGGGTCGGATGCCCCAGGAGCGGTCGCGAACACCCATCGCGGAGGCTACCGGCAGGCACCGGCCGTCGATTCTCAGCTCGCCGTCCCAGCGGCCGAACTGGACGAAGCGCGTGGTGTGCATGAGCAACCGGTCCTCGTCGTACAGCCGGCTCGGCGGCTCCTCGCCGGGCGCGCTCCGCGCCGTGAAGCGCAGTTCGCAGGCGAGCCCGCTCGCGGCGTCCTCGAGCCGCAGCCGCTGCATCCGCATCGGCTGCTCGACCTCCAGGACGAAGGGACCGACCTTCATCTCGGTGCGCTCGAGTGGCGCGCGCCTCGAGCCGTAGAAGCAGTGCTGCACGCCCTCCACCAGCATCGAGACGTGCACATCCATCACGCGCCGGTGCGGATACAACCCGAGCCCCACCTCGAACATGAAGCGCCCGTCGTCCGCGAAACCGGAGAAGAACCAGCGGTCGTAGAAGTTGCGGTCGCTCGTCGCCGGCCGGCTCACCGGCTCGGGCGTCTGGTGAATCGCGTAGTCGTCGAGGAGCGTGATCATCGTTGCTGACTCATCCGCCAGATGCCGATCGGACTTTGGGCCGGACGGCCGGCGTCGACGCCCCCCGAACGGACTACCCGCACCGGCCGCTGCGCTCCCTCAATCGCACGGCAGGCGTTTTCGCAGTGCAGCAACGTCGTCGTCGGAGACGCCCAATGCCTGCCGACTGAGCCTGTTCTCGGCCGGTCCCGTCTGCTCGCAACCGACGTCGACGACCTCGGCCCGCGTCGGCAGCCCAGTTGCCAGGGCCGCGGCAGCCGCGATCCAGGCTGCTCTCATGATCGCGCTCACTCCTGTCCTGGTCCCGGTCGCCAGCGTGGTCATGCCCCCGGACCCGGCGCGGGCTCCAGACCATTGCGGCGACACCAGCGCGAGTACTGCAGTTCCAGGTAACGCTGCAGTGCCTCGACCGTCAGGTCCGCGCGCAACGAATGCGGGACGTCCCAGGCGTGATGCGCGTACGGCATCTCGACGTAGACGACCTCGCCCGGGTACTGCTTGCGCAGCTCGCCCACGAACCAGCGCGCCTCGGCCAACGGGATCAGCTGGTCGTGCGTGCCGTGAAGCACGAGGAACGGCGGGGCGGTCGCCGGGTCGCGAGAGCCCAGGTGGGTCGCTGGATGCATCGCCCGCCACAGCGCATCGTGCGTCCGGCGCGGGCCCGGCATCAGGTTGCGTTCCATGAACTCGGCGAATCCGGTGTCCGGCCGATGCTCACCGAGCATGTCGTACTTGCCGTAGAACGGCACCACCACCTGCACGCTGGTGTCGGCCGACTCAAACCCGGGCTGCAGCTCCGGGTGATTCGCCGTGAGGGCCGCCAGCGCGACCAGGTGCCCGCCCGCCGACCCGCCGGTGATGACGATGAAGCGCGGGTCGCCGCCGTACTCCGCCGCATGCGCCCGGGTCCAGGCGATGGCCGCCTTGACGTCGACAATGTGGGCCGGCATGCGCGCACTCGGACTGAGACGGTAGTCGGCATCGAAGACCAGCCAACCATGGCTCGCCATGTGCATCAGCAGCGGCATCGCCTGCGTCCCCTTCCGGCCAATCATCCACCCGCCGCCGTGAATGTTGAGCAGCACGGGCATTGGCCTGCGCGGTGGCTCCCGCGGGACCAGCACGTCGAGGTACTGCAGCGGGTGAGCGTTCTCCACGTAAGGGATATGACGCTTCCAATCGACCTGCGGATGCCGGTAGGCCACCGGCGTCCACCAGCGCGCGGGCCGAAGCTTGCGCTGCAGCAGCGCGCGCCGTGACGGCGCGATCTCTTCCTCGTAGCCGTCACCCCATGCCTCGCGGAACGCCACCTCGAAGACAGCCAGTGCACCGCGCGCGCGCCACAGCGCCCATAGCAGACCCAGCACCGCGATGGCGTGCAGGGCGAGCCCAATGCGACCCGGCAGTCGCGTGCCGGCCCCGAGCGCCCAGCCCGTCACGGCGAGCACCACGCCCACCGTGACCAAGAACGGCGACAGCTCACTGCCGAGCAGCCCGAAGCCGAGGTGCCACGCCGACAGCCGGCTGGTCGTCTTGCCGGGCACCGGCACGAGCGCGCACAGCGCGAACAGCACGCCGATCACACCGAACAGCAGGACAACCCAGGACGTGACCCCTTGAAGCATGGCGGCACCTTAATCTTTGGCAGACCCCAATGTGGCACTCGCCGGGCCCGCCCTCTCCCCATGAATGGACTAGGCGCCGCGCCAGCGTGATCGCCTACCGGCAATCCAAATCGCCCATGACCGGCGCGGCCATATCCTCGGCGAAGCGCTCGAAAGTCCACGGCCAGGCCACGGGCCGTCCTTTCTTGTCGAGATACCAGCTCTTGCAACCGCTCGCCCAGACCGTCCTGGGCATGGCGGCATGGACCTCCTCGATGAACCGGTGCGCGGCCTCGGGCCGCGCCGAGACGTGGCGGTACTCACCGCGACGCATGCCCTCGATGAGCTGCATCACGTAGGCGACCTGCGCCTCCGAGATCAGGCAAACCGAGTTGTTGCCGATCGGGCTCTGCGGTCCGCCGCCGATCAGGAACAGATTCGGAAAGCCAGGCACCATCATCGAGCGGTAGACCTCGCGCTCATCGGCCCAACCCTCGCCGAGTTCCGCGCCACTCTCCCCACGGATGACCATCGGTGCGGTGTACGCATGGGCCTCGAAGCCCGTCGCGTAAACGAGCACGTCGAACTCGTGCAGCCGGCCATCGCGTGTGCGCGCGCCCTCGGGCTCGATGCGCTCGATACCCTCGGTGACCGGGTCCACGTTGGGCTGCTGCACCGTGCGGTAGTAGGTGGCCGACATCACCAGGCGCTTGCAGCCGAGCGGATAGTCGGGCGTGAGCTTGGCGCGTAGCACCGGGTCCGCGACGGTCGCGAGATACTGCCGGCAGTACTCCGCGATCTGCTCACGAAGTGCCACGTCCCCGATCACCGCGCGACCGAAGGTGTCGATGGTCTGCTGCATCTCGCGCCGGTACTCCTCCTCCATGAGCCGGGGATTGGCGCGCCGTTGCTCGCGCTGCTCGGCGCTCACCGGCGTGTTCTCGAGCGGCAGGATCCACTGCGGCGTGCGCTGGAACACCGTGAGCCGAGCCACCTCGTCCACGACCGCGCTCGCGACCTGGACTGCCGTCGAACCGGCGCCGATGAGTCCCACCCGCCGGCCGGCGAGCGGCACCTCGTGCCGCCACTCGGCGGTGTGCCAAGACGGCCCAGCGAAGGCTTCGCGGCCGGGGATGCCGGGAAAGGCCGGGTGGTGCAGGAAGCCGCTGGCCGCCAGCACGAGGTCGAAGCGCTCGCGCTGGCCGCCCTTCAGGCTCACCGTCCAGGCCGAACCATCCCAATCGAGCGCAGCGACCTCGCGGCCGAAGCGGATGTGCGGCGTGACCCCACGCCGGTCGGCAACGGCCTGGAAGTAGGCGCGGATCTCGGCGCCACCCGCGCAGAGCTGCGTCCACTCGGGGTTGGGCTCGTCGACGTAGCGGTAGAGGTGCGAGGCGACGTCGCAGGCGACGCCCGGGTAGATGTTGTACCACCACGTACCACCGAGCTGCGGGGCCTTCTCGTAGATGACGAAATCCTCGAGACCGGCCGCGATGAGCTTCTTGCCGGCCAGGATGCCGGACATGCCCGCGCCGATGATCGCGATGCGCAGCGAATGCGCAGCCGTGCTCATGCCGTCTCCCCCTTCCCTGCGACCCTCCGGACCACGGCGCAGTCTGCAACGGAGGCTAGAGCGGTTGCCAGCGCGGCTTGCGCTTGTCCTTGAAGGCTCTTGCCGCCTCCTCGAAGCACCCGGTGAACGTGCCGAGTACCTGGGTGCGGTTCTCGATCTCCATCGCCTGCCGCAGGCTCGACGAGTCGATGCAGAGCTGCAGGCCCTTCTTGGTCATCCACGTCCCGTACTCGGAGTGCTCGGCGATCGCCCGCGCGATCTCGAGCGCCACGGCATCGAGCGCCTCGGGCTCGGTGAGGCGGGAGACGAGGCGCAGCTCGCGCGCCTCCGCCGCATCGAACACGCGGCCCGTGAGCATGAGCTCGGAGGCGACGCCCGCGCCCACGATGCGCGGCAGCAGATAGCTGATCCCGACGTCGCAGCCGGACAACCCGGTGCGGATGACTACGTCGCCGAAGTGCGCAGCCTTCGAGGCCACGCGGATGTCGGCGGCGAGGGCGAGCGCGAAGCCGCCGCCCACGGCAGCGCCGTTCACCGCGGCGATGACCGGCTTCTCGCATTCGTGGACGGCCAGCACCATGCGCGCCAGGTACTCCTGGAACTTGTAGACGAAGCCGAGGGTGGACATGCCCGCGGTGCCGGGGATGTCGCCCGGTGATGCCGGCTCCTGCAGGTCGGCGCCGGCGCAGAAGCCCTTCCCCTCCCCGGTGAGGATGACGACGCGTGTGGAACGATCCTCGCGCAGTCCCTCCAGGGCCTGCACCACCTCCGCGATCAAGGGTGCGGTCAGCGCGTTGAGGCGGTCGGGTCGGTTGAGGCGCAGCTCCAGAATGCCCGGCTCGAGCTCGCGGCGGATCAGCAATGGCATATCAGTGTCTCCCGTGGTTCGTGCGGCGCGGGCGCGGGCTCATCGGCGCGTGCCAAAGACCGGCCGCACATTCGTCATCGATCTTCCTCTCCCAGCTCGCCGCGCGCCGCCTCAGCGCGCGAGCTGGTTGAACGGCACGCCCTTGTCGGTACGCGGTTCGGGCGCAAGCCCGAGCACGCGCTCGCCAATGCTGTTCTTCACGATCTCATCCGTGCCACCCGCAATGCGCATCCCCGCCGCACCGAACCACAGGCGCTCGACCATCGCAATGTCGTCGCCGAGCTCCGCCGCAGCCAGGACGCCGCGCGGCCCCTGCAGGTCGATCGCGAGACGCGCGAAGGACTGGATCGCCTGCGCGACGAGGTTCTTCGCCCCGCTCATCTCCGGCCCAGGCTCGCGACCCTTGCCGAGCGCGGTCAGCGCGCGACACTGCAGCAACCACAGCGCCTGTGCGGCCATGTACAGCTCCGCGAGCCGCTCGCGGAACCGTCCGTCGCGCAGCGTCGGGGCGCCGAGGAACTGGGTCTCGCGCAGCATCGTGCCGAGCATCCGCCAGAGCTCGGGCGGCATGACACCACCAATCGAGAGGCGCTCGCTCATGAGCCCCGTGAGCGTGACCTTCCAGCCGGCGCCCTCGGCGCCGACCCGCTGGCTGTCGGGGACGAACACGTTCTCGAGGAAGACCTCGTTGAAATCGGCCTCGCCGCTCGGCTGACGAATCGGGCGCACGGTCACGCCGGGGCTCTTCATGTCGATGAAGAAGCTCGTGAGCCCGTCGAACTTTGGCACCGTGGGGTCGGTGCGCGCGAGCACCAGGCCGTACTGGGCGAACTGCGCGAGGGAGGTCCAGACCTTCTGGCCATTCAGGATCCAGCCATCGCGCCCGTCGGTGCAGCGCTCGGCGCGCGTGCGCACCATCCCGAGGTCGGACCCCGCGCCCGGCTCGCTCAGCAACTGGCACCACAGATGCTGGCCCGAAAGGGCCGGCGCCACGTGCGCGGCACGCACCTCGTTCGACGCATGCGCCATCACGGCCGGCATCACCATGCCGAGGCTCACGTTGAACAGGCCGGTGGGCACGTGGTAGCGGCCCTCCTCCTCGCGCCAGATCAGCTCCTGAATTGGCGTGCCGCCGCGCCCGCCCAGCGCCTTCGGCCAGGTGATCGCCCCGAATCCCGCCGCCGCCTTGCGCGCCTGCCAGGCGCGCGCCTCCGCCATGCGCTCCTGCGCGCTCGCGTCGGGGCGGTACAGCGTGTCGCCGCTCGCCTTGGGCCGCGCATTTGCGCTGAGCCACGCGCGGCACTCGGCACGGAAGGCGGCCTCCTCCGGCGAGTCGTCGAAATCCATTGACCCGGCAGCCCGGGGGGCGCGCGTGGCTTCGTCCGCGGGGGGGGCGTCCAGGCGCTTCTCGAGCTCGGCCACCAGCCGCTCGCGCCACGCGTGCTCGTGCCCGAGCAGCACCGCCTGCTGGCGCGCGCGGCGCATGAACAGGTGGCAGTCCATGTCCCACGTGTAGCCCATGCCGCCGTGGACGTGCAGGCCCTCGTGCGCCGCCTGCGTGGCGGCCTCGCTCGCGCTCACGCGCGCCGCCGCGGCGGCGGCGGCAAGCTCGGGCGCACCCTCAGCAGATGCCGCATCGGCCGCCAGGGCCCAGGCGCCGTAGTAGCAGTGCACGCGGGCGAGCTGGTTGGCGTTGTAGATGTCGACGAGCTTGTGCTTGATGCCCTGGTAGGAACCGATGGTGCGACCGAAGGCGCGGCGCTCACGTGCGTACGCCGCCGCCATCTCGAGCGCCGCGTCCGCGGAGCCAAGCTGTTCGAAGGCCAGCGGCACGGCCGCACGATCGCGCACGCGCGCGAGCAGGTGCGCGGGGTACTTCGCCGAGTCCAAGGCCTCGGCCGGCGTCCCCTCGAACGTCCAGGCGGCAACCGGCTTGGATGGATCGAGCGTCGCGAGCGAACGGCGCGTGAGCCCCGCCGACAGGTCGCTCGCCACCCAGACGGGCTGCCCGTCCGCACCGGCCGCAAGCACCACGGCCCACTGCGCAGTGACGCCGTCTGCCACGAGGTCGACCGACCCGGTGAGCCGTCCGCCGAGAAAGCGCGGCAATACCGCGCCGGCCATCACGCCATCGAGCGGGGCCGCGAAGGCACCGATCGCCCCGCCAGCTACCGGCGTGAGCCAGCGCCGACGCTGCTCGTCGGAGGCGCCGAGCAGGAGCACCTGAGCCGCGAGGTACAGGGTGGAGGCGAGTGGCACGGCGCCCAGCTGTCGTCCGACCTCCTCGGCGACCACGCACAGCTCGAGCGCGCCCAGGCCCGAGCCGCCACAGTCCTCGGGCAGCATGAGCGCCGTCGCGCCCAGCCCGACCAGTCCCTGCCAGACCGCCTCACTGTGCGTGCCGCCGCCCTCCAGCACGCCGCGGGCCACCTTGAGCGGCGACTCGTGCGCAAGGTACTTGCGGACCTCGTCGCGCAGGAGGTTCTGTTCTTCCGAAAAGTCGAAGTTCATTGGAGCTCTTCTCAAACGTCCAAGGGCGGCGGGGCCGGCCGGCCCCGCACTAGGTCAGCGCACTTCTCGCCGATGACGACACAGGTGGCGTTCGTGTTGCCGGAGATGATCGAAGGCATCACCGAGCCGTCGGCCACGCGCAGGCCCTCGATGCCACGCACCCTGAGTTCGGCGTCGACGACCGCACGCTCGTCGTCCACCCGGCCCATGCGGCAGGTGCCCACAGCATGTTGGCCCGAGCTCATGCAGCCGGCCGCGGGCTCGAGCAGCGCGTCGTCTGAGTCGCTGCCGGGTCCGGGACGCGTCTCGACGTCGATCAACGACGCGAGCGCCGGCTGCGCGGCCATCCGCCGCACCCATTTCATCCCGGTCACGATCGCACGGTGGTCGCGGGGTACTCGCTTAGGCGCGCGGCCAGCACCCCACGCCGCCGAGCCCGCCCCAATGACGACGTGGTCGAACGTCTGCGCGGCCACGCCAGAGCCTCGGCGCTCAGGCCACGCGGCGGGCCGTGGCGCCGTAGAAGGTCTGGTCCGTGGCCGCCATCTCGCGCAGCAGCTGCGGCGGCCTCAGGTGCTCGCCGAAGAGGCTGGCCAGCCGGTCCGCCTCCGCGACGAAGGCCTTTAGCCCCACGCCGTCGATGAAGCAGAACGGCCCCCCAGTGTACGCCGGGTAGCCGACGCCGAGGATCGACCCCACGTCGCCGTCGGCCGGCGAGATGAGCACGCCCTCCTCCATCGCGCGCGCGGCTTCCACCGCCTGCACGTACAGGATGCGCTGCTTGAGGTCATGCGGGCTCGGCTGCACCGGCTTGCGCGGGTACAGGTCGGCGAGCCCGGGCCACACGCGCTTGCCGGACTCGTCGTAGTCGTAGAAGCCCTTGCCGACCTTCCTGCCGAGGCGGCCGAGTTCGTACAGCTTCTTCAGCACCGGCACCGAGCGGCCCGGCCTGTAGCTCTCCGGGAATTCCTTCGCCTGCGCCTCGCCGGCGTGCACGGAGAGCTCTATCGACAGCTCGTCGGTGATCGCGAGCGGGCCCACCGGCATGCCGGCCTGGCGCGCGCAGTTCTCGATCAGCGCCGGGTTCACGCCCTCCGCCACCATGGCGATCGAGTCGTCGACGAAGGCGCCGATGAAGCGGCTGGTGAAGAACCCGCGCGCGTCGTTGACGACGATCGGCGTCTTCTTCAACTGTCCGACGAAGTCGAGCGCCTTCGCGAGCGTCGCATCGCTCGTGGCCTTGCCCCGGATCACTTCGACCAGCGGCATCTTGTCGGCCGGCGAGAAGAAGTGCAGGCCGATGAAGCGCTCCGGCCGCTTGCTCGCCTGGGCGAGCAGCGTGATCGGCAGCGCGGAGGTGTTGGTGGCGAGCACGCAGTCCTCGGGCAGCACCGCGTCCAACTTGCGGGTCACCTCGGCCTTCACAGCGCGGTCCTCGAACACGGCCTCGACGACCATGTCGGCGTCGCGCAGCTGCTCGTAGTCGGTCGTCGGATGGATGCGTGCCAGGACCGCGTCGCGCTTGTCCGCGGCCATCCGGCCGCGCTCGACCTGCTTCGTGAGAACCTTCTCGGCGTAGGCCTTGCCCCGGTCGGCGGCCGCCTGGTCGCGGTCGATCAGCACGACCTCGATGCCGCGCTGCGCGGCGACGAGCGCGATGCCGCCACCCATCATGCCGGCGCCGATCATGCCGAGCTTCCTGCTCTTGAACGGCGGGAACCCGGGCGGCCGGTGCATGCCCTTCTCGGCCTTGCTCTTGTTGACGAACAGCGTGCGGATCATGCCGCGCGAGACCGGCCCGCGCGCCACGGTCATCAGGTACTTGGTCTCCACCCGCAGCGCCTTGTCGATCGGCAGGAGCGAGCCCTCGTACAGGCAGCTCTGGATCGCCTGCGGTGCCGGCAAGTTGTGGTAGGTGTTCGCCTGGATCATCGTGTTGCCGACCACGAAGGCGGGCGCCACGCGCGGGTCGAGCGCGTTGCCGCCCGGGAACCTGAAGCCCTTCTCGTCCCAGGGCTGCACGGCCTTCGCCGACTCGAGGATCCACTTCTTCGCCCGCGCGATGAGTTCCGCGGGCGGTGCAAGCTCGTGCACGAGTCCGGCCTTGAGCGCCTGCTCCGGCAAGGCGTGCTTGCCTTCCATCAAGTACGGCATCGCGGCCTGGATCCCGATCAGCCGCGGCAGGCGCTGCGTGCCGCCGCCACCGGGCAGCAGGCCCACCTGGACCTCGGGCAGGCCGACGACCGCGGCCGGCGTGTCGGCGAGCACGCGGTGGTGGCAGGCGAGCGCCAGCTCGAAACCGCCGCCCATGGCCGTGCCGTTGATCGCGGCGGCGAACGGCTTGCCGCAGGTCTCGAGGTTGCGGAACACTCCCGACAGGGAGCCGTACTTCTCGAACAGCACCGGCAGCGGGTCGTCCGCCGTAATGTCGAGGTTCTGCTCCATCGCCATCAGGTCGGCGCCCGCGACGAAGGCGTCCTTGCCCGAGGTAATGATCGCACCCTTGATCGCAGCATCGTCCCGCACGCGGTCGATGCAGGCCTGGAGGCTGTCCATGAACGCCTGGTCGATGACGTTCATGCTCTTGTTGGGATAGTCGATGGTCAGCAGCGCGATGCCGTCGGCACCGACCTCACAGCGAACCACTTCCGTCTTGGTGTTCATCGTTCCTGCCTCAGACACGCTCGATCACCATCGCCGCACCCATGCCGGCAGCCACGCACAGGCTGACGAGCGCTGTACCCTTGCCGCTGCGCTCGAGCTCATCGAGCGCGGTGCCGAGGATCATGGCTCCCGAGGCCCCGAGCGGATGCCCCATGGCGATCGCGCCGCCGTTGACGTTGATGCGCTCGTGGGGAATGTCGAGTGCCGCCATGAACGTGAGCACCACCGAAGAGAATGCCTCGTTGAGCTCCCACAGGTCGATGTCGGATGCCTTCATGCCGGCGCGGTCGAGCGCGCGGCGCGCGGCCGCGGCCGGGCCGTCGAGCATCAGCGTCGGCTCCGAGCCGATCGCAGCGAACGAGCGGATGCGCGCACGCGGCTTGAGTCCGTGCCTGGAGGCAGCCGTGGCACTGCCCAAGAGCACCGCTGCGGCACCGTCGACGATGCCGCTCGAGTTTCCTGCGTGGTGCAGGTGCTCGATCCGCTCGAGCTGCGGGTAACGCTGCAGCGCCACGCTGTCGTAGCCGTACTTCTGGCCCATCTCGGTGAAGGCGGGCTTGAGCGCGGACAGCGACTCCACCGTGGTCTCCGGCCGGATCGTCTCATCGCGCTCGATGAGCGTGAGGCCGATGAAGTCCTTCACCGGAACCACCGAACGCGCGAAGCGGCCCTCGTCCCAGGCCCGCGCGGCACGACGGTGGCTCTCCGCCGCGTAGGCGTCGAGGTCGCGCCGGGTCTGCCCGTGCAGGCTCGCCAGCAGGTCGGCCGAGATGCCCTGCATCACGAAGTAGGTCTTCGCCGACATCGTCGGGTCCTGCGCCCAAGCCCCGCCCGAACTGCCCATCGGCACCCGCGACATGCTCTCGACCCCCGCGCCCACCGCGAGGTCGGCCTGGCCGGACATGACCTTGCCCGCGGCGAAGGCCACGGCCTCGAGTCCCGAGCCACAGGCGCGGTCGACGGAAATGCCGGGCACGCTCTGGTCCCAGTCGGCCGCCAGCACGGCAACGCGGGCGATGTTGCCGCCCTGCTCACCGACCGGGCCGACACAGCCCATCACCACCTCTTCCACCGCCCGGGTGTCGAGGCGATTGCGTTCGGCCAATGCGACGAGCGGGCGGCTCGCGAGCCAGACGGGGGTGACTTCGTGCAGGCTGCCGTCAGCCTTGCCCCTGGCGCGCGGCGTGCGCACGTGATCAAAGATGAATGCGTTCATAGGGTCCTGATCTTAGCCCGCACGCAGCGACGGCCATTGATAAAAATACCTATATTGGGTACTTTGACTCATTCATTCGGAGCCCCTCCCGCGTGTGTGCCCGTCGCGTCCGAAAGTCTGACTCCTCGATCAGCATCGGCGACCTTGCGGCCAGAGTCAGCGTCCCGGTGACGCACCAGACCATGCTGAGCACCTACGCAAGCGCATTCACGATCAATACGCTGCGGCGCGCCTACCGGCTGTTCGACGGCGATCTGACGCTTTTCCTGGTGTTCGGCGAGATCGCGCACTACAACATGTCACGCGCCTCGCAGACCTTGAACCTCCGGGACGCACCAGATTCCTCGCGCTGGAAAGTCCTGATGCGGACTTTACCGGACCAGAAGGTCACGCCCTGCAACGCCCTGTCGATCAGTGAGGCAACGGGCATACCCAGGGAAACCGTGCGCCGCAAAGTCAAGGAACTGGAGGAGCGCGGATGGCTCGTCCGGGAGGGAGCACGCCGCCTGACCCTGGCTCCGCGTGCGATCGAGCAACTGGGTGCGTCCGGGCGCGTGATCATGGAGGACTTCAGGGAAACGGCCCGGGTGATCCGGCTGCTGGACGATGCCTTCACTCTCCAGCAGAAACATCGCGGGTCGGGCGCCGGCGGCGAGCCCGGCACAGGGAAAAGGCGCTGAGGGATTGCCAAAGGCGTCGCTGGTCGTTGTTGTCAGGGCCTTGTCCCGGCCCGGTTGATTCATTTTATTTCAGTTAG
>Ga0209048_10000655_pt1 | contig 36302 bp, 33 predicted proteins | sample FrelakmetCRP12CR_FD_187146 | JGI IMG/M metagenome (GOLD analysis project Ga0209048, IMG submission 187146) | Freshwater lake sediment microbial communities from the University of Notre Dame, USA, for methane emissions studies - CRP12 CR (SPAdes)... | ecosystem: Environmental > Aquatic >...
GATGCAGGTGCCGCCCAGCAACATTGAAGTCGCCGACAGATGAAACTAACCCTCTCCTGGCTCAAGGATCATCTCGAAACCGACGCGCCGCTCGGCGAAATTGTCGAGACCCTGACGCGCATCGGTCTCGAGGTCGAACATGTCCACGATCCCGCCGAGCAGTTGAAGGACTTCACCATCGCGCGCGTGATCGAAGCCAAGCCGCACCCGAATGCGGATCGGTTGCGTGTCTGCATGGTCGATACGGGCAACAGCGCGCCGGTTCAGGTCGTCTGCGGCGCGCCAAACGCCCGCACAGGCATGAAAAGCGTCTTCTCCGCGCCCGGGACGTACATTCCCGGCAAGAAGATCACGCTTGGCAAGGGCGTCATCCGCGGCGTCGAATCGCTTGGCATGCTCTGTTCGGCGGCCGAACTCGAACTTTCCAACGATCACGAGGGCATTATCGATCTGCCCGACGATGCGCCGGTTGGAGCGGTCTATGCGCAATGGTCCGGTCTCGACGATCCGGTGATTGAAATCAATCTCACCCCCAATCGGCCGGACGCCGCGGGCGTCTCCGGAATTGCGCGCGATCTCGCCGCGGCGGGGCTTGGCAAGATCAAGACGCCGAGGGTCGATCCGATCAAGGGCAAATTCGATTGCCCTGTCTCCGTTGCTCTCGACTTTTCCGACAGCGACAAACATCTCGCGCCGCTCTTTGCGTTGCGCCTTGTGCGCGGCGTGAAGAACGGGCTGAGCCCGGCATGGCTGCAGGAGCGGCTTCGCTCCGTTGGTCTGCGGCCGATCAATGCGCTCGTCGACATCACCAATTTCCTCACTTTCGACCGCGCGCGTCCGCTGCATGTCTTCGACGCGAAGAAAGTGAAGGGCGATCTGGTCGTGCGCCGCGCTCACGAGGGCGAAGAATTGCTGGCGCTCGACGGTAAGACTTATGCGCTCGATCGCGACATGGTCGTCATTGCAGATAAAAACGGTGTCGAGTCCATCGCCGGCGTGATGGGCGGCGAAGCCTCGGGATGCGACGAGAGCACGACGAACGTGCTGATCGAGTCTGCACTCTGGGACCCGCATAATATTGCGCATACCGGCCGCCGGCTCGGAATTGTGACCGACGCGCGCTATCGCTTCGAGCGCGGGGTCGATCCCGCCTTAGCGCTGCCGGGGCTTGAACTCGCCACGAAACTCGTGTTGGAGCTTTGCGGAGGCGAAGCGTCAAAGGTGGTTATCGCGGGAGCGGTTCCGAATTTCGCGCGCGTCGTCGATTTCCCCTGGAGCGAGACCAAGCGCATCACCGGCCTTGATGTGGCGCGCAAAAAGGCGACGGACGTCTTGCAGCGCCTCGGCTTCGAGGTTCAGACCGCAACGGACTCCCATGGCGAGGTGAGCGTTCCCAGCTGGCGCCCGGACATCGAGGGCAAAGCCGATCTCGTCGAGGAGATCATTCGCATTGTCGGCCTCGACAAAATTGTCAGCGCCCCGATGCGGCGCGGCGTCGGCGTGACGGAACCGGTGCTGACCTTGCTGCAAAGGCGCGTGCATGCTGCGCGGCGGGCGATGGCGGCGCAGGGGCTGATCGAAGCGGTCACCTGGTCGTTCATCGACGCGAAAGCGGCAAAGCTCTTTGGCGGCGGAGATGCAAGCCTTACGCTCGCCAATCCCATTGCGTCCGATCTGTCCGACATGCGGCCGAGTCTCCTGCCGGGCCTCGTCGCGGCGGCGGGCCGCAACGCCGCGCGCGGACAAAACGACGCCGCTTTGTTCGAGATCGGCCAGATATTTCTCAACGCCCAGGAATCGGGACAAAAAACCGCCGCAAGCGCGATCCGGCGGGGAATGGCGACGACGTCGGGTTCGGGCCGGCATTGGTCGGCGCCGGCGCGAAAGGTCGGCGCTTTCGACGCCAAGGGCGACGCCTTTGCTCTGTTGCAATCGCTCGGCGCGCCGACGGGCGGACTGCAGATTGTCGCGGGCGGCCCCGTCTGGCTTCATCCGGGTCGTTCTGCAACGCTGCAATTCGGACCGAAAACGATCATCGGCTGTTTCGGCGAATTGCATCCGCGCGTCTTGAATGAACTCGACGTCGAAGGCCCGGTCGTGGGTTTCGAGATTTTTCTCGACGCTTTGCCCGCGCCAAAGTCGAAAACGACAAAAACGAAACCGAAACTTGAACTTTCCGACCTTCAGCCGCTCGAGCGCGATTTCGCCTTCATTGTCGATCGCGACGCCCAGGCCGGGGACATCTTAAAGGCGGTGCAGAGCGCCGAACGCGCGCTGATTTCCGATGTCGGCGTCTTCGACGTTTACGAAGGTCCTGGCGTGCCTGAGGGCAAAAAGTCTATCGCCGTCGCCGTCACGCTGCAGCCGCGCGAGAAGACTCTGACAGACGCCGAAATCGAGGCCGTGTCACAGAAGATCGTCGACGAAGCCGCGAAGAAGACCGGCGCCATTTTGAGAGGATGACTATTTTGCGCGCAATTTTGCTTGTTGCATCCTCGTTGTTTGCCAGCGTCGTTTTTGCGGCGCCGCGCGGCATCGACGATTGCGAAGCGATCAAAGAGCCGGACGCCTATAATCGCTGCCTCGGCTCATTCGGACCCGTTCGGGGCCAACATAATTCTCCTGGCGGCGTCGGCATGAGCCACGGCGCGAAGCGTCACGGGCGCGGCTATCCGTCGAGCGCGTCGACGCAGCGAACGCGCTCGGGCCGCGTGCGTATGGAGTTTTCTCCGGGACAAGGGCGATGACGCGTGCTGCGGCTGCGCCCCTATGATCGAGCGCCCCGCCAGCCTGAAATGAAACGGGGTCGCCAATGAAAATCGACGGGCGCGCCTATCGGACAATCTGGCCGGATGCGAATGGACGCTTCGTCCATGTGATCGATCAATCGAAGCTGCCGCATGTTTTCGAAACGGTCAGACTCGAATCCTCGGCCCAGGCGGTTGAAGCGATCCGCGACATGATCGTGCGCGGCGCGCCGCTCATCGGGGCGACGGGCGCCTATGGGCTTGCGCTCGCCGTCGCCGCCGACCCGAGCGACGCCTCCATCGAAGCGGCGTACGAAGAGCTGATCAAGGCGCGACCCACCGCCGTCAATCTGCGCTGGGCGCTTGACCGCATCCGAAATCGCGTAGCGGCGGCGCCCTCGGCGGAACGACGCGACATCGCCTTTTCGGAAGCGATGGCGATTGCGGAAGAGGATGTGCGGTCCTGCGAGAAGATCGGCGATCATGGCGCCGCTCTCATTCTTGAGGCGAACGCCCGCAATCCGAACCGGCCTGTGAATATTCTCACCCATTGCAACGCCGGCTGGCTTTGCGCGGTCGATTGGGGAACCGCTCTCGCTCCGATCTACAAGGCCGTTCGCCAAGGCGTCGACCTTCATGTCTGGGTCGACGAGACGCGACCGCGCAATCAGGGCGCAAGCCTGACGGCCTTCGAACTCGCCGGAGAAGGCGTCCCGCATACGGTTATTTCGGACAATACCGGCGGCCATTTGATGCAGCACGGCCTCGTCGATCTCTGCATCGTCGGCAGCGACCGCACGACGCGCGCCGGCGACGTCTGCAACAAGATCGGAACCTATCTGAAAGCGCTCGCCGCAAAGGATAATGAAGTTCCGTTTTATGTCGCGCTGCCGAGTTCGACCATCGACTGGCGCATTCGCGACGGCGTGTCGAACATTCCGATTGAGGAGCGCGATCCGTCCGAGGTCACCCATATCAGCGGGCTCGCGGAAAGCGGTTCTCTCGAGAAGGTGAGACTGGTTCCGCAAGGATCGCCGGCGCGAAACTTCGGTTTCGACGTGACTCCGTCGCGACTTGTGACAGCGCTGATCACCGAGTGCGGCGTTTGCGCAGCGACCGAAGACGGGATTTCGGAATTGTTTCCGGACCTCGCCGCGGCCGAGGTCGTTTAGCTGTCGCGCTTGTTCAACCCGTAAGTCTTGAACCTTTCGACCGTCACCTCAATTTCCTTCTCGGGCAGCACGACAGGCTCGCCTGCGTTTTGCGCCAGATAATAGACTTTCGCGAGACTCTCGAGCTCAACTGCGCGCCACATTGCTTTGGCGAGATCGGCGCCCGTGACGATTGCGCCATGATTGCCGAGCAGAACTCCGTCGTTTGATCCAAGCCCTTCTATGGCCAATTCCGAGAGTCTGTCGGTCCCGAATGGCGCATACTCCGTGCAGCGGATTTTCGAGCAGCCGAAGACCGCGATCATATAATGGACGGCGGGAATGTCGCGCCGCAAAACCGAAAGCGTCGTCGCATAGGTCGAATGCATGTGGACGACGGCGTTGACATCCGGTCGGGCGCGAAGAATGGCGAAGTGGAAACGCCATTCGCTCGATGGCGGCGACGGTCCCGTAAAGGCGCCGGATCGATCCGAAAGACTCATTCGGGCGATGATTTCCGGCTGCAAATCTTGCGCGGGGACGCCGCTCGGCGTAATCAGCATCGCCTCGCCGTCGCGAAGCGATATGTTTCCCGAGGTCCCCTGATTAAGCCCCGTCCGCTCCAATTCGCGCATTGCGGCCACGATCGCCGCGCGGCTCTCGAAGCCGGTCATGTGGGACCTCCTGTTCCGAAAAGCGAAGACGACGCTTGCCTAGAATGGTTTAAGATTCCTCTTGGCAAAAGGCTGTGCGCCCTTTAAATAACAACGTTCGGGGTTGAACCAGCAAACGCAACCCCGTCTTCAGATTCAAGCTTCCGCCCAACTAAGTCCCTGAATGGACAAGGAAAAGGCGGTGGATAGGCCGGCGGACCCGGGGGTATTGCCTCGCGTCCCGTCCGGCCATGTCCTGTCCGAGACTGCCGGCGCCAGCAAAGGAGTTCGCTCCGGAGCGGCTTAATCGGCCTGATCGGCCTGCGGACCCAGTTTCGCAGACGAAAAGGCGGCCTGCATAGACGGGGAAACCAGATTGTGGACCAAACGGCTCCTCGCCGAGAGGTCTTTCGAAATTGGTTCACACCCTCCAGACCGGGGCGTTTCGCCTAGGGGACAGGATCTACGGCGCCGCTTCTCCGCATTGAGCGGGGGAAACGGCATATCGCAACCGGCGGGGTCCGCCCCGCTCGAGGAGAGAGCACCGTGGACAGAGCGGAGAAAAAAGAAGCCGTTTCGGCGATGAACGGGGTCTTTTCGAAGACGTCGGTCGTCGTCGTTGCGCATTACTCCGGCCTGACGGTCGCCCAGATGCAAAGTCTGCGCAAGCAGGCCCGTGAAGCTGGCGCGAGCGTTCAAGTCGCGAAAAACCGCCTCGCCAAGATCGCTCTCGATGGCACGAGCGTCGCCTCTGTCGGCTCCCTTTTGAAGGGACCGACCTTGATCGCCTATTCGGACGATCCTGTGGCGGCGCCGAAAGTGGCCGTGGCCTTCGCCAAGGAAAACGAGAAATTCGTCATCCTCGGCGGCGCCATGGGCGCGACTGTCCTTAATCCGGATGGCGTGAAGTCGCTTGCGACCATGCCATCGCTCGACGAATTGCGCGCAAAACTCGTGGGCCTCTTGCAGGCGCCCGCGACCAAGCTCGCGCAGCTCTCGACCGCGCCAGCCGCAAAGCTCGCGCGTGTGTTTGGGGCGTACGCCAAACGAGACGCGGCCTGACGAAGGCTCGCCCATTCAACGAAGAGACGAACCAAATTCAAAGGACCTAATCACATGGCTAATCTGGAAAAGATCGTCGACGAACTCTCCGGCCTCACCGTTCTCGAGGCCGCGGAGCTCGCCAAGCTTCTCGAAGAAAAATGGGGCGTGTCCGCGGCGGCGGCCGTCGCCGTGGCGGCGGCTCCCGCTGGCGGCGCCGCCGCAGCGGCTCCGGCCGAGGAGAAGACCGAGTTCAACGTCATTCTTTCCGCCGCGGGCGACAAGAAGATCGAAGTCATCAAGGAGGTGCGCGCAATCACGGGCCTCGGCCTCAAGGAAGCCAAGGACCTGGTCGAAGGCGCTCCCAAACCGCTGAAGGAAGGCGCCGGCAAGGAGGAGGCCGAGAAGATCAAGGCCGCCCTCGAAAAGGTCGGCGCGAAGGTCGAGCTTAAGTGAGGCGACTGGGCTCGGTTTCAACCGGCCCATAATGCGCTGCGGTCCCGGTTCGCCGGGCCCGCCAGCGGTTTTTCGGAAGAACCGTAGACGCTGCGGCGGCGGATGCGGGGCGAGGCGAAAGCCTCGTCGACGATGGCCGATTCAACGGAAGGTGCGAGGCGACATGGCTCAGACTTCGGCGCAAAATTTCTCCGGTCGCAAGCGTGTTCGCAAATTTTTCGGCCACATCCGCGAAGCCGCGGAAATGCCCAACCTCATCGAGGTGCAAAAGGCCTCCTACGATCAGTTTCTTCTCGTCGACGAACCGCCGGGCGGGCGTCCCGAGGAAGGCCTGCAATCTGTCTTCAAATCGGTGTTCCCGATCTCCGACTTCTCTCAGGTCGCCTTGCTCGAATTCGTCCGCTACGAATTCGAGGCTCCGAAATATGACGTCGACGAATGCCGCCAGCGCGGCATGACCTTCGCTGCGCCGCTCAAAGTGACCTTGCGCCTCATCGTGTTCGATGTCGATCCCGAGACGCAGGCGAAATCCGTCAAGGACATCAAGGAGCAGGACGTCTACATGGGCGACATGCCCTTCATGACGTCGAACGGCACCTTCATCGTCAACGGAACCGAGCGCGTCATCGTCTCTCAGATGCATCGTTCGCCCGGCGTCTTCTTCGACCACGACAAGGGAAAGAGCCACTCGTCCGGGAAGCTGCTGTTCGCGGCGCGCATCATTCCCTATCGCGGCTCCTGGCTCGACATCGAGTTCGACGCCAAGGACATTGTGTACGCGCGCATCGACCGCCGCCGCAAGATTCCGGTCACCTCGCTTCTCTATGCGCTGGGCATGGACGGCGAGGAAATTCTTTCGACCTTCTACAAGACGATCATCTACAAGGCGGACGGCGACAATTGGCGCATGCCGTTCGACGCCGATCGCCTGAAAGGCGTGAAGGCCGTCGCCGACATGATCGACGCCGACACCGGCGAGGTGATTCTCGAGGCGGGCAAGAAGCTCGCCGTGCGCGCCGCGCGCCAGCTCGCCGAGAAGGGCGTGAAAGCCATCAAAGTGCAGGCCGAGGATCTCTACGGCCAATATCTAGCGACGGATCTCTATGATCCGGCCACAGGCGAAATTTTCGCCGAGGCGGGCGACGAGATTACCGTCAAGACGCTACCGCTGCTGATCGAAAAGGGCTTCGACGAGATTCCGATTCTCGACATCGATCACATCAACATTGGCCCCTATATCCGCAACACATTGGCCGTCGACAAGAACAGCTCGCGCGAGGAAGCGTTGTTCGACATCTACCGCGTGATGCGGCCGGGCGAACCGCCGACGATCGAGACGGCGGAAGCGATGTTCCATTCGCTGTTCTTCGACCCGGAGCGTTACGATCTCTCGGCGGTCGGCCGCGTGAAAATGAATATGCGCCTCGATCTCGACGCGCCGGATACGACGCGCACGCTGCGCCGCGAGGACATTCTCGCCGTGGTGAAGGCGCTCGTCGATCTGCGCGACGGACGCGGCGAGATCGACGACATCGACCATCTCGGCAACCGCCGGGTGCGTTCGGTGGGCGAATTGATGGAGAACCAGTATCGGCTGGGCCTCTTGCGCATGGAGCGCGCGATCAAGGAGCGCATGTCCTCGGTCGACATCGACACCGTGATGCCCCAGGACCTGATCAACGCAAAACCGGCGGCTGCGGCCGTCCGCGAGTTCTTCGGCTCGTCGCAACTGTCGCAGTTCATGGACCAGACCAATCCGCTGTCGGAGATTACGCATAAGCGCCGTCTCTCCGCGCTTGGTCCGGGCGGCCTGACGCGTGAACGCGCGGGCTTCGAAGTGCGCGACGTGCATCCGACCCATTACGGCCGCATTTGCCCGATCGAAACGCCGGAAGGTCCGAATATCGGCCTCATCAATTCGCTGGCGACTTTTGCGCGCGTCAATAAATACGGCTTCATCGAAGCGCCTTACCGTCGCGTGCGCGATGGAAAGGTCACGGGCGAAGTCGCCTATCTCTCCGCCATGGAAGAGGCGAAATATTACGTCGCCCAGGCCAATGCGCCTGTCGATAGGGACGGAAATCTGGTCGAAGATCTGGTTCTCTGCCGCCACGCCGGCGACGTTCTTCTGGCGCCGCGCGAACGCGTCGACGCTATGGACGTGTCGCCCAAGCAGCTTGTTTCGGTCGCCGCGGCGCTCATTCCCTTCCTCGAAAACGACGACGCCAACCGCGCGCTCATGGGCTCGAACATGCAGCGCCAGGCCGTGCCGCTGGTGAAGGCCGATGCGCCGCTCGTCGGCACCGGCATGGAGCCGATCGTTGCGCGCGACTCCGGCGCGGCGATCGCCGCTCGGCGCACGGGAATCGTCGATCAGATCGACGCGACCCGTATCGTCGTGCGCGCCACGGAAGAACAAGATCCGGCGAAGCCCGGCGTCGACATCTATCGGCTGATGAAGTTCCAGCGGTCGAACCAGTCGACCTGCATCAATCAAAAGCCATTGGTGCGCGTGGGCGACCTTGTGCAAAAAGGCGAGATCATCGCCGACGGTCCTTCGACCGATCTCGGCGATCTGGCGCTCGGCCGCAATGTGCTCGTCGCGTTCATGCCTTGGAACGGCTACAACTTCGAAGATTCGATCCTTTTGAATGAGCGCATCGTCAAGGACGACGTCTTCAGCTCCATTCACATCGACGAATTCGAGGTGATGGCGCGCGACACCAAGCTCGGGCCCGAGGAAATCACCCGTGACATTCCCAACGTTTCGGAAGAGACGCTGAAGAATCTCGACGAAGCGGGCATCGTCTATATCGGCGCCGAAGTTCAGGCGGGCGACATTCTCGTCGGCAAGATCACGCCCAAGGGCGAGAGCCCGATGACGCCGGAGGAAAAGCTTCTGCGCGCCATCTTCGGCGAGAAGGCCTCCGACGTGCGCGACACCTCGCTGCGCGTGCCGCCAGGCGTGCAGGGAACGATCGTCGAGGTGCGGGTCTTCAACCGCCATGGCGTCGAGAAGGACGAGCGCGCTCAGGCGATCGAGCGCGAGGAGATCGAACGTCTCGCCAAGGACCGCGACGACGAATTGGCGATCCTCGACCGCAACGTCTATGCGCGTCTCTCGGAGACGCTCATGGGCAAGAAAGCGGTCGCCGGTCCCAAGAGCTTCAAGAAGGACAGCGTGCTAACGCAGTCTATTCTCGACGAATATCCGCGCTCGCAGTGGTGGACCTTCGTCGTCGAGAACGACCAGCTCATGGCCGACATCGAGGCGGTGCGCAAGCAATATGACGAGGCCAAGAAAGGGCTCGAAAACCGCTTCCTTGACAAGGTCGAGAAGTTGCAGCGGGGCGACGAATTGCCGCCTGGCGTGATGAAGATGGTCAAGGTCTTCGTCGCGGTGAAGCGCAAGATTCAGCCAGGCGATAAAATGGCGGGCCGCCACGGCAATAAGGGCGTCGTCTCGCGCATCGTGCCTCAGGAGGACATGCCGTTTCTCGAGGATGGGACGCCCGTCGACATCGTGCTCAATCCGCTCGGCGTGCCGAGCCGAATGAATGTCGGGCAGATTTTGGAGACGCATCTTGGCTGGGCTTGCGCCGGGTTGGGCAAACAGGTCGGGGCGGCGGTCGACGCCTACATGCGTCAGCGCGACGCGAAGCCGCTGCGCAAGAAGCTGATTGAAATCTACGGCGCCGACAAGTCGCTCGAACAGCTCGACGAGGCGACGCTCGTCGAAGTGGGCCAGAACCTGCGACGCGGCGTGCCGATTGCGACGCCGGTCTTTGACGGTGCGCGCGAAAAGGACATCGTCGAGATGCTCAATCGCGCGGGACTCGATCCGTCAGGCCAAGTAACGCTGTACGATGGGCGCACGGGCGAGCCCTTCGACCGTAAGGTGACTGTCGGCTACATCTATATGCTGAAGCTGCATCACCTCGTGGACGACAAAATCCACGCGCGCTCGATCGGGCCCTATTCGCTCGTCACCCAGCAGCCGCTCGGCGGCAAGGCGCAGTTCGGCGGACAGCGTTTCGGCGAAATGGAGGTCTGGGCGCTCGAAGCCTATGGCGCGGCCTACACGCTGCAGGAAATGCTGACCGTCAAGTCGGACGACGTCGCCGGTCGAACCAAGGTCTATGAGTCCATCGTCCGCGGCGACGACACATTCGAATCCGGCATTCCCGAGAGCTTCAACGTGCTCATCAAGGAAATGCGGTCGCTCGCATTAAACGTGGAGCTTACGTCCGCGACCCCTGAAGACGAAGAAGAAGCGTCGACGGTCGAAGCCGCGGAATAATTGCTAACCGCCCGCACGGGGCGACGAATCCCGGCGGGCGGAGGTCCGAGAACATCAGCGGCGCCCTATCGGCGCGCCGCAGCTGAAGTCTTCAGGAGAAGGCCATGAATAAGCAAGAGGTCATGAATCTCTTCAGTCCGGTCGTTCAGCCGCAGGCGTTCGACCAAATTCAGATCGCCATCGCGAGCCCGGAGAAAATTCTCTCCTGGTCGTTCGGCGAGATCAAGAAACCCGAGACCATCAACTACCGCACGTTCAAGCCGGAACGCGACGGACTTTTCTGCGCGCGCATCTTCGGTCCCATCAAGGACTATGAATGTCTGTGCGGCAAATACAAGCGGATGAAATATAAGGGCGTCATCTGCGAGAAATGCGGCGTGGAAGTGACGCTTGCGCGCGTGCGGCGCGACCGCATGGGCCATATCTCGCTCGCCGCTCCAGTCGCTCATATCTGGTTTTTGAAGTCGTTGCCGTCGCGCATCGGCCTTCTACTCGACATGACGCTGAAGGATCTCGAGCGCATCCTCTATTTCGAATCCTATATCGTCATCGATCCGGGCCTGACGCCTCTGAAAGAGCGCCAGCTCTTGTCGGAAGACGAATATCTGCGCGCGCAGGACGAATATGGGCAGGATCACTTCACCGCCATGATCGGCGCGGAGGCGATCCGCAAAATCCTCGAATCCATGGACCTCGAGGCTATCGCCACTCGGCTGCGTCAGGAAATCGCCGAAGCGACAACGGAGCTGAAGCCGAAGAAACTCGCCAAGCGCCTGAAGATCATCGAGGCCTTCATTCAATCCGGCAACAAGCCCGAGTGGATGATTCTGAAAGAGATTCCGGTCATTCCGCCGGATCTGCGTCCGCTCGTGCCGCTTGACGGCGGCCGCTTTGCAACATCGGACCTCAACGATCTCTACCGCCGCGTCATCAACCGCAACAACCGCCTCAAGAGGCTGATCGAGCTGCGTGCCCCCGACATCATCATCCGTAACGAAAAGCGCATGTTGCAGGAGGCCGTCGACGCTCTGTTCGATAACGGCCGCCGCGGACGCGTGATCACGGGCGCCAACAAGCGTCCGTTGAAGTCGCTCGCCGACATGTTGAAGGGCAAACAGGGCCGCTTCCGCCAGAACCTTCTCGGCAAGCGCGTCGACTATTCCGGCCGTTCAGTGATCGTCGTCGGTCCCGAACTCAAGCTGCATCAATGCGGCCTACCGAAGAAAATGGCGCTGGAGCTGTTCAAGCCGTTTATTTACTCGCGGCTCGACGCAAAGGGCCATTCGGCGACGGTGAAGCAGGCGAAGAAACTTGTCGAGAAAGAGAAGCCCGAAGTTTGGGACATTCTTGACGAGGTTATTCGCGAGCATCCCGTGCTGCTCAATCGCGCGCCCACGCTTCACCGGCTGGGCATTCAGGCTTTTGAGCCCGTGCTGATTGAAGGCAAGGCGATCCAGCTGCATCCGCTCGTCTGCGCGGCGTTCAACGCCGACTTCGACGGCGACCAGATGGCCGTGCATGTGCCTCTGTCGCTCGAAGCGCAGCTCGAAGCGCGCGTCCTGATGATGAGCACGAACAACATTCTGCATCCGGCCAATGGTCAGCCGATCATCGTGCCGTCGCAGGATATTGTGCTTGGGCTTTATTATCTGACGCTTGAGCGCGACGGAGAGCCCGGACAGGGAATGGCCTTCGCCAATCAGGGCGAAATCGAACACGCCCTCGCCGCCAAGGCGATCACGCTTCACACCAAGATCAAGGGCCGCGCCTGGACTTACAATGAAAAGGGCCAGCGCGTTTCGAAAATTTTCGATACGACGCCTGGCCGTCTGCTGCTCGGCCAGCTGTTGCCCAAGAGCGAGAAAATTCCTTTCGACGCAGCCAATCGGCTGATGACGAAGAAGGAAATCTCCACTCTCATCGACACGGTCTACCGCAACTGCGGTCAGAAGGAGACGGTTATTTTTTGCGATCGGATCATGGCGCTTGGCTTCCGCGAAGCCTTCAAGGCCGGCATTTCCTTCGGCAAGGATGACATGGTCGTGCCCGAAACAAAGGAGAAGATCGTCGCCGAGACGCGCGCCGCGACCAAGGAATATGAGCAGCAGTATAACGACGGCCTCATCACCCAGGGCGAGAAATACAACAAGGTGGTCGACGCCTGGGCAAAATGCACTGACAAGCTCGCGGAAGAGATGATGTCGCGCATCTCCGCCGTGCGCAAGGACGAGCACGGCCGCGACGTGCCGATCAACTCGATCTACATGATGTCGCATTCCGGCGCGCGCGGATCGCCGGCGCAGATGAAGCAGCTCGCGGCCATGCGCGGCCTGATGGCGAAGCCCTCCGGAGAGATCATCGAGAGCCCGATTATCTCGAACTTCAAGGAAGGCCTGACCGTGCTCGAATATTTCAATTCGACGCATGGTTCGCGAAAGGGACTGTCGGATACGGCGCTCAAGACCGCGAACTCGGGCTATCTCACCCGCCGTCTCGTGGACGTGGCGCAGGACTCCATCATCTCGTCCTACGATTGCGGTTCGACGAACGGCATTCGCATGCGCGCGATCATCGACGCCGGTCAGGTCGTCGCCTCGCTCGCGTCCCGCATTCTTGGTCGCGCCACGGCGGAAGAGCTGCGCGACCTCGACGGCAAGACGATCGTGAATGCCGGCGAGATGATTCAGGAATGGCATATCGATCGGATCAACGCCGCCGGCATTCAGGAGGTGAAGATTCGCTCGGTGCTGACCTGCGAGGCCAAGAACGGCGTTTGCGCCAAGTGCTATGGGCGCGATCTTGCGCGCGGAACGCCGGTCAATATGGGCGAAGCGGTCGGCGTCATCGCCGCGCAGTCCATCGGCGAGCCGGGAACGCAGCTCACCATGCGCACCTTCCATATCGGCGGCGCGGCGCAGATCGCGGATCAGTCCTTCATCGAGTCGAATTTCGAAGGAACGGTGCAGATTCGCAATCGCCATCTCGCGCGAAATTCGGAGGGCGATCTGATCGTCATGGCGCGCAACGTCGCCGTCGTGATCGTCGGCCCCGACGGCGTCGAACGGGCGGTCAACCGTATCCAATACGGCGCCCGCATGAAGGTGGACGAAGGCGACAAGGTCAAGCGCGGACAGCGGCTCGCCGAATGGGACCCCTACACGCGGCCCATCATCAGCGAGGTGGACGGCGTCGTCGGCTTCGAGGACCTCGTCGAAGGACAGTCCATGGCGGAAACCGCGGACGAATCGACCGGCATCACTAAGCGTATGGTGATGGACTGGCGACTCAATGTCCGCTCGGCCAGTCTGAAGCCCGCAATCGTCATCAAATCCGACGACGGCAAGATCGCGAAACTGCAGCGCGGCGGCGACGCCCGTTATCTTCTGCCGGTGGATTCGATCATCGCCCAGGAGCCGGGCTCGCGAATCAAGGCCGGCGACATTGTCGCGCGTATCTCGGTGGAGAGCGCCAAGACGCGCGACATTACTGGCGGTCTGCCGCGCGTCGCGGAATTGTTCGAGGCGCGCCGTCCGAAGGATCATGCGATCATCGCGGAGGTTTCGGGCACGGTGCAGTTCGGGCGCGATTATAAGAACAAGCAGCGCATCTCCATCATTCCGGCGGAGGAAGGCGCGGAGCCTGTCGAATATCTGATCCCCAAAGGCAAGCACATTCACTTGCAGGACGGGGACGTCGTGGAGAAGGGCGACTATATCGTCGACGGAAATCCTGCGCCGCACGACATTCTGGCGATCAAGGGCGTCGAGGAGCTGGCCGCATATCTCGTCAACGAGATCCAGGAGGTTTATCGACTGCAGGGCGTCAACATCAACGACAAGCACATTGAGGTGATCGTGCGTCAGATGTTGCAGAAGGTCGACATCGTCGATCCCGGCGAAACCGGCTATCTCGAAGGCGAGCAGGTCGATAATGTGGAACTCGACGAAGCGAACGCCAAGGCGCTCGCCGAAGGCAAGAAGCCGGCGACCGGAACGCCGGTTCTGCTCGGCATCACCAAGGCCTCGCTGCAGACGCGCTCCTTCTTCTCCGCAGCCTCCTTCCAGGAGACGACGCGCGTCCTCACCGAAGCCGCCGTCAATGGCAAGGTCGATCCGCTTGTCGGCCTGAAGGAGAATGTGATCGTCGGCCGTCTGATCCCGGCCGGCACGGGCGCGGCCATGGCGAAGTTCCGCAGTGTCGCCAATACGCGCGACGATCTCATAGTCACGCAGCGCGCCGAGTCCGCAGAACCTGCGCCGAGCCTGCCGACCGAATGACGAGACGCCCTTGAGCAAGTCGTATGAAGGGCCGCCCTCCGGGGCGGCCCTTGTGCTATGAAACGCCGATGAACGACGCCAATCGAGCTTCCCTGACGCAGAAGCTTCCGGCGCAAGCGGCGCGCGGGCTGATCCTGCTCTATCGCCTCACTCTGTCGGCCTTTGCGGGCCGTCACTGCCGCTATCTGCCGACATGCTCAGACTATGCCGATGAGGCGATCCGGCGTCATGGGCTTTGGGCGGGAGGCTGGATGGCAGCGGCGCGAATCTGCCGGTGCCGGCCGGGAGGCGGCGACGGCTACGATCCGACGCCGGATGTTACGCCGCCGGGAGCCGGCCCCCTCACACCCTGGCGCTATGGCCGCTGGCGCGGGCCCTTCTCATGCGAGACGGTTGAAACGAGGCGGCTTGCGAAGGACCAAAATCAAAATGGTCGATTGCGCGACTAGGAACGCGCCATGAGTTCGACTGCGAGCCCATAGATGCGCAGGCGCACCGGCTCGGGAAGGTTCCGCAAAACGTCAAGATAGGTCTGGCCCGCCGCGCACATACGCGCGTCGTCAAGGGGTGGGTCAGGCGTTTTGCCGTCGAGCAAAGCGTCGATCTCCACTTTCGTCAGACCGCGTTTCGCAAGCGCCGCTTCCAGAACCTTGAAATCGGCCTCGCTCGGCGCCGGACGGTCGATCTTCTTTTCCTGACCGCTCACGATCGCCTCAAGTCCGGCCAGAGCCATGTCGGCGACGAGAGGACGACGGGTCGACGCGAAGCGCTGGAAGTCCTGATTGGTTGCGCCATAGAGAAATGCGACGCACATACGGAGGTCTTGCTTTCCGATGGCGCGCAGCACGTCGAGTTGCAAATCGAACACTTTCCCAAGGAGCGCCGCATCGGCTTTCGAGGCGATCGCGCCGCGCGCCTGGCGAAGCTGTCTCACGGTCTCCGAAACGTAAAGATCGACGCCGTCCGGCTGTTCGACATTGACCCGTCGCGAGGCGAAGCCGTTGATCGCCGCTTCGTAATCGGCCGGAAAAGATTCGCGAAGCCGCGCAAAAAAACGGGCGTAATCAGGCGAATCGGCGATGATTTTCTCTACCGCGGAGCGCTGTTGTGCAAGGTCGGCCGCCGCGGCCGGCGCGGCGGTTTGATCGACCCCACCGTCGCGATGCGCAACGGTCGGCGACCTCTCCGGGTCCTTGGCGGGACTGAACGCCAGCATCACGAGTCCCAGACCCAGACACAGGGCGATGACCGCTCCCGTCAGCAGCATGAAGACCCTTTGCAGCAACATGTCCGCCTTTCGTCGCATCCGCCCAAATCGGCGCCGCGCATTTTCGGGCGAAGCAGCCTTGCTCGTCAAGGCGTTGTAGAGATTTCCCGATTGGCCGCAATGGTTTGTGTGGACGACTATTTTGCTCAATGTGAGGCGATTTTGTCGCGCCGGCGCCGCGCAATTACGTCCGCACGAGACCTTTCGCAGCGATAAACGATCATCAGTCCAATATGCCGATTGAGGTCATAGCTCCAGTGGCCCATAGGCGCGCGCTCGGCGCGCAGGGCGCGGGCGATTTCGCGCATAATCGCTTCCGCCGCCTCGGTTGTTTCCGCATCGATCGTTTCCTTCGAAAGGCGATAGAAGGGCGCGAGCGCCTTGGCGCGATCATAATGGCGCTCCCGGCAACCGACGCTTTTCCCCCGCGCTAACGGAATTGCTTCAAAGGGTCACGGCCAATTGGGAGGCGACGATTGGCGCGAACCGCCACGGAAGCGAGGCAGGCGCGCAAATTTCCGAAATCGCCCTCGACGCGCGCCGCCGTCTGTCGCGCACATGCGACGCCGTGGGTCCCGATCTGGCGGGCTTGACCGACGTCTGCGGCTATCCTCAAGGGTTTGGAAACGGTGGAGAATGAACGCGGCTGGCCGCGCCGCCTTCCGGCAAGGTGGTGTTGAGAATCGCGCTCGACCGCCTCTCGCGCCATTACGGCATGGCTAATGAAGCCCATGGGCCGCGCGGCTCCCGTTGATTGCGGCAACAGGGCGCCGAGGACTACCGGCCGAGCCTCAGCGCCAAGGGCGCGGATGGTTCCCCAAGCAGCAGCGCCTAATGCGGCAGGCAGGCGCGCGCCTCGGATTTAATGCGCTCGACCATTGAGCGCAGGCCATTGGACCGCTGGGGCGTCAGATGCTGGGTAAGGCCCAGCCCAGCGAACACCGTGGCCGCATCGGTCTCGACAATGTCTTGAGCGGTGCGGCCCGAATAAAGCGCAAGCGTCAGGGCTACGAGTCCCCTCACGATATGGGCGTCGCTATCTCCCCGGAAGGTGAGAATAGGGCGCCCCTGCGCGTCCTTGGTCACGGTCGTTTCGAGCCAGACCTGACTCGCGCAACCCCGCACCTTATTAGCGTCGTTATGCGATTCCTTTGGCAAGGGCTCCAATGTGCGGCCAAGCTCGATGAGATAGCGATAACGATCCTCCCATTCGTCGAGGAGTTCGAAATTGCCGATGATCTCGTCGATAGCCATGCCGATGCGCTTTGCCGTTGGCCGGTCGCCTTCCGCGAATGAGGATCTATAACATATGGAGGGAGCAGGCGCTCCCAAAGCCGTCGGGACGATTTCGCATACAACGGCCGCCCGCTTGTCTTCCAATCGATGCGGCGACATCCTAAGCTCGATCAGACGCAGCTGCGTCGCCCATGCTTTCGAAGACGGAGATTGCAATGACGCATCTTTCCCGCTGGCGTTCTCTCATCGCCGTGGCGTTTCTCGGGCTTGCGCTCTCGGGCTGCGGCTACAACACGATTCCGACGCTCGAGGAGGAGGCTAAAGCCAAATGGGCCGAGGTGCAGGCGCAATATCAGCGCCGCGCCGATCTCATCCCCAATCTCGTCGCCACCGTTCAGGGCTACGCGAAGCAGGAGAAGGATGTGTTGACCTCCGTGACGGAAGCGCGCGCCAAGGCGACGCAGATCAAGGTGGACGCCTCTCAGCTCACCGACCCGGAAAAGCTCAAGCAGTTTCAGGATGCGCAATCGCAGCTTTCCGGCGCGCTCGGACGTCTGCTTGCCGTGAGTGAGGCCTATCCCGACCTCAAATCCAACGAGAATTTTCTGGCGCTCCAATCGCAGCTCGAGGGAACGGAAAATCGCATCAATGTCGCGCGGCGCGACTATATACAGGCGGCGCGGGACTTTAATCTGTCGCTACGCACATTCCCGACTTTGCTTTGGGCCAAGACCTTCTTTAGCGGCGCGAAGCCATTGGCGGAATTCACCGCAAGCGACGCCGCGCAGAGCGCGCCGGCGGTGAAGTTTTAGGCGCATTCAAGCGGGGGCTTCGTGTCGCATCACACTCAGCCGGGGCGGCTGCAGACCATTCTCTCCCCGGACGACTCCCGCGGGACGTCGCCGCGCGCGCCGCTCGCGCAAGACGCCTTATGGGCTTACATCCGCAAGGAGGCTCAGGAGACGCTCGCGCGCGAGCCCGCGCTCTCCACCTTGCTGGTGTCCTCTATCCTCAATCGCGCTTCGTTCGAAGAGGCGATTGCCCATCGTCTGGCCGTCCGGCTCGGCAATGGCGTCCTTCCTTCCGAATTGATCGTCGACGCATTTGCTCAGGCGACACTCTCCGATCCGGACATCGACGCAGCCTATCGCGCGGATATCGCGGCCATCGTCGAGCGCGATCCCGCATGCGATCGCCTGATCGAGCCGCTGCTCTTCTTCAAAGGCTTCTACGCCCTGGAGACCTATCGGCTTTCGCATTGGCTCTGGCGCAACGGACAGACCGACTTTGCGCTTTATCTGCAAAGCCGCTCGTCGCAGATTTTCCAAACCGACATCCATCCTGCAGCGCGCATCGGACACGGCGTTTTTCTCGATCATGCGACGGGACTTGTCGTTGGCGAGACAGCCGTCATCGAGAATGATGTTTCGATCTTGCAAAATGTGACGCTTGGCGGCACGGGAAAGGAATCGGGCGACCGCCATCCCAAAGTGCGCAGCGGCGTCATGATCGGGGCTGGCGCCAAAATTCTCGGCAATATCGAAATCGGAAGTTGCGCGCGCGTCGCCTCCGGCTCGGTCGTGCTGCAACCGGTTCCGCGCAATGCGACGGTCGCCGGCGTTCCTGCGAAAGTGATCGGAACGCAGTCCTGCGGAGAACCCGCGCGTGAAATGGACCAGATATTGAGTCGTCTGGCCTATGATTCTTTCAATTACACGATATAGGGCGCGCGAAATCGTCGTCGTCATTGATCGCGACTGACGAGCGTATCGTTTCTGCGCGCTCCGCTGCCGGCGTCGTGCGACAAGGACGTCAAATCGCGCTACCTTCGCGCTTGCGCGCCTTCCCGTTCGATGTCCGCGTTCAAGAGACCGAGAATGGACACCTATCTGAAAGCATGCAGCTGGGGACGATTCCTGCTCATTTGTGGTGATATGATCAGCGAATTCGTAAATCTCTACGGCGAATGGTGCGAGGCCGAAGTCGAGATTTTCAACGATCTTCTGCCGACGAACGGCGTTGTGATCGAGGTCGGCTCCAATATCGGGATGCACAGCGTGCCGATGAGCCATTTTTGCAGCGAAGGGAAGGTCTTTTGTTACGAGCCGCAGCGCTTGATCTTTCAGATTCTTTGCGCCAATGCAGCGCTGAATGGCCGGCTGAATATTTTCGCGAGGCAATGCGCCGTCGGGAGCGCCGCCGCAATCATCGATATTGACTCCGGAGACTATGATCGGCCCTGGAATTGTGACGCGTATTCGCTTGCCGCGGGCTTTAGCGCGGAAGGCCGCTATCCAGGTCCCGTGAAGACCGAGCCTGTCCAGATGGCGCCCCTCGATGACGATATTATGCTTAAGGATCTCAATCGTCTGGACCTGCTGAAGATAGACGCCGAAGGCTATGAGATCGAAGTTCTAAGAGGAGCGAAACGACTTATCGACCGTTTCAAAACTTACATGTTCGTGGAGAACAATTCGGAAGCCAACTTCCCCGGCCTGCTCAACGAAATAAGGGCGCTTGGGTATCAGTGTTACTGGTTCTGCTCCAATCGAAGCAGGCAGAACAATTTCAATAAAGCGTTCTGGACGATACCCGGTCAAGACATAAACATGCTATGCGCGCCCGAAGGCAAACGGCCGCCGCGAGACCTTCTTCCGATTGGAAGCTTCGACGATCTCAAGCAGAATAAAGTGCCGCTTTACTGATCCCGGCGGCACAGCGCCGACTCCCGCTTCTCGGCGTCAGCGTCCGGTGAATTTTGGAGGACGCTTCTCGAGAAAGGCGGTGCGCCCCTCCGCATAGTCCGCGCTGTTGAAACAGTCGTTCGCGAGCGCTTCGCATTCATCGAGCGATCGCGCGCCCGGCAATTGCGCCGCCGCGCGAATGGCGGCTTTGGCCGCGCGCAGGGTGAGCGGCGCATTGTCGGCGACGCTCGTCGCGACCTTGCCGATCTCCCCGTCGAAATCTTCATTCGGCAAAATGCGAGACACCAATCCCGTTGCCTGCGCATGCTCGGCGTCGATGCGCCGCGCCGTAAAGAACAGGTCAAACGCCGTCTGCGCGCCTACGGCGGCCACGATATATTTCATGGCTGCGGGCGGATAGCCCACGCCAAGCCGCCCGGCCGGTATTGCGAATGTCGCGTCCTGCGCGGCGATGCGTAGGTCGCAGGCGGCGGCGAGCCCCATGCCGCCGCCCATGCAGAAGCCGCAGATCGCCGCAATCACCGGCTTGCTCATTTGAGACAACGCATCGAAAGCCGCGACATTGGACTGTTCATAGGCATGGCCGCCTTCGGCCGTGGCGCGGAGCGTGGAGAATTCGGTGATGTCGGCGCCTGAGCAAAAGGGTAGCGAAGGCGGGCTCGTAAGAACGATTACGCGCACGTCCTCCGCCTTGTCGAGCTGCGACAAAATGGATGGCAAGGCCCGCCACATGGAAAAATCGAAGGCGTTGCGGCGTTCGGGATGGTCGATGAGCAGGCGGGCGACGCCACCGTCGATCTCGACGCGCAGCTTCGGATAAGAATTTAGCGCACTGACATTTGTCCGTTCCAATTTATGGGGGTCCCTCTTGACGGCAGTGAGACGTCGGCGGACTTTTCCGCCTTTATCTTTAGCATGATCCCGAGACGCTTCTACAGCAGGGTAGCGCATACCGTTTTCTGCGACACTTGGACGCCGAGACATAACGACAGTGAGCTTCAGCCTTGACAGTCTATTGAAAAGATTAAGAGCTTAAAGACATTTTAGAGAGAGGGTTAGACAATGCGTTGTTCGAGCGTCTTGCTATTCATCTCGTTCCTAATCGGGTTGACTGCCCCCGCCAAGGCTCACGGCGCAAAGAAATGTGGTGAGATCATTTGTTGGGAAGTTGAAAATCGATTTCGGCTATTCACTGAAAAAAGGGATTTCGAAATGCATCTACATGCATGGAGTCAGACCGCCGAGCCGAATCGCACACTTGCCATGGAACATGTGCTGAGCGCCTCTCATCCGCACGGATGGGCCAAGGAAATGGTTGGCCGCCTCTGCTTCAATGATTATACAAACACGGTGTTGGAGCAGTGCATTCGTGACGACACGTCGGAGAACTATCTCAATCCGTTAAGCTTCGCCACGCGTATCACTGTCAATGCTCCGAAGGGCTTCGAGGATGCGAGCCTTTTGCTCATTGCGATCGCGCACCGTCGGATTTTGCGCCCTATGCGGCTCGTGGTAGATGGACTCGCACTCCGAACGACAGTTTTTTGGCGGCGATGACTTATCCGGACGACGCGCCTGACTACTTGAAGCCGGGCTATCTAACTGACGCAATCTGGGGATTGGATGTCATTGTGTACGGCGGAGCCCTTCATCCTACGGCCGAAGGCTATGCCGCCATGGCTGACGCGGCTCTTGTTGAAGCGCGCGCGACCTTTCGGAATGCGCCGAACCATAACGCTAACCCCACCACTGCGCGATCAAATCATGGGCGCCTAAAATAGACGTCTAGAACTCGGTGATAGATCGCGGCCAGCGCGTCGATATCACTGACGCGCGCATGTTCGTCCACGGCGTGGATCGATTCGTTCACAAGGCCAAACTCCAGCACGGGACAGTCGCGCGTGATAAATCGCGCATCCGACGTGCCGCCGCTCGTGGAGAGCTCCGGCCGTTGGCCCGTGACCTCCGCCACCGCGTCTGACACGAGCTTGGTGAATTCGCCTGGCTCGGTGTGAAAGGCGAGCGCGTTGCACGGCGAAAACGTCACTTCGACTTCGGCCTTGCCTGCGGCCGAGCGAACGACAGACTCGATGCGCTCCTGCAGCTTTGCCGGCGTCCAGAGGTCGTTGAAGCGAATATTGAAATGCGCGCGCGCTTCGCCGGGAATGACATTGGTCGCGGGATTGCCGACGTCGATCGAGGCGACCTGGAGATTGGTGTGATCGAAATGCGCCGTTCCCTTGTCGAACTCATGCGCGGAGAGCGCCGCCACGATATGAGCCATGGCGTGCACCGGATTCTCCGCGCGATGCGGATAGGCGGTGTGTCCCTGCTTGCCGCGCACAAGGATGCGCCCGTTGAGCGAGCCGCGCCGGCCGATCTTGATCGTATCGCCGAGCGTCGCGATATTTGTGGGTTCGCCGACGATGCAGTGATCGAAAACCTCGCCGCGATCTCGCGCCCAATCGAGCAATTTCGCCGTGCCGTTGATGGAGGGGCCTTCCTCGTCGCCGGTGATAAGAAAAGATATCGTTCCTTTCGGCGCGCCGTGATCGGCTACAAATTCGAGCGCCGCCGCCGCAAAGGCGGCAATTGCGCCTTTCATGTCTGAGGCGCCGCGACCAAAGATTTTTCCATCCGCGATTTCGCCGGAGAAGGGATCGAAGCGCCAGCGCTTTACGTCGCCGGGCGGAACGACGTCTGTATGTCCTGCGAAAGCGAGATGGGGAGCGCCGGCCCCGATTTTGGCGAAGAGATTGTCGACGTCGGGCGTGCCGGGCTCGGTAAAGATTACGCGATGCGTCCCAAAGCCCGCGCGCTTCAATCGGTCTTCCAGAACGGATAATGAGCCCGCGTCCGCAGGCGTCACCGACGGACAGCGAATGAGATCGCGCGTGAGGGAGACTGCGGGGGAGAGCGACATCTGAAATGCTTTCGGCAGACTGGCCCGATTCAGAACCTCGTGACCGGTATGGCGCGACTTCATTGTGCGAGGCAATAGAAATTTGGACCAGCGACGGTTGTCGGTTATTTCGTCGCTTTATCCTTGATCCCCAATTCCCATATCGTCCACCCTGCGATGCCCGCGAAGATCGCCTCGGCGCTCCAGACCGCCCAGGTCGGCGCAATATCCATCGCCGCGGGGCTGAGAATCGGCGCAAGGCGCAGCGCCCCGGCGAGCAAGGCGATCAGCGGCGCGAGGCCCGCCAGTCCGAGCGGACCGCGCCAGCCCAGCGCGCGGAAGCGCTTCGCAGTGAGATTCATATAGCTCACGCCCAGCAGAATAAGCGCGAAAGCATAAATCAGCGCGTAGGCATAGGCCGAGAAAATCGATAGATCGAAGAATTCGTCCCTCGACAGATCATGCACGATATGTCCGCGCAGCCAGATCCATGGCAGCGTCAGCGCGACTGCGAGTCCCGCCAGCGCGCCCGCATAGCGCATCCATGTCGCACGGTCGATCTCGCCTGCGTCGCTGCGAAAGAGAAAATGGAAGCGTGCGGCGTCCATCAGTCTCTGAGAAGCTCGTTGATGCCCGTCTTCGAGCGCGTCTGCGCGTCGACCGTTTTCACGATCACTGCGCAGTAAAGCGAAGGACCCCAATTCTCGCCCGGAAGCAGCTTGCCGGGCAGGCTGCCGGAGACCACCACCGAATAGGGCGGCACATAGCCCACATGAATCTTGCTCGTGGCGCGGTCGACGATTTTCGTCGATGAGCCGATGAAGACGCCCATCGACAGCACCGAGCCCTTGCCGACCACGACGCCTTCGACGACTTCCGAACGCGCGCCAATGAAGCAATCGTCCTCGATGATCGTCGGATTGGCCTGCAGCGGCTCCAGCACGCCGCCGATGCCGACGCCGCCGGAAAGATGCACATTCTTGCCGATCTGCGCGCAGGAGCCGACGGTCACCCATGTGTCGACCATGGTTCCGCTATCGACATAGGCGCCGAGATTGACGAAGGACGGCATCAGGATCGCGCCCGGCGCGACATAGGCCGAATGACGCACAATGGCGCCCGGCACGGAACGGAACCCGGCCGCCTCATGCTCTTTCGCGCCCCAGCCCAGGAATTTGGAGGGGACCTTGTCCCACCAGGTGGCGCCGCCCGGCCCGCCCTCGATCACGCTCATGTCATTGAGGCGGAAGGAGAGCAGCACGGCCTTTTTCAGCCATTGATTGACCTTCCATGACTGCGGCCCTTCAGCGCCCTCGATCTTCTCTGCGACGCGCAGCTTGCCGGCGTCGAGCAGGCGCAGCGCGCTTTCCACGGCATGGCGAATGTCGCCCTGCGTCGAAGAATTGATATTGGCGCGATCCTCAAAGGCGGCGGCGATGATGGTCTCGAGACCCGTATGCGGCATGAAGGGTTTGAACTCCTCGATAGATGAGAGGGTTTGAAGCCAAGGCGCACCGCCTGTCAATGGCGGGAAGCTCGCCGGCCCCCTTAGGGTCACAACCCATGCTGTTTGGCCGCCAGCCCCTCCAAAAACTCCACCAGATCGCCGGTCACAAAGTCGACGTGGGGTTCATGCCCCGCGGCAATCTCCCACGCTTCGAGTCGGTCTCTCGATGCGGGTTCGGGCAGCACCAGAACCGTCGTCATGCCCCGCCGGTGCGGGATGACGAGATTGCGGTCGATGTCCTCGAATAGCGCTGTATGTTTCGGATCGACGCCGCAGTGCTCGAAAAATCTGTCATAGGCGGCTTCGTCAGGTTTGGCGACGAAGTCCGAGGCGATGATGTCGAACACGTCTTCAAACACATGATCGAGCCCGAGCTGACGCGCGGTCTTCATCGCATGATCGCGCGAAGCGTTCGTCAAAATGAGCTTTCTGCCGGGGAGCGCCGCGATGGCGCGCGCCAGACTGTGATTGGGTAAAAGCGCCGAGCGATCGACTTCATGCACGAAAGAAAGATAGTGATGCGGGTCTATTCCATGCTCCGTCATCAATCCGCGCAGCGTCGTGCCATAGCGAAGATAATAATGCTTCTGCAACGCTCGCGACGACAGGGCGTCGAGCCCGAATAGCCGCATCATGAACAAGGTGATGCGCGCGTCGATCTTCACCCAGAGATCGGACGAGCGAGGATAGAGCGTGTTGTCGAGATCGAACACCCATGTATCGACATGGGCGAAGCGATTGGCGATGGCGAGAAGCCGTCGCGAATCGCGAGGTTCGAGCCGCGTCGTCACCGCGTGATCAGCGTTCCCGCGCCGTGATCGGTCAAAAGTTCAATCAGCACGGCATGGGGCATCTTACCGTCGAGAATGACGACGCCCTCGACGCCGCGCTCGATGGCGTACATGCAGGTTTCGACTTTCGGAATCATGCCGCCGGTGATCGTTCCGTCAGCCACGAGGCCGGGAATGTCGGAGACTTTTAGCTCCTTGATGAGCGTCTTGTCCTTGTCGAGCACGCCGGGAACGTCGGTCAGAAAGATGAGGCGCTTGGCGCCGAGCGCGCCGGCGATGGCGCCGGCGAAGGTATCTGCGTTGACATTATAGGTCGCGCCATCCGCGCCTTGAGCAATGGGAGCGAGCACAGGAATGAGTTCGCGCCCGAGGATTTGTTCAAGTACGGTCACGTCCACTTTGGCGACTTCGCCGACGAAGCCGAGATCGATCTTGAAATTGTTCGGCGATCGTTCGAGCTTCGCCGCCGTCACCATACCGCCGTCCTTGCCGCAAAGTCCCACGGCGCGGCCGCCCTGCGCGTTAATGAAGCCCACGATCTGCTTGTTGATCGAGCCCGCGAGCACCATCTCGACGATTTCCATCGTGACCTTGTCGGTGACGCGCAAGCCATCGGCGAATTCCGACTTGATGCCAAGCTTGGCCAGCATGGCGCCGATCTGCGGGCCGCCGCCATGCACCACTACCGGATTAACGCCCGATTGTTCGAGCAGAACCATATCGCGGGAGAAATCGCGCGCGACCGCATCGTCCCCCATGGCGTGGCCGCCATATTTCACCACGACGATGGCGTCGTCGTAGCGCAGCATATGCGGCAAAGCCTGCATCAGTATTTTGGCTTGCTGCACGGCGCTGTCGGCTGTTTCGTCGGTCATGAGTCAAATCCTGCGATCTTTGCGCTACCGCCACGCCGGCGCTGCAGCATTAGAACGGGCGGGTACGGAGTTTCAAGCTTTTCGTTCCGCTAGCAGACGTGCGACGGCGGCGCGCAGCTCCCCTATCCCTTCGCCCTTATGCGACGATGTAAAGATGAGTTGCGGAAAGGCGGCGGGGCGTTTGGCCAGCGCCGCCTGCGTCGCTTCCGCCATGGCGGCGCGCTCTGCGAGTTTCAACTCGTCATGTTTCGTCAGGACGATCTGATAGGAGACCGCGGAACGGTCGAGAAGATCGAGCATTTCTTCATCCGTCTCTTTGATCCCGCGCCGGCCGTCGATGAGCACGAAGACGCGCGCGAGGGTCGAGCGTCCTTTCAGATAATCCCGCATCAACGGCGTCCAGGAGGCGGCTTTCGCCTTGCTCACGGCGGCGTAGCCATAACCCGGCATATCGACGAGCCTTAATTGTTCGTGGTTCGGTTCGCCTCCGAGCGCAAAGAAATTGAGCTGCTGGGTGCGTCCGGGCGTATGCGAGACGCGTGCGAGCGTCCTGCGATTGGTCAATGCGTTGAGAAGAGAAGATTTGCCGACGTTGGAGCGGCCGGCGAAGGCGATCTCCGGCGGACCGAGCGGCGGCAGATCGCCGGGCTTCGCGCTTGCGAATATGAATTCGCACGGCCCGGCGAAAAGAATGCGGCCGTCTTCGAGGAAATCCGTTTCGCCAGTCTCGGCCAAGTGCGGACCGCAATCCTTCGTTCGAACGCGGGAAAAGCGAGAGAGCGGCCGATTGGCCGCTCTCGATTCGTATTCGCCCGTTCTACAAAGCTCGTCTGAACGAGTTTCTCAAATTGTCCCACAATTCGAATTTCACGCCAGCTCTCGACATGATGACCCATTGCTGGGCGATGGAGAGAATATTGTTCCAGGTCCAGTAGATCACGAGGCCCGAGGCGAAGCTGCCCATTGTGAAAGTGAACATCACCGGCATCCAGCTGAAGGCGATCTTCTGGATTTCGTCCGTCGGCTCCGGGTTCATCTTCATTTGCAGCCACATGGAGACGCCCATAAGCAAAGGCCATACGCCGAGCCAAAGATAGGGCCCCATGATCGGCACCTTGGTCGGATCGATGGGAAGCAGTCCGAAGAGATTGAAGAGATTGGTCGGGTCGGGCGCCGAGAGGTCCTTGATCCATCCAACGAATGGCGCTTGTCGCATTTCGATGGTGACGACGAGAACCTTGTAGAGCGAGAAGAACACCGGGATCTGCAACAGCATCGGAAGGCAGCCTCCCATGGGATTGACCTTCTCGCGCTTGAAGAGCTCCATCTGCTCCGTGTTCATCTTGTGCTTGTCCCCTGCGTATTTCTCTTTCAGCTCCTTAATCTTTGGCTGAATTTCCTTCATTTTGGCGATCGACTTGTAGCTCTTGTTGGCGAGCGGCAGGAAGGCGAGCTTCACGAGAACGGTGACCGCGAGAATCGCAAAGCCGAAATTGCCGAGAATTTTGAACAGGAAATCAATGATGCGGAACATGGGCCGCGTGATGAAATAGAACCATCCCCAATCGATCAGCAGATCGAAGCGCTTGATGCCGGGGTTCTTGCTGTAGGCGTCAAGCAGATCGACGACTTTTGCGCCCGCAAAGACATGCACGGGCGTATGCGCGCCGCTTTTGCCCGGCTCGACCGTCATCTGTTCTGCGACGAGATCCGCCTGATAGGTCTTGACCGAGCCGCCGATAGAGGAAAAGCGCGCCTCGAAAGCGGAATTCTGGTCCGGCGCAATGACGGCGCCCCAATATTTGTCGGTGAATCCGAGCCAGCCGCCGGTTCCTTTGAGCGTCTTGGCGGCGTGCGGCTCCTTCTCGATCTTGTCGTAATTGATTTCGGTCGCGCCGCCGTCGCCTATCACGCCGATAAATCCCTCGTGCAAGGCGGCATATCCCGCGCTCGGCGGTCTTCCGATCCGCGAGACGCGGCCAAAGGGATAAAGCGTGACGGGCTTGTCGCTTTTATTTTCGAGACTGTCTTCGACTGTGAAGAGATAATTGTCGTCGACTGAAATCTTGCGACGAAACACCAGCCCCTGGCCGTTGTCATAGGTGAGCGTGACAGGCTGGGAGGGCGTCAACCTGTCCCGATCCGACGTCCAGAGCGTTTCCGTCGTCGGCAGGGGCGGAGTGGTCTCCGTCTCGGTCGTGAGATAGCCGAGCTCGGCGAAATAGGGGTCGGGCCCGTCTTCGGGCGACAACAAGACGATAATCGGGCTGTTGGGATTGACTGTCTCCCGATAATTTTTCAGCGACAGATCGTCGATGCGCGCGCCTTTAAGGGCAATCGTTCCCGAAACGGAAGGCGTGTCGATGGGCAGCCTCGGGCTCTCGGCAAGCGCCTGCGCGCGGGTCTTGACGACCTTCGTCGGCTGCGGCTCTCCGACTGACGCAGGAACGCGCTTCTCCGGCGCGCCAAGCTTTGGAAGGGCGGCGGTTTTCTGCTGTTCGATCGCCGCCTGGCGCTGTTTGTCCATTTGCGGGAAAGCGTAAAAATAGTCCCAGGCGGCTATGAACAACAGCGACAGGCCGGCGGCCATGAGCACATTCTTTGTGTATTCTTTCATGACGGCGAGTGCCTGTTCCTGTGGTTATGCCGTTTGGCCGGTTTGACGTCCGCGCCCAATTTGGCGACGGCGTCGGCCATTTGCGAGAGAAGTTCCGAAAAAGGCGCCGACAAAGCGGCCCCGCGCGCGACGAAGACATAGTCGTATCCGGGCAGAGCCTGAAGATCCCGGGAGAGGCGCAAAGCCTCCCTCAGACGGCGTCGAATGCGATTGCGTCCTACCGCCCCGGCGATTTTCTTCGTTACGGTGAAGCCGAAGCGGGGAGGCGCGACATCGTCTTGCGTGCGCGCCGCTCTTTGCAGGCGGAAGGCTCGGCGCGACTGCGCAACGCCGCTTTTGGCCGCGCGGAGAAAATCGCGCCGATGGCGCAACCTTTGCGGCTTGGCAGCGCTTGCCAAATCGGCGGGGGCGTCCTTGCTCATGCCTCCCGTCCGTCCGTTTGGGGTCGAGAAGCCCGCTCGGGCTCAGGCCGACAGGCGTTTGCGGCCGCGGGCGCGGCGCGCGGCGATGACGTTGCGGCCGCCAACGGTGGCCATCCGGGCCCGAAAACCGTGCCGGCGTTTCCGCACGATCTTGCTCGGTTGAAAAGTTCTCTTCACGGCGCCTTCTCCAATGCGACCGCTCGCCCGACCGGCGGGCGCGCTTCGCCTTTTTTCCAATCCGTTCTGCGCAATGGCGTCCGGCCGGAGCAGGCCCCGCCGCTAAGCCACGCGTGAATCTGTTCGAAACGCCTTTCGGCCACGACGACAACCGCCAAAGCCGGCGCCGAAGGCGCACTGCATTGCGAAGAAGCCGCCGGCGGCTTTTTCGAAGCGGCGTCGGGCAACGCATATAGGAGAAAGCGCCGACGCAAGTCAATGACGGGGCTTCCCGCTTTGACCGGCGCCCATGGGCCAACGGCCGCTTTGGCTTAGCTAAATCTTTGCTTTAACGCGGGTCCGTGACGCTGCAGCGGGCCGCCCAGATTTTTCGCGCCGCAAAGCGGCCAAAAGTTATAAGTTGGCGCTGTGGCGATTCGCTCTTCGTTCCGCCGTGAGCAAAGGCGGGGGAACGAAGCCGCGGCCGAAGTTCGATTAAGACTTTGGGCCGCAAAGCAGCCGCGAGTGAGGGTTTGTTAACCAATTCCGCTTACCGTTCGAGAAGACGGCGAGAGTCGCGCGGTCAGGGGGTTCCCTGTTCGCCAATGCGCGACGAGAACGCGTCGCCGGTCGCAGGACTTGATGGAGCTCGGTGGGGAAGCAACATGCGCGTTTTATTGATCGAAGACGACAGCGCCACCGCTCAAAGCATCGAGCTCATGCTGAAATCTGAGAATTTCAACGTCTACACGACGGATCTGGGCGAAGAAGGCATAGATCTCGGCAAGCTCTATGACTACGACATCATCCTTCTCGATTTGAACCTCCCGGATATGTCCGGCTATGAGGTGCTTCGCACGCTGCGCGTCGCGAAGGTCAAGACGCCGATCCTGATCCTTTCCGGCCTCGCCGGAATCGAAGACAAGGTGAAGGGTCTCGGCTTCGGGGCCGACGACTATCTGACCAAACCCTTCCACAAGGACGAACTCGTGGCGCGCATTCATGCGATCGTGCGCCGCTCGAAGGGCCATGCGCAATCCGTCATCACCACCGGCGATCTCATCGTCAATCTCGACCAGAAGACGGTGGAGGTCGGCGGCGCCCGCGTGCATCTGACCGGCAAGGAATATCAGATGCTGGAGCTCCTTTCGCTCCGCAAGGGCACAACCCTCACGAAAGAGATGTTCCTCAATCATCTCTACGGGGGAATGGACGAGCCGGAGCTCAAGATCATCGACGTCTTCATCTGCAAGTTGCGCAAGAAACTCGCCAACGCCAGCGACGGCCGCAATTACATCGAAACAGTCTGGGGCCGCGGCTATGTGCTGCGCGAACCGAGCGAAGCGGACGAGCGCATCACCGCCTGATCGCGCAGATTCACATCCCCGAGCCATAATTCGCCAAGACTCGCCGAGCGAGCCTGCGCGCGCCCTGGCGGCCGACGTAAGCGACACCAATATTTCGTGACTGAAGACTTTACGGCCGCGCCTTAATGGCCTGCTCAAACCAGACCGATCTCTTCGAATTTCGTGCGAACGATAGATTGGTCGAAGGGTTTCATGATGTATTCGTCCGCGCCCGCATGCATTGCGCGCGCAATATGGCCCGCTTCATTCTCTGTTGTGCAGAATACGACCTTCGGCTCAGCGCCCCTGGGCAATTTTCTCAACTCCTTGAGGAACTCGTATCCGTTCATGACGGGCATGTTCCAGTCGAGAAGGACGACGTCCGGCATGGCGTCGTGGCAAATGGCGAGCGCATCTTTGCCATTTTCCGCTTCGCAGGTCCGGAAATTCATATTTTCGAGGATGCGGCGAGCGACCTTGCGGATAACCGCAGAGTCGTCCACGACCAATACCTGTTTCATTGTGAATCCCTATTCGAAGCCCTGAATTCGATGAGACGACATTTTGAAATAACAGGCGTACGGCCGGATCGGGCGCGGTCCGTTCGCAAGCGACGCGCGCCGCCGCCACCTGGCGCCGGCGAACAAGTTATAATGGCCGATTAAGGTTAAAAGACCTGAAACTCGACAGGTTTTTTGTCACGCGACGGCGCTGGCGGGCTCATCGTCATGGGGCGCGGCGGCTTCTTCCGCGATGGGGGTCGCCTCGATGATCGCAGACTCCGGCGCCGCGGCGATCGTAATACGTAAGCCGCAGGCCTGCGCAATCAGCCCGGCGTAATAGGCCTGGATCGAGCGCGCGTCGATCGCGCCTTCCTCGGGCTCGCCCGCAAGAAGCTGCGGCACGTTGGAGGCGACGCGGACGCTGCCGCCTTTGACTTCGATCTTGAAAGACGTTCTCTCTTCGTCGCCAGCGGAGGAGACCGAGATAATTCCGCCGCGTGGGATTGCGGCGTCGGCGATCAGACAAAGATTGAGCAGAAGCTTGACCTTGTTCTTGGACATCAGCACGCGCGGCACGTTCCAGTGAAGCTGCGTGCGCTCGTCCGCGAACAGCTGCCGCGTGACATGCTCGGCGTCGCCGGTGTCGATGGAGGCTCCTTTTGAGCCCGCGGCGCCGAAGGCCAGACGGCAGAACTGGAGTCGCGCCGAAGCCTCGGATGCGCTCGACTTGATCAAAGCGAGCGCATGGCCGCGCATGTCCGGGTCTTTTTCCTCCTCGAGGACTTCAAGCCCGTTGACGATCGCCCCAACGGGAGAGATCACGTCGTGGCACACGCGCGAGGAAAGAAGAGCGGCGAGATCGAGCGACTCGAGGAAGAATTTCGTCATATTGCCATCCTTGAGCGGAAAGGCGCGGCGAGGAGGAGGCGAAGGCGAATCACTCTCGCCGGGTTAATGTACTGTTAGCCGCAGCCCGCGCTAATGGAAAGTTCTGTGTCGAATCCTGACGGCCAGTCGTTAACGAACCGTTAGGGACCTCTTGTCCGGGAAGGCGTCGCCATGAGCGCCGAAGATAATTTGCGCGCCAAAAGGGGCGGTTTGGCGGCCTTGGCCGCCAAGGGCGACTTCGACCGTATCGCCGAAGCGCTGGCGTCGATCGTCGTCGAGGCCGGCGCCATCGTGATGGAGGTTTACGCCGCGCGGCGAATCCCATCGAGGCTCAAAAACGACAGCAGTCCCGTCTGCGACGCCGACGAGCGGACGGAGGCCTTTCTTTTGGAGCGGCTGGGGCGCTTTGCGTCCGGAGTTCCTGTCGTCGCGGAAGAAAGCGCGGCGAAGGGAGAACTTCCCCCGCCTAACAACGCCTTTTTGCTGGTCGATCCGCTCGATGGAACGCGGGAGTTTGTCGCCCATAGCAGGGAATTCACAGTCAACATCGCTCTCGTCGTCGACCGCGTTCCGCGAGCCGGCGCGATCTATGCGCCGGCCCTCGAAAGCCTATGGCTGGGCGGGCTCCGCGCCTTCGCGGCGCAGGTGGCTCCCGGCGCGCCGCTTCCCCCCAAAAAGGATTGGCGTGAGATGCACAGCCGGAAAGCAGCTGGCGGGGGGCTCGTCGCGCTCGCCAGTCGTTCGCATCTCGACAGCGAGACGCGCGCCTTTCTCGCGCGGCCCGACATTCGCGAGCGGCGCGAGGAGGCCTCTTCCCTGAAGTTCTGCGAACTCGCAGATGGGTCGGCCGACGTTTATCCGCGGTTTTCGCCCACGATGGAGTGGGACACGGCGGCCGGCGAGGCGATCTTGCGCGCTGCTGGCGGAATTGTTTTGACTCCGGAAAACGAGCCGTTCCTCTACGGCAAATCCGCTCAGGGTTACCGAAACGGCGCCTTTATCGCCTGGGGCGATCCTAAGCGGGCAACGGATTCTTAAGATTGACGCGCGAATCTGCACGGGGATGGCGCCGCCGGCGGGGTATCGGCGCGCCTGCGTCGCGCGTCAAAATGGATTCGAGTCATGAGCGTCAACGAGTTTGAACGAGTTTCTCGCCGAAAGTTCCTGCTCCTCACATCCGCCTTCGCCGCCGCTGGATCGGCTTCTCCAGCATTCGCTTTCGGCGAGGCGCCGGAGAGCTTCTCAAACGACGAGGTTATCCGAAACGGTCACCGGTTCTTCGGCTCGCTTTCACGAGGCCTTGCGGAAGGCGTCGAATCGGCCACTCAGCGTTGGGGACGCCCGAACGCCTATATCCTCGGGCAGGAGGCGAGCGGCGCCTTCATCGGCGGCCTGCGCTACGGAGAGGGCGCGATGTACACCCGCAATGCGGGCCAGCATCAAGTCTATTGGCAAGGTCCTTCGCTCGGCTTCGACGCCGGCGCGGACGGCGACCGCACGATGATACTCGTCTATAATCTGCCCGCGGTAGACGCGATCTACCGTCGCTTCGGCGGAGTCGACGGCTCGGCCTATCTCATCGGCGGCTTCGGGTTCACGGCGCTGACGGCCGACCAGACGGTCCTTGTCCCGATACGCACGGGCATGGGAGCGCGGCTCGGACTGAACATGGGCTATCTGAAATTCACGCCGCAATCGACCTGGAACCCGTTCTGACGCCGTCTTTCAAGAGCGACGCCGCTTGATCCTTGCGCTTATGCGCGCGGCGACGCCGGCGGGACGCTATGGCGACGCATGAGCGCGTAATTCTCAAAAGCTTGTGCGAACAGCGCCTCTCGTGCCATGGATGGGCGGGAGATGTCGGACCGTCCCTCCCGCGCTGTTTTCGCCGTTTGGCGCGCAGTTGGACGGATCGTGCTGCGCCCGAAGGAAGCGCCCCGCACCGTCGTCAACATCGGCGAACGCAAAATTGTCGCCGAAGGACTCGCGCCGAGCTTCTGGACCGATCTGCATCATCACGCCATGGTCGCGAGCTGGCCGGCTTTTTTCGCGGCTCTCGGTTGCGCTTTCGTCGCCATCAATCTCTGCTTCGCTGCGCTTTACGCGCTCGGGGACGCACCCATCGCCAATGCGCGGCCGGGCAATTTCCTCGATCTGTTCTTTTTCAGCGTCGAAACCATCGCGACGGTCGGCTATGGCGACATGCATCCGCGCACGACCTATGGCCATATTGTCGCGACGCTCGGAACCTTCACCGGAATCACCTCGCTCGCCGTCGTCGCCGGACTTGTGTTCACGCGCTTCTCGCGTCCGCGGGCGCGGCTCATTTTTGCGCGCAATCCGATTGTCGCGGACCATGACGGCCAACGAACGCTGATGATCCGCTTCGCGAACGCCCGGCACAATATCGTGACCGACGCAACGGCGAAACTATGGATGCTGTGCACGGAGCGAACCGCCGAGGGAACCATGTTTCGGCGCATTCGCCGCCTTGACCTCGTCCGCGACGAGAGTCCGATGTTCGCCCTGACCTGGACGATCATGCATCGGATTGACGAGACGAGCCCGTTGCGCGGCTGGAGCTTGGCGGAATTTGCGGCGGGCAACGCCGTATTCATCGTAACCTTGAGCGGATTGGACGAAACGTCGAACCAGATCGTTCACGCCCGAAAAGAATATGCTTACAGCGAGATATTGCTGGATCACGACTACGCCGACATCATTCGGGTCGACGAAGAGGGCGTGACGCGGCTCGACTATTCGCGTTTCGACGCGACAAATCCCGTCGGCGGAACCGCGCCCCCCTAGCCGAGCGCCGCTGCTTTGATTTCGCCGCTATGACGTGGCAATCTCCGCAACGCGGCCGATTTGGCGCAGGCTCGCGGCGGTCGCCGCAACGGCCCAGGCGGCGCTGCACCGGTTCTTAAAGCAGCAAGGGGCAAGCGGTGATTATCGAACAGGCGATGTATTTCGCGCTCGGATTTCTGGTCGCCGGGCTGTTCACGCTCATGTTCCTGCCGGCGTTCTGGCGGCGCGCCATGCGTCTTTCCATGCGGCGCCTGCAGATGATGGCTCCCATGTCGATGGAGCAGGTCATCGCCGAGCGCGATCTCCTGCGCGCCGAGGCTTCCGCAAAATATCGCCAGCTCGAGCAGTCGATGCAGGCGGTTCAGCAAACAAAAGCCGAGGATATGCTGACGATCGGTCGTCACGCCGCACGCATCGCCGATCTCGACAAAAATCTGAAGGAGCAACAGGCGAAGACTTTCGACGCAGAGGAGCGCTTGCGCCACGCCGAGCAAATGATCAAGGAGGGCGCCGATCTGCTGAGTTCGACCGAGGCTGCGCTTCACGAAATGACGGAGAGAGCCGAACGCAACGTGGAGCGTCTGAGAAATCTGCGGACCGACAATGAAGAACTCGGACGGCAGAGCGAGTTGCATCTCACGCGCGTCGCCGCGCATGAGACAAGAATCGCCAAAATGCATTCGCAAGGCGCCGAGCTCCAAAGGGAGGTTGAAGAACTGCGCGAACAATATGCGCGCGTCTCAGACGAAGCCAAACGCCTCGCAGCGGCTGACCAGAGGCTGCAGGAGACGAGTTCCGCGCTGGCCTCCGTACAAAGCGAGAAGACGCGCCTCGAGACGGAGTTGCGGGAGGCTCTGTCGAAGATCAACGCCCTGGAGGCTCGCCGTAAGGATGAGGTGGAGCGTTTGGAGGCTTCCCTGCGCGCCGCGCGCCAGGAAGAGTGCACCCAGGCGGATCGACTCGAGTCCGCCCGCTCCGACAATGCGATGCTTCAAGGAGCCATAGAGGCTCTGAGGCGCGAGCATGCGGCGTTGCGCCAAAACAACAATCTTGGCGCCCATGCTCACGACGCAGCCGGAGAGGGAGCTATAGAGCGCGACATCTCCGTGCTGCGGCACGCGATCGACGATATCGGAGCGCGCATGGCCGACATGGCCTCGGTCGGCGAGCAAGGAGCGTCCCGGTCAAAGACGGCCTAAGGGACCGGCAGGCGGACCGCCCGCCGGGAGCTTTTGGTCCCGGCGAGCCTTATCATCGCGTCACTTGGGCAGTTTGCCGTCCGGCGTCGCTTTGTCCACCGCGGTCGGAAGATATTGCGCGAGAAGCTCGGAGACTTTTTCCGTTGAAACGCCGAATTTGGCGGCAAGATCCTTCACGCGGTCGGAACCGAGCGCCTGCTGGATCTGCTCGGCGGAGATCGGCAGATTCGGGCCTGTGCCTACCCAGGATTTGACCTGCTGACCGAAGCCCGTCTGCTCCATTTGCGCGACGACGCCCTCTATCCCGCCGTTCTTTTCAATATATCCTTTCACGAGCGACAGCGCTTCAGCGCCGATGACGCCGCCAAGAATTCCGTCCAGCACACCCACGGTGGTTCCTCCCTATCGAACAGCGCCGGCTCGGCGGTGCAGAAGGGAAATAGGGTAGGGGCGCA
>Ga0209048_10000656_pt1 | contig 36301 bp, 29 predicted proteins | sample FrelakmetCRP12CR_FD_187146 | JGI IMG/M metagenome (GOLD analysis project Ga0209048, IMG submission 187146) | Freshwater lake sediment microbial communities from the University of Notre Dame, USA, for methane emissions studies - CRP12 CR (SPAdes)... | ecosystem: Environmental > Aquatic >...
CCTCCGGCAGGACTCTCGCCCCCCGAACCCCCACCGCTCACGCCGATCGCATCGCCGCTCGCGGCCTCAGGGGCTGGAACTCCCTGCCTTACTCCTTCGGGAAGTGTTCCACCGTCACTGAGAGATGGCCGGCGATCTGGTCGCTCTCCCTCGTGAGAGCGCGGCCGATGACGAGGCGCTGGATCTGGTTGGTGCCCTCGTAGATCTGGGTGATCTTGGCGTCACGCATGTACTTCTCGATCGGGTAATCCTGGCAGTAGCCGTAGCCGCCGAAGAGCTGCACCGCGTCGGTGCTGACCCGCATGGCGGTGTCCGTCGCCATCACCTTGCACATGGCGGCGATCTTGGAAACTCCCGGCACGCCGGCGTCGATGGCGCGCGCGGCCGCGTACACAAGCTGGCGCGCGGCCTCGACCTGGGTGGCCATGTCCGCGAGCATGAACTGGATCGCCTGGAACGACATCACGCTCTGGCCGAACTGCTGGCGCTCCGAGGTGTACCGGATCGCCCACTCGAGCGCTCCTTGCGCCAGCCCCACTGCCTGCGCGGCCACACCCGGCCGGGCGCGGTCGAGTGTTGCCATCGCGTTGGCGAAGCCGCCGCCTTCCCGCTCGCCGAGCAGGTGGTCAGCCGGCACATGACAGTTACGGAAGTGGAGCTCGTGCACGGGCACGCAGCGGATGCCCATGAGCTCCTCGCGCTTGCCGATCTCGAAACCCGGCGTCCCCTTCTCGACGATGAACGCGGACGCGCCGCGCGTGCCGCGCTCGGGGTTGGTTGAGGCGTACACCGTGTAGAGGCGCGCTGCATTGGCGTTCGTGGTCCACTTCTTGTCGCCGTCGATGACCCAGGTGTCACCGTTGCGCCGAGCGCGCGCGCGCAGCGAACCCGCATCGCTGCCCGACGCCTTCTCCGACAGGCCGAACGCGATCAGCGTCTCACCCGTGACGATACCGGGGAGAAACCGGCGCTTCTGCTCTTCGGTGCCGCCGATCACGATGGGAAAGCTCCCGAGGGCGTTCACCGCGTAGGCGACGCCGATGCCGCCGCAGGCGCGCGAGAGCTGCTCCACGACGATGCACATGTCGAGCACGCCGGCCCCGTGGCCGCCGTACTCCTTCGGAATCCAGATTCCCATCAGATCGGCTTCCCGCAGCGCTTTGATCACGCTCCACGGGTACTCGCCCGTGCGATCGAGCTCGGCGGCGATCGGCCGCACATGCTTCTCGGCCACCTCGCGGGCGCGGGCCTGGTACTCCTGGGTGTGCGGCGGCAACAGCTCCTTCATCGTTCCCTCCCGGCAAAGCCAGCCGATTCTAACAGGCACCGCCTGTCAGGCTTGTCCCGTGCGAGAATCCCGTTCGAGCCCATGGTGTTCTCCGACCGCGTTCCCGATCAGCTTGCCCCCAACCGCATCGCCTCGGCGCGTGTGCACGCGGATGTGCGCTATGACCTGACGGTTTCCAACCCGACCACATGCGGCATCGCGTATCCCGCTGATCTGCTCCAGTCGCTTGCCGATCGCGCCGGTTTTGTCTACCGCCCGGACCCGCGCGGCATGCCCTCGGCTCGCGCTCTGGTGGCGCATGAGTATATGCGCCACGGCGCGACCGTTGACCCTGAGAACGTCGTGCTGACCGCCTCGACCAGCGAGGCGTACGGTTTCATCTTCAAGCTGCTCTGTAACGGCGGCGACGCCGTGCTCGCGCCGGTACCGTCGTACCCGCTGTTTGAGCATCTGGCGCGGGTTGAGGCCGTGCGCATCGTGCCCTACGACCTCGACACCGAGGCCGCCTGGCGCATCCGCTTTGACGAACTTCTCAGCGCCCCCCCCGAGGTGCGCGCCGTCATCGTCGTCCACCCCAACAACCCGACCGGGTCGTTCGTGCACCCGCGCGATCTGGCCTCCCTGAGTGAGCTGGCGCGTGAGCGCGACTGGGCACTCGTCGCCGACGAGGTCTTCCTTGACTATCCGTTCGCCGACTCGCCGCGCGCTGCGAGCTGTGCGGCCAGCAGCGACGTGCTTACGTTCACCCTCGGCGGCCTGTCGAAGAGTGTCGGCCTGCCCCAGCTCAAGCTTGCCTGGATCGTCGCAGGCGGACCGGCCGGTTGCGTGCGAAACGCGCTCGACCGGCTCGAAGTCATCGCCGACACGTTCCTCTCCGTGGCGACGCCGGTGCAGCTCGCGCTGCCACACCTCCTGCGCGCCGGGAGCGACGTGCGCGCGGCGATCCGGACCCGCTGCCGCCAGAACCTTGCCACGCTGCGTGAGCTCGTGACAGCCGCCCCGGCCGTGCGCGTGCTGGCGCCGGGCGGCGGCTGGAGCGCGGTGCTGCGCATCCCGACCGTGCTGCCGGAGGAGGAGTTCGTGATCGAGCTGCTCACCGAAGATGGCGTGGCCGTGCAGCCCGGCTTCTTCTTCGATTTTCCTCAGGAAGGGTACCTAGTTGTCAGTCTGCTGCCCGAGCCCACCGTTTTCCACGAAGGAATCACGCGCTTGCTGGTGCGCTTAGGGCGCCATCTCGGCGCGGGCTGACCCCGCCCCTGCGCTACGGCTGCACCTGACCGAGAAGCTCGAGGAAGCGCTCATAGGCGAGCGCCTGCCAACTCTCCGCGCTTACCGCCCCTTCCGAGCGCGAGATCAGGGACACCTTGTGCGCCGTCTCCACGTCTGGCGCCTCGTAGATGTCCATGAAGTCGTAGGGACCGAGGATGGCCCAGTGCGCCAGGAACTTCACTTCCGGACAGAGCGCCTTGACCTTCTTGAGCCACTCCTTACCCATCGCGCGCCGTGCGTGCGCGTCGTGGACGCTCTCCGGCGCAAGCCGGGTCATGAGCACGAATGTCGGCATTGGCTACCTCCTCTGCGCTTCACCTCACAATCTCGGCTGTGGCCAGGCGCCGTGCAAGTTCGGGCACGGTGCTCCCCAGTGCTAGGCTCACCCGCCGTGGACTCGAATGGCGATACCCGCGGGCGCTCGTCGGAGTCTCTCCACGTTGTGCTCGTCCACCCCGAGATCCCATGGAACGCGGGCAACATCGGGCGCACCTGCCTTGCCGCCGGCGCGCAGCTCCACCTCGTGCGCCCGCTTGGCTTCTCCCTCACCGACCCCGAGGTGCGGCGGGCGGGCCTCGACTACTGGCCGCGCGTGGCACCCGTTGTCTGGCCGGACTGGGATGCGCTCGCCCAAAGCTTGCCCGCGCTCGGCGAACCGCTTCTCTTCAGTGTCGAGGGTGAGCGCGACCTTTTCGAGGTCACCATCCCGCGCCGCGCAGCGCTCATCTTCGGCCGGGAGAGCGTCGGATTGCCCGCGCACGTGTGTCGTGCCTTCGCAGACCACCTCGTGCGCATCCCGATGACAGACCGCGCGCTGCGCTCCCTCAATCTGTCGAGCGCCGTTGCCGTCGCGCTCTATGAGGCCGTCCGCCAGCAGCGGCTCAGCCGCGCGTGATCAGGGCGAGCCCGCTCGCGCGCGACGGTCAGGTGGCGGCGAGCGCGGCGCTCCACCACAACCGGCAAGTCCACCGTCGACGGATGGTCAGCGCTGAGCAGAATGCGCACGTTTGCCGGCGTGGCTCGGGCGCCAGGTTGGTCGGAGAGGGAGGAGCCGTCCTGCATGTTGACGTCAAAGCGATCGTAGTTGGACGAAGCGATATCAAAGCGTAGACGGTGGCCCGCGGGCACGATCACCGCCACTAAAGGCAGCGCTACGCCCACGACGACAGGCGTGCCCGGATCGAGCAGCGCTCGCCTCGCGAAGGAATCGCGCAGCGAAGCGCGCCGCATGCCGTCGACGAGGAGGAGCGAGCGCCCGTCCGGCGTTACTTGGGTCATGCGCACCGCAAGGTCAGTATCCACGGCGTCGCAGCGCACCCACAACGTTGCCGTCACCGTACCCTCGATTCGAAGGGGCTCGCTGAGGATCGGGGTCGTGAACGTCAGCACATCCGGCCGTGTCTCGATCGCCGCGATGTCACCCGGCCCCTGCGTGGCGTGCTCTTGCACGAGAATGGCGCCAAAGAGCGTCGGCACGGGGTTTGCCGGGTCGCTTATGTACACACGCTCCGCGGTTGCTGGCGGCGTCGCCGCCTGCGCAAGGCTGCCCTCGGCCATTAGGTAGTAGCGACGCAACGAAGTGGCGCCCGGCGGCCAGGTATCGGCATCGCACCACGCCTCGGCGTTGATGGCGAACGTACGGAAGGCGGCGCGCCCCTCCCAGCCGTTGGCGATGCCGCGCAGATAGCGATCAAAGAACTGCGCGGCGAGGCGCGACGACTCCCCCGCCGCACCCGGAAAGGAGAGCTCTCCCTGCTCCGCTTTGCCGACGGCGCTATGGCTCCACGGCCCTACCAGTACCTTCTGGCGACCGCGTGCGCTCTCGCCCCCGTGCGCCTGCACGTCGGCGGCAACCGCAAGCGACAGGTCGGTCTCGTGGTCGTACCAGCCCGAGATGTGCAGCATGGGAACGTTGATCTGCTCGGCGCGGACCCCGCCGCCCTCGATCGCGGCCCACGCCGCGTCCTCGAGTGGGTGTGCCATGAGGACATCCTCACCGCCGAAGTGGTCGCCGACAAACGAATTCTTGTTGCGGGCCCAGACCCCGCCGGGATAGTAGAGCTCGTACACGTCACACATGTGCGAGACAATGGGCACCGCACCCCGCAGATGGAGCGGGCGCTTCGCCGCGGTCTGGAACTGGATGACGCCGAGCGCCGAGGCGCCCCAGGTCCCGATGTTGCCGTCGCACCAAGGCTGCGCGGCGATCCACTCGACCGTGTCGTAGCCGTCGAGCCCGCGGTCGTAGCCCGCAACCGCGGCATCGGCCGAGCCGTAGAAGCCGCGCCAGTCGGTCACGACGAAGGCAAAATCGGGACTCTTGAGCAGCGCGTCATCGGAGAGTTCGGTGGTGAAAACCAGCACGAACTGGCGCTTGTCGTACGGCGTCTGGACGAGAACTACGGGCCAGCGCCCCGCCTGCGCCGGCAGGTAAACATCCGCCGCCAGGAGCTGCCCATCCCGCATCGGGATGGTGACCGGTTGACGCACGTGTTTGAAGCCGGCGGCTGGCATGGCGAATACCAGGAAAGCAGCGACCGTCGCCAACCACGCGCTCCTCGCTGCAATCACCCCTGCCTCCACCCGGCGCCAATGCGGTGCTCCCAAAGGGGAGGCACACCCCGCGCGCTGCGAGCTCCCGCTCATGTCCAATGCTAGAAACGTCGTCACGGTCCCAATGTTGACACGGTCAACCACCTGCCGCAGTCGCTTGGCGTACGATGGCACAACGATGGCGCTCGGAGGCTCCGGCGCTGCGAACGAGGGAGGACAGATGGCCAAGCGTGACGTTTCCCCAGACTTGGCTGCCACCTTAAACCGAAGGGAGTTCGTGGTCACAACCGGTGCCGTTGTCGCGGGCGGCCTTGTCCTCGGTGTGCCCTCGTTGGGGCAGGAAACGCCCGCGATCGAGACCAACATCGCTGACTTCCTCAAGGTGCCGAAGGGTCCGCATGCCCTCCCAGGCCCGTTCCCGGGCCGCGTCGTCAAGGTCACCGACGCGCACGCGTTGGCCGACGACAAGTTCGACGCCAAGGTGGTCGCCGCCATGTTCGAGCACGGTGTGCGCTCTCTCACCGGCACGAACATGCGCAAGAGCTTCCGAATGTTCTTCACCACCAACGACGTCATCGGACTCAAGGTTAATCCCGTGGGCGCGCCCCTCATCAGCACCAAGCCCGAGGTCGTTGAGGCGACGGTGCGCTGGCTGGTGGACAACGGCGTCAGGCCACACAACATCGTGATCTGGGACCGCTTCGACCTCGACCTCAAGAGTGCCGGGTTCACGCCGGAGCGCTTCCCCGGCGTACGGATCGAGGCGCTGCAGACGATGGCCGACGAGGGCAAGAGCTGCCGCGACGCCACCGGCAAGCACCTCTCGGCCGGCAACTTCGACCCTGACGCCTTTTACCTCTTGAAGGGGGTCTTTGGCAAAGGCGTGCGCGGCTACCAGGACGACGAGTACTACTTCAACCAGCATGTCTTCAACGGTGAGCAGTCGTACTTCGGCAACCTCATCACCAAGAGGCTGACCAAGATCGTCAACCTCGCGGCCTACAAGAACACCGGCAACGGGATCTCGATGGCGACCAAGAACCTCGGCTACGCCGCAATCTGCAACACCGGCCGGCTGCACGCACCACTCTTCTTCAGGGTCTGCACCGAGGTGCTGGCGGCGCCGCCGGTGCGGGACAAGCTCGTCCTCAACGTCACCGATGGGCTGCGGGCGCAGTACGACGACGGCCCAGACAAGAACGAGAAGTTCGTTTACGCCAACAACGCGCTCTACTTCGCCACCGATCCGTTCGCGCTCGACATGGTGTGCCACCGCGAGCTCGTGGCCAAGCGCAAGGCGATGGGGGTCAACGTCAACGAGCACCCCAAGTTCACCGACTACCTGCACTACGCCCAGAGACTTGGTCTCGGCGTCGCCGACCCGGCGCGCATCACGCTCGTGGAGGTCAAGGCGTGAGCTGGACTAAGGTGCCCGGCATGGCCGCCCCCTCACGCGGCTGCTCTTGCCACCGGCGTGCGACGATCTTCTGCGCGTTCGCGATCCTGGCTGCGCTCGCGGCAACCGGCGCCCTCGCCGCCGACGATACCGATCTGCTGCCTACCTCCGGCTTCGCCGGCGTCTGGCAACGCGATGGCGCCGCCAAGCTCTTCCGGGGTGCTGAGCTCTACGGCGCCATCGACGGCGGCGCGGAGATCTTCCTTGAGTTCGGCTTCGAGCGCGTCACGATCCAGCGCTACCTCGCCCGCTCGCAGGAGATCTCGCTGGCGCTCTACCGCATGAGCGACCCGGCGGCGGCGTTGGGGATCTACCTCGCCAAGTGCGGCAAGGAGACCCCGGAGCCATCGTTTTATGAGCGCCACACCGCCGGGCGTTATCAGCTCGCCTGTGTGCGCGAGCGTTTCTTCGCCGTCGTCGAGAACCCGGCCGGGGTGCCCGCTTTGGCCCCTGTCCTTGTTGCCTTCGCCCGCGCGCTCGCAGCGAAGCTGCCAGCGTCAACCCCGGTCGCCGAGCTCGCGCTGCTGCCCAAGCAGGGCCAGATTGCCGGTTCGCAGCGCCTCATCCGTGGTCCGGTCGCTTTCGCGGAGCTGATCACGCTGGGTGAGGGCGACGTGCTCGAGCTCCGCGGCGCCGTCACGGCTGCCGCCGCCAGCTATGGCGACCCAGGTGCGCACACCCTGGTGCTGGTACCGTACCTCGACGCGCCGGCCGCCGCAGCCGCCTTCGCGTTTCTCAGTCGCCATCTCGACCCAGAGATCAAGCCGCTGGCAGAGACCGCCACCAAGATCGTTTTCAAGGACTACGCTGGCGGCTTCGGTGATGTCACCCTCGCCGGCTCCGTGATCACCGTGCGGTTTCACCTCGCAGAGCCGCCGCGCTAGCCGGGCGGCGCCGCGCACCCTGCGTGGGCCGCTCCACGACGGCAGACGCGATAGACCATGGCGCGCTGCTATAGTTTCGTCGACGCGCGTGCGCGTCGCCGCCATGCTTGCCGCCCTGCTGCTCGCGCTCACCGTCTACCCAAATACCTCTCCGCCGCCGCCAGACCCGGTGCCGGGTGCGGAGCTGTGCAGCAGGGCGCGCACCGCGCTCGCGGCGCAGCGGCATGCCCTCGCCGCGACCGCCCTCGAGCTGAGCACGGATCCGTACAGCGCCGACACTGACGTCCTGCACTACAACCTTGAGCTGGAGGTTGTGCCGGCCACGCGCACGCTCACCGGCCGCAACCGGATGACAATCCTCTGCCGGCGCGATGCACTGGCTGCGTTCCGCTTCCGCCTCGACCAACTCTTTCACGTGAGCGAGGTCAGCATCGCCGGTCACGCCCAGACCTGGCGATTCGTGGACAACGCGACCGTCGAGGTCTCGCTGCAGCCGCCGCAGGCAGCCGGAAGCACGTTCGAACTGACCGTCGCCTACGACGGCGTTCCCAGCGCCGGGTCCACAGGCATCTACTTCGGCAACCGCCAGGGCCAGCCCCTGGTGTGGACGCTGTCCGAACCCTGGTACGCCTACACGTGGTGGCCCGTGAAGGACGACAACCCGGACAAAGCGACCGTCGACCTCTACATCACCGTGCCGGACCCTCTCACCGTGGTCGCGAACGGCGTGCTCGCCGACGTCGCCAGCAGCGGCAGCAGTCGCCACCGCTACCACTGGGCCACCGCCTACGCAACGGCGCCCTACCTCGTGTGCTTCGCTGCCACCGCCTATGACGCCTTCTCGGCGACCTTCCAGGTCGACCACACCGTGATGCCGGTGCAGTTCTTCATCTATCCCGAGCATGACTCACCGAGCACGCGCAACGCGTGGCTCGCGAGCGTCGCCATGCTGGAGACCTTCTCGCGCCTGTTCGGGAGCTACCCCTTCCTGGCCGAGAAGTACGGCATCTACGAGTTCGGTTTCAACGGCGGTATGGAGCACCAGACCATCACCGGGCAGGGCGCGTTCGGCGAGTCTCTCACCGCCCACGAACTCTCGCATCAGTGGTGGGGCGACATGATCACGTGCGCCACCTGGCACGACATCTGGCTCAACGAGGGCTTCGCCACGTACGCCGAAGCCCTGTGGCAGGAGGCCAGCGCAGGCGGCGGCAGCGCACTCACGAGCGCGATGGCGGCGCGCGCGCCGGCCAATGCGACCGGCACCGTCTACGTGTACGACACCGGCGACGAGAACCGTATTTTCTCGAGCGACCTTTCCTACCGCAAGGGAGGCTGGGTGCTTCACATGCTGCGCCGCGTCCTCGGCGACGACGCTTTCTTCCAGGTGCTCGCCGCCTACCGCCAGCGCTTCGCCTACTCAGTCGCCACCACCGCCGAATTTCAGGATGTCGCCGAGAGCACGAGTGGCGGCACGTTGAAGTGGTTCTTCGATCAGTGGGTGTATGGCCCTGGCAGCCCGCGCTATGCGTACGCCTGGCGGATGCAGTCGGCCGCCGGGCGCAGCTTCGTCGAGCTTTACCTCGCTCAAACGCAGGCTGTGTCGCAGCCGACCTTCACGAGCCCGCTCGATGTCCAGGTCCATGCTGCCGCACGCGACCAGACGCAAACGGTGTGGAACATCGCCCGTGTCCAGCACTATCTGTTTCCAAGCAGCGCTCCCGCCGACCAACTCACGCTCGACCCGGAGGGCTGGGTCCTGCAGAGCGCGGCCCCGGTCCTGGTCCCGTTCGTGGAGGGCCCCCCGAAGATCGTCGCGGTTTCGCCCACCCCGGGGAGCCTGGTCACGTCTCAGGCAGCCGCGCGCATCACGATCGTCTTTCACAAGGATGTCCTCGCCAGCGCAAACAGCTTCGCGCTCGCGGGCGCCCACGGTGGAGCCGTGCCCTTTGCCTTCACGTACGATACGGCGACCACCACCGCCACACTCACGCCAGCGCGTGCGCTTACCCCCGACGACTACACCGTCACCGTCTCCGACAGCATCGTGGACGCAGCCTCGGGCCAGGCGCTCGACGGCGAGGTGACAGGTGGCACGCTGCCCAGTGGCGACGGCCTGCCGGGCGGCTCCGCCGCGTTCGCGTTTAGCGTCGTTTCAGTGCCGCGCCGCCAGCTCCACAGCGTCCGGTAGCGTCACGGCAGCAGCACGCTCGAGCCCACGGTCTTGCGGCCTTCGAGGTCGCGGTGCGCCTGCACCGCCTCGCTCAGCGGGTAGCTCTGGTGAATCTCGATCTTCACCACGCCGGAGCGCACGATTTCGAAGAGCTCGCGTGCGGTCGCAAGCAGCTCCGCACGCGTGGCGGTATAGGCCGTGAGCGTCGGGCGCGTGACGAAGAGCGAGCCCTTGGCCGCCAGGAGCGCCGGGGCGAATGGCGGCACCGGTCCTGAGGCGTTGCCGTAGGAGACCATCAGGCCGAGCGGCTGCAGGCAGTCGAGGGAACCGTTCCAGGTGTCCTTGCCGACCGAGTCGTAGACGACTCGGACACCACGCCCGCCGGTGATCTCCTTTACCCGCGCGCTGAAATCAGAGCGCGTCGTGATGATGGCGTGGTTGCAGCCGTGGGCGCGCGCGAGCGCCGCCTTCTCCGCGCTCGACACGACGCCGATGACGGTCGCGCCCATGTGCTTGGCCCACTGGCAGGCAATCAAGCCGACGCCGCCCGCGGCGGCGTGGAAGAGAATCGTGTCACCCGCCTCGACCCGGTAGGTACGCCGCAGCAGGTACTGCGCCGTCATGCCCTTGAGCATCATCGCGGCCGCGGTCCGGTCGTCGACGTCGCGCGGAAGCGGCACCAGCAGCCGGGCGGGGTAGAGGCGCTCCTGCGCGTACGCGCCCAGGGGGCCGATGGCGTACGTGACGCGGTCGCCGACCTTGAACTCATCCACTCCCGGCCCGACGCCTTCCACCACTCCCGCCGCCTCCGAGCCGAGTCCGGTCGGCAGCGGCAGTGGGTAGAGCCCCGAGCGCTGGTAGGTATCGATGTAGTTGACGCCGACCGCGGTCTGCCGGATGCGCACCTCGCCCGCGCCGGGTCGACCGACCTCAACCGGCTCCCAGCGCATGACCTCCGGAGCGCCGGTCTCGTAAACGCGAATTGCCATCGCCATCGTCGTCACCCCTCCAACGCAGCCACACGCGCAACCATGGCGGGCTTTTCAGCGCCCTCGCCCCGTCTCCGTCAGCTCGCAGGCGCGCCGGCGATACGCAGCGCCCCCGGCATGATGCTGAAGCTCGCGGCCCCGCTCGCATACACCTCGCCGTCCACATCGAAGCTCGGCAACGGTGCCAGCGGCGTCAGGCGCACCAACCGGGCGCGGCGGTACCGCACCGGCTTGGCGCCGATGTGACGGCCGAAGTAAACCTTGGGCAAGTGCCGAGCGAGCTCGAAGGCCGTGACTCGGCCGACCAGCACGACGTCGAACCAGCCATCGTCCGGCGCGCTGTCGGGCGCCACGAGCATGCCCTTACCGAAGGTGGTGCCGTTCGCGACCGCAAGCACGAAGAGCGGACCTTCGTACCACGCTTCGCCATCGAGCTCGACCCGCACCGGGACGCTGCGGTAACGCACAAGTGCCGCCAGGGTTGCGAGCGCGTACGTGGCGTGGCCCCGCCGCGGCGTCGCGTTGACCTTCTCGTCGACCAGGCCGCCCAAACCCGCCGACGCGACATTGACGAAGAACCAGCGTGCTCCTGAGCACTCGCAGCGTCCGGCGTCGAGCGGCTGCGGCGGACCAAGCAGCGCCCGGGTCAACGCCGCCGCCGGGTCACGCGGTATCGCGAGCGGGCGCGCCAGATCGGAACCCGTACCTGCGGGCATGACGCCGATCGTCACGTCTCCCGCGCGGCCGGCTGCCAGCAGTTCGTTCACGGCCAGGTGGATGGTGCCGTCGCCGCCTACCACGACGATACGCGTGCAGCCGGCAGCGAGAGCCTGCGCCACGGCTGCGCGGCTCGCCGCCGCATCCGCCGGCAGCACAACCTCGAACGCCGAGATCGCTCGCGCGAGCGGCTCGACCCGCTCCCAGAACGCGCCGGCGCGCCCGCCTCCCGCGGCACGGTTCACAAGCACCAGGGTTGAACTCATGCGGCGTCCGGCGGCATCCAGTTCGCCACGGCTGCTTCCAGTCGCCGCAGCTCTGCGTTCCAGCGTGCCACGCTCCAGCCCACCGCGCGTCGCAATGTAGAGCGCAGGCTCGGCGCGAGCTCCAGGCAGCGGCGCGGCTGCCACACGCCCAGGCGCACGCGCCGCAGCAGCAGATCCTCGAGGTGCACCACGCCGCCGTACTGCATGTGCCAGACCAACTCGGCCGCACAACAATCGAGCGCGTCGCCGAGCGGCTGCAGCGCTTCGCGATCGGCGATGCCGATGAGCGGCAGTGCAAGCGCCCCGAGACGACGCACGAGGCCCTCGGCGACCCGGTGCGTGACGCCAACCCTCACGAGCGCGGCCACAGCGGCGCTGGGACGGCAACACCACGGCAGGGCGGCGGCGGCCGTGCGCACCGGGCCTGCCTCGTGGCGGCGCTGCTCAGGCAACAGCTCGACGGCCGCTTTTGTGACCTTCTCGGCGGTGGCGCGAAACGTGGTGAGCTTGCCGCCGGCGGTCGACAGCATCCCGTGCTCCTCCCACACCGCCTCCTCACGCGAGGCCGCGGAGGGTGTCGCGGCCGTGCTCGACAGCACCGGCCGTACACCGGCGAACGCCCCCACGATGTCGTTCCTCTTCAAGCGCGCTGCCGGGAACGTGTGCTGGGCGAAGCGGAGCAGGTAGGCGGCCTCTTCCGCGCTCGGCCGCGGCGTCTCGAGCGCATCGAAGTGGAAGAGGTCGGTGGTGCCGACGAGCGTTCCCTCCGGGTGCGGTACCGAGAACACCGGCCGGCCATCGTCGGGGGAGAGCGAGGTCACCGCGAGATCGAGTGGCAGTCGGCGCTGCGGGAAGAGCAGGTGCGAGCCGCGCGAAGGCCGCAGCCGCGTATCGCTTTCGCCCGCCAGCGCCCTAACCTCGTCGCACCACACGCCGGTGGCGTTCACCACGACGTGCGCGCGCGCCTCGTGCATCGCGCCGCTTTCAAGGTCACGGATCCGTGCGCCGCAAACGCGCCTGGCCCGATCAAAGCAAAGCTCTTCCACGGGCGCGTAGTTCACCGCACTGCCGCCCGCCAGCATGCCCGCCGCGATCACTGCCAGCACTAGGCGTGCGTCATCGGCGGCGGCGTCATCGTAAACCAGGCCAAACTCGAGGCCCGGCTCCGCCAGCAACGGCGCCAGGTCGAGCGCCGCCGTCGTCTCCACCCGCTCGTGCCTGTGGTGCGCCGGCGTCAGGTGGTCGTACATCGCCAGGCCGAGGTTCACCTGCCACCCCGGTGTGGCGTCGTGGGCGTACGACGGGTACAGGAATCGCACCGGCCACACCAGGTGAGGGTTCGAGAGGGCGAGCAGATCGCGCTCGCGGCACGCGGTGCGTGTGATGCCGAGCTGCATCCGCCTCAAGTAGCGCAGACCACCGTGGATGAGCTTTGATGAGCGCGAGGAGGTGCCGCAGGCGAAGTCGCCCCGCTCCACAAGCGCCACGCGCAGGCCGCGCAGGGTGGCGTCGTGGAAGACCCCCGCGCCGGTGATGCCGCCGCCGATCACGAGCACATCGAGCGGCTCAGCGAGAGAGGCAAAAGCGCGCTCACGCCAGCCCGGAATGAACATCAGGCGCCGTCCCCGGAAAGCAGCACACCCGGGTTGAGCGTGCCGTGCGGATCGAGTGCCGCAACCAGCGCGCGCACGGCCGTGACCCCTGTGGCGCCGATCTCCCGCTCGAGGTAGGACGCGTGCATGGTGCCCACGCCGTGATGGTGTGAGAGGGTGCCGCCGCGCGCCAGCAGCGCGTGTGTCGCCGCCGCCTTGAGTAGTTGCCAGTGCGTCAGCTCCGCGCCGGATCGCAACGGCCAGAGGAAGGTGAAGTAGAGCGAGGCGCCATCACGGTAGGCGTGGGAGAGATGGCAAAGCACCGCGACGGCGAAGCCCGCCGCGGCGCCCGCTGCGCGGAGCGCGTCGCTCACCGCCACGCGCACGTCGCTGACTTTGACCCACGGCGTAGCAGTTTCGACCGTGTCCACACCCCAACCCGCACCCAGCAGCTCATCACGCAGGTAGGGGTGGCGGAAACGGTCACGGCGCCAATGCCGGTACGGCGAGCTGCCAAGCGAGACGCCTCTGTGCGAGCGCCAGAGTGCGGCCGCCCGCGCGCGCGCCAGCACGACCTCCTGCGCGCCACCGGCCCAGCCGAGCAGGAGCAGGCAGCCGTGTTCGCTCCGTGTCAACATCCCGAGCAGCCGGAGCGCGCGTCGCTGCCATGACGAGAGCCGCGTGAGGGCGGTCCCGAACGCGGTCTCGTTCGGGTCGGAGAGGCGCATCACCTCGACCGGCACGCCGTCCTGCACCAGGGACCGGCACACCGCCACGCCTGCCTCCCAGCCCGGCAGCACCACCCCGACGCCGTCCTCCAGCTCGGGCACGGGCCGCACGCGCACGGTCGCTTCAGTGATCACCCCCAAGCGGCCCTCGCCGCCGAGCAGCAGGCGGCGCGGCTCCGGTCCGGCGGCCGATGCCGGCTGCGGAGGCAGACGCCACACACCCGCGGGCGTCGCGATCTCGAGACCCGCCACCAGATCGTCGATCTTGCCCACACCGGTTGAACGCTGCCCCGCCGAGCGGGTCGCGATCCAACCGCCCAGGGTGGAGAACTCGAACGACTGCGGCTCGTGTCCAAGGCGCAGGCTGTGCGGCGCGAGCGCGACTTCCAGTTCCGGGCCGAGCGTCCCGGCGGCGAACGTGGCCAGACGCGAGATGCAATCGAGCGCGAGCAAGCCGTGCAGTCGTTCCAGTGACAGCACCACGGTCGGTTTGGCCAGTGGCCGCACCGTGACGCCGCCGACGACGCTCGTGCCACCACCGCGCGGGATCAACGCCACACCGCTTGCGTCCGCCGCGTGCACAAGCGCCGCAACCTCCGCAGGGCTGGTAGGGAACGCCACCGCATCCGGAAAAGCTGCAATGGCGCCTGCGCGCAGCGCCACCAGATCGGGCAGCGACAGCCCGCAGGCGCAACGCAGCCGCGCGCTGCGATCCCGCGCCAGCGCGCACGGCAGATCCGGCAGCGGCCGTGCGGGCGGCACAGTGACGTCGGCCTCGTCAATCATCGGCAGTGGCGTGCCGTCGCCGACGCGCTCGGAGAGCCACGCGCGCGCAGTCGCCGCCACCGGGAAGCGCTCTCCTCCGAGCCCCCACCCGTTCCACCGCCGCCCGCCGATGCCCATCTCGGACGATGCTAGCGCAGTTCGAGATGTGAGACGCAACGCCAGTCCGGCGGCGCGATCTCTCATCGGTCGAGCGACCCAGGCCGCCTGAAGTGACTTGACCTTTCTTTGATGCGTTTGGCCGTCTCGCTTATGCGCCCCTGACCCCAACGGTGGCGGAATCCCCATCGCTGGGGAGGACTTCGATGAGAGTCAACAACGGTCGGCTCGCGGACTTTCGTGCCGTCGTTTCTCCGGGAAGGCTGGTAGCTCTGGCAGCACTGATCGGATCGTTGGCGGCGGCGCACGCGGCGGCGCAGCAGACGCTTTTCAACGTACCGTCGGCGGACGTTCTGGAGGCTGGGAAGGTCTACCTCGAGGAGGACAACTTGTGGCGGTCGGCCCGGCCGGAAAACACGTTCTTCACCCTTCGCGGCGTGGTCGGCCTGGGAGAACAAGCCGAGGCAGGCGTTAGCTTGGGCGGGTTAGTGGCACAGGGTCGGTCGATCCCGACCGCGACCTTCGCGGTGAAGTGGCAGCCGTACCACTCCTCGATATGGTCGCTGACCACCGGCGTTCATGGACTGTTCTTCCTGCGACGGAGCGCCGACGGGTCCCCTTCGGCGCACGTCTACGCGCACGCGGCCTGGACGCCGGGCGACGGGACGCGAGTCACCGCAGGGGGCTGGTACGCGACCTCGGGCTTCGCCGATGTCGGAGTGACGAAGGGGGTGCTGGCCGGCGTGGAGCAACGCATCGCCCCGTCGCTCAATTTCCAGGCCGACTGGTACTCGGGAAGGAACGGGCTCGGCTACTTCACGCCCGGGTTCGCCCTGACGCTCGGCCAGTGGGTGCTCTACGGCGGGTGGTCGCTCAAGAACGGCGAGCCCCACGAGAACGCCGCGCTGATCGAGCTGGGGCTCAACCTATGATACGTCTTGACCTTTTCTTGACGTCACCGGTGACGCGGCTTATGCGCTCTTGATACCGAGGGTGCTCGAATGCTCGGAGTTGGAGGTGCGACCGTGGACGTCGCCAGCGTACTTCTCATGATCCTGCTGGTTGCTGTCACGCGCTGGCTGGTCGGGGCGGTGGACCGTCTCGCCAGCGGGAGGGCGTCATGAACTGGCTCTACCTCATCTCGGGGATGATCGCCCTGGGGCTGGTGATCTACCTATTGATCGCGTTGCTCAAACCGGAGGAACTCGGATGACCGCGCTCGCCGTCGCTCAACTGGTGGTCTTCCTCGGCGTCATCGTGGCACTTGCCAAGCCGCTCGGGATCTACATGGCCCGGGTGTACGAGGGCCGATCGAGTGGGCTTGATCGCGTGCTCGGTCCCGCCGAGCGCTTCCTCTACCGAATCGCCGGGATCAAGCCCGGCGATGAGATGGGCTGGAAGGGCTACGCGGTTGCCATGCTGCTCTTCAACGTAGTGGGGATGTTCGCCCTTTACGCGCTGCAGCGCGTGCAGGGCGCGTTGCCGGCCAACCCTGCTCACTTTCCGGCCGTGGCGCCTGATCTCGCCTTCAACACCGCGATCTCTTTCGTGACCAACACCAACTGGCAGAACTACTCCGGCGAGCAGACCATGAGCTACCTCACCCAGATGCTCGGCCTGACGGTGCAGAACTTCGTTTCCGCCGCGTCGGGGATGGCGGTGCTGGTGGCACTGATCCGCGGGATCGTCCGGCGCACGACTTCGACCATCGGCAACTTCTGGGTGGACACGGTGCGCGGCACGCTGTACATCCTCCTGCCTCTGTCGCTGATCGCGGCGCTCGCCCTCGTGTCGCAGGGGGTCGTGCAGACGCTCGCGCCGTACAAGAAGGTCACGCTGGTGCAGCCGGTCGTGTTCGACCAGCCGAAGCTCGACGCGTCGGGTGCGCCGGTCAAGGACGCGCAGGGCAACCCGGTCACCGAGAAGGTCACAGCCACAGAGCAGACACTGCCGGTAGGGCCCGCCGCCTCGCAGATCGCCATCAAGCACCTCGGCACCAATGGCGGCGGCTTCTTCAACACCAACTCGGCGCACCCGTTCGAGAATCCCACGCCACTGTCGAACTTCATCGAGATGGTGGCGATTTTCCTGATCCCCGGCGCGTTGTGCCTGGCGTTCGGCGAGATGGTGCGTGACCAGCGCCAGGGCTGGGCGATCCTCGCGGCGATGTCGGCGATCTTCCTGGTCGCTGCGGTGGTGGCCGTCTCGAGCGAGCAGGCGGGCAACCCGTTGCTGACCAAGCTCGGCGTGGACCAGCGCGTTTCCGCGACCCAGGCCGGGGGCAACATGGAGGGCAAGGAAGTTCGCTTCGGTCCGGCGGCGAGCGGCCAGTTCGCCGCAATCACCACGAGCACCTCCTGCGGCGCCGTCAACTCGATGCACGACTCGTTCACGCCACTGGGCGGGCTGGTGCCGATGGCGATGATGCAGATCGGCGAGGTGGTGTTCGGCGGCGTCGGTTCAGGCCTGTACGGCATGCTCGCGTTCGTCATCGTCGCCGTGTTCATCGCCGGGCTGATGGTCGGAAGGACGCCGGAGTATCTCGGCAAGAAGATCGGCTCGTTCGAGATGAAGATGGCGTCGCTGGTGATCCTCATCCCGCCCGCCGCCGTGCTGCTGGGCACCGCCGTCGCAGTGGCCACCGCCGCCGGCCAAGCCGGGCCGTCCAACCCCGGCGCCCACGGCTTCTCCCAGATCCTGTACGCCTTCTCATCAGCCAGCAACAACAACGGTTCAGCGTTCGCCGGCATCAACGGCAATACGCAGTTCTACAACTTCATGCTGGGCCTCGCGATGTTCTTCGGCCGCTTCTGGTCGAAGGTCCCGATCCTCGCCATCGCCGGAGCGCTCGCCGCCAAGAAGATGACCCCGGTCGGGGTCGGAACTCTGGCGACCCACACGCCGCTGTTCGTCGTGCTGCTAATCGGAACGGTCCTATTGGTGGCTGCCCTCACGTTTTTCCCGGCGCTCGCCCTTGGCCCCATCGTCGAGCACCTCCAGATGCTTGCGGCAGCGCACTGAGGAGAAGATCGATGCCAAGCAGAGTCCAAGCTCTCGAGCTGTTCGAGCCCGCCATCGTGCGGCGGGCGATCGTCGACTCGTTCAAGAAGCTCGACCCGCGACACCAGGTCCGAAACCCGGTCATGTTCGTTACGGAGGTGGTCAGCGTCCTTACCACATGCCTCTTCATTCAGGCAGTCCTCGGCAAGGGCAAGGCGCCGGCCGGGTTCATTCTGGCTGTCTCGGCCTGGCTGTGGTTCACGGTGCTGTTCGCCAACTTTGCCGAGGCGATGGCCGAGGGGCGCGGCAAGGCGCAAGCCGACGCGCTGCGCCGTTCACGCAAACAACTCGTCGCCAAGTTCATGGCCGAACCCCGCCATGGTGCGGGATGGGCACCGATCCCGGCGCAGATGCTGCACAGGCGCGACGCGGTCCTCGTCGAGGCCGGCGACATCATCCCGTGCGACGGCGAGGTAATCGAGGGCATCGCGTCGGTGGACGAGAGCGTGATCACCGGCGAGAGCGCGCCGGTGATCCGCGAGTCAGGCGGCGACCGCAGCGCCGTCACGGCGGGCACCAAAGTCCTCTCGGACTGGCTCGTCGTCAGCGTGACGGCCGAGGCCGGGGAAACCTTCCTCGACCGGATGATCGCGATGGTGGAGGGCGCCAAGCGGCAGCGCACGCCCAACGAGATCGCGCTCTCCATCCTGCTCGCCGCGCTGACCATCGTGTTCCTGCTCGCGGTTGCGACGCTGCTGCCCTTCTCGCTCTACTCGGTCCGGGCAGCCGGTCATGGCCAGCCTGCCACGGTGACCGTGTTGGTAGCGCTTCTCGTCTGCCTGATCCCGACCACGATCGGCGGCCTGCTCTCCGCCATCGGGATCGCAGGGATGGACCGGATGATCCAGGCCAACGTCCTCGCCACCTCGGGGCGTGCGGTGGAGGCGGCGGGCGACGTTGACGTGCTCCTCCTCGACAAGACAGGGACCATCACTTTGGGCAACAGGCAGGGGACGGCGTTCATCCCGGCCGCTGGCGTCCGCGAGGATGAGCTGGCGGACGCAGCCCAGCTTGCCTCTCTTGCCGACGAGACCCCGGAGGGGCGCAGCATCGTGGTACTGGCAAAGGAGAAGTACGGCCTGCGCGGACGCGACGTGGGGTCGCTGGGCGCCACCTTCGTGCCGTTCTCTGCCCAGACCCGGATGAGCGGCGTGAACCTCAACGGGCGGCAGATCCGCAAGGGTGCGGCCGATGCGGTTGAGCGGTTCGTCGTCGCCCGTGGTGGGCGCGTCGGCGAGGAGGTGCGCGACGTCGTGGACGGCATCGCCAAGACCGGCGGCACTCCCCTGTTGGTGGCGGACGGAGCGCGGGTGCTAGGCGTGATTCAGCTCAAGGACATCGTTAAGGGTGGCATCAAAGAGCGCTTCGCCGAGCTACGCGCGATGGGGATCAAGACGGTCATGATTACCGGCGACAACCCGCTTACGGCCGCCGCAATCGCCGCCGAGGCCGGCGTGGACGACTTCCTCGCCGAGGCGACGCCGGAGACGAAGCTGCGCCTGATCCGGGAGCTGCAGACCGGCGGGCGTCTCGTGGCGATGACCGGCGACGGCACCAACGACGCCCCGGCGCTGGCCCAGGCCGACGTCGCGGTCGCGATGAACAGCGGCACGCAGGCGGCCAAAGAAGCGGGCAATATGGTCGATCTCGACTCCAACCCGACCAAGCTCATCGAGGTCGTGGAGATCGGCAAGCAGCTCCTGATGACGCGCGGCTCGCTGACCACCTTCTCGATCGCAAACGATATCGCCAAGTACTTCGCCATCATCCCAGCGATGTTCGTCGCTACCTACCCGCAACTCGGGACGCTCAACATCATGCACCTGGCCACTCCGTCCAGTGCCGTGATGTCCGCCGTGATCTTCAACGCGCTGATCATCATCGCCCTGATCCCGCTGGCGCTGCGCGGGGTAGCGTACCGGCCGATCGGCGCCGCCGCGCTGCTGCGCCGCAACCTGATGATCTACGGCCTCGGAGGGATCGTCGCCCCGTTCATCGGCATCAAGGCCATCGACCTGCTGCTCGATGTGCTTCACCTGGTATGAGGAGGCTCGCCATGTTCGCCCAAATCCGTCCAGCCCTGGTGTTGTTCGCCGCGCTGTCGGTCCTGAGCGGCATCGCATATCCCCTGGCGGTCACGGGCATCGCGCAGGTGGTATGGCCGGACCGAGCCAACGGCTCACTGACGGTGGTCGACGGGAAGGAGCGCGGCTCGCGCCTGATCGGCCAGCCGTTCTCGGCGCCGGGGTACTTCTGGAGCCGCCCCTCGGCAACCTCTCCGGTGCCCTATGACGCATCAGGCTCCACTGGATCCAACTTAGGGCCGACCAACCCGGCGCTCGTCACCGCGGTGCATGATCGCGTCGCGACGCTCAAGCAGGCGGATCCAACTCTTACCGGACCCATCCCGGTGGACCTCGTGACGACCTCGGGCAGCGGCCTCGACCCGGACATCTCCGTGGCTGCGGCATTGGTCCAGGTGAATCGCGTTGCCGCAGCTCGGGGCGTTCCGGCAGAACAGGTGCGGCAGTTGGTGCAAGCGCACAGCCAAGGCCGTTCTCTGGGGTTCCTCGGTGAGCCCCGCGTTAACGTTCTGCTGCTCAACCTGGCGCTTGACGACCTGAGGAAGGAGTGATCCGCCGCCGATCGCGCCTACAATTGCGGCGACGGTCCTACTGGTGAGCGAGCCACGGCGTCCCGATCCCGATGAGCTGCTCGCGCGAGTGCGTGAGGAGGAGGCGCGACGCGCCTGCGGCAAGCTCAAGGTCTTCTTCGGCGCGGCGCCGGGGGTAGGCAAGACCTATGCGATGCTCGAAAACGCCCGGGCACGCCGTGCCGAGGGCGTCGACATCGTGGTCGGCTGGGTCCAGACACACGGCCGCGCCGAGACCGAGGTCCTGCTGGAGGGCCTCGAGGTCCTCCCGCGGCGCCAGCTTTCCTACCATGGCACGCGCCTGGAGGAATTCGACCTCGACCTCGCGCTCGAGCGCCGGCCGACCGTGATCCTGGTCGACGAGCTGGCCCACACCAACGCGCCCGGCGCGCGGCACACCAAACGCTTCCGTGACGTCGAGGAGCTCCTCGCCGCCGGGATCGATGTTTACACCACGCTCAATGTGCAGCACCTCGAGAGCCTCAACGACGTGGTGGCGCAGATCACCGGCGTGACGGTGCGCGAGACCGTCCCCGATGCGGCCCTCGACCGCGCCGACGAGATCGAGTTGGTCGACTTGCCGGCCGAAGATCTGCGCAAGCGCCTAGCGGAGGGAAAGGTCTACATCCCGGACCAGGCCGAGCGCGCCGCCGAAAACTTCTTCCGTGAGGGGAACCTGATCGCCCTGCGCGAGCTCGCGTTGCGCCGCACCGCCGAGCGCGTCGACGCGCAGATGCAGCGCTACCGCACCGAGCACGCCGTCAGCCAAACCTGGCCGACGGCAGAGCGCATCCTCGTCTGCGTTGGGCCCAGCCCTTACGCGGCCCGGGTAGTTCGTGCCGCCCGGCAGATGGCAACCCGCCTGCACGGCGAATGGCTGGTCGTCTCCGTGGAGACGCCGGCCTTACTGCGCCTGCCGCAGGCCGACCGCGAGCAGCTTCAGCGTACGCTCCAGCTCGCGGAACAGCTCGGCGCCGAGGTCGTGACCCTCAGCGGGCACGACGTGGCCGAGGAGATCCTCACCTACGCGCGACGCCGCAACGTGACGCAGCTCGTGGTCGGCAAGCCCGCCAAGCCGCGCTGGCGCGAACGGCTGCGCGGCTCGTTCGTGCAGCGACTCGTACGCGACAGCGGCGACATTGGCGTGCACGTCGTCGCTGGCGTTGCCAAGGAGACTCCCGAGCCTCTGCCGCAACCGCGCCGCTGGTCGTGGCGCGGTTACGGGTTCGCGCTCGCGGTGGTGGGCGCGTGTTCGGCGGCGGACGGGCTGATGCTGCCGTACTTTGGTCTCGCGAACCTGATCATGGTCTACCTGCTCGGCGTGCTCGTCGTGTCAGCCAGGACAGGCCGCGGCCCCGCCGTGTTCGCTTCGGTGGCGAGCGTGGCTGCCTTCGATTTCCTTTTTGTTCCCCCGCGCCTCTCGCTCACGGTGGCCGACACCCAGTACCTGCTCACGTTCGCGGTCATGCTCATGGTGGCGCTACTGATTTCCAACCTCACCGCGAGGGTGCGCGAGCAGGCGGAGGCGGCACGCGCGAGGGAGCGCCGAACCGCAGCTCTCTATGCGGTCAGCCGCGCCTGTGCAAGTGCTGGCGAGACCTACGAGGTCGTGCGCATCGCAGCACGCCACGTGCGCGAGGTTTTCGAGAGTCAAGTCGCAGTCTTCCTCCCCCACCGAAGTGGCAGGCTGACCGCCGCGTTCCTCGACAGCGCTTCGTTTGCAGCCGAGCCCAAAGAGCTTTCGGTCGCGCAGTGGGTCTTCGATCATGCAGAAAATGCCGGCCTCGGCACGACCACGCTACCCGGCAGCGCGGCGCTCTACGTACCTCTGGTCGTCTCGCGCGGTCCGGTAGGAGTCTTTGCCGTCAAACCGGGCGGCGGCTATCCCTTAGATCCGGAGCGCATCCATCTGCTGGAGGCGTTTGCCAGTCAGATCGCGCTCGCGGTCGAACGCACCAACCTTGCGGCCGAGGCACAGGCCGCCGAGTTGCGCGCGGAGACCGAGCGCCTGCGCAGCTCACTCCTTGCCTCAGTGTCGCACGATCTGCGCACGCCCCTGGCGGCCATCTCCGGCGCGTCGAGCGCCCTCCTGCGCGGGGGCGACGAGCTCCCGGTTGAGACCAGGCGCGAGCTCGTGTCATCCATCAGCGGCGAGGCGCAGCGCCTGGGCCGCTTCATCGCCAACCTGCTCGAGATGACTCGTGTGGAAGCTGGTGAGCTCACCGCGCGTAAGGAGTGGCAACCGGTCGAAGAGGTTGTCGGCGCGGCGCTCGGCCGCCTGGACGCTCTGCTTGCCGGGCGTGAGATCAGGACACACCTCCCCGCCTCGCTGCCGCTCGTGCCTCTCGACGCCGCCTTGATCGAGCAGGTGCTGGCCAACCTGCTCGAGAACGCCAGCAAGTACACTCCAGCAGGATCGCCAATCGATGCCGCTGTGCGTGAAGACGATGGTGGCGTGGTGTTCGAGGTCGCGGACCGAGGCCCCGGCCTGAGTGCTGGCGAGGAGAGCCGCGTGTTCGAGAAGTTCTACCGTGCCCCGTCCGGCCTCAACCAGTCCGGCGCGGGGCTTGGGTTGGCGATCTGCCGCGGTATTGTGAAGGCCCACGGCGGCACAATCTGGGCTGCCAACCGCCCGGGCGGTGGAGCCGTGTTTTCGTTCAGGCTTCCGATCGAAGGTACACCGCCGGAGATGCCGCTGGAGCAGCGGTAGCGTCAGGGCCTAGAATCGACGCAGCCGTACGGGGACCCTTCAACGTGACGACCACCGCCGCAGCGCTCATCGCGATCGTTGAGGACGAGGTTGAGATTCGGCGCTTCCTGCGCGCGACTCTACTCCACGAGGGCTACCGCGTCTGCGAGGCCGTCTCCGCAGCCGACGGTCTCGAGTCGATTGCCTTGCAGCGACCCGACCTTGTCATCCTCGATCTGCGCCTGCCCGACCGCGACGGCCTCGATCTGCTGCGCGAGCTGCGCGAGTGGTCGCGCCTGCCGGTCGTCGTCCTGTCGGCACGAGACCGCGAAGGCGACAAGGTGGCAGCGCTTGATGCAGGCGCGGACGACTATCTGACCAAGCCTTTCGGGGTCGCAGAGCTTCTCGCGCGCGTGCGGGTCGCGCTCCGACATGCGATCGTTGCCGGGGATGGCTCCAGTGCGCCGGCCTTCTCTGTCGGGGACCTGCGTGTCGATCTCGTGCGCCGCCAGGTCTTCCTGGGCGCGACCGAAGTCCGACTCACGCCGATCGAGTACAAGCTGCTCGCCCTGCTCGTTAAGCACGCTGGCCGCGTGCTGACGCACAGGCAAATGTTGCGCGACGTCTGGGGGCCGCAGTACGGCGATGAGAACCACTACTTGCGCGTGTACATGGCGCAGCTCCGCCACAAGATTGAGGCCGATCCCGCCCGCCCCCGATATCTGCGCACCGAACCTGGCGTCGGCTACCGCCTCGTGGATGCGTGATCCGCCTCGAGCTCCAAGCCAAGCACGTGAAAGGGCATGGTTGGGTACAGGTCGACCTTGAGAGCGCCGCCCCGTGTGGACGCTGCGCGGACCCCATTCAGCACGAGGAGAGCAGACGCGAGGAGCAAAGTAGCCCTCCCCGTCAGCAGTTACCTCTCTGACTCCGGTCCACTAAGCCAAGCGCCTAGCGTTGCGCATAACCTGCGAATGGCGCGGTGTGCGCTGCCAGCGCGCCGTTCGCCAGGCTCATGCCCTTGTTATGTGGCTCCCTCACTTCCCGTAGATGCGCCTGATGCCTCGCGATAGTGCACCCGCGAGCACGGAAATGTGACTCTCGCCCGGGTATATCTGCGTGAGCCAGCGCAACCCGGCGTAGTGGCGTCCCTCCACCAACCGGTTGAACTCAGCCCACGGTGTCAGGATCGCCGCTTCGTCCTCATCACCGACCGCGCTGAACACGGTTGCTGACAGCGCTCTAGACCTAGCCAGATAGTCGGCCTCGTACTGCCATAGACGCCTATTGTCCCAGACCAACGCCGGGGCGATCAGTATGTAGCGTTGAAACAGGCTCGGGCGAGTGAAGAGGCTGACAGCCGCAAATAACCCTCCAAACGAGATGCCAGCCACAGCCCGATCGTCCGACAGGGCCCTGTAGTGGCTCTCGACAAACGGAAACAGTTCTCCAGCCAAGAAGTCCTGGAACTTGGCCGATCCTCCGGCCATGGGCCACTCGCCCCACAGTCTGCTGGCGTCCTTCGTCGGCGTGAGATCACGGCTTCTCTTCTGCCACCAGTCGTCACGCCCTCGCCCATATGCGATACCGACGACGATGATCTCAGGAGCCTCCTTAGCCCATGCCAGCCAGTCCGCCGTGTCCGCCGCCAGACCGAAGCACTTGTCGCCATCGAGCACATACAGTACCGGGTACCGCGTCTCGCTGCCGGCATAGGACTCCGGCGTTCGAACCTGGATGACGAACGCATCGCCGACTTTCGCCGACTTGAGCCTGTGCTGTGCGGACCGCACAACCGTGACCGGCGGAGCACTCTGGCTTGACTCCGCGCCGTACACCCCTACGGCCGTCGCCCACGCCAGCAGCGAGACAGCTGCAACCCTGATCCGCATCGCGTGCCTCCTGCCTACGACCCAACGTCCGCATATCAGCGCTGGATGCCGGCTGTGCTTACCTCTGTGTCTTCACCGGGTCGGGCGGCCGTGGCGGTAGCTTGAGGGGCTTCACCTTGATCGCCTTCAGGACCTCCGCTACGCCGCGTTCGAGCTGCAAATCGTGCCCGCCCGCCACCGACGCAGGATCGTTCTCAACCACGATGTCCGGATCCACGCCGTGGCCCTCGATGATCCATTTGCCGTCCACCGAGCCCATGCCGCCCAGCGGCACGAAGGCGCGCCCGCCGTCGATGAGCGGTCCGCGGTCGGAGATCCCCACCACGCCGCCCCAGGTGCGTTTGCCGATCAGCGGCCCGAGACCGGCCTGGCGGAACATGTAGGGAAAGATGTCACCGTCCGAGGCCGAGGTCTCGTTGATCAGGCACGCCATGTAGCCGTAGAAGACGGTGCCCGGGTAGGTGCCGGTGTCCTGGCGCAAGCTCGAGTAGGTCGTGCCGAGAAGCTTGCGGTTCAAGCGCTCGATGATCTGCTGCGACACGTTGCCGCCGCCGTTCGCGCGCACGTCCACGATCAGCCCTTCCTTGCGGATCTGCGGGTAGAACCACTTGATGAACTCCTGGATGCCGGGCGCGCTCATGTCGGGAATGTGGAGGTAGCCGACACGACCGTCGCTCAGTTTCGCCACCATGTCGCGGTTACGGTTGACCCACTCGAGGTAGATGAGCGGCGCCTCGGTGAAGACCGGCTTGTAAGTCACCTTGCGCGCCCCATCGAGCGTCGCCGTGCGGTTGAGCGTGAGCGTGACCGGATCCTTCTTGTTGCGCAGCACACGGTAGATGTTGTCGCTCGCCGAAAGGTCCTCGCCGTCCACGGCGAGCACGTAGTCGCCAACCTTGGCGTCAACGCCGACCTCGGTAAGCGGCGCGCGGTACTGCTCCTCCTCGTTTTGCCCGGTGAAGATCCTTGCGATGCGGTAGCGCCCCGCCTTGGCGTCGACCTCGAAGCGCGCGCCCGGCAAGCCGACCCGCGGGCGCTCCGGCACGTCGTAGTCGCCGCCCTCGATGTAGCAGTGGCCGGCGCTCAATTCGGACACCATCTCGCCCAGCACATAGGTCAGATCAGTGCGATGCGCGACGTACTTGAGCAGCGAGCGGTACTGCTCCCCGAGCGCCTTCCAGTTGTAGCCGTGCATGTTCTTGACGTAGAAGAAGTCGCGGTAGCGCCGCCACACCTCATCGAAGATCTGCGTCCACTCTTGCGCCGGCACGCGATCGACGTACATGTCCTTGGTGGAAACGGCTTTTTTGTCTTTCGCCTTGGGCTTGGCATCGAAGAGGTTGTACGTCCCCTTACCCTGCTGCACGAGCGCCTTGGCGCCGTCGGTGGAGAGCGCGTACTCGCTTGCGTCCTCGGCCAGGACGCTCGCCTCACGCTCCTTGATGGCGAAAATCATGAGCGCCGGCTTGGCGTACGATTCGCGCCCGTTGAACGGCGCGCCCCGTTTGAGGTAGAGCAAGTGCCCCTTGGTCGCGCTCAGGCCCTCGTAGTTGTCCGCCTCGACCGGAACCCTGGACACGCGCTCGGCAAGGCCATCGAAGTCGATCTTGAGCGGCTCGTCCTTCTTGTCCGAGCTTGGTCCTTTGCCTTTCTCCTCCACCTTGCTTTTCTCGCCCGCCGGCTCGGTTTGGCCCTTTTCCTTCTCCGCCACCTCCTCCTTGCCGTCCGCCTTCTTCTCGCCCGCCGTCACCTCGTCGGACTCGGGCGGGAAGGGGTTCTTGACGTCCTTGCGGAGCGCGAGCGCAAAGATCCCCGTGTTCCGCGTGGTCGCGTAGTTCGCCTCGCGGCGCGACATGAGCGGCGCGTACTCGTGATCGGAGAGGAAGAAGAGGTAGTGGCCCTGCGGATCCCAGGCCGGTGTGCGAGAGTTGAAGAAGTCGTCGGTCACGCGGTGGAGTTGGCCATCCGTGACGCCCCAAATGTTGAGCGAGCGGTAGTTGTTCGGGTTGGAAAGAGAGAACGCCAGGAAAGTCCCCTTCGGCGACCACGCGTAGTCCTCCACCGTGCCGCGGGTCTCGTGCGCCACGCGCACCAGCTTCTTGTCGGTGATGCTGAGCACGTAGAGGTCGCCGTTCTTGTCGCTGAACGCGAGCCGCTTGCCGTCCGGCGACCACTCCGGCGCGTACAGCATCGCCTTCAGATCGCTGGTGAGCTGCTCCGGCTTGCCGAAGCCGTCTTGATCGATGAGGTAGAGCTGCTCCTCGCCCGAGCGATCCGAGATGAACGCGATCTTGGCGCCATCGGGCGACCAGCGCGCCCACTTGTCGTGCGCGTTCGAGGAGTTCGTGAGGTTGCGCGTCGGCCCCTTTTCGATCGGCACCGTGAACACATCACCGCGCGCAACAAAAAGCGCCCGCTCGCCCTTAGGCGCGAGGGCGAAGTCCTCAACGTACTTCTCCACCGCGTAGTGCGACGGGCGCATGGCGACGCCGTCGTTGGGCACAAAGATCGAGATCTTGGTGTCCTTCCGGGTCTCGACGTCGAAGACCTGAAGCTCGCCGTCGAGTTCGTACACGATCCGCTTGACGTGGTCAGAGGATGGCCAGCGCACATCCCACGTCTTCGAGTGCGTGAGCTGCTCAGTCTTCTTCGTCGCGAGGTCGTAGCGGAAGAGGTTCAGGGTCCCATCGCGGTCCGACGCGAAATAAATCGCATTGCCGATCCACATCGGGTCGCGGTCAGTGCGCGGGTTGTTGGTGATGTTCTCCCAGGCGAGCGTCTTGAGGTCGCAGATGTAGAGGTCCTGCGCCCAGCCGCCCTCGTAGCGCTTCCAGGTGCGGAAGTCGCGCATCAGCGGCGAGTACACGATCTTGGTCATATCGGGCGAGAAGTCGCCCGCTCCGGAGGCGTACATCGGCAGCGGCGCCTCCGGCCCGCCTGCAAGCGACACTGTGTAGAGCTTGGTGCGCGCATCGCCGCCAGCGTCGCGCAGGGAACGGAACAGGACCGCCTTCCCGTCGCGCGCCCAGCCATACACCTGGTTGTCCCAGCCGTTGCGCGGCGTCAGCGGGCCGCGCGCCGGGTAGAAGGTGAGCTGGCGTGGCACACCTCCCACCGACGGGATAACGTAGACCTGCTCGTCGCCGTCGTACTGCCCAGTGAAGGCGATCCATTTGCCATCAGGTGAGAACTTCGGGAACAGCTCCAGGCCGGGATGGGCCGTGAGGCGCGTGGCCGTACCCCCGGCGGCGGGCGCCGTCCAGATGTCGCCCGCGTACGAGAACGCCACCCTGTCGCCCTGAATGTCTGGAAAACGCAGCAGTTTGGTCTGGGCGGCAAGCGGCTGGGCCGCAAGCGCGAGCGCCGCCGTCACGACTACGAAACACACAGCAAAAGTGGTCCTTTTCATGGCTCCTCCTCCGCGCAGAATGGTGTGGGCATCCGTCGCTGAAGTCTGGCACATCGCCAGCTTGCTGTCATGCGCCGCGTATACTCACGACCTGCAAGGAGGTACGTCCATGCGCACCCTCGTGCTGGCGTTTATAGTGCTGGCCCCCGTCGCCCTGGCGGCGGCGCAGCAAGCTGCAATCGGGCCCGAGACCTTGCACGCGACGGTCGCCCGCCTAGTCACGCTCTACGGTCCCAGCCAGGAGGCGCGCATCCGTCAGGGGGTGGCGCAGGTGGCGCAACGCTGGTGGGCCGAGGACGGCGATGCTGGTGCCTTCACCTCGTTCTGCGAGGCTTCTTTCATCGCCGACCAGGCCGTGCTCGCTGCCACGTTTGCCCGCCTCGAACGCGTATGCGAGCAGACGTACGGGCATCTCCACGAGCTGCGGCGCGAACTGCTGACGCCGCTCGACCTCGACACCGGCCCGGTTGCGACCGTGGATCGTCTGCTTTCTCAGGTTGATCTCAACGCCCACGTGACGGAGGACCTCTTCAAGAGCAAGGTGGCGTTCCTTGCCCTGCTCAACTTCCCCGTCCACAGCTTGAGCGACCGGCTTGCGCACGGCACAGCCTGGGACCGCGAAACCTGGGCGCGCTCGCGCATGATGGACGGCTTCGCCGAGCGCATCCCGTCGCCGGTACTGCAGGCGATCACGCACGCCACCACCGCCGCCGATCAGTACATCGCCGAGTACAACATCCGCCTGGACCGCCTCGTCACACCCGACGGGAGGCGACTGTTCCCCGAGGGCCTGCGCGTGATCTCGCACTGGGGCCTGCGCGATGAACTCGCTTCGCACTACGGCGAGCCCGAGGGCCTGGAGAGACAGCGCATGATCGTCGCCGTGATGGGGCGCATCGTGCGCCAGGAGATCCCGGCGGCCGTGATTGACAACGCAGATCTGCTCTGGTGCCCGCAGACGAACCACGTCCACGCGCTCTCCGGGGCCGGCGCGCCCTCCAGCACAGACCTCAGCGCGCGGGAGACCGACGTCCGCTACGCGCGTTGGCTGGCCAACTTCCACGCCATGCGCGCGGCCGACGCCTACACGCCCGCGGCGCCGAGTGCGATCGCGCGCGCATTCGAGCGCGACCGCCAGATTCCCGCGGAGCAGGTCGAGGCGCTGCTCGACAGCGTGCTTGCCTCGGCTGAGGTGCGCCAGCTCGGAGCGCTCATTGCCCGCCGCCTGGCGCGCCCGCTGGAGCCGTTTGACATCTGGTACTCCGGTTTCAAGTCGCGCGCCGCCTACTCGGAAGCCGATCTGGACGCGCTCGTGCGCGCCCGCTACCCGAGCGTGGAGGCGTTCCAGGCCGATCTGCCCAACGTCCTGCGCAAGCTCGGCTTTGCCCCCGACAAGGCAGCGTGGCTCGCGGCCGCGATCGTGGTCGATCCAGCGCGCGGCTCCGGGCACGCCATGGGCGCGGCGCGCCGGGAAGACAAAGCCCATCTGCGCACCCGCATTCGAGCTGGCGGAATGGACTACAAGGGGTACAACATCGCCATCCACGAGCTTGGCCACAACGTCGAGCAGACCTTCTCCTTGCAGAGCGTCGACCACTGGTTTCTCAACGGCGTGCCCAACAATGCCTTCACCGAGGCGTTCGCGTACAGCTTCCAGGACCGCGACCTTGAGCTCCTCGGGCTGCCCCAGAAAACGGCGGCGAAAGGGGTGGACGCGCTCCGCGAGCTCTGGTTCGCCTACGAGATAGGGGGCGTTTCACTCGTAGACCTCAAGGCGTGGCGCTTTCTCTATGCGCATCCGGACGTAACGCCCGCCGAGCTGCGGGAGGCCGTACGCTCCGCCGCACATGAGGTGTGGAACCGCTACTACGCGCCCCTGTTCGGCGTCAAGGACCAGGAGATCCTGGCAATCTACTCCCACATGGTGGCGTACCCCCTCTACCTCGCTGACTACGCCATCGCCCACATCATCGCTTTCCAGGTCGAGGCAAGGCTTCGTGGTGGCAACTTCGGCGCCGAGTTCGAGCGCATGGCGCGGCAAGGTCGCCTCACCCCGGACGCGTGGATGAGGGGCGCAGTGGGTGGACCGATCTCGGTGCAAGAGCTGCTGGCGGCTGCGCGCGAGGCCCTCGCCCGGACGCTTTGACCTGATCACCCCGCCAACGCGTCGGCCGGCTCGACACGCGCTGCTCCCGCCAGGTTGGGCGCGTTGAACGGCGGGCCGCGTTGACGCATACTAGCCACGAACATGCAGGGACGGCTCGCGCGTGCCGCCCGGCTCCGCTGCGACGTCACGCGCCACAAACCATGACTACGCTCACGCCGCCGTTTCCGGTCGTTTCGGGCACGGGAAGCGAGCCGGCTACGCGAGCGCCCGAGACCGACAGGGGCGCGCGACCGAAGCTTCTCCCGCACCGGATCATCGCGATCGGCGGCGGCAAAGGCGGTATCGGCAAGAGCATCCTTGCGGTCAGCCTGGCGGTCGAGCTCGCACGCCGTGAACTGCGCGTCGTGCTGGTCGACTGCGATCTTGGTGGCGCCAACCTCCACAGCTTGCTCGGCATCGACCAGCCAACGTCAAGCCTATCCGACTTCGTCTTGCGCCGAGCCGCCAACCTCTCCGAGTTGCAGGTCCCGACCACGGTTCCTCTGCTGAGTCTGATCTCGGGCGCCCGCAACCCAATCCCGATTGCCAACCCGCTCTACCAGCAGAAGGTACGCTTGCTACGCGCGCTCAAGAAGCTGGACGCGGATGTGCTCGTGCTCGATCTCGGCGCCGGCACGCACTACAACGTCGTGGACTTCTTCCTCCTTGCCCACCACGGCATCCTGGTCGCGGTGCCGGAGCCGACCTCGGTCGAAAACGCCTACCGCTTTCTCAAGGCCGCGTTCCTGCGCTGGCTCAAAGCGCTCGACTCGCGTCACGAGATCAAGGACCTCATCCAGGACGTCGCCCGCGCCGAGGCGCTCGCGGCGATCACGCCCGCCGAGCTCGTCAGCGCGGTAACCCGCCGCGATGCCGCCATCGGGGCCACTCTGGCACAGGAGCTGGCAACCTTCATGCCGCTGCTGATCGTCAACCTGGTGCGTGACACTCGTGACCTCACTCTCGGCGAGAGCATGAGTATTGCGTCGCGGCGTCTGCTCGGCATCGAGCTCACCTACCTCGGTCACGTGCGCTACTACGATCAGCTCTGGCGGGCAGTGCGCGCGCACCGTCCCGTGTTCTCGGACCAGCTTGGGCGGCCGTTTGCCGCCGATCTTGCAGTCATTGGCGGCCGTCTTCTCGCGTGTGTACGCGCCGAGGAGCTCGCGTGAAGCGCCGAACCAAGGAAGATCCCTGGGAGGTACTCGGCCTCAAGCCGGGAGCGTCGGCCAGTGAGGTTCGGCGCGCCTATGAGCGGCTTGCGCTCGCGCTCACACCCGGCGCGCTTGCACTCTATTCGCTCATCAACGACGAGGAACAGCAACGTCTAAACGAACGGCTCCGGCACGCCTATGTGACACTGCTGCGCGCCACCTCGGGCTCGTTGCCAGGCAAGCGCGAACGCCAGGAGAGAGCTCCTGCGCCTGCCGCTGATACGCCCGACGCCGCCCCCCCGCCGGTGCGCTCCGCCGAGCCGCCCCCGCCTTCTCCGGACTCATCGCCGCCGATGCCGGTGATCGATGAAGCGACCGAGTTCAGCGGCGCGATGCTACGGCTGATCCGCGAGGCGCGCGGCCTGACCTTGCGCGAGGTTGTCGATCGAACCCGCATTCGGACCCAGCAACTCGTGTGGCTCGAGGAGGAGGTCTACAACCGCCTTCCCGAACGGGTCTACCTACGCGGCTTCGTGATGACCTATGCCGCGCTGCTTCGCCTCGATCCGGAGCGTGTCTGGACCAGCTACGAACAGCGGCAGCAGGCGGCAATGTCGGCCGCGACCAGCTAGTAGCCTGCCCATGGAAACGCGCGCGAGCTGCACACACTGTGCGCCCGCGGAACCCTTGCGTCATGCGGGCGGCGGCCGTCTTCCCTGATGGGCGCACAACCGCCGGCGCCTGGCTACACGACGAGAAACCCGAGCATCGTGCCAACGTCCGTTCAAGCTGCTTGGATCCCAGACGCCGCTGCGCGGCCCGGATCGCCGCTCCAGGGCGGTCTCGCCTCGCTTTGACACCCTTCGGCACCCGCCACTAGACTGCCTCTCGAGGCAGGGCTGGCATCTTCCTGTCCTCCCGTTGGTTGTCGCGTGAGGAGGGCCGTGCGCCCACGAACGAGTCCCTGCTGATGGAGCTGCCCATGCGTCGAAAGTCGTTCGCCGTCGCGGTCGGCGGAGTACAGATTGGCGGGGGCGCGCCCGTCGTCGTCCAGTCCATGACCTCGACCGACACCGCCGACGACGCTGCGACCGCCGCTCAGGTGCTTGCGCTCGCCGGCGCCGGCTCGGAGATGGTACGCGTCACTGTCAACACCCCTGCGGCGGCGGCCGCGGCGCCAAAGATCAGGCAGCGTCTGCGCGACCTCGGCTGCCACGTACCGCTGATTGGCGACTTCCACTACAACGGCCACATCCTTCTGACCCAGTTTCCGGACTGCGCGCGAGCGCTCGACAAGTACCGCATCAACCCGGGCAACGTTGGCCATGGCACCAAGCGCGATGAGCAGTTCGTCACCATCTGCCGCGTCGCCGTGGACAACGGCAAGCCTGTACGCATCGGCGTCAACGCTGGCTCTCTCGACCAGGAGCTGGTGATGCGGAAGATGGCCGAGAACAGCGAGCGCAGGCTCGGCAAAGCCTCCACCGCGATCATCGGCGAGTGCATGGTGCTCTCCGCGCTCGAGTCCACCGAAAGCGCGCTCGCGAGCGGCCTCCGCTCCGATGCAATCATCATCTCGTGCAAGAGCTCGCAGCCGCGCGAGCTCGTGAACGTCTACCGCGAGCTGGCGGCCAGGACCGAGCAGCCGCTCCATCTCGGCCTCACCGAGGCGGGCATGGGGATCAAGGGCCTGGTGTGGTCGGCCTCGGCGATGAGCATTCTCCTGAACGAGGGCATCGGCGACACCATCCGGGTGTCACTCACGCCGCGCCCGGGAGGCGATCGCCGGGACGAGGTCTTTGCCGCCTGTGAGCTGCTTCAGGCGCTCGGCCTGCGCTCGTTCATGCCCTCGGTGACGGCGTGTCCGGGCTGCGGCCGCACCACGAGCTCAACCTTTCAGGAGCTCGCCGAGCACATCCAGAGCTACGTCCGCGAGCGCATGCCCGAGTGGAAGCGCCTCTACCTGGGGGTCGAAGCCATGCGCCTCGCGGTCATGGGCTGCATCGTCAACGGCCCCGGGGAATCGCGCGCGGCCAACATTGGCATCTCGCTCCCCGGCATAGGCGAGGCGCCGGCGTGCCCGGTCTACATCGACGGCAAGAAGTTCACCACCCTGAGGGGGAAAACCGAGGAACTCGCCACCGCGTTTCGCACGCTGGTCGAGGACTACGTCGCCCGCACTTACCCGCGCCGGCAACCAGCCGGCGTCGCGTAGGAAGCCCGCCTTGAGGTAGCGCTCAGCCCAACGGCAGGCGTTGCTGCTGAGCTGCCGCCTGCGATCTGGGCCGCGCGCCCTCGAGCTCGAGCAGGGCCTGCTTGAGTTCAAGGCCGCCCCCGTAGCCGACGAGCGTCCCGTCGGCGCCCACCACGCGGTGGCAGGGAATGACGATCGCGATCGGGTTGGCGCCGTTCGCCCCACCTACTGCGCGCACGAGTTTGGCATCCCCGAGTCGCCGCGCCAGATCGCCATAGGTTGCAGTCGCGCCGTAGGGAATGCGCTGCAGCTCTCGCCAGACGCGCTGCTGGAACGGTGTGCCCGCAGGCCGCACGGCGAGCGAAAATTCCTGCCGCGCGCGGCTGAAGTACTCGCCGAGCTCCCGCGCAACGTGGCTACAGCGAGCGTCATCTCTGTCCCACGCACCGCCGCGATCGATGCTGCCCAACACCGCGTCGAGCGGACACCCACGAGCGAATTCCAGGCGCAGCACGGCCCCGTCATCGTCCACCGCCGCGATCATGTCGCCGACCGGCGTGACGATGACCCCAACGTGCACCGAAGCCGCGCCCGTAGTTCGCGCCAAAGTCACCACTGCGGGCACCAATTCTAGCTGGCCTTCGGTTGACCTCGCGCACACCGCAGGCTCGCGCTACCGCATCGACGGTCGGCTGTGGTAGGAATGCGCCCGGAGATCGGCGCCATGGAGCTGACCGAGAAGGTTGTTTTGATCACCGGCGCATCCTCGGGGATTGGGGCAGCGCTGGCACGTGAGTTTGCCCGCCGCGGCGCAGCCGTCGCGCTCGCGGCCCGCCGCCTCGAGCGGCTCGAGGCCCTGTGCGAGGAGATCCATGCCAACGGGGGAAAGGCTCACTCGCTCCCCTGCGATGTCACCCGCGACGGGGAGCTTGAGCGCGCCGTCGCTGCGACGGTGGCGGCATTCGGCCGCCTCGACATTGCGGTGGCGAACGCAGGCTTTGGCGTCGCCGCACCTCTCGCCCGCCTGACGCTTGCGGACTACCGCCGCCAGTTCGAGACCAACGTCTTCGGCGCGCTGCGTACCGCCCAGGCCTCGCTCGCCGAGCTCGCGCGCAGCCGCGGCACGCTCGTCTTCATCGGCAGCGTGACCGGCTTTCTCGCGCCGCCAAACAGCTCAGCGTACGCGATGAGCAAGTTCGCCGTGCGCGCCCTCGCCGAGTCGCTCAGCGGCGAACTCGCGTCGCTCGGTATCGCGGTCGTCCACGTGGCGCCCGGTTTCGTGGTCAGCGAGATTCGGCGCGTCGACAACCAGGGGCGCCTGCACGAGCAGGCGCCCGACCCTATCCCGGCCTGGCTACGGATGCCGACGGAACGCGCGGCGAGAAAGATCGTGCGCGCGGTTGCACGGAGGCGGCGCGAGGTGGTGATCACACGCCACGCCAAACTTGCCGTCTTCCTCAGCCGCCATCTTCCGGGCCTGGTCGCGTGGTTGCTCCGTCGCAGCAGCGGGTACCGCACCGAGCCCGGGCACAAAGAGTCTTGAGGCGCAGAGCGCGTTCACAGGCGCGAGGAGTCTTCAGCGCAGGTGCGTGATCAGAACCCTGTCGCCGGCTTCCTTCTTGAGCGTGACGAAGATCGGCCCACCGTCTTCCTTGACGATCGCGAGCAGCTTCGGCGCCTCCGCGGCCATGCGAAAGCCCCGGCTGAAGGTGGCGAGCGAACCCCGCTGCCAGACCGCGATCGTGCTGACCAGTCCTTCCGAGGTCGGTGCGATTGCCGCGCCGGCCTGGCTCAACGCGAGCGCCCGGTCGTTGACCTGGCGCAGCACCGCTGCGTCGTCTGCGGTGCGGAAGTCAGGGTAAATCACCAGCACATAGGGCGCCTTCGCGTACGGCTCGAGGCGCACGGCCGTCTCATTGTTCGACGACTTTCGCAATCTGTTGGCAGCGTCGGAGATGCTGCCGGAGAAGTTTTGCGCGTTGTCGGCGCTGCACGCAGCACACAAAACCGCCAGCCCAGCCACTGCAGTCACCGTTCTCATCCTCTTCCTCCCCTGCCGGCGTCGCGACGCCAGCACAAGCCGCACTGCCGCGTCGTCGCGAGGGTTGCGGCGGTCGCGCCGGCGGCCGTGCCGAACCCGCGCATCGAGCGCCTACCCGCGGCGATGTGGGCGGGAGTTTAGGCGCTCAGACCGGCAGCTTGTCAAGCCCGCGCGTTGCCTCATCAAGAATCGACTGGAGAGGGGGTCGTTGCCTCACGTAAGAAACAACGTGAAGGGGTGAGGAGATGAGACTGGCGCCTGGGGGC
>Ga0209048_10000657_pt1 | contig 36297 bp, 34 predicted proteins | sample FrelakmetCRP12CR_FD_187146 | JGI IMG/M metagenome (GOLD analysis project Ga0209048, IMG submission 187146) | Freshwater lake sediment microbial communities from the University of Notre Dame, USA, for methane emissions studies - CRP12 CR (SPAdes)... | ecosystem: Environmental > Aquatic >...
TGGTCGCGGCCACCGGTGCGTCGAGCGCTCCACGCCTCCCCGCGTTCGCCGCGGAGCTGCCCCGCCACATCGACGCGCTCACGGCGCTGGAATACCGGCGGCCGGCGCAGCTCGCGGGAGCGGGCCGCGTGCTGGTGGTCGGCGCGTCGGCGTCGGGCGTGCAGATCGCCGACGAGCTCCGCCGGGCCGGCCGCGAGGTGACGATCTCCGTAGGTGAGCACGTTCGGTTGCCGCGTTCCTACCGTGGGCGTGACATCTACTGGTGGATGGACCGCATCGGGCAACTCGACGAGCGATACGACGAGGTCGACGACGTCGAACGCGCCCGCAGGCACGCCTCCGTGCAGCTCGTCGGGAACGACGACCGGCGCGACCTCGATCTCAACGCCCTGCGCGACGGCGGGGTGGAGGTCGTCGGTCGCTTCATGGCGATCCGCGGCACCACGGGGCAGTGCTCGGGCGCGCTCGCGAACCTCGTCAAGAACGCCGACCTCAAGCAGGCGCGCCTGCTGGGCCGTATCGACGAGTTCGTGGACGATCACGGCTTGGCGCACGAGGTGGGCCCGCCGACGCCCCCGTCACCCACGCGGCTCGGGGAGCCGCGCACCGAAGTGGATCTCGCCGCGTGCTCGAGCGTGATCTGGGCGACCGGGTATCGACCGGCGTATTCGTGGTTGACGGCGGACGCGTTGGACCGTCGGGGCCGGGTGGTCCACGACGGAGGCGTCGCGGCGCTCCCGGGTCTCTATCTCCTCGGCCTGCCCTTCCTGCGGCGCCGGCGCTCGAACCTCCTCGCGGGGCTCGGGGCGGATGCCGCCGATCTGTTCGGCCACCTGCGCACCTATCTCGATCGGCAGGCGAGGACTCGCGGCGTGCTCTCGGCGCCGTGACCGCGCCGCACGCTCACGCCGGTGCCAGCAACGCGCGCCGTGTGCGGAGCACGATGTCTTCGACCGGGCACGTTGCACCGGTCGCCCGGAGCTCCGCCGCGTGTGCTTCCCCGAGCTCGTCGATCAACGCGTCGCGCGTGGCGAACGCGACATCGTGCAGGATCGACGACATCGGCGCGACGCCGAGCTTGGCGTGCGCCTCGATCGACCCCACGAGCTCCATGGCGAGCGCCGCGTTCCCGACGCGGTGGAGCGCGATCACGCAGCGGGACAGTGTGTGCCACTGCTGCGACCACTCGCCGGCGCGGTACCAGAGCGAGACCATCTCGGCCAGGCCCGCGCAGCCCTCGTCCAGCTCGCCGCGGGCCACCAGCAACCCGCTGGCTTCGGTGTGGGCGAAGGCGCTCATCCAGCGGTTCCCCGCGGTGCGGGCGATGCGGTCCGCCGTGGCGAAGGCTTCGAGCGCGTCGGAGTCCGCGCGGGTCGAGAATCCCCGGGCGACCGTGGCCGACGCCAGGTCCGTCGGGCAGCGGGTCTTCTGCGCGTGCCGGCGAGCGCGCTCGACGAGGTGCTGCGCCTCGTCGTACGCACCTTCGGAGCTCAGCGCCACCGCGCCCATGTAGCACGCGTGCACGAGCCGCGAGTCGTTGCCGGACGCCTCCGCGAGCTCGATCTGCCGTGCGGCTTCGATGTTCCCGAGGTCGCTCCGGTCGACGATGTAGAGCACGTTCCCGAGGGTCCGCTCGGCAAGACCGCTCGGTGTCACCGAGAGGGCCTGTTCGAGCCGGCGGGTCTCCTCGGCGAGAGAGACCGCGAGGTCGAACTCGCCGCGGACCCAGGCGCCGTACGCGCGGATGCCGGTCAACAGCGGCGCCAGCGGATGATCGAGCGCGCCCGGCGCACGGCACGCCGTGTCGGCCCACGCGAACACCTCGTAGCGCATGGCCCGCATCGCGAACTCGCGCAGCGATCCGATGAGCCCGAAGGCGTGGTCGAGCGCGCCGATCTCGAGGGCGAAGCGCTGGGCGGCTCGCAGGTCGGCGAACGACAATTCGGCGCGTGCCATCGCCCGAGACTCGTCGGGGCTGCACAGCTCGGTCGCCACGCACGCTGCCTCGGCGGCGAAGTGCGCCGCGTGGGTGGTGAAGAGCTCGACGGCGCGATCGTCGTCCAGGCGGGTCCGGCCGTAGTCGCGCAACGTCTCGAGGAGCTCGTAGCGGGTGCCGCCACCGGCCTGCGGACGCACCGACAGCATGGAGCGTTCGGTCAGGCGCGTCAGCAGGTCGAGCGTGTCGCCGCGGGGGCTCATCGACTCGGCGGAGCTCAGGTCGAACGAGCCCGCGAACACCGAGAGCGCGGTGAACAGCTCGCGCTCGTCCGGTTCCAGCATGTCGTAGGACCAACTGATCGCGTCGTGCATCGTGCGGTGGCGCGGGTCGCTGCCGCGGCGCATCGCCTTGAGAAGACCGAAGCGCTCGTCGAGGCGCTGCGCGATCTCGGCCACGCCGATCGCGTGAGCCCGTGCGGCGGCGAGCTCGATGGCGAGCGGGATCCCGTCGACGCGCCGGCAGATCTCGACGATCACCGGGGCCGTCTCCTCGTCGAGGACGAAGCGCGGATCGGCCGCGCGTGCCCGGGTGACGAAGAGCGCGACGGCGGGAATGGCAATGACCGCATCGGGGGTGACTTCTTTTCCGGCGGCGGTCGACAACGGCTCGACGGACCACACCTGCTCGCCGGCGACCGCGAGCGGTTCCCGGCTGGTGGCGACGACCGACACCAACGGCGCTTCGCTGAGGATCCGGCTCACCAGCGCGGCGACCGGCTCGATGAGATGCTCGCAGTTGTCGAGCAGCAGCAGGCTGTTGCGGGGACGGAGCATCTCGACGATCGCATCGTCGATCGAGCTGCGGCGCCGGAGGTTGACGTCGATCGCCGTCGCGACCGCGGCGGACGTCGCCTCCTCGTCGACGACGCTCACCAGCTCGACGACCGAGACGCCGTCCGGGTAGTCGGGCGCCGCCATCCGCGCGAGCTCCAGGCCCACCGAGGTCTTGCCGACGCCTCCGGGACCGACGAGGGTGATGAGGCGATGGGCCGCGAGCGCGTCGCCGAGCAGCGCCATGAGCGAGTCGCGACCGATCAACGGCTGGATCGCGGTTCCCAGGCCGGCGATCGTCGGCTGTGCGGGACCGGCCGGTGCGACGGCGCCCGGCAGCATCTCGATTGGGGCGATGAACTCGTAACCCTTCCCGTGGACCGTGCGGATGATCGCCTGGCGGCTGCCATCGTCGTCGACGGCCTGGCGAACCGACTTGATCCGTGTCGTAAGTGCGGACTCGCTGACGAAGCGATCGCCCCAGATGGCGTCGAGCAGTTCCTCCTTACGGACGACGGCACCGCGACGCTCCACCAGGTACGCAAGGACGTCGAAGGCTTTCGGCTCGAGCTTGACCTCGTGGCCGTCACGGCGCAGGACGATGCGCCCCAGATCCAATTCGCAATTCGCGAACCGCAGAATCACGCCTACCTCGCCGTCGGTCCACTCGTATCCTCGGTCCCGGCCGGGACCGTGACCATCTTGACGGTAGCGGGGCCCGCATCGTGATCCCCGCGAAGCCCGACGTGTCCCCGCCAGAGGGAGCGAAGATCAAGCTCGATGATCTCGGGAGGGTTTGAGAGCTGTCTCACCAGCTTCACTCGCGCCAGTGATGCTTATACCCGTTGACATCCGAAGAGCCCTCACGAGGCGGCAATGAGAGGGTGGAGTGGTAACGGATTCGGTAACGAAACGTCGCGGCGCCGATCAGGGTGTACGTCGCTGACCTGCGAAAAAAGTGGACGGCAGTACAATCAAGTATGCCGAAATCACCTGGTTCGCTGGCCTGGAAAACCCTGTACCCGGGTTCGATTGCCGGCGCCGCCTCGTGAACGTCGGGATTGCGCTGCCCTCGATGGTGCCCGGTTTGGACCGTGATCTGCTGCTCTCGTGGATGCGCGGCGCGGATGCCGGGCCGTTCTCGGTCCTCGGGGTCGGCGAACGGATCGGCTACCCGAACCAGGAGATGATGACCACGCTCGCCGCCGCGGCCGCGGTCACCGAGCGCATCGGTATCGAAGCCACCGTGAGCGTCACGCCGATGCACCCCGCCGTCCACATTGCGAAGCAGGCCGCCACGATCGACGTGATCTCCGGTGGTCGCTTCACCCTCGGAGTCGGTGTGGGTGGGCGCGACGAGGACTACCGCCTGCTCCAGGCGCCGTTCGAGCGCCGTCACGCGCGGCTCGATGAGCAGGTCGACGTGATGCGCCGCGTCTGGCGTGGCGAAGCGCCGTACGCGGGGACCACGGCGGTCGGCCCCGCGCCCGTCCAGGCGGGCGGACCGCGCGTCCTGTCGGGCGCCATGGGCCCGAAGTCGATGGCCCGCAGCGCCGGGTGGGCCGATGGTCTCGCCGGGTTCGACATCGCGGGCGACGCCGCGTCGATCGTCGGCTCGCTGCGCGCGTTCGAAGCGGCGTGGGCCGACGCGGGACGCGCCGGCAAGCCGTTCCTGCAATCGTCGTGCTGGTTCGGGCTCACCGACGATGCGCCCGAACGCGTGCCCGACTATGCCTACCGGTACCTCCGGATCTTCGGCGACACCGCGGCGCGATCGATGGCCGGGATGTGCCGCGCCACGTCGGCCGAAGCCGTCGGCGAGCTGATCGCGTCGCTGCACGACGAAGGGTGCGACGAGCTGATCCTGGTCGCCACATCGTCGTCGGTGGAGGATCTCGAACGGGCTGCCGACCTGATCTCGGCCTTGTAACAAGGGATCTTGCGGTGCCCGACGACGAACGCGATTCTCTTGCCGGCAACCCCGATCTCGACGCCGCGGGCGCCGCGATGCGCGAGGAATGGCGAGCCGAGGAGGAGTTCTACGGGCGCGAGGCGCACGCGCAGTGGGAACACGGCCGTCGAATGGCCGATGTGTGGACCGAGCTCATGCACCGCGGCGACACCGTCGCCATCGCGCTCGAACGGGTCACCTTCACCGGCGTGATCGTGGCTGTGGGCGACGACCTCGCGTCGCTGCGCACGCCGGCCGGTCGCGTCGACGTTCACCGCGCGCTCCCGGCGCGCAACGCGGCCGATCGACACGCATTGCTCCCCGCGCCGTTCGTGCTGCGGGTCGTCGAACGCGCGAAGTCCGGCGGGATGCGGCAGCCGCGGCCGATGAGCTTTCGCGCCCGGTTGCTCGAGCTGGAGTCCGACGGCGGTGACGTCGTCGTCGGGTGCGGGCTGATCCCCGACGAGCTCCTCGGCCGCATCACTGTCGGCCGCGACCAGCTCCATGTTCGCGGTCGCGACGACACCGAGACGTACGTCCCGCTCGCCTGGGTGAGCTACGTGAGGCCGCACCGACCCTGAGGCCGAGGTTGCGTCATTCGCGCGCGAACAGCGCGCGAATTCGACGCAACCTCGAGGGCAGAGTCTCAGTCGACGGTCAGTCGATGGTGTCGAGGGAGGGCGAGCGGTCGACGCCCGGTTGTGCTTGGAGCCACTCGAGCAACTCGTCGCGCAGGAAGCGCATCTCGCGTCCACCGGGGAACCGGTGGCACGGGATGCGGCCCTCGCGCACCATGCGGCGCAGATATTCGACGTGCACCGACAAGAGCTCGGCGGCCAGCGCGGTGGTCAGCACCGGCGGGAAATCGGCGGCACCGGTGACCTCGGAGCGTGGCGGAGTCGTCATGCGTCCGACAGTACCGCACAGAGCGTGCACCGCGCCTCCGGCTCTTCACCGTCCTCCGCGATGCTCGGCACTGCGAGGCAGTGTCAGGCACCCTGACATGCACGACGCAGCCTGATTCCGATCCATCGACACCTCGCTGACCAGGGATTTCGCGCGAACGCTTGACGCGGGTGCACGAACTTCGAAAGCATGTCGACCACTCACCGAAGTCACGATCGGGTATGGATGGCTCGAACGTCGGTGGGGTGGGCATTCGGGAGCAAGGAAGCGAATCGTGACGAATCTCGCGGGGGAGCAGGCGGGCCCGCCGTCATCGGCGGCGCGGGTCGTCGAGGCGGTACCGAAGCGACGGCGGGGTGTCGCTTCGAGGGCGTCCGCCGGACACATCGTCATGTTGGTCGCCGGGCTGTTGGGCGCGCTGTTGTCACTGGCCGTGCTGCGAGCCGCCGATCACCGAGTCGAGGTAGCGGTCGCGGCGCGCGATCTTCGTCCCGACGCGGTGCTCACCGCCGACGACATCCAGTGGACCCGGGTCGCGATCGATTCCGGTATCGAGCGCACGCTGATCCGGCGGTCCGACGTCGACCGCGTCGTCGGTTCGGTGGCATCGGCACGCATTCGGCCCGGCGATCTGATCTCGCGCCGCATACTCGTGCGATCGTCGGGGCCGCATCGCCTGCGGTCGCTGGGAATACCGGTCACGCCCGAACACGCCGTCGGCGGCGACGTGCAGACGGGTGATCGCATCGACGTGCTGGGTACCGACGCCGATCACGCCGGTCTCGTCGTCGCGAATCTTCGTGTGCTCGACGTGCGCCATCGGAGCTCCGCTCTCGGTGGCGGGGACGAGAAGCTGACGGTGGTCGTCGCGCTGTCGGCCCGTGAAGCCGACGCGCTCGCACCGGTGCTCGGTTCCGACAGGTTCGTGCTCGTGCTGGCGACCGGCGCGGAGCCGGTCGCGGTGCCGGTCGCGGGGTCGGTCTCCGCTCGCTCCGAGCGCGTGGCCTCGACGTCGTCGAACGCGAAGCCCGGCAATGGCTGAGCCGGAGATCGCGCTCGTCTTCTCGCCCGAGGAATGGGTCGAGGAGCTGCACCGGTACTTCGCCGATCATGGCGGTGCCCGCGTGCGCCAGATCGTGATGGACCCGGCGCTCGCGCTCGACGAAGAGTTCGACACGCTCGTGGTGAGTCATCGCTGGCCCGCGCTCACCCGACCGTTCGTCGATACCCTCCACGACCGACGCCGAACGCTCCTCGGCGTCTTCGACCCGCTCGAACCGGCCGGCGCACAACACCTGACGGAGCTCGGTGTCGATCGCGTGATCGCGGCCGACGCGTCGATGTCGGAGTTCCTCGCCGCGCTCGTCGACCTCGCGCCGATCGGCGCCGTCGAACCGGCGTCGGCATCGGACGCCGATCTGGCCGCACTGTTCGACGAGCCGTGGCCGGTCGACGGAGCGCGTCGCGGACGCGCGGTACTGGTCGCGGTCGGTGGGCCGTCCGGCAGTGGCGCGACCGAGATCGCGGTGCATCTTGGCGCGGCGACGAGCGACCGGGGAATGTCCGTGGTGGTGGTGGACGCCGACGAGTTCGTGCCGTCGGTCGGGCCGCGACTCGGTCTGCCCATCGAACCGAACATCCGAACCGCCGTGGACGCCGTCGAATACGGGATGGGTTCGCTCCCCGCGGCCCTTGCTCGCTACGGACGCCGGTTCGAAGTGCTGGCAGGGATCCCGAACGTCGCCGCGTGGTCCCAGGTCCGACCGGGCGAGGTCGTCGATGTCGTGGGCGAGTTGTGCAAGGCCTTCGACGTCGTGATCGTGAACGTGTCGCACGGCATCGAGGATCTCACGGTCGGCTCGCGCGGCCGGTTCGGCGTGACGAGAGCGATCTTGGCCGAGGCCGACGACATCGTGGGGGTGGGTGCGGGAAACCCGGTCGGCATCGTGCGCCTGCTCGGGTGGGTCGCCGATGTGCGCCAGCTCGGCGGCGACGCCCCGGTCCGTCTGGTGGTCAACCGGGCGCCCACCGAGCCGTTCAAGCGCGGTGAGATCGACGACGAGATCTGCCGAACCTATCCGCCCGCGAGTCTGACGTTCGTGCCGTTCGACCGCCGTGTCGAGCAGGCGGGCTGGAACTGCGAGCTCGTGGGCCGGGGAGCGTTCGCTCGTGCGATCGACACGCTCGCCGACGTGGTGTTCGGGAGCGGTCGCGCCCGCTCGCGATCCCTTGCCACCTTCGCTCGGAGGCGGGGCGCGTGAGCATCCGGGTCGACGCCTACGACGCGATCCGTCGCGACGTGTTGGTGCGGCTCGAACGGCGGCGCCTGCGTCCCGAGGCCGATCTCGACGAGGTTCGCGGCGAGGTGCACCGGGCCGTCGACGAATACCAGCGTCGCGCGCACCTCGGGGAGGAGATGCCGCTGAGCGAACCACGCGGCATGGTCGAACGCGTGCTGCGCTCGATCACCGACCTCGGGCCGCTGACCGAGCTCGTCGCGCGACGCGACGTCGAGGAGATCTTCATCGAAGGCGCGCGGGTCTCGTACCTCGACGCGTCGGGTCGGCTGCGGGGCCTGTCGACACCGACGAGCGAAGACGAGAACCGGCAGATCGTCGATCGGTTGCTGGCCGCGACCGAACGGCAGCTCAACACGAAACATCCGATCGTGCAGGCCCGGGTCCTCCAGGGCACGGCTCGCCTCACCGCGGCGATCCCTCCCGTCGGCGATCAGCTCTCGGCCACCCTGCGCCGGTACACGGTCCGCAACGTCACGCTCGAGGATCTCGTGCGCCGGGACTCGGTCTCCCACGAAGCCGCGGGCTTCCTCTGGGCCCTCATGCAGTTCCGGAGCCGCGTGGCGGTGTCGGGAGAACCGGGTGCCGGGAAGACCACGCTCGCGGCGGCGCTCCTCGCGGCGGCGCCCACGAGTCACTGTGTGCGGTGTTGCGAGGAGATCCGGGAGATCTCGGTCCCCGTGACGCACGGCTCGTACTACGAAGTCCGGCCACCGGCACTCGACGGAACCGGCGAGATCAGCCTGCGAGACCTGGTGAAGTTCGTCCTGGCGATGAGGCCTGATCGGATCGTGGTCGGCGAGGTGCGCGGGGCCGAGGCGTTCGAGCTCACCCGCGCGGTCAACGCCGGGTGCGGGTTCCTCTGCACGGTGCACGCCAACAGCGCGAATGAAGCGCTGAACGCGCTGGTGAACGCGGCGCTCATGGCGGGGGAGAACGTCACCGAACGCATCGTGCGCAAGGTGTTCTCCGAGTCCCTCGACCTCGTGGTGCACCTCGATCGCGACGACGTGCCGCGTGGTGGAGCCGACGGCATCCGCCGGCAGGTGATGGAGATCACCGCGGTCGTACCCGCGATGGCCGACGACTTCACCGTGGAACCGATCTTCGTGCGCCGCGCGCTCGGCCATCGTCTGGAATGGACGGGCGTCATCCCCGAACGGCTCGAGGAGCGCGTCGACCGGGTGTTGGCCGACGGCCTGACGCTGCGGCGCATTCTCGAAGGCCGGCGAGCCGCCGTATGAGGATGCTGGCCGCACTGTGCTTCGGCGCCTTCACGTTCCTCGCGGTGGGGTTCCTCACCGGTCATGCGCCACGCCTGTCGCTTCGCGCGCGGCGCCGTCCCGAGGTCGGCCGTCAACAAGTCTGGTTGCACCAGGCCGGCCTCGCACTGTCGCCGCGCCAATTCTGGCTGGGGTCGGTGCTCGTGGGGCTCGTGACGTTCGCGGCGATCACGGCCATCATCGGCGCGCCGATCGTCGCCTTCGTGCCCGCGGTGGGTGTCGCGCTGCTACCTCGGATGTTCTTTTCCCGACGGCGGGCGTCGAGGCTGCGGGTGGTGCAGGAAGCATGGCCGGACGGCATCCGCGACATCCTCGCGTCGGTCGTGGCCGGGCGATCCGTCGGACAGGCGATCACCGCGCTGGGTATCTCCGGCCCCGAGCCGTTGCGCGACGCGTTCGTGCGTTTCCCGTTGTTGGCGCGCATGCTCGGCACCGTCGCGGCGCTCGAGGTGGTGAAAGAGGAGCTCGGCGATCCCACGAGCGACCGGATCATCGAGGTACTGATCCTCGCCCACGAGCGCGGCGGTCACATCGTGAAGGAGATCCTCGAGGATCTCGTGCAGGCCACGACGAAGGACCTGAAGTTGCGCGAGGAGATCGCATCCGAGGGTCTCGAGATGCGGATCAACTCGCGGGCGGTGCTCGTGATGCCATGGCTCGTGTTGCTGGCCCTCACCGTGTCCACACCCGCGTTCCGTGCCTTCTACAGCTCGGCGCTCGGCGGGTTGGTCGTGCTCGTCGGGGTGATCATGAGCGCGTTCGGGATGTGGTTGCTGCAACGGCTCGGTCGCGAGGTCGGCGAGAAGCGGGTCTTCGGGGCGGCCGCGGCAACGGGGTCGATCGCCCCGTCAACCCCGGCGCCGGCGGCGAGTCGATGACCGGCGCGCCCCTGTTGTTCGCGTGCTTCGCCGGCGTGATGTGCGCCGCGATCGCGGCGATGATCCTGCGCCCGACGCCTCGTCTCGCGCCGAGGGTCCGGCCCTACACCCTTGTGGCCCGGACGAGCCTGGGCCGGAGCGCCGACGTGCTCGCCGTCGCCACGCCGTCGGCCCACGTGGATCGGAGCACGCTCGGTCGGTTGTTCGGACCACCGCTGCTGGCGATGGCCAACATGCTGGGACGACTCGTCGAATCGGGTAGCGACGAGAGCCTCGCGATGCGGCTCCGTCATGCCGGGTACTTCGACCTCGCCCCCGAGGAATACCGGATCCGCCAGCTCGCCCAGGCGGTGTCGTTCGGCGGCCTCGGGTTCCTCCTCGGTGCGTTGGCGCTGCACTCCGGCGGGCTGGCCGTCGCGCTCGGGGCCTGCGGCCTCATCGTCGGGGCGACACGATGGCGGTCCCGGATCGACGGCGCCATCGTCGAACGCTGCGAACGGCTACGGGCCGAGCTCTACACCGTGAACCAACTGCTCGCCCTGCACATCCGGACTGGTGCCGGTCCCGTGCAGGCGACACAGCGGATCGTGGACCGCGCGACCGGTGCCGTCGTCGAGGAGCTCGCCGAGGTACTCGTGTGGATCCGCAATGGCGTCTCGGAGGCGGATGCGTTTCGTCGGGCGGCGGAGCTGACGCCGGAGCCGAGCGTGGCGCGCACGCATCGTCTGTTCGCGGCCGGCGTTGAACGCGGAGTGGATCTGGCGACGTCATTGCTGCAACTCAGCGAAGACATTCGCGACGCGCGTCGAGAGGATCTGCGCAAGAGCGCGACACGCCGGCGCGCCGCGACCTTGATCCCGACGATCGCCGTGCTCGCTCCGATCATGATCCTGTTCATCGCCGCGCCGATCCCGTCGATCGTGTTCGGCACGCGATGAGGAAGCGCAGATCCCGAGATGTCATGGAAGCGTCAACGCAGGGAGGCAAGGTGAACAACTACGTGCTCGAGCTCGTCGTGTGGGTTCAGAGTCGGATGCACGCCGATGACGGGATGACGACCGCGGAGCTGCTCGGCAACGCCGCGCTCGCGATCGGCGTCCTCGTGGTGCTCTGGGCCGGGCTCAAGGCCATGGGGACGGACATCATCGCCTGGATCGGCGACCAGGTGAAGCAGTAGCCGGTTTCGTTCGGGCCACCCGCATGCAACCGGACCCCATGGACGACGGCATGACCACGATCGAGTACGTCGCGGCGACGGCGTTGTCGTTGTTGCTGATCGTGATGCTCGTCAACGTCGTGCTCGTGCTGTACGCGCGCGGCGTCGTGCATTCGGCGCTCGATGAAGGTGTGCGGGCGGGAGCGCCCTCGCGCCTGTCGGCCGCCGCGTCGGTCGCGGCGTGCGACGCCAAGGCTCACGAAGTGTTGCACGGGCTGTTGAGCGGTCCCCTGGGTGCGAAGATTCGGGTGCAGTGCGCGCTCGGTGGTGACGGCGTGGTACGCGCCCACGCCGTTGCCGAGTTCGATCCGTGGATTCCCGGCACGATGCCGACCTGGACCTTCGAGCCCCGAGCCTCCGCCCGCAAGGACGACTGATGCGGTCGGCCGAGTGCAACCACGCGCCGGACGAGCGGGGGTTCGTCGCCATCGAGTTCGTGCTCGGTGCCGCGCTGCTGCTGTTGCCGATCTTGTTGCTCGTGGTGTCGTTTCCCAAGTGGTCGGAGCGACAGACCATGGCCCGGACCGCGGCCACGGAGGCGGCGCGTGCCTGGGCTCGCGCCGACAACGATCTCGAGGGCGCGGTCGCGGCGCGGCGAGCGGTCGACGAGATCGCGGCGAACTACGAGGTGGATCCGGGTTCCCTTGCTACGAGTTACGCCGGCTCGGTGCGGTCTCGCGGCGGCGAGGTGCGCGTGACCGTGACCGTCGAGATGCCGGTGAGCTCGGTGCCGGGCATGGGCACCTTCGGCGGATGGCACTGGTCGGTGAGCCATTCGGAGACGGTCGATCGGTACCGGAGCTACGGATGATCGGGCCGGCGATCGCTCGGGGAGTCGAGCCGCAGGATCGCGAACGCGGGTGGATGACGCTGTGGTTCCTCGGCTTGTGCGTGATCGTGCTCTTCGTCGGTGGGCTGAGTCTCGACCTCTGGCGGGCCTTCTCGGAACGCCGATCGCTCGCGGCCGCGGCCGATGCCGGCGCCCGAGCGGGTGCATCGATGATCGATGAGCAGGCATACCGCGACTCCGGCACGCTGCAACTCGATCCGGCCGTGGCCGAGCAGGAGGCGTGCCGGAACGTGGCCGCGCAACTCGATCGGCGTTCGATCATTTCGTGCCGCGCGCACGGCACCACCGATCACGTCGACGTGGTGGTGACGGGCACGGTCGATCTCACGCTCGTGAAGGTGCTCCGCCCCAACGACCCGATCGAGATCCGCGTCACCGCGAGCGCGGCGCCGCATCACTGACTCGCTGCCGCGCCGATCGCGGCGGCGAGCCCGATCTCGAGAATCACGAGGGCCCAGAGCGGGGAGAAGCGGGACGGTTCCGCGATCAGTCCGACGATGCGACCGATCGCCATCGAGCCGAACGCGACCGAGAGCGCGATCAGCATGCCGTCGGTCGTGCTGGTGTTACGAGCCATCGCGGTGACGATGACACCGGCGCAACCCAATCCGAAGCCACCGTACACGGCCCGTATCTCGTTGCGAGCTCCGTGATCCGGCGCGTTCGGTGTGAACAGCGACGGTATGAACGCCGGGCGGATGAGACCGAGCAGGCCCATGCCGAGGCAGAACCCGAGCGGCGCAACGAGCAGCACGACTCTCATCGAAGCGCAGACTACCTGAGCTCGTCGGTGTACTTGTCGGTTCCAGGAGACGTGGCGAGGTACGGCGACGCGAACAACACGCGGCCGAGTCCCGAGTTTTCCAGCGCCGCGCCGTAGTCCTCGAACTGATCCCACACGCCGAGCGGATCGTCGTCGACGAAGAACAGTTGCAGGAACCGCTCGGTGGCCGTGTCGCGCGGGACGTCGCTCGGGGCGTCGTTGAACAACGGGACCGGCGTGAACGCGGCCATGGTCTCGCCGACGGGCGGACGCGACTTCCACCAATCCCGCACCTCTTCGGCCGAGTGCCCCTCGGTGGGCTCACCGATGATCGCGACGACGCCCGCAAACCTGTGGTCCAACGCCAGCTCGATCGGCACGCCGTCCTCGCGGCCGTGCTCGTCGAGGAAGCGGTACATCAACGTGTGGACGTGATCGCGGTGGGGGAACATGCGGTTGTTCTCGTGCAACCACACGACCTGCTTGGTGCCCCACTTCATCCACTCGTCGAACTTGCCCGCCAGGATCCAATAGAGCGCGAGGTAGGAGCCGACCATCGGGTCCGGCGTGATCGGCGAGTCCTCCGGGAAGCGTCGCTCCTTGCACGCCTTGGTGGCCACGAACCGCGCCCCCGAGATCGTCCACGCGCCGATCATGCACCCGGCGTAGAAGTGGTCGCGCTCGTACCAGCGGTTGTAGTCGACCTCGTGGCCGCGGTGCGGCTCGACCATCGTGAAGAGCGCGCCGCCGAGCTTGATCGGCTTCTCGCCCGTGTCGCCGGAGCCCGCCGCTTGCACCATCACGTCCTCGCTTCCTTCGCTGCCGACGGATCGGCGGTGTTCACCGCCGCCCGCGCCGTCAGCACCTGCTTGTCGATCTTCATCATCGCGGTGACCGGGAGCTCGTCGACGATGACGATCCGGTCGGGTGCTTTGTAGTCGGTGAGGCGCTCGCGGCACCAGGCTCGGAGCGCGTCGATCGCCAACGACGAGTGGTCCGCGCCCGCCGAGGGCACCACGAACGCCACGCCGATCTCGCCGAGCACCGGGTCCGGGGTGCCCACCACGGCGGACCGTTCGATCGCCGGATGTTCGGCCAGCGTGGCCTCCACCTCGGTGGGGTACACGTTGTAGCCGCCGCGGATGTACATCTCCTTGAGTCGCCCCACGATGTGGAGGTTGCCGTCGGCGTCGAGCGTGCCGAGATCGCCGGTGTGGAGGAAGCCGTCCCGATCGATCACCGTCGCGGTGAGCTCCGGATCCTGCCAGTAGCCGATCATCATCGCGGGGGATCGACAGATGATCTCGCCGACCTCCCCATCGGGAAGGCGCCGCCCCTCACGGTCGACGATCCGCAGCGCCACCTCCGGCGCGGGCTTCCCGACGGTGTTGGCGACCACGTCGTCGGGATCGCTGGTGCGCGTGCTCGTGCAGATGCCCGCCTCGGTGCTCATGTAGCGCGTGATCACGGGACAGCCCACCGTCTGGCGCACGCGACGGACGAGCTCCGGCGGGATCGACGCCGCCCCGAACCCCGCCAGGCGGATGCCGGAGAAGTCCGTGCCGGCAAAGTCGGGACGTTGCAAGACGAGTGACCACTGCGTCGGCACGCCCCCCGCCACCGTGATGTGCTCGTCGCGCATCAGCTGCAACATGCGCTCGGCCGACCACGGTTCGCCGACGAGTACGAGCGTCGTCCCGTTCACCAGTTCGTCCCACATGCGTGTCATGTAGCCGACGTGAGGGAACGGCACCACCACGAGCCGGCGATCGCCGGGCGCGGTGAGGTCGCCCATGTTCTTCGCGATCGCGGCCTGGCGCGCGTGGTCGTACACCGCGCCCTTCGGCACGCCGGTCGTGCCGCTCGTCCAGACGATGCACGTCGGATCCGTTGCCTCGACGCGGGGGAGCCGGGCCGGATCGGGTGGCGGTGCGTCGAACCCGTCGCGCAACAACTCGCTGTCGATGTCGACGATCACCTTCGGGTTCGTGCGCTCCAGGATGCTGGCGCGTTCCTTCGGGCCGAGGCGCAGGTTGATCGCGGAGGTGATCGCACCGACGCGCAACGCGCCGAGATACGAGGCGGCGAAATCGATCGACGACGGGAGTAGGAGGCAGATGACGTCTCCCTTGGCCACACCCCGGTCGAGCAGCGTGGCGGCGAACCCATCGGCCATCCGGTCGAGCTCGGCGTACGTGACCCGCCGTTCGCCGTGGACGTACGCCTCCCGATCGGGATACAAAGCGGCCGCGCGCCGGAGGAGATCGGCCGTCGTCGTATCGGGAGGCAGGTCCGGAAGCACCGGCCAGGACTCTAGGCAGCGCAGCGGCGACATCCCGTCTGGGTCGGTCCCGCCCGAGTGGTCGCGCACACTCCGGGACGTCATCTCTACCTAAAAGCAAGAAACCACTTGTTAAATCTCTATAGACGGCTAAAATGGGCTGAATTGTCGATCATTCACGAAGCGTTGGGAAATGTGATATGCGCACTCGTATCCGGACGGCGGTCATCACCTTGGCCTGTGTGGCGTGCTTCGTCGCCATGGCGGCACCCCTGCGGACGACCTGAACGATGGCCGCCGCGCCCCGTGCCCTGGCCGTGTCACTCGACTCGATCGGTACCGGGGGCCAACGACAAGAGGAAGCCATGCGTACCCGTATCCGAACGGCTCTGATTGCCATCAGCTGCGTGGCGTGCTTCGTCGCCATGGCGGCACCCCTGCGCACGATCTGAGTGATGCGCGCCGCGGTGTGGATGCGGTCGCGGGTCGTTCCCCTGGCCGTTGTCGTCGGCTGCGCCGACCTGGTCACGAAGCTGCTGGCGGTGGCGATCGGCCGTGCCGGTCCGATTGCTCCGGCCGCCAATCCCGGCCTCGCGCTCGGTGCCGCTCAGCCACCCTCACCGCTGATCGGGGTCCTCGCCGGAGCCGCCGTCCTCGGGCTCGGCGGTTTCGCCGTGCGGTGCGCCCGACGCGGTGAGGTCGCATGCTGGGTGCCCAGCCTGTTGATCGGAGGCGCGGTGGCGAATCTCCTCGATCGACTCGTGACGGGCGCCGTTCACGACTTCCTCGCCGTCGGCCCGATCGTGCTCAACCTCGCCGACCTCGCCATCGCGGCCGGGATGCTGGGCCTCGTCGCCGGCGTCGCTCGAGGCTCGACCCAATCGCACTCCACGGTCATGGAAGCGAGCGTCGAGGCCTGAGACGTCGCCTGTCCCGCCCGGCCGTTCCCCGCGGGCACGCATCCCTCTGTCGAGATTGCCATCGTCTGGCCCGAGGCGGTACGAAACCGGCTTGCGCAGAACGCCCCCCGGAACCTAGCGTCTGGCGCAGATCCGGGGGCGGATCGCCAGGGAGGGCAGCGTGGCCATGTCGGGATCTCGACGTGCGCTCGGCGGCCGCGTTCGCGCGCCGACGAGCTCGGTCGACGTACGCATCGCGATCTTGGCGCTCGCGGTGATCGCCGCGGATCTGACGGCCAAGATGTGGGCGTGGTCGGTGACGGCACACGGCGACACCGACCGGATCGTGCGCTCCAGCAATCCGGGCCTGGCGTTGGGCGTCGCGACGCCGCCGTGGGCGGTGACCATGGTCCTCGTCGCCGGGCTGGCATTGGTCATCGGCTGGATCGCCCGCCGAGCCGTTCGCGCCGGACAGCTCGAGCCTTGGGTTGCCGCAATGTTGATCGGCGGCGCGACCGCCAACCTCCTCGATCGGCTCGTCTCGGGGGGCGTGCACGACTTCCTGCGCATCGGCAACGTCGCGCTGAACCTCGCCGACGCCGCGTTCATCATCGGGTTCTTCGGCGTCGCCGCCGCGACGGTCCGGCAGCGCGCCGCGAGGCGTGCCGCGCCGCTCCCCGTGCGGGGCGCCTGATCTCGACCGTCGCGCCCGCGTCTTCGCCGGTTCTTCGCTCCGATGCGTCCCGACCGGACGCCGCGTTAGATTTCGGGCCCACGCGGCGGACGTCGTCGCAGCTCAATGCCCTTGGGAGAACTCATGACGCGCTTCACCGACCGGGTCGCACTCGTCACCGGCGGCGGCTCGGGCCTCGGCCGGGCCACCTCGATCCGGCTCGCCTCGGAGGGCGCCAGGGTGGCCGTGCTCGATGTGATGCCGGAGCCGGCCGAGAAGGTCGCCGCCGAGATCGCCGAGACGGGCGGAACCGCCACCGCCTACCAGGTGGACGTCAGCAACCCCGATTCCGTTCGGGTCGCGGTCACGGCCTCGGCGAACGACCTCGGCCGTCCGAGCGTGCTCGTGAACTGTGCCGGCATCGGCAGCTTCGCCCACAGCCACGAGCTGGCGTTCGACGAGTGGTCGCGCATCATCGGTGTCAACCTCACCGGTACCTTCCTCATGTGCCAGGCCGCGCTGCCCTACCTGCTCGATGGGGGCGGCTCGATCGTGAACATCGCGTCGAACGCCGGCCTGATGGGCCAGCCGTACAGCGCGGCGTACTGCGCGTCCAAGGGTGGTGTGGTCAACCTCACGCGTGCCCTCTCGGTCGAGTACATCAAGCGGGGCGTGATGGTGAACTGTGTCGCTCCCGGTGGTATCCGCACGCCGCTGACGAAGTCGTTCCGTCCGCCCGACGATGCCGACTGGAAGGACATCGAGAAGATCATCTCGCCGCTGGGCGCATCGCAGCCCGAGGAGATCGCCTCGTTGATCGCGTTCATCGCGTCGGACGAAGGCCGGTACATGTCGGGCAGCATCGTGTCGATCGACGGCGGGCTCACCGCTTCCTGAGTTCCGGTAATCCTCGTCCGTTCTCGACTTGCTTTGGGGGATCGAATGATCGATGACGCACGGAGCCTGTGGGAGCTCATCGAACGGCGGGCGACCGCGACACCGGATCTCGTGATGGCCGTCGACGAAGACGGTCGTACGTTGACCTTCGCGGGGTACCGCGACGCGTCCGAACGGGCCGCCGCCGGCCTGTACGCGCTCGGAGTGCGCGAGGGCACACCCGTCTCGTGGCAGCTGCCGACGTGGTTCGAGTCCATGGCGCTCGTGGGTGCGCTGGCCCGCATCGGCGCGGTGCAGAACCCGATCCTTCCCATCTACCGCGAGCGCGAGGTTCGTTTCGCGGCGAAGCAGACGGGAGCGAAGCTGCTCATCGTGCCGTCGGTATGGCGCGGCTTCGACTACGGGGGCATGGCGCGATCGATCGCCGGGGAACTGCCCGGGCTCGAAGTGCTGGTCTGCGACCGGAAGCTGCCCGACGGCGATCCGTCCACCCTGCCGGCCGCGGCCACACCGCCCGACGACCCCGCGGATCTTCCGGTGCGCTGGATCTTCTATTCGTCGGGCACGACCGCCGATCCCAAGGGCGCGCAGCACACGGACCGTACGGTGATGCCGTCGGGCATGGCGATGGTCGAGCGGTTCGAGGTGACCGAGAAGGACCGCACCGCGATGGTGTTCCCCTTCACGCACATCGGCGGCGCGGGTTGGCTGATGACGACGCTCATCACGGGATGTTGCGACATCGTGGTGGAAGCATTCGATCCGGCCACGACGATCCCCGTCCTCGTTCGCGAAGGCGTGACGCTGGCCGGTGCCGGCACCCCGTTTCACATGGCGTACCTCGCCGCACAACGCGCCAACCCCGGTACGAAGTTGTTCCCGCTCGTGCGGGCGTTCCCCGGTGGCGGTGCCGCGAAGCCGCCGCAACTCCATTACGACGTGAAGGCCGAGCTCGGGGGCGTGGGCGTCGTGTCCGGCTACGGGCTCACGGAGTGCCCGATCCTGGCGATGTCGTCGGTCCAGGATCCCGACGAGAAGCTGGCGAACACCGAAGGCCGCGAGACCGCGGGCGTCACGGTGAAGGTGGTGAGGCTCGACGGCGCGCTGGCGGCGCCGGGCGAGGAAGGCGAGATCCGCGTCAAGGGCCCGCAGCTCTTCCGCGGCTACCTCGACGAGTCGCTCGACGCCGCGGCCTTCGACGACGAAGGCTTCTTCCGCACCGGCGATCTCGGCACCAAGGACGCCGAGGGCTACATCTCGATCACGGGCCGGTTGAAGGACGTGATCATCCGCAAGGGTGAGAACATCAGCGCCAAGGAAGTGGAAGATCTGCTGTTCACCCACCCGAACGTTGCCGACGCCGCGGTGATCGGCCTGCCCGATCCGGCGAGTGGCGAGCGGGCTTGCGCGGTCGTGGTTCCCAAGGAGCCGGCGAACGCGCCGACGCTGCCCGAGCTGTTCGAGTTCCTGAAGGGCGCCGGGCTCATGGTCCAGAAGATTCCCGAGCAGCTCGAGATCGTGGACGTGCTGCCACGCAATCCGACGGGCAAGGTCCTCAAGCACGATCTGCGGGCCAAGTACTCGGACGCGTAGGGAGCCATCGGCGGTGACGCGGGTCGCGGTCTCCGTCACGGTCTCGGGGCTCACGCGGCTCTTCGGCGACGATCTGGGCGCGGTGGTCGACGTGGCGCGCATCGCCGACGACGCCGGCATCGACCAGCTCGTGCTGCCCGACCATGTGATCATGGGCCCGCGCACCGATCGCTATCCGTTCGGCACCTTCCCGTATCCGCCCGGGGAGCCGTGGCTCGAGCCTCTCACCACGCTCGCGGCCATGGCCGCCGCGACCACCCGCGTGCGTCTCGGGACCGGGATCCTCATCGTGCCGTTGCGGCCCGCGGTCCTGCTGGCCAAGACGGCGGCCACGCTCGACGTGCTGTCGCGCGGACGCCTCGACCTCGGCGTCGGCACCGGATGGCAGCGCGAGGAGTTCGAGGCGCAGGGGTTGCCCTACGGGACGCGCGTGCGGCAGATGGATGACACGTTGCGTGCGTGTCGGGCGCTGTGGACGGAACCGGCGCCGGTGACGTTCGAGTCCGACACCGTGTCGTTCCGCGACGTGTGGTGTGCGCCGAGGCCCGTGCAGCCGGGCGGGGTGCCGTTGTGGTTCGGCGGGAACGCAAACCGCGCCACGGCGCGGCGTATCGCCGAGCTGGGCGCGGGCTGGCTGCCGATCGGCGTGATGCCCGTCGACGAGCTCGGTGCCTCGATCGAGGTGCTGCGGGGCGCGCTCCGTGATGCCGGCCGCAACCCGTCGACGTTGGGAGTACGAGCCGGTCTGCCCATGGTCACGAACCCCGTGGGGACGAACGGGGAGCAGCAGGTCGACTTCGACGCCACGTGGGCCCGGGTCCCCGAGCTGGCGGGCCTCGGGGTCACTGCGGTGTCACTCGCGCTCGGTCGATTCCTCCGCTCCCGCGCCGATATCGAGCCCTTCTTCCGCGATCTCGCCGCCGCGGCCGCCGCGTGAGAGGCTGACGCGATGCGCCATCCGATTCGAGGGGCCAAACGGAGGGTTCGTGCGTGGCGAGCGCCGGCGAACGCGCACGTGGTGTCGCACAAGAAGTTCGTGCGTCTCGCGTACAACCTGATCCTCGGACGGGAGCCGGACGCGGCCGGGCTCGAGCATTACGTCGAGCAACTCCGCGCGGGCGAGATCACCCGGGCCGACGTCGCCGAGCAGATGCGCACCGGCATGGAGCTCCGGTTCCAGCGACCGATGACCGACGCGCTCACGTCGTTGCATCACAGCCGGTGTGATTGGGTGCGATCGCTGCCGCGGGCGAAACGCATCCTCGACCTCGGGGGCGCCGACCAGGGGGATGCCAGCGGCGCGCTCGTCGGCCTCGGATATCCGTACTTCTTCGAGCGTCTCGTCGTGGTCGACCTGCCGCACGAGGAGCGTCACGATCTCTACGCGGCGAGTCCGAGGCTGGATCGGTTCGATTCCCCGCGAGGTCCGATCGAGTACCGCTATCACTCGATGGCCGACTTCTCCGGCTTCGATGCCGACAGCTTCGATCTCGTGTTCAGCGGGCAGACGATCGAGCACGTCCACGAGCACGAAGCCGACGACGTCCTCGCCGGCGTGCGCAAGGTGCTCGAACCGGGCGGGTATTTCTGCCTCGACACGCCGAACGGGCCCGCGTGCCGTCGCCAACAGCCGGACCTGATCAACCCCGACCACAAGATCGAGTACAGCCACGCGCAGCTCTCCGAGAAGCTCGAGCGGGCCGGGTTCGAGATCCTCGAGGCGCGTGGCCTCAACCACCTGGGCTGGATCCTCGACGGCGAGTGGAACTACGCCGAGTTGGCCCGGAACACCGGCGTGTACTGGGAGATCGAGGAGTGCTACATGCTCGCCTACATCTGCCGCAAGCCCCGGTAGCACCCGCGACCCTGCGGCGCCGCCGCCGCACTCTAGGCTGCGGCCACGAATCAGCGGCTCCGCCGAGCCCCGAACACGAGCGGGACCGGGAAATCATCGTGGTCCCCCCCGAGACGAGTGGGAACAGTGCGCACGAATCGATGGCTGCCGAGCTGCGCGCTCGTACTCATAGCGGGGATCGGGGCCGGGGCCTTCGGCTCGCCCCTCACGGCCGGTGCCGCGAAACAACCGTCGACCACGACCGCCACGACCGCCGCGCCCAGCGTCGCCTTGCGCTGGAAGCGGTGCGGCTCGGGGCTCCAGTGCGCCACGCTGTCGGTGCCGCTCGACTACTCCCGGCCGAACGGTCCGGCGATCAAGCTCGCGCTCAACCGCCGTCGTGCCGGGAGCGGGAAGCCGGTTGCGTCGTTGCTCGTGAATCCCGGTGGACCGGGTGGCTCGGGTCTCGAGCTCGTGGCCAACGCGTCGGCCCAGTTCCCCAAGAAGCTCCTTCGTCGTTTCGACATCGTGGGGTGGGATCCGCGAGGCACCGGCGAGAGCGCGCCGGTGCGTTGTGCGAGGAACCTCGACCCGGTGTTCCACCTCGACTATTCGCCCGACAACGCGGCCGAAGTCGCGAAGCTGGCCGACACCACCAAGACGCTCGTCGGCTCGTGCAACACCCGCAGCGGTACGGTCCTGCCGCACGTGTCGTCGCTCAACACCGCGCAGGACATGGATCGCATCCGGGCCGCGCTCGGCGAAGAGAAGCTCACGTACCTGGGGTATTCGTACGGGACGTTCCTCGGCGCGCTGTACGCGAACCTCTTCCCGTCGCGAGTCCGCGCGCTGGTCCTCGACGGCGCGATCGACCCGGCGCTCTCGGTGGAGCAGGTCGTGATCGAGCAGGCGCAGGGACTGGAGAAGGCCCTCGCGCTCTTCTTCGCGCACTGCAAGAGCGACAAGTCCTGCGCGTTCTACAACGGTGGCGACCCGGCCGCGGCCTTCGACGCGCTCGCCGCGAAGGTCGATCGATCGCCGATCCGCGGGATCGGGAGGCGAAAGCTCGGTCCGGGCGAGTTCGACCTCGGCGTGACCACACCCCTCTACGAGGGGGTGGACGGCTGGGACGCCTTGGCGCCCGCGCTCGCCGCGGCGCAGGACGGTGACGGCAGCGAACTGATGCGCTTCTCCGACGCCTACACGGGCCGGCACAGTGACGGTACGTACGACAATTCGCAGCCTGCGTTCTGGGCGATCGGGTGCATCGACTCGCCCAACCCGCAAGGCACGCTCGCGTTCGAAGCCGCGGCGGCGCGAGCGGCGGCCGTGGCACCGCACTTCGGTGCGTCGACCATGAACCTCGGGATCCCGTGCGCGTTCTGGCCGTACCCGGCCGTCATCCAACCCGGCCCGATCCACGCGCCCGGTGCGCCGCCGATCCTCGTGGTCGGCACGCTCGACGATCCGATCACGCCGGTCGCGTGGGCGAAGGCACTCGCGAGCGAGTTGCAGTCGGGCCACCTGTTGCTGACGGAAGGCGAGGGCCACTCGGCGTTCGGCCGGCTCAACTCGTGCGTCGACAACCACGTGATCGACTATCTGACCACGCTGAAGCTCCCTCCCGAGGGATTGGTCTGCAAGTAGCGTCGAGCCGTGCATTCGGCGGCTCCCCACTTCGGGCGGAGCGCAGTCACATCACGGATTGTGGTCTGAACGCGTCCGCGGGCGCGTGCGCACCACTTCGGGTGGCGGAGTTGTAGCCGGGATTCTTGTCACACCCCGTCGGTAGGCTGACGGCACAGCTCGTCAGCCTGCTGCGATGGCTCTCCGTCCGATGAACCGACGCCGCGGCGACGCGCGGCGCGAGAAGGAGTCGCGTGTGCCGATCCGGTCGACGAGTCTGCGGGGCTGTGCGACGGCCTCGCAACCCGGGTCGCACGGAGCGTGGGGCAGACGCGTCCGCGGACGCGTGAATACCACCCAGCGTCGCCGATGCATCGAAGCGGCCGATGGCCGGTGGGCAGTCGGCCAAGGCGCCGATCATGCAGGCCGGTGGTAATCTGACGACCCGTCAGATCTGGTGGGATTGTGTCGTGACCAGGGAGTTCATCATGACCGCGACCTCGACGACCCCTGCGAAGGCTCCCGTCACCGGCGAGCTGCCCCGGATCATCAGCGTCGACGACCACGTCGTCGAGCCGCCGCATCTGTGGCAGACGTGGCTGCCCGAGAAGTTCCGCGCCGCTGGGCCGCGTGTCGAGCGCCACGGGCTCGCCGGCCTGAAGTTCATCGGCGGGACCAGCTACGAGTACGACCTGTCCGACGACGCGCCGGCGTGCGACATCTGGATCTACGAGGACCAGATGTACCCGAACAAACGTCACGTCGCCGCGGTCGGGTTCTCGCGCGACGAGATGAAGCTCGAACCCATCACCTACGACGAGATGCGCCCCGGGTGTTACGAGCCGACGGCGCGCGTCGACGACATGACGATGAACTGGGTCGACGCGTCGCTCTCGTTCCCCACCTTCCCGCGGTTCTGCGGCCAGACCTTCGCCGAGGCGAAGGACAAGGAGCTCGCGATGGCGTGCGTGCTCGCGTACAACGACTGGATGGTCGAGGAGTGGTGCCGCGACAGCGGGGGCGCGCTGATCCCGCTGTGCCTGATCCCGTTGTGGGACGTGCGGGCCGCGGCGGCCGAGGTACGGCGCAACGCGGCTCGGGGCGTGCGGGCCGTGTGCTTCTCGGAGATCCCGCCGCACCTGGGATTGCCCAGCATCCACACCGGGTCTTGGGATCCGCTGTTCGCGGCGTGTGAGGAGACGAACACGGTCGTGTGCATGCACATCGGGTCGTCGTCGAAGATGCCGGCCACGTCGCCCGACGCGCCGCCCGCGGTGCAGGCCACGCTGAGCTTCAACAACTCGATGGCGTCGCTGTCGGACTTCCTGTTCAGCGGCGTGCTCGTGCGCTACCCGAAGCTCAAGCTCGCGTACTCCGAAGGCCAGATCGGGTGGCTGCCGTACGCGCTCGAGCGCGCCGACGACGTCTGGCGCGAACACCGGGCCTGGGCGGGAGTGGCCGACATCGTGCCCGAGCCGCCGTCCACGTACTACTACCGCAACGTGTTCACCTGCTTCTTCCGCGACCGGCACGGCCTCGAGTCGCTCCACATCTGCGGCGAGAACAACGTGACGTTCGAGACCGACTACCCGCACACCGACTCCACGTGGCCCGAGACCAAGCAGGTGGCCACGGACATGGTGCGAGGGCTGTCGCCCGAGGTCGTCTACAAGATCATGCGCGGCAACGCCATCCGGATGCTCGACCTCGACCTCACCTGATCACGGCGACGTTCGTAGACTCCCTCGCCGATGGACCTGCGCTATTCCGACTCCGACGAAGCCTTTCGCGCCGAGCTCCGGGAATGGTTGACCGGCGAGCTCCCGAAGCTGCCCGCGCCGCCGCACCGCGAAGACTGGCCGACGCGTCGGGCCTACGACACCGACTGGCAGCGGCGCCTGTATGACGCGAGCTACGCGGGCCTCAACTGGCCGAAGGAGTACGGCGGCCGGGGCGCGTCGCCGAGCGAGCAGCTGATCTTCCTCGAAGAGACGACGCGGGCGCGTGCGCCGTACGTCGGCGTGAACTTCGTCGGCCAGCTCCACGCCGGCCCCACGATCATCGCAGAAGGGACCGACGAGCAGAAGCGCGACCATCTCGAGAAGATCCTGCGCGGCGACGAGGTGTGGTGCCAGGGGTTCTCGGAGCCGTCCGCCGGTTCGGATCTCGCGTCGCTGCGCACGAAGGCCGTGCGCGACGGGGACCACTACGTGGTGACGGGCCAGAAGATCTGGTGCTCCTTCGCGCAGGTCGGCGATTTCGGCGAGCTGCTCGTGCGCACCGATCCCGACGCGCCGAAGCACAAGGGCATCACCTGGCTCATGTTGCCGATGCACCTGCCGGGCATCGAGGTGCGGCCGTTGAAGACCGCGCTCGGGTCGTCGGAGTTCGCGGAGGTCTTCCTCGACGAGGTACGGGTGCCGGTGTCATGCCGTGTCGGCGCGGAGAACGACGGCTGGCGGGTGACCAACGTGACCCTGTCGTTCGAGCGCGGGACCGCGTTCGTGAGCGAGATGGTCGACGCGATGCGGTTGGTCGAAGACCTGTCGCCGTATGCGAACGATCCCACCCATCGCCGCGAGCTCGGCCACATCGCCGCCGAGCTCGACGCATTGTGGGCGTTGACGAAACGCAACATCACGCAGGCGGCGAAAGGCGGCGTGATGGGACGCGGCGCCATGATGATCAAGCTGCCGTATTCCGAACTGCGGCAACGTCTGGGCGAGCTGTCGCTCCGCGTACTCGACCGCGCGAGCCTCAGCATCGAGGACTTCGACGGCTTGCACAACGGCGAGTTCGTGGAGGAGCGCCTCCGCACGCTCGCGCTCACGATCGCCGCGGGCACCTCGCAGATCCAGCGCAACATCATCGGCGAACGCGTCCTCGGCCTCCCGAAGGAACCGAAGTAGTCGTGTACTTCGATCTCGACGACGATCAGGTCGCGCTGCGGGACGGGATTCGATCCCTGCTCGAGGGGCGCTTCGGCATCGACCGCGTCCGGGGAGGACTGGACCGGTCGATGTGGGCAGAGCTCGGCGAGGCGGGCGTCTTCTCGCTGCGGGCCGACGGGTTCTCGTGGGCCGACGCCGCCATCGTGTTCGAAGAGCTCGGCCGGGCGCTGGTGCCCGGCCCGCTCGTCGGAACGTTTCTCGGCGACACCTTGATCGAAGGGGGCGGCCGGGGGAGTCGGATCATCGGGGGCGTCGATCGCCCGGCCGGCGACGAGCCCGTCATCGTCGAGCACCTCGATGCGCTCGACGCGTTGCTCGTGCTGGAAACGTCGGCGATCAAGCTCGTCGACCCGTCGACGCTCACGGGCCGTCCGAGCGGCTGGCCGCTGGACCCGCTCACGCCGGTCGCCCGGGTCGACGCCCTTCCCGCGGGGATCACGCTCGCGGATGCGGACGCCGCCCAGGAGGCACGACTCGCCGGCGCCGTGCTCACCGCCGCGCTCCAACTCGGCCTGGCCGTGTTCACGAGCGAGCTCGCGGTCACGTTCGCCAAGGAGCGCCAGCAGTTCGACCGTCCGATCGGTTCGTTCCAGGCGGTGAAGCACATCCTCGCCGACACCGCGGTGCGCGTGGAGGTGACGAGAGCGGCGGTGCACGCGGCGGCCGTGCATCTCGACGATCCCGTCGTCGGCGACGTCCGCCGCGCGGTGAGTGTCGCGAAACTGCTGGCCGGCGAGGCCGCGGTGTTGAACGGCAAAGCCGCCACGCAGGTACACGGCGGGATGGGCTTCACGTGGGAAGTCGACGTGCATCTCGCGCTCAAGCGCGCGTGGGTGCTCGACACGCACTTCGGCAACTCGGATCAGCACGCCGACGCCGTGGCCGCGACCCTGCCCCGATGAGCGGATCCGAGTGGGATGCGCTGCTCGGCGATCTCAAGCTGCGCAAGCAGGCCGCGACGGCCATGGGCGGCCCGGATCGGATCGAGCACCACCGTCGTGACGGCCGGCTCGACGCGCGCGCTCGCGTCGAGATGTTGCTCGACCCGGGAACGTTCACGGAGATCGGGGCGCTCGTCGGTTCGGTGCACCGCGGCGTCACGCCTCCGATACCGGCCGACGGTCTCGTGGCGGGACACGGGTTGATCGACGGACGACCGGTATTGGTCGGGTCCGAGGACTTCACCACCATGGGCGGGTCGATCGGCATCGGCACCACCGCCAAGCGGCACCGGCTCGTGCAACTCGCGGCGCAGGAACGGGTGCCACTCGTGATGCTGCTCGAAGGCGCAGGACACCGGGCGCAGAACGCGTTCGAACGGCAGCCGCACGCGCCGAACGATCTGCAGGCGCTCGCGGCGTTGTCCGGGCAGGTGCCCACGGTCGCGGTGGTGATGGGATCGTCGGCCGGGCACGGTGCGTTGACCGCGCCGCTGATGGACTTCGTCGTGATGGTGAACGGCGCGGCGATCTTCTCGGCCGGCCCGCCGCTGGTCGAGCGGGCCATCGGCGAGCACGTCACGAAGGATGAGCTCGGCGGCGTGGATGTGCACGTCGTGACGAGTGGCGTCGCGCACAATCGTGCGCAGTCCGACGCCGACGCGCTCGCGCTCGTGCGCCGGTACCTGTCGTACTTCCCGTCGAACGCGTGGGAACTGCCGCCGGACCTCGATGCAGCCGACGGTGAACGCGACCTCACCACAATCCTCGATCTGATCCCACCGGATCACCGCCGCGGCTACGACGTCGTGCCCGTCATCGCGCTGTTGGCCGACGGGGGGTCGATGCTCGAGATCCAGCCCGAATACGGCCGCTCGATCGTGACGGTGCTCGCTCGCCTGGACGGCGAGTCGATCGCGGTGGTCGCCAATCAACCCGCGGTGAAGGCGGGTGCGATCGATGCCGGCTCGGCCGACAAGGCCGCGCGGTTCCTCGACGTCGCCGGCGCGTTCCACCTTCCCGTGCTCTTCCTTGCCGACAACCCGGGGGTGCTCGCGGGCTCGGCCGCCGAGCGCAGTGGCGTCCTTCGGCACGCGGCGCGGATGTTCGCGGCCCAGGCCCGTCTGCAAACACCGAAGTTCCACGTCACGCTGCGCAAGGCCTACGGCTTCGGCAGCTCGCTGATGGCGATGAACCCGTTCGACGCGCAGACCGTGACCCTGGCCTTTCCGGGTATCCGCCTCGGCGCCATGCCCGCCGAGAGCGGGGGAGCGGCGGCCGGTCTCGACGCCGACACGCAGCAACTCCTCGAGCACGCCGAGCTCGGCGGCGCGTACTCGTCGGCCGACAACCTGAGCTATGACGACGTGATCGATCCGCGGCAGTTGCGCAACGCGTTGCTCCGATCGTTGCGCCTGACCCGTGTCCGCAACGGAGCGGAGGGCGTGACCCCCGTCGTGCACCACACCATCCTCCCGTAGCCCGCGGCGATGGCTCGTTCGCGGCTCGTCGAGACTCTGATTGCCCGGCTCGACCAGACGTACCGCGGCGCGGCGTCGCCCGCGGATGCCGTGCCGATGGCCGCCTACATGCGTGACCAGTTCCCGTTCCTCGGCATCAAGACGCCCGCGCGTCGAGCGCTCGACCGGACCATCACGGCGGGTCTGGGTGTTCCGAGCGAACATGACCTCGCGGCGATCACGCGCACGTGCTGGCGACTCCAGGAACGCGAGTTCCAGTACTTCGCCTGCGATTACCTCCGCCGGTACGTCGACTGTGCATCGAGTGCGTTGCTGCCGACGGTCGAGACGCTCATCACGACGAAATCCTGGTGGGACACCGTCGACGCGCTGGCCGTGCACGTCGTCGGTGCATTGGTCGCCGACGGGCCCGAACTGGTCGCGGAGATGGACCGGTGGGACCGATCCGACAACTTCTGGCTGGTGCGGTCCGCGTTGCTGCATCAGCTGCGCGCTCGCACGACCACGGACGTCGACCGGCTGTTCCGGTACTGCACCGACCACGCGGCCGACACGGAGTTCTTCGTTCGCAAGGCGATCGGCTGGGCGCTTCGCGAGTATTCCAGGACCGACCCCGCGGCGGTCCGTCGATTCGTCGCCGAACACGACCGCGAGCTGTCGGGACTGTCTCGTCGGGAGGCAGTGCGGCACCTTCGGTGAAATGCGGCAACGAGCGTCATCACCGCGCACGAACGGCAGGGCCTAATCTTCGGCCTGTGTCCGATCTCCTGCTTGTCGCGGCGCCGCTCGACGGCGTCGCCCACCTGACGCTGAACAATCCGGCCAAGAAGAACGCGCTGTCGATCGAGTTGCGTGACGCGATCGCCGACGCGCTCGACGCGCTGGCTACCGATCCCGAGGTCAAGGTCGTGACCATCACCGGCGCCGGCGACACCTTCACCGCCGGGTTCGATCTGCGCGAGTTCGATCGGGCGTTCGAGGACGAGGCGTACGCGGCGGCGCTCTGGGCGTCGAGCGACCGCTACCACCGCACGTGCATCGAGTTCCCGCTGCCGTTGGTCGCCGCGGTCAACGGCGCGGCGATCGCGGGTGGATTCGACCTGGCCGTGATGTGTGACCTGCGCATCGCCTCCGAGACGGCGCGTTTCTCCCACCCCGAGATCGCCTTCGGCGATGTCGTCTACGGGCCGTTGCACGACCTGGTCGGCGGGGCCGTCGCACGCGATCTGTGCCTGACGGGTCGCGTGATCGACGCCGCCGAGGCACTCCGTCTGGGCGTGGTGACCCGGGTGGCTCCGCCCGGCGGGCTCGACGCGGCGGTCGCGGAGGTCACGGCCGCCATCGCCCGGGCCCCGCGTGACACCCTGGCGCGCACCAAGGCGAAGATCACCCGTCGAGCCGGTCTCGTCGTCGGCGGCACGCTCGACCTGTGATCGGAACCCCGCGGCACCCGGTACACTGGCTGTCCGATTTGTCGCATACCGGCGAGGTGGGATGAACCAGAGCACGGAAACGCCGCTGTCCACCTACGTCGCCCGGTTCGAACTGGCCGTGGCCTTCGGTCCCCTGGTCGTCACCAAGGACCCGGCGCCGCTCGTGAACTCCGGCCGCGGCGGGGTCCTCGCCGCCGGGCGGCGTGAGGCGGCCGCCCTCGTGGCGTCATTCATGGCCGAGTCCAAGGGGGGGTGGACAACACGCGAGGCCGACGTGTTCCGGCGCGAGTTCGTCGAGGTGTGTCCCGAGCTCGGCGAACATGACGAAACCGATCTCGCGTGGTTCGACGCGACCTTCGCCGGGCTGCGCGACTGGAAGCACGCCATCTCCGATCGGCTGTGGGCCGCGGCGCTCAACGATCGCGAGTACGCCACGCGTTACACCGAGGAATACGTCGAAACGGCGATTCTGCTGGCCAAGGCCGCGTGCTCGATCGACGACGATCTGGCTCCCGACGTCGTCGCCGCCCTCGACCAGTTCTCCGCCCTGGTGCACTGGTTCCGCCAACAGATGATCGAAGTCAAGGTGGCGGATCTCGATCAGTTCGCCGCGTTCCTGGAGCGTTCGCCGGTGGTGACGATCCTGCCCGAGGACGCCGAAGATGCCGATGCCGCGCGTCCCGCCGCCACGGTGACGACCCTTCCCGGTCTCGCGAAGACCGCGGCCGCACTCGATCCGGTCGAACGTCATCGCGAGATCGACGCCATCGTCGGCGAATTGCACCAGCTCATCGGGCTCGCGTCGGTCAAGCAGAAGGTGCGTGAGCTCACCACGCTCGCCGAGGTCATGGCCATGCGCCGCGACGCCGGGCTTCCCGTTCCCGATATCGGCTACCACCAGGTGTTCCTCGGCAATCCCGGGACGGGCAAGACCACGGTGGCGCGGTTGTTCGGTCGGGTCCTCGCGGCGTGCGGGATCCTGTCGAAAGGCCACGTGGTCGAGGCGTCCCGGCGCGATCTCGTCGGTGAGCATGTCGGCGAGACCGCCCAGAAGACGGCGGCGGCGTTCGAGGACGCGGTCGGCGGCGTGCTGTTCATCGACGAGGCCTACGCGCTCGTGGGCGAGGATCGCGATTTCGGACCGGAGGCCGTCGCGACGCTCGTCAAGATGATGGAGGATCGGCGCGACGAAGTCGTCGTGATCGCCGCGGGCTATCCCGAGCCGATGCTCGACTTCCTCGCGATCAACCCCGGTTTACGTTCGCGGTTCGATCACGTGCTGTCGTTCGACGACTACAGCGACGCGCAGCTCGCGGCCATCTTCGAGACGTTCTGCCGCAAGTTCGGGTACGACTGCGATCCCGACGTCCGCGAAGCGGTCCGCACGTGGTTCGCGGCCCAGCCGCGGGACGCGGGGTTCGGGAACGGCCGCTATGCCCGACAGCTGTTCGAGCGCGCGGTGACCCGGCAGGCGTCGCGCATCGCACCGATCGCGCCGGTGACGCGGGAGGACCTCGCGCATCTCGTGCCGGACGACATCGGCGCACCGGTCAAGGAATCGGCGGCGCAGATGCCCGGCTACCTGTAGGGAGCCGCGTCGGCCGCCTCTCGGATGCCCGACGCTATTGTCTCGGCCCGATGACCACGGGCGGAGGGCAGGCGAGCGAGACGCGGGGGCAGGCCACCGTGCTGGCCGCGCTCGCGCTGCGTCTCGAGAGCGACCCCGATGGGCCGTACCTCGACTTCGAGGGCGTCGAGTATTCGGCCCGCCGGATGGACGAAGAGAGCAACCGCCTGGCGCACGCGCTCGCGGGGTTCGGTGTGCAGCGCGGTGACCGGGTCGCGAGTCTGCTCGAGAACGTCCCCGAGCAGGTGGTCACGTTCTTCGCGGCGGTCAAGCTCGGCGCGATCGCCGTGCCGATCAACACCGCGTACAAGGGTGAGTTCCTCCGCCATCAGCTCGCCGACTCGGGCTCCGTCGTGATCGTGGTGCAGAGTGAGCTCGCCGCCCGTGTGCAAGACGTCGCGGGACCGAACCTTCCCGAGCTGCGTCACTGCATCGTCGTCGGTGCCGGCGATGGGGGCACCGACGGGATCGGCGTGCACGAGTGGGCCCGGCTGCTCGAGGGTGCGCCGGCCGCTGCGGTGCCCGACCCCGGCGTGCGCCCCTCGGACCTCGCGTGTTTCATCTACACCGCGGGGACGACCGGGCCGTCGAAGGGCTGCATGCTGCCGCACAACTACGTGGTGAGCCTGGCCGACCAGATCGCCCGCGCGTGGGGTCGCCGCGCCGACGACGTCGTGCTCACCCCGCTTCCGCTGTTCCACTTCAACGCCATCTCGGTCTGCGTCGTGGGGACGTTGCTCGTGGGCGGACGGTCGAGCATTGCGAGGAAGTTCTCGGTGTCGCGGTTCTGGCCCGAGGTGCAGCGAACCGGAGCGACGATGCTCTCGATGCTCGGCTCGCTGGCGATCCTGATCGCCAACGCCGAGGATCATCCGGAGCAGGCCGGTCACACGTTACGGTTGTGCGCGGCCGCGCCGATGCCGCCCGACGTCGATCGCATCTGGCGCGAGCGGTTCGGTTGTGCGACGTTCAGCGGCGGCTACGGGCTGACCGAAGCGTCGCTGATCTCGATGCTGCCGGCGGGGGAGACGAACAAACCCGGTGCCGCGGGCAAGCCGAACGACCACGAGTTCGAGGTCACGCTCGTCGGCGATGACGAACAGCCCGTCCCGGTCGGCGAGATCGGCGAGATCCTCTGCCGGCCGCGCGGCCCCAACTTCATGTTCGCCGGGTACTGGCGGCGTCCCGAGGCGACGCTCGACGTCTTCCGCAATCTCTGGTTCCACACGGGCGACCTCGGACGTCTCGACGACGACGGCTTCCTCTTCTTCGTCGACCGCAAGAAGGACTACCTCCGCCGGCGGGGCGAGAACATCTCGAGCTTCGAGATGGAGAAGACGTTCTACGGTCACCCGGCGATCAAGGACGTGGCGGTGCACTCCGTACCGAGCGAGATCGGCGAGGATGACGTGAAGGTCACCGCGGTGCTGCAGCCCGACGCGACGCTCACGGAAGAGGAGCTCTGCCGATGGGCCGTGGACAAGGTCCCGTACTTCGCGGTGCCGCGCTACATCGAGTTCCGCGCCGATCTCCCGCGCAATCCGGTAGGGCGCGTGCTGAAGTACGAGCTGCGCGACGACGGCGTGACCGTCTCCACGTGGGATCGCGAAGCGTCGGGTTTCACCTTCGACCGTCGTTGAGGCGCCGGTTGGGGACCCGCGCCGGGCGCGTTGGCAACGCGGCGGGCGCGTCGGTCAGCGGGCGCCGAGCGCGAGACGCGATCGCACCCACCAGCGGCCGCCCTCGTCCTGCACCAGGAGCCACGCGCTCGCGGCGATCGTGTCGACGGGGAGTGCCGGCGCGATGACGCGTTCGATCTCGTCGATGCGCGCCACGTCGTCGAGGTGCGCGACCGTCAGGTGCGGAACGGTGGTGGGGTACTTGCCGCCGTAGGGCGGGGCCTCGGGCCAGCGATTCGCGATGGCCTCGCTCATCGCCACGAACGGTGCGGCCGGCTCCGGTGCGAGGTAGAGCACGCCCGGGAAGCGGCCCGTCGCCGCCAGGTGGTAGGGGAAGGGTTCGAAGGTGGTGAAGAGCTGCCGCAGGTCCTTCACGGTCTCGTCGTCGATCTCGGCGGGGGGCAGGAACGGATAGAGCAGCGTGATGTGGGCGGGAACCCCGACCGGTGCCCTGGGGTCGTACCGTTCCCGCCACGGGCCGACGAGCCGCTCGACCGCAGGTACCAGCACCATGATCGAGCTCTCCGGGCCGTCGCCCGTACCCAATGAACTGGTCACCGTCGCGGCTCCTTGCGTACCCGCCAGATCTGCTCCGCCGGCCACCGGCGGGCCCACCGGTACGGCACATATTCGTACGAGGTGGTTGCGCCCTTCGGTGGTCGGAGCTCGAGGAGATCTTCGATCACGAGGCCGTTGGCGCGGAACAACGAGATCCACTCGCCCGTGAGGATCAGGTAATCGACCGTGCCACCCTCGGAGATCCATTCGCGACGCCCGAACATCGGCGACCGGAGCTTCTTCGTCTGGCGCTCGCGCCGTTCGTCATACGTGGCGTGCAGCAGTGGCGTCCCGATCGAGAAGGCCAGGAGCCCGCCGGGCCGCAACACCCGTGAGGCCTCCCGAACGGTCACCGCGGGATCGCAGAAGCCCATCACACCGTGATCGCAGAACACGACGTCGAAGCACTCGTCCCGCACCGGCACCCGTTCGCCGTCGGCGAGGATCAGCGGTACCGAGAGCGCTCGTGCGTCGATCGCCCCTTGCGCGTGGGTGAGCTGGCGACCGGACAGGTCGAGTCCGACCGGCCGCGCGCCGGACCGCGCGAGCTGGATGGACCACTGGGCGGCTCCGCAGCCGAGCTCCAGCACGTCGAGACCGGTCACGTCGCCGAGGATGCCGAGCTCGGATTCGGGGAGCCGCCAGACCCCCCACGCCATCTCGCCGTCGGGGTCGAGGGCCGGACCGTGCGCGGCCTGGTAGTCGTCCGCGTCGGCGTCCCAGAACTCGCGGTTGTGGGCGACGTGGTGGGCGGTCACCGTTCGACGCTATCTCGCGGTGTCGGTGGCGCTCGGGACCTTCCCGAGCCGTCGTCGGGCAGGCGAGCCGCGAAATCCCCTCGCAAGCCCTTGCCAAACCGGCGAAACGGGTGCATCATCTCCGTTCGCCGGCGGAATCTTCCGTCGGTTGCTTTTTTGGCGCCACAGGGACGGGGGCACGATGGGTGGCAAGGGGAAGGTGTTCGCCGCCGAGTTGATCGGCACGGCCGTGTTGATGATGGGTGGTCCGGGCGCGGCGGTGCTGGCCAGCTACAAGACCGGCTTCTTGGGGGTTGCCTTCGCGTTCGGCATCGTGCTGACCGTGCTGGTGTACGCCATCGGCGGGATCTCGGGATGCCACGTGAACCCGGCGGTCACGCTGGGGATGTGGCTGGCCAAGAAGATCAAGACCGAGTACCTGCCGGTCTACTGGGTTGCGCAGTTCGTGGGCGCGGCCATCGGCGGCTTCGTCATCTGGGTCATCGCGAACGGGCAGAGCTCCTTCAATGCGAAGAACGGCTTCGCCGCCAACGGCTGGGACCAGCTGTCCCCGAACCACTACCCGTTCAGCTCCATGTTGGTCGTCGAGGTCATGTTCACGGCGCTGCTCGTCCTCGCGGTGCTGGCCACGACCCACGGGAAGTTCCCCGTCGGCTTCGCCGGGTTGGCCATCGGCGGGATGTTGCTGCTCATCCACCTCGTGACGATCCCGGTCGACAACACGTCGGTCAACCCGGCCCGCAGCTTCGGCGCCGCGATCTTCCAGCGCGGCGACGCCCTGAGCCAGCTCTGGGCCTTCATCGTGTTCCCCCTCGTCGGTGGTTTCGTCGGCTGGCTGGCCTGGCTGGTGATCAACGACGAGCCGGCCATTCCCGTTTAGACAATAAGGTGTAATACCGCCCGGATTGACACAACTAGGACCTTCCTCTACCCTGTGCACTTCTTGCGCCCGTCAGCCGAGGGGTGCACGGGGCGGGAGGGTCGATGCGGGGCTGGGGTTGCGGTGGCCTTCGCGGCGCGGTCGCGACGCTGGTGGTCGCGACCGGCCCGGCGATCGGCCTCTCGATCGGTCTGACGATCGGTGCCGGCGCGGCCTCGGCGGTCAGCTTTCCGATCGTCTGTGAGCGGTACGACCAGGAGCTCCCGGAATCGATCTCGGCCGACGTCCCGCCGACCGTCGGCCCCACCAGGACCTTCACCGTCTCGAACATCGTCGCGTCCCTCCCCAGCGGCATCCCGATCCCCGTCACCGCGACGGACGTGTATTACGCGGTCGGGTTCGACTCACCTCACGCGACGCTGGTGCCGGGTTCGGTGCAGGCTCCCGCCGGTGTCGCCGTAATTCCCGATACCAACGGGTTCCAGGTGATGTTCCCGGGACCGTACCGCGCCAATCCCTTCGAGCCCCCGATACGTCTCGCGCCGGTCAGCGCGTCATTCACCGCCGACGCGGTCGACGCGGCCACGTTGCACCTCGAGGTGCAACGTCTCGGTCTGACCCTGCAAGCCGGTGGTCAACCGCTGGAGGGGACCTGCCGGCCGAAGAACGATCCCCAGGTGATCGCGTCGACGACGGTCGTCAACCAACCGCCGGTCGCGAACGCGCTCTCGCGGGTGATCGCGGCAAGCGACGTCGTCACGATCGCTCCGGGTGAGCTCGCGTCGGATCCGGACGACGGCCTCGACCCGGCGTCGTTCGCGATCACGGCGGCGCCCGCACACGGGACGGCGACGATCGACGCGTCCGGGCTGCACTACACGCCGAATGCCGACTTCGTCCAGGACCATCTCCAGTTCAAGGCGTGCGACACGCTCGGCGCCTGTTCGATCGGCAGCTTCCTGGCCACCGCGCCGGGCCGGAACCCGCCGTCCGCCCACGACGACACGCTCACGGTGACGGAAGGTGGGTCGGGCTCGGTCGACGTGCTGGCGAACGACGCCGCGGGCGACGATCCGATCGACCCGAGCTCGCTCGCGATCGTCGGTCCGCCCTCGAAGGGACGGGCGTCGGTGGGTACCGATCATCGCTCCGTCTCGTATGCAGCGGCCGGCGGCTTCTCGGGTGGCGACTCGGTCATCTACCGCATCTGTGACACCACCGGGCTCTGTGCCCAGGCGCGCGTGACCCTCACCGTCACCTCGACCCCGAAACCGCC
>Ga0209048_10000658_pt1 | contig 36257 bp, 35 predicted proteins | sample FrelakmetCRP12CR_FD_187146 | JGI IMG/M metagenome (GOLD analysis project Ga0209048, IMG submission 187146) | Freshwater lake sediment microbial communities from the University of Notre Dame, USA, for methane emissions studies - CRP12 CR (SPAdes)... | ecosystem: Environmental > Aquatic >...
GTAAGCGCGGAAGGCCATTTCGACCATATTCAGCAGACCCTCATTGACGTTGCCTTTCTTGATGAGGCTGTCAGCAGCCTTTTTAATTGACATGGTGATGGGGGCGTAGTTGTTGGTTGTGCCAACAATCAGGTTGACCTTGGTCACCACACCGCGCTCGTCGGTCCAGTAGTGATGAGTAAGCGTGCCGCGCGGGGCCTCGACGATGCCCACACCCTCGGTAGGGGTGGCCGTCGGGATAGTATGGAAATCCGGTGAGGTAATTTCCGGGTCGGTGGCGAGTTCCACCCAGCGTTCGGCTGCGTAGAGCAGTTCGATAAGACGTGCCCAGTGGATGGCCAGGCGTTGATGGACAGGTTTGCCACCCAGAGTGCTGTAGAACTTCTCATATTCGGCCTGAGCCAGGGGGGTCGCCATGCCGTCAGCTGCGTTAAGTCTTGACAGCGGGGTTGCCATGTAGACGCCCGAATCGGGTCCGTCCACGAAGCCTTTCCAACCGACATTCTTCAGATAGGGGAACTTCAGATACGTCCAGGGTTCGACGTGCTCGGCAATGTTCGCGGCGTAGTCTTTCGGCGCGTATTTAACATATTCCTTGCCATCCGGTGCCACCACGCGCACTTTGCCGTCATAGAAGTTGACCTTATTGTTCTCATCCACCAGGCCCATATAGTAGGTCTTGTGGGTGTAGATATCGCCGACGATAAGGTCCAGGTAGGTCTTGTTGCTCAGGACGATATCGCTAAAGGCTTTCAGGCTGAACTGGGCGAACTCGATGGCCCAGCGGCCCATCTGTTCGATTTCCTTGCGCTGTTCCTCAGTGATACCCTTGGTCAAGCCACCTGGGATGGAAGTGCAGGGGTGGACCTTGCGACCGCCGATGATCTCAACCACGGTGTGACCATACTTGCGCATCTGGATAACCTTACCGCCGATCTCCAACCCGACCTTGTGGATGACGCCCAAAATGTTGCGCACGGCAACTGGAGCATCCGGACCCATGATGAAGTCCGGGCCGCCCAGGGCGTAAAAGTGAGTAGTGTGGTCGGTGCAGAAAAAAGCCATGTAGAGCAGTTCGCGCAGCATCTTGGCGGTGTGGGGAGGATCAATGTGATAGACAGCGTCGGCTGCTTTGGCTCCGGCCATATGGTGCGCTTCAGGGCAGACACCACAGATGCGGTTGGTCAGCAAGGGCATTTCCTCGACCGGGCGTCCAACACAGAAGCGCTCAAAACCGCGCAGTTCCGGGATCTGGAAGTAAGTGTTGGTCACATTTCCTTGTTCGTTCAAGAAAATTTCGATCTTGCCGTGGCCTTCCAGCCGGGTGATGGGATCAATCGTAATTCTTTGCATTTTTCATCATCCTTTCTGCGCGAACTTGCTGGAGCGCAACAGGGAACCAGCCAGGTTGAACCGATAGAACTGCCCGGCAGGGTCTACCAGGCCGTCCAGAATCTTATCAATTTCATCTGGTTTGTTGCTATCAATCACCGAGGCGAAAGCGGAGATCAGGCGTGCGCCATAGTCCACTACACCTTCGGCAGGGCCGTAACAGCCTATGCATTGCGCACCAACTGTCGGGCAGCGACCATTGCAGCCGCTGCGGGTGGCAGGTCCATTGCAGGGGATGCCCTGTTCAAGCAGGCATAGTTCGGGATCGGCGTGCATTAATTGGATACGGCCAAACTCCTTGATGGTCTTGACGTTGCGCTTGCGCGGACATTCGTCGCAAACAGTTGAGTTTCCAGCGCCAATGGTGGCACCCTTTGGAGGTAGTTCGGCTTTCCCGTTCAGGGCGGCAATTACCAGGTCGACGACCGCTACGATCTGGTGTGATTCGGGCGGGCAGCCAGGCATGTAGTAATCCACATCCACCACTTGATCGAGGGTCTTAAGCACCGGGTTAAGGGTCGGGATGGTGATATTACCTTCGGGCATGGCATAGCTGCTCTGCGGGCGGATGTTATCCGGGTTGTCGGTGGTCAGAGTCGTGAAGGCGGTGTCCACCATGTCTTTGATGGAACTGAAATTAGCCAGGCCTGGGATGCAGCCTTCGCAGGCGCACGAACCAAAGGCGACCATGATCTTGGATTTTTTACGGAGCAGGTGAGCAATGTGTTCGTTCTCATCGTTGCGCATCCCGCCGTTGAAAAGGCACAACGTGATTTCGCCGTCTTGCATGGCTTCCACGTCTTTATATTTGGCATCCATGGCAACCGGCCAGAAGACAACATCGAAGGCAGCATCCACGTCCAGAATTTTTTCATGGATGTTCAAAACGGCGATTTCGCAGCCGCCGCAGGACGCGGCCCAGTACATGGCGAATTTAGGTTTACTCATGCTGTCACCTCCTCCATGATGGGTGTGCTGACTTGTTCCCCTGGCTGTGCCCAATTGAGCGGACCAAGGGCGCGTACTTCTTCGACAAATTTGTTGATCTCTGCGGCGAAGATGGCACCTTCTGCCGCACTGGCCCAAAGTAATTTCAGGCGTCCGGGTTCGACGCCCATCTGGACCAGCACGCGCTTCAGCAAATGGAAGCGGCGCATGGCTTTATAATTTTGTTCGACGTAATGGCAATCGCCGGGATGGCAACCGGAAATCAGCACTGCGTCTGCGCCGCCTGCAAAGGCTTTGAAGACGAAGGTGGGATCCAGACGTCCGGAACACATCAGCCGGATCAGCCGGATATTGGGCGCGTACTTAATGCGGGCGGTGCCAGCCATATCGGCGGCGCGGTAACTGCACCAGTTACAGGTGAAGCCGATAATGACGGGTTCGAAGGGTTTGGTTTCTTCGGTCATGTCTCACTCTCCTCATTTATTCTACAGGGACTGCTGCGTGCGAGATGTTTAGAAGGAGCAGGCCGTCAATTTGTGACAGGATTTGCTCATTACTGAAGCCTGTACCGCTGATGGCACCCGCCGGGCAGCCTGCCACACAAGTGCCGCAACCCTGGCAGAGCGCCGGGTTGACTTCAGATACCATTTTGTCTTCATGGAATAGAATGGCATTGAATGGGCACAAGTTATTACAGATGCGGCAGCCGGAGCACTGATCCTGGTTTATCGTGGCGCGCACCGGTTCGAGTGCAATTTCCTTCTGCTGGATCTTGCCCAGGACGCGTGCTGCTGCAGCTGCACCTTGCACCACGCTGGCCGGGATATCTTTCGGTCCCTGGACGCAGCCAGCGATGTAAATGCCATCGGTCATGGTTGCAACCGGGTCAAGCTTGGGATGTCTTTCTATAAACCAGTTATCGGCGCTGCAGGAGATGCCGAACAACTTGGCAACATCTTTGGAGTCGTGACGTGATTGCATTCCGGACGAGAGAACGACCATGTCCACTGGGATACGTCGCTGTTTGCCAATGAGCGTATCCTCCACCTGGATGATCAATTTTCCTTCTTCCTCGGGTATCCTGGCTACACTGGTTACTTCGGCTACCTTGCCGCGCACGAAACGCGTCCCCTCCTCTAGCAGGCGCTGGTAGAACTCTTCGTAGCCCTTGCTAGGGGTGCGAATATCAATATAGAAATTGTATACTTCTGCGCCAGTGCGTTCACGTACCAGGTGGGCGAACTTCAAACTTTGCATACAACAAATGGCTGAACAATAAGCATTGTAGTTCTTGTCGCGTGAACCCACGCAGTGGACAATCCCCACAGTCTTGGGAGCGGTCTTACCATCGCGCAGGACAATATTGCCACCTGTCGGACCGGCTGCGTTGCAAAGGCGTTCAAATTCCAGGTTGGTGAAGACATTTGCCAACTTACCATAGCCATATTGAGGGATGCGCCGGGCATCGAACAAGTCGTAACCAGTTGCCAGGATGATGTTCCCAACTTGTACGGTGATCTCCTCAGCTTTCTGGTTGAAGTCAATTGCATTGGTCGGGCAGAATTTCTCGCAGGCTTTGCAGGTACCCTTAAGGTAATATGTGCAATTTACATCGTCAATGACCGGGTACTTTGGCACGGCCTGCGGGAAAGGCACATACACGGCCTTGCGATTGCCCATTCCGGCCTCGAACACATTGTCAATAACCTTCTTTGGACATTTTTCCCAGCAAATGCCGCAGCCGGTGCAGTCTTCCGTCTTGATATAGCGAGGTTTCTTTTTAATGGTTACAGCGAAGTTGCCGACGTAACCGTCCACTTTCTGGACCTCGGACCAGGTTAGCAAAGTGATGTTGGGATGGTTGCCAACATCCACCATTTTGGGTGTCAGGATGCAAGCCGAGCAGTCCAGGGTGGGGAAGGTTTTATCGAACTGGGCCATGTGCCCCCCGATGGACGGTTCGCGTTCCACCAAATAGACCCGAAATCCAGCGTCAGCAATTTCGAGGGCGGCCTGGATACCGGCTATCCCACCACCGACAACCAAGGTATCAGGGTGGATGGGCACACGTAAGGGTTCGAGCGCTTCGTGGTGGATCACGCGAGCTACGCCACCCGAGACAATGGCTTTGGCTTTTGCCGTGGCAGCTACTTTATCGGTATGCACCCAGGAGTCCTGTTCGCGGATGGAGACCAGTTCACACAGATAAGGGTTCAGACCAGCACCTTTGCAGGCATTGCGAAAGGTCTTTTCGTGCAGGTGCGGAGAACAGGCTGCCACAACGACACGGGTCAGTTTCTGCTCTTTGATGTCCTTCTGGATCAGCTCCTGACCCAGGCTGGAACACATGAACTTGTAGTCGCGGGCGATAACAACACCCTTGTCTGCAAGTTTCTCTCCAGCCCATTTGCTGACGTCAGCAACGTCAACAATGCCGGCAATGTTTGTGCCACAGTGACAGACATATACGCCAATTCTTTCACTCATAGGTTTCTCTCCTGTTTCGGATTCTGAGCAAATGCAAGCATTGATGCACCGGAAACTTGATTTCTCCCAATCCCCAGCTGACCGGGAACGATCCCCAAGGCCAATCCCATGAGTTGTGTAAAGTACATGACGGGGATCGAGTATTGTGTGCCAAACTCCCGGTTGACCTGATTTTGATATACTTCCAGATTGACATTGCACATCGGGCAGGTGGTAGAAATCACGTCGGCATTATGGTTAACGGCATCCTGTAATAGGATGCGGACCATATCCAATGCAGCCTTCCGGTTTGTGATAATGAGAGAGCCGCCACAGCAACGAGTCTTGGATGCATAATCAATCGGTTCTGCTCCGATAGTTGACAAGAGGCCTTCGAAGAATTGAGGATTCTCCACATCTTCGTGGTCCTTGCGGGGGCGTAGGATTTGACATCCGTAATAGGGTGCCACGCGGAGACCCTTCAGCGGATTCGAGACTTTGTTTTTAATCTCTTCCAATCCCACATCGTTAATAAAAACTTCGATGAGATGCCGCACCTTGGATGTGCCAGAGACATGCAAGTTATCTGCTTCAAGGGCATAGTTAATGTGTTCCGCCAAGTCGGCATCTTTTTGGAGATAGGAATTGGTAAAGTACGCGTTCTTGTAGCACGCGCTGCAGGGGGCGACGAAGTCGAGTCCAGTTTTTTCTGCCTTGGCCAGATTCCGGGCTGTCAGCGTGTATGCCAGCAATTCGTCCACCGGGAAGTAGGCAGTGGCACCACAGCAGTTCCAGTCCTCGATTTCCTTGAGCTCCACTCCCAGCGCGCCTGCGACTTCCAGTGCGGAGACATGGTAACCCTTCCCAAGGCTTTCGAGAGAGCAACCAGGGTAATATGCGTATTGCTTCATGAGGGCTCTCCTATTGGGATGATTCTCCTCACCATCTGCTGGAACTTTTTTAACCCCTTGATCTTCTTCGGAAGCAAGGGCATTTTCCCTGAGAGAACCAGGCCGGTGGCGGTTAGACCTTCCTGAATGATATCCCGAGCGCTAAACTTGGGGAGATAGGTAGCTGCCAGCAAGGGCTCAAAGGATCTCCCGGAATTCACGATCATCTTCACAAAGGCTTCAGAGAAGTCGGGGCCGATCAAGCCTTCCTGGAATTGACCTTTCCACATGGAATAGCGCTTCAGAGCGTACATCATATCGGCAATGTCTATTTCCGCCGGGCATCTGACTGAGCAGTGGTAACAAGAGGCACAAGTCCAGTAAGTATTACTGGCCAGTACTTCTTCCTTGAGGTCAGCCCGGATCATTCCGATGATCTGGCGGGGAGAGTGATCCATGAATTCGACCGCAGGACAGGTTCCGGAACAAGTTCCGCACTGCAGGCAGTTAGTGATTGGCTCCCCATGTGAAGCGTACATAAGGTTGCCTACTTCATAACTGAAAGAAAGTTCATCTACCATTCAAGTACCTCCCGGTTTTCATAAATTTACGATTTTTTCATTTCTGCCAATTTCAGCAAGGAACTCACTTTTTCCAATAGAAGCTTGGGTTCAACCGGTTTCTCAAGCAATTCGTCAGTCTCGACAAAATGGGGATGAACAGGTTGACCCGGGAAGAGGAACGCGATTTGTTCCCGGAGCCCGGTAATGATTAAAACCGGTAATTCTCTCAAAATGGGGTCCTTTCTTATCTTTCGTGCCAATGCGACTCCTTCTGCACCGCGTCCCATCATGATGTCTAGCAGGAGCAGGTCATAGCGCTTGGTTTGCAAAGCCTTGAATCCATCCTTCGGATTATGAGCCACGTCCACGCTATAGTTAGCGGTCTCAAGGACGGATTTAATCCCAGCGACGTAATCGGGATCATCATCAATGATTATGAGCTTTTTTTGGGCATTCATCTTATATCTCCTTAGATTGTGATATATCCAGGTAATTGATAGAGAAATCGCATTAAGTGTTTAATAACGCTGGAAGTCGAATTGAAAATGTGGCACCTACTCCCAATTCGCTTTCAACTGAGACCGAACCGTTATGTGCCTCAATAATGCGCCGGGTGATGGCTAATCCCAACCCGGTGCTTTTTTCGATCTTCTGACCGTCCTTGCCAGTATAGAAATCATTGAAAATAAATGGAAGATCTTCTTTCGATATTCCAATACCAGTATCAGCGACAGAAATTACGATTACGTTTTCGATTTCTTCAGCATATAATTTTATTTGACTTTTAGCTCGAGAATATTTGATAGCATTACCCAGAATATTCACTAAAGCTTCAACTAGAGTCCCCTCGTCTCCATTGACAAGAGGTAACGGTTCTTTAACCAAAGAGATTATTTCAACGTCTTTGCGGGTCGCATGAATTAACATGCTCTGCGTTGCTTTTGTAATTATTGCGGATATGGAGGTTGGCTTAAAGTTGTCTCGAATTTTCATCACATCAACCGACAGCACCCGCAGCCAGGTGAGGATAAGATTGATGAGATCTGTGATATTGGTCTGCATTCGCTCAAAGCGGACTTTTTGATCTTCGGTGAGTTGATTTGATAATTCACTGACCAATACAAACAGATTTTGTTGGACTGCACCCAGAGGAGCTTTGAGTTCATGCGAGACTATGGCTGCAAATTGCTCTCTAAGCATTTCCTTTTCTCTTCTGAGTTGAATGGTTTCCAGAATCAACCTTCTTTTGTCCAGCCCTCTCTGGGTAATTAATCGAAATTCGTCAGGTGTAAATGGCTTTGGCAGAAAATCGTAGGCGCCATTTTTCATTGCCTCCACAGCCGAGCTAACCGTTGCAAAGCCGGTAATAACGATGACTACAATCGTCGGATCGGTATCGCGAATCTTTTCAATTACTTCAATTCCCGATATACCCGGCATCTTAAGGTCAACATAAACCAGATCCGGTTGAAATTCCTTTACCAGATCCACGCCAAGCTGACCATTTGAGGCGGTTGCAAGCTTGTATGCGCTGCTTTTTAAAATGCGCGTACAAGAATCCAGAATAACTTCCTCGTCATCAATAATTAAGATTTTAGACTGGTTATTCATCTTTCGTGCTTTCTTCTTCAGCAGTTAAAGGTAATCTCACGATAAATTTGGTTCCTTTTCCAACTTCGCTCTCGACTGAGATGGTCCCGTTATGTTCTTTGATTATCCCGAAACTAATCGCCAGGCCTAATCCAACGCCGTGCCCGGTATCCTTGGTCGTAAAGAAGGGGTCAAAAATTTTCTCCAAATTCTCTTTTTCAATGCCATGCCCTGTATCAGAAAATTCCACTTCGATGCAGTGGTCTTGCTTGTCGAATCTGGTCGACATATTCAGTTTTCCATTGCCATCCATTGCATCCGCTGCATTGACGATCATGTTGATAAATACACGCTCTATTTGGGATGGATCTATGATCGTTAAGGGTAGTTTTTCGTCCAGATTGTATGTGAACTGCACATTTTGAAACAGAGCCTGCTTTTCCAGGAGAGAAACGCATCCTTTTAATACGTTAGTAATATCACATAATGTTTTATCGGGTTTCCTCTGCCGGGAAAAATCCAACAAGCCTCGAATAATATCTCTGCTACGGTTGGCCTGGATGACGATCTTTTCGAGTGAATCCCTGGCCGGGTCATCATTGGGTAATTCCTCTAAAAGTAAATGGGAATAAGTGACGATCCCCGTGAGTGGATTATTCAATTCGTGGGCTACGTTGGCCGATAATTGTCCTATCAGAGCAAGCCTTTCTGATTCCATGATTTTGCTTTTCGTAAACTCTTTTAATTTTTCGTCCCTTTCTTTCAATGCAGAAGCCATAGTGTTAAAAGTATCTGCCAGTTCTCCCAACTCATCATTTGAATTTATTTTCACTCTTGTTTCCAGGTTTCCGCGTGCCACCTCTCCGGAAGCAGATACCAGTTTATTGATGGGCAAAGAGATACTTTTGGAAATGTAATATGCCAGTAGCATGGAAACAAGCGCACCTGCCAGGGTGATTGCCAGGAAGGTAAAGAGAGTTTGCTGCTTGATATCAACGTATTTTTGTTCGAGGATGCCAACGTACAGGATCCCGATGATTTGGTGATTAATATTCTTGATCGGTTCGTAGGCAGTGATGTACCAGTTGTTCACAACATAGGCTCGCCCAATATAGGGTTCTCCCTTGACAACGACCTGGTTGTATACCTCTTCTGAAACACGTGTCCCGATCGCTCTGGTGGCATCTCCATTCTTGACGTTTGTCGATATCCTTAGGTCATCTTGAAAAATTGTTGCGGTTCCGATATCTTGACCTTTATATTGCAGGTCCTGAAAAACGGTTCTTTTAATCTCGTCAACAATCTCATAATTTCTGTTCAATAAAATACCGCCGTATAAAATCCCGATCAAATTATTCTGATAATCGAAGATCGGAGCGGCTGCCCCCAGCATCATGCCGGAGGTTTCCTCGGTCTCGCTTCTTACTCTCGCCTTCGGAGTGTCGATAAAAGTGAAGTGCGCTTGATCAACCAGGAGTTGCGATTCCAAACGTAGATCTTCGATGGGCATAATCATTGTGCCAGAAACAGGAACATTTCTGTTTATTACCGCTTCAACGAGCTCATTATGAGACTGGCTGTCGCCGGAGAGGCTTGTATTATTCGCTCGTAAAAGAACCTTTCCAGATGGATCTGTAATTGTTAATAAATCCAAACTTTCACTTACTTTCACTCGCACCAGTTCCTCGGCGAAACTTTCGATATCACCAGATATTAATGCGTCCTTTATATAAAACCGGTCAGCCGTCAGGCGGACCACATCGTTGAGGTGGTTTAACTTGCTTAGGTAAATTTCTCTCGCCGAGTTCAGATCACGGCCGACCTTCTCTTGAGCTTCTGTCACGATACGATCATTTATTATTTGAACTCCAACAATCGTGAAAATAAGATTCGTTACGACGATGATCAGTAAAAAGCTAAGAATGAGCTTGATTGCAATCGGTATCCGAAAATTACCCTTTCTGGTTGAACCATTTCCATGCGAACGATGCTTATCGAAACCTCTGAAAAGTTTCTTCATAATCTTATTTCTGTAATCGACCGACCGGGCGTTCCCAGGTGTTTAAAAATTATTGCAATGCCTCGTTTCTCAACAATATCTATAACTTTATAACGCTGCATGAACCAGTTCGATCAGATCTTTGACTTCAACAAATTGTTCGTTGCCAGTGGTTTTCACAGCATCCCGGAACATGGTAACGTCCTTGGGGCAGGCGACAACGAAAGTTGTAACTTTGCCAAGTTTTACTGCTTCACGAATACGGGATTCGCTGGGCCGTTCCTGGATTTCACCTTCTGCCATCCAGATGCGTCCACCGCCCGCGCCACAGCAAAATGAACCATCCTTGTGACGCGGCAATTCGATCAATTCGCAGCCGGTCGCTTCGATAACCCGCCGGGGTGCTTCGTAAACGCCATTGTAACGACCCAGGTAGCATGGATCGTGGTAGGTGACTTTGTAGCCCAGTTTCTTGCTAAACTTTAGTTTCCCTGAGGCGATCAACTGGTCGAGCAATTCGGCATAGTGCAATACTGGGCGACGTTCGTTTCCGCTCACCGGGTATTCGTTCTTCAGCGTGTTGTAAGTATGCGGGTCGGTGGTGACGATCGCCTGGTAAGTGCATTTGCTGAGCACCATGGAGTTCTTCTCCACCAGCATTTCGAACAGGCCTTCCTCCCCAACACGGCGGACATCGTTGCCAGCATTCCGCTCAGCGTCGTAGAGAATGCCAAAATCCAGACCAGCTTTACGGAACACTTCAGCAGTCTTGACCGTAACATCTGTTAGCGTTGGGCTGTACGAGGCATAATCGCCAACAAACCACAGGTATTCCACAGGCTCGCGACGGGCATCTTTGATGGGAGGTTGTATCGGCTGAGTCCAGCGGGCACGCATGCGCTCAGACTGTCCGAAGGAGTTACCGTAGCGACCGAGGTTCTCAAGGGCGCCTTGTAGCTCGGTATCCATGCGCCCCTCAATGACCAGATAACGGCGCATATCAACAATGGCATCCACATGTTCGATCAGTATGGGGCATTCGCAGACGCATGCGCCGCAGGTGGTGCAAGACCAGAGCACATCATCGGTTATTTTCTCGCCAGCCAGGAACGGTGCTTTTGCATCCTTGTTGAGCAACCCCAGCCCATCCTGGCGCAACGCAGCGCGAACGCCCAGGATTACCTGCTTGGGGGAGAGCGGCTTCCCAGATGCAAAGGCCGGACAGGCATCCTGGCAGCGCCCGCACTCTGTACAGGCGTCGCCATCGAGCAACTGTTTCCAAGTCAGATCCCGTAGTGTGCTGGCGTAGATGGGCTCGCCTTTTGCGGTTTGTGGGATGGGTGCGAGCTGCCCCGCAGGCCGGTCCAATTTCGAGAAGAACACATTCAGCGGGCCGGTCAGGATGTGGAGCAGTGTGCCAACTGGCAGTGTGGAGATGGTCAACGTGACAAGCAGCAAGTGGAAACTCCAGATCCCCAGATGCCAGTTCATAAGTGTCGTATCCGCAGCGCCGGTGGCAATCCAGGCTTGTGCCAACAACCATCCCAGCGGCGACCACAATCCCCAGGCGGGTTTTTCGACTGCCAGACGCAGCGACTCGGTGAACCATCCACCCAGGACGACCAGGGTAATCAGCACCAGTGACCAGGTAAACCCCGGTTCCAAGGTCAATCGGCGAGGTCGTTGTATGAAGCGGCGGTAAGCTGCCATCCCCGCACCAATTAGGAACAAGAGGGTGAACGTGTCCAGAACAAACTTGTAGACCAGGTAAACGTTACCCTGAAGGATCTTGAGGAAATGAGCGTCAATCGTTGCCAGGGCTGTACCCAGGAAGAAGGTGAAGAAACCCCAGGCCAGACCAATGTGCATAATGCCAGGATATTTCTGACGCAGTACTTTAACTTGCAGGATGGCGTGCTTGAGCACACGCCATAGCCGGATGTGGATGCGATCCCAGCGGACCTCGCGCCTGCCCACCTGCCACCAAAGTCTGGCTCGCTGGAAAAAGCGGACGAGAAGAATGACGCTGCCTAACGCCATCAAGAAATAAACATAAATGGCTGGCGAGCCCCAGGTGAACGGAATTCCCCAAAAATCAATTCGCTCTGGCATTTGATGTGCTCCTCATCCCTTCCTGGACTACCTAGCTGCCTTTGGCTGCTTTAACTTGTGCGGTCAGTACTTCAACCAAATCGAAGAGATCAATCTCAGCGCCGTATTTGGCGATATTGAAGATGGGTGCGGCGGGATCGGTGTTGATTGCGATAATCGTGTTGCTATCGGTAATGGCCTCGGCGTGCTCCGGGGCGCCACTTATGCCTAAAGCCAGGTAGATCTTGGGTTTAACGTGTTTGCCCGATTTACCCACCAGGCGGGAAGTTGCCAGCCAGCCCTGGTCTATGACCGGGCGCGAACCTGATACAACACCGCCCAGCGCCTTGGCCAAGTCCTCAGCCAATGAGATGTTATCCTGGTTTTGGATGCCGCGACCAACCGATACAAGGACCGGTTCCTTCGCTATATCCACATCGCCAGCTTCCGGCTCTATGTAACCTGCCAAAGTGACTCGCAGAGATTCCAATGCCGGGATCTCAACCTGGGTGATCCCAGGCGCTTGAGCACTTTGCCCCTGTTCAGCTTTATACCCGCCGGGGACCATTGTGACGAGCGCAGTCGGGCCGGGCAAGTCTCCCTCAGCCATGATCTTACCGCCGCAGATTTGGCTGATAAACTTGCCGTCCGCACTAAAACTACGGCAGGAACTCACCATTGGCAATCCCAATTTAATGGAAAGTGTGCTGGCGAGGTCAGTACCAATGGAAGTACTGCCGAACAATACCGCCCGCGGCTGATCCTTGCCAACCAGGCCAGCCAGGGCTTTTTGATAGGCATCTGATGTGAAATCAGCCAGGGCTGGGTGATCAATGTAGAGAACTTTGTCAGCAGACAAATACTTTCCTGAGCCCGCTGAAGGATTTCCAGCCAATCCTTGGGCATTGTGACCAAGCAGTACGGCGACAACATTTCCGCCCAACCCTTTTGCCAGTTCACGCGCGCCCGCCAACATCACAAAGGAAATTTCCGCCACTTGCCCGCGAAGATGCTCGATGACCACATAAATATCCTGATTCATGATGCTTCTCCTCTCAGAGCACGCCCAACTCTTTGAAAATGCCCACCAGTTTTGCGGCAACTTCGTCAGGGCTGCCTGTGATCATTGTGGCCCGTTGACCAGCCTCAGTTTGGAACATGCGGGCAAGGGTTGGCCCTCCAGTCATGTCCAGACCAGATACTGTCCGTTCCTCGATGGTGGAAGTCTTCATCACTTGGCGCACTTTGCTGACGGCCACATAACGCGGTGGTTGTTCCGCGGCCTGGATGCCCAGTACAGCGGGCAGCGTCACATCCATTTCAGCAATTAACCCACCGGGATATTCCTTGCGAACCTTGGTTTTCCCCTCCGCGAGCGAGACACCCGATAAATAGCCTACATAAGGCATTTCAAGACACCCAGCCAGCAGGGGGCCCAGCGAGCCGTCCAGGTCGTTGTTGGCCTGTACACCAGTGAGCACCAGGTCTGGCTGAAGTTCCTTAATAACAGTTGTGAACGCGCGCGCCAAGGCATGGTTGTTCACTCCGGTGAAATCTGCCTTGACCTTGATCAGCCGGTCAGCACCTTTGGCGGCTGCGGTGAAGAGTACATCATCAACACCTTCAATATCCGCAGCAACAACAGTCACCTGGCCTCCGCCACGTTCTTTGAGCAGGATTCCCTGCTCGATGGCGTGATCGTCAAATTCGTTGATGATCAGACGCAGCCAGGCCGTATCCAGTGCGATGCCACTGGTATCAACGGTGAGTTCTTCAACCAGATCGGGGACAAGTTTAACCAGAATTACGATATTCATTTTTCGCCTCTCTAATTGCCCATCGCTTCGACCAAAAGTTCGGCAATGTCTCTCACTTTTAGCTGTCCAGCACCCTGGACAGTTTTGGCAGCGTCCTCAAAACGTGGCGATTCGTAAGGACAGGCGACAGCCAATATCTCTGCACCGGTAGCAAGCGCCTCAGCAATGCGCCATTCTGACAGACGGACGTGGGCTTTTTCCCACTGGAAACCATCCAGCCACATTCCGCCGCCGCCACCGCCGCAACACAGGCTGTTCTTATGGTTGTGCGACATTTCCAGAAGTTCCAGTCCGGGAATGGCCTGCAGGATTGCACGCGGCTGGTCATAGATCTCGTTGGCGCGGCCCAGGTAGCACGGATCGTGATAGGTCACTTTGGCTTTCAGCGCATGCTTCAGCAATGGTTTGAGCTGATCAAGCCGGTCAGCCAGGAACTCGGTATAGTGCCGGATCGGATAGGAGATCTCCAACCCCGGGTATTCGTTTTTAATGGCATTGTAGGCATGCGGATCGGTTGTAATTATTTCATTGAATTCGTATTTGCTGAATACCGCCCCATTCTTCTCAGCCAGCATTTCGAACAGTCCGCGTTCCCCAGCCAATCGTTGTGAGTCGCCATCACTGGATTCCTCAGGACCAAGGATGCCGAAATCCACCCCCAGGGCGTTGAGAACCTTGGTCAATGCTTTCGTGATTGATTGAACACGGGGGTGATAGGAAGGATAATCGCCCACAAACCACAAGACATCCACCTTTTTTTTGATTTTCCCCAATATTTTGACCTCCGGGACGATCCCAGTGGCCCAATCTGCTCGCTTGCGAGGCGATTCGCCGAGCGGATTGCCATAGCGTTGGGAGTTCTCCAATGCGCTTTGAAGCTCTGCCGGAACATTGCCCGCCAGAATTAATTCTTCCTTCGTACGAGCCATCAAGCCGGGTGTCAATGGGATTTGGACCGGGCAAACTGCAGTACAGGCATAACAGGAAACGCACATCCAGACGGTATCGGTGTCCAGCACTTTCTCAAACCGATCTGCACGCAAGTTGGCGATCATCCTACTCGGCGGATGGATCATCAGGTAGCCGAATGGACAAATACCACTGCAATCGCCGCATTGCAAACAGAGTCTCAACCTTTCGCCGTTCGGCGTGGCCTCAAGGACTTGGTCGTAAAATGATTGCTCTACTGCTCCGTTGGCGGTCATGGATCACCTCTCTCCAAGTCTGGGAAGAGCCAGTATTCGTTTGTTTGAGATCATGGGTTCGCTCCACCTCAATACTAGAATATTAGCCGCGATAAAAATGCCTGCTAGGGCTTGAGTCTCTCATTAGTATGTTTTCTTTAGAGGTAAACCACCAGTGGGGGAAGTCATTCGTTCATGCGACAAAACTCACAATCAAATTAAGCAATTATCACAGTACCAGATTCGAGTATAATCTGCCCGAATTCTGACAAGGAGAGTAGGCGATGAACTTTGCAATGTGGAAGAAAGCTTTAACGGTAATCCCAAACGTTTCCAAAGAAGAATGGGACAAACTGGATGTAATCTCGAAATGGCTGATCAGCACGCGTGCTGCGGTGCTAGTGATGACTTTTCTCTCAGCGGTGCTTGCCGGACTTTTTGTCTGGCACGACGGCTTTACGGTTAATCTGTTGGCGTGGTTCATCCTGGCTCTTGGATTGATCCTGGCGCATGCAGCAAACAACATTTTCAACGACTATACCGACTATGCCCGGGGCGTGGATAAAGACAATTACTATCGCACTATGTATGGCCCTCAACCGGTGGCTGATGGTCTGTTAACCAAGCGCCAGCACCTGACCTATTTCGCCATTACCGGTCTGCTTGCGCTGGCATGCGGTATTTTCCTGGTGGTTTACAGCGTCGGCGGTTTAACCTGGTTGCTGCTTGCGCTGGGCGCTTTCTTTGTCTTGTTCTACACATGGCCTTTGAAATATATCGCCATGGGTGAGATCGCGGTGCTAATTGTCTGGGGTCCGCTGATGGTCGGTGGAGGTTACTATGTACTGACACATGTTTGGTCTTGGAATGTAATTTGGGCCAGTTTACCGTATGTACTGGGCGTAACCACGGTCATATTCGGCAAGCATATTGACAAGCTGCTTATTGACAAAACCAAAAGGATCATCACTTTGCCGGTACTTATAGGTGAGAAGATCGCGCGTTATACCGTTTTGGCGATGATGGCATTACCATACCTGCTGGTGGTAGTGCTCATTATCACCCATTATTTCACGCCGGTGCTCCTGCTGGTTTTTGTGGCAATTCCCACTTTCTTGAAAATATATCCTCAATTCCTGAAACCCAAGCCAGAGACTCGTCCCGATGCCTTTCCCGAAGGGCAGGGTGGCTGGCCACTCTATTTCGCCCCACAGGCGTTTGTAAACAACCGCGCCTTCGGGACCTGGTTCATGTTGGCCATGATCCTGGATGTTATTATCCGGTTGGTGTTCCCTCATTTTTGGGCGATATAAGCTGCGCCTTTCAGCTCAAACATTTTGCCGATAGATGAAACCGGATTCCCGGGCGACTCTGCTGGTTCAGACTATGAGATCCGTTTATCAAGATCATGAGGTTGATACCCAAGGCGGATGCGTTTTTTTAAGATAGGTGTATAATGCTAAATATCTCTTCCACTCCATCTAAAACTTATAAAACATGAATGACGCCACACTTCTGCTCATAGAGGGCAACCACGCAGATCATCCCACTTTCACTTCAGCCCTGCGAAAAAAAGGTTTCGTTGTCGAACTGGCATCCAGTGGCAGCGAGGCTTTAACATATCTCGCAGACGGTTTTTCTCCGGAACTGGTCGTGGTAAACGCTGCCACTCTGCGGAGCAGCGGAAAACGTATTTGCCAGTCGTTGCGAGAGAAAGCGCCCAGCCTGCCCATCCTGCTCATCATCGATGAGGATCGTGAAATAAAAAATATGGATGCAGACGCCATCCTTTCACTTCCCTTCACTGCCCAGAAACTGACCAACCGCATACGCCATCTTCTCCCCGGTGATGGTAAAGACAGTATCCATGCTGGACCGATACGCCTGGATATTGAAAAGCGCATGGTCCGCTGCTCGGGGAAACAAGCCCGCTTGACGCCGCGTTTGGTCTATTTACTGAAAGCATTGATAGAACATCGCGGTGAGGTTGTTGAACGCAAAGCGCTTTTTTCCAAAGTCTGGGAAACGAACTACACTGACGATACCCGCACGTTGGATGTGCATGTATCCTGGCTGAGACAGGCAATTGAAGCTGACCCGGATGCCCCACAATTTTTGAAAACGATCAGAGGAGTAGGATACTGGTTAGACGTGTGATTGAATTAATGACCCGTCGACGGTAACGGCCCGCACGCAGACATTAGTCGACGCGGCGGGCATTTTTATTTCCAAGGGGATTTCAGCGGAGCGGTTCGGACGTTGAGCTTGGAATACGCTGCGGAAGATTTTCCCGTCCCAGGCTGGATCAATTTCCCAGTAATCGAGGGCTGGAGAATCTTTCAAGGATATGGTCATATTTGATACGATAACCGAGCAAGTTTGGGCGTTGGAGGGGATTACTGCAGCGATTTCACGATAAAGTGCAAATGGTGTACGCAATGCCTCAATTAACCGTTCGCGTGTTGTGTGGAGGGCACGCCAGGAAACATCCCCGGCCAGGAAGCGGCGTCCATGACGGGCGGCTGCGAGAGGAAATGTTCCGGAGCCGCAAAAGAAATCTGCAACCAGGTCGCCGGGATTGGAAGAAGCCAGGAGAATGCGTTCGAGCAAAGCCTCGGGTTTCTGGGTCGGATATCCAGTGCGTTCATTATGCAAGCGAGCCACCACCGGGAAGTACCACCAATCTTCTGGGACTTTCCCGCGTTCCAAATCAGGAACTTTGCCAAACCCGGCTTTGGATGAAGATGCGAACGTTTTTACTGTATTTGCATTATATGGGATACGCACCGCATCGGCGTTGAATGTGTAATCATCGCCTTTGGTATAGACGAGAATCGCATCATGCTTGCGGTTGAAGGCACGGCGTATGGGGGAAGGTCCGTGATAGGTCCAGATGATTTCATTTAATAAATGCTCTCGTCCGAAAAGTTCGTCAAGAAGGAGTCGGGCATAAGCATCTGCGTGCCAGTCCAGGTGCAGGTACAGGGTCCCGTGCGGCGCGAGTAGACGGTACATTATTGCCAGACGCGGATAGAGGAAATCCAGGTAGGCATCCAGATTTTCCCAGTAATCTACATAGCCTTCAGCCATCTGCCATTCCTTAGGGAGCCGCGAATCCTCGCCGCGCCCTATGCGAGCTGGGTAACGTTTGTTGGTAAAAAAAGGGGGATCGGAGTATATCAAATCCAGACGACCTTCATATTCCGGGAGCAGGGAAGCCATGATCCGCAAATTATCCCCCAGGAATAGACTGCTTTCCGGTTTGGCGCCTGGATATCCGAACCCGCCCGGATAGAGCACCGAGTCAAGAATCAGGTCGGCAGGTTCGAGGTCCGGCAATGCTTTAGAGGGCCAGGTCAGGATTGGCATTTTAAAAGTGGATATCTACGGCAGTTCCATACCCTTTGGTATCCAGGGTCAGTTTGTTAATTTCATCGAACCCGGCAGACGGCAGGTTCCAGCGGAAGAGCCACTTGGCATCCTCGTTGCGCATGTTAACGCAGCCGTGACTCATGGGGAGGCCGAAATTATCATGCCAGTAGGTTCCGTGGAAAGCATGACCTTCCTCTGTAAAGAAGCTGCACCAGGGAACGCCGGCAAGAACGTTTTCATCAGCGCTTGCGAAATGGTCGGTAGCGCGCATGCGCCGGGAGGCCAGTTTGACCAGAACATGAAACTGCCCGGAGGGTGTGTCAAAACCCCCTATCAATCCAGTGGAGACATCCGCGGTGAGAACGGTCTGGTCATTTTCATAGCAGGTCAGGGTTTGAGTGTGCAGGTTGACTTCGATATGTTTTTTATCCGGTGAAACTTCTGGAGAGAGAGGGGTAATCTCTTCAGGTGATATGGGACGAAGTTGCACGGCTGGCACGAAATATAAAAAGTTTTTATCAGCATCATCTTGGACGATGTACCAGGCTTTTCCATCTGGTCCAGCTCCGACTCCGGTAATCCATTGTGTGGAGGTGTAATATAAACGATAGGAAACAGGGAGCCACCCATCCCCCTGGTTGTAGCGGTAGGGCTGGGAATAAGGGACGGTGATTTCGGCCAGGAGTTTGGTATCCGGGATGCTGGTTAGAGGCGGGTTGTAATGGATGCGTACCTTTTGCAGCCGCGCCCGGTGCATATACCCGCCAAAGACGCGGTACCAGATCGGGTTGTAGACGGGGGTTTCTGCTTGCACCGTTTCATAAACATGCACAAGGTCATCGCGATTCCAGGTACCTACAATCCGGCTCTTATCATCAGGCTCTTTGTAAACACTTACCGAGCGGTATGCCACGCGAACCAGGTCAATATCTTCAAATTCAGTGAATTCCGGCAAGAAAGGAGTAAAAGCCAGACTGGCAAGGGCCAGGCCTCCCAGTTTGAGAAAATCACGTCTCGTAATCGGTTTCATGGATTCGAATTGTACCTGAAAACGTCCGAATTGTATCTACAGGGTACGAAGAAAAAACCTCCGAGGCTTAACAGCCTCGGAGGTTAATGTTACAGCTTGTAATTCTCAACCCGCTTCAACTGGAACGGGTACCATATCTTTGAGGATGTAGTTTGTTAATGATATCGTATGAGTACAAACACCATGTGAGCGGAAATAGTCGCAATCACAATCCCATTTGTTGTTTAAAAAATTGACGACATGTGAATTATTCTCGCCGTCTATTCTAACGGTGAAGGCTTCAAAGTGAAAGCGATGAGGTTCTTGGGCGTAACGCTTGGCTTTGTCAATTTTACCGATCATTCCAGAGTCCATAGTCAATCTCCTTAGTCTAGAAGATAGTGAAAGGCACGCGGAACAGCAGCGTGCCTTTCAGGAAAACCACCGGGAATTTTTAGAAAACACTCGCATAGGCGGGTACTCTGTAATCAGTATAGTGCGTATTCTTTTTAAAGTCAACCAGTGTCCGGCTTATTTTCAAAACTGTATGGGAGGTGTTGAGCAAACGTAGGGAAATCGTCAATCTGCCGTGGTTTTCGCCTGCAAGTGTTCATCGCCGTTATAGGTGCGCAGTTGCGGCCATTTCAAGACAATGAATGCCGCACCGACGACACAGCCGATACCTCCGGAAATAATGGCGGCTGGGACCCCGAACAGGCTGGCGACAATCCCGGATTCCACTTCTCCCAACTGAGGTCCACCCTGGAAGAAAATCTGGTTGATGGCGGTCATTCGCCCGCGGATGTAGTCAGGTGTGTTCAACTGACGGATGGTGTTGCGAATGATGGTACTGACCGCGTCGGCGGCACCCATCAGGACCAGGGCAAGCATGGCAATGGCGAAGGTGCTGGAAGCGCCAAACAAAACCGTGGTCGACCCGAAGATAATCACCGCAATCAGAAAAATAGGTCCCTGTTTACGCAGTTTTTGGACCTGCGAGATCACAACGCCTGCCACCACCGATCCAATTGCCTGTGCAGACGAAAGCCAGCCATAACCGATCTCACTGACTTTCAAAATGTCCTTGGCAACGATGGGCATCATGGTATTGGCCGAGGCGAAGAACGTGGCGACGAAGTCCATCAGCATGGTGGAAAGAATGATGGGCCTGGAAAAAATGAATCTGACCCCATCCAGGGCTGCGCTCAGGTGAACGCCGGATTTTTTAGAATCCTGCCAAACAGGACCTATTAAAACCAGGGCGATGATGACAGCCAAGAACGAGACAGCATTAAAAAAATAGGTGTAGCCCTGACCAAGGGCGACGATAACAATGCCGGTTAACGCGGGTCCGATAATCGAACCAGCATTCATCGCAATCGAAGACATACTGAATGCACTCGGCAGGTCCTCCGCTGGGACAATGTTTGGTATCATCGCCTGGCGGGCTGGTCCATCGAAAGCCACTGCAGTAGCCTGGATCGCGGTCAGCAGATAAATGTACCAGATGGTGATATGGCCGGAAAAGGTGAGGAGAGCAAGCGCCAGTGCCACCAGTGCCATGGCAGTTTGAGTAACAAAGAGAATGCGCCGACGGTTAAGCGTATCCGCAACCGGTCCGCCCAGGAAAGAAAAAACGATGACCGGCAAAATGCGTGCCAGCCCGATTCCGCCCAGGGCCAGGGGCTGCGGTTTGCCGGTCAGGATGCGGATATGCCAAAAGAGTGCGGAGATCTGCATTTGCGAGCCAGCAATGGAAACTAGCAATCCCAGCCAAAGATAGAGATATCGTTTGTGACGGAGTGCTGCGGGTATGGAAAACTTCAAGGTTGATCCTCTTAAAGAAAAAGGTTTGAGGCCAAATCTTACCCCAAACCTTTGGGTGTGGCATGCAACTTGATCATGTTCCCCAATCCCGCAGATACAGAAAATCGTACCCGACAGTGCGGCTGCTGAGCTTGGCAATCGGCGGCAGGACACGCTTGAACTGGTTCTTGCGGACGCGATCAAAAACCTGACGGACGAATTTCTCGTCAAAACCTGTTTCTACACACTCTTCAGGGCGGTAGCGCTGGTCAACCAGCAGAAAGAGGAGTTTATCCACTTCCTCATAGGTGAATCCAAGTTCACCCTCGTCAGTCTGGTCGGCCCACAGGTCGGCAGATGGAGGTTTGGCGATGATTTGCTCCGGGATTCCCAACGCCCGTGCCAATTGACGGACCTGAGTCTTGTAGAGGTCGCCAATGGGATTTAGAGCGCAGGCTGAATCCCCGTATATTGTGGTGTAGCCGAGCAAGATTTCCGTCTTGTTGCCTGTGCCTATAACAAGTCCTTTGAAGGCCTCGGATTGGTCATAGGCAGCGATCATGCGTACACGCGCCATGATGTTCCCCCTGCGTATCTCAGACATCCCCGGCTCGCGGGAGGTGAAAGAGTCCGTCATATCGGTGATCGGAATGGTTACTGAGGGACAGCTCATCAGGTCAATCAGCATCTGGGCATGTTCGAGCGAATCGGTTGAGGAGGTCTTGTAAGGCAAACGAACCGCCAGTACGTTCTGCGGTCCAAGTGCTTCTGCTGCCAGCACAAAGGAAACGGCCGAGTCAATCCCGCCGGAAAGGTTGACCACCCCGCGCGAAAAGCCGACGCGGGTAATTTCCGAACGGATGAATTCAGTTAATATTTTACGGACGAGTTCAGGGTCAATGGAAAGACTAATGTCCATGGAGGATCCTTTCCAATTCACGCTGCACCAGTTCAGGGCGCTCGTCTCTCAGCAATGGAAGGCGGGCGCGTGTTCGGTGCAACTGGTTCAGGTCAATTTCGGTTTTGGTCAGGGCTTCTTCAAAATACGGAGCCTGGGTAATCAAATTCCCGTTCGGGTCGAAGACGGTGGAACCCCCCCAGAAATTGAGCCCATCCTCGAAGCCGGAACGGTTGACATGCGCGACAAAGATTGTGAAAAGGCTGGCATAAGCCCGATTGGTGTGTTCCACCCAGGTGGATGATTCCAACTTTGGTTCGCTGTTCAACCCGCGACCTGGAGAAGCGGATGAAAACAATAACACATCTGCCCCGTCTTGCCAAAGGATGTAAGGTGGCGATGCGTGCCAGAAATCCTCGCAGATGAGCATCCCAAAGCGGCCATAACGGGTGTCGAAGGCCCTTACAGAATTGCCTGGAGCGAAGAATCGCCCCTCGTCGAACAAACCATAAGTTGGTAAATAAACCTTGTGATGAACATGAACGACTTTGCCTTGTGAAAGGTATGCCGAGGCGATATAGAACCGGTGTCGGGTGTCTTCATCCACAAAGCCGACCAGCAGGTCAATGTCACGGCTGGCTTTAAGCAGGTGCTGAAAAACCGGGTCGTCAGACTCGGGCCGGCAAGATACGCCTGGCACGAGGTCTTGGAGCACATAGCCTGTAAGCGATAGTTCCGGGAAGACCAGCAAATCCATGCCGTCATGAGCGGCTTGTTTAGCCAGGCTGAGATGCTTTTCCAGGTTGGCTGGGATATTTCCAAGTTTTGTGTTGATTTGGGCGAGAGCGAGTTTGAGTATCATTGTTAGTCGAGGCAAGGATTAGACAAACTTGATTATACTTGACACCATGAAAGATAATAAAAGTATTCTCCACTGGTTTCCTGCTTTTATAATGATGGCGGTCATCTTTGGCTTCTCGTCCATTCCATCCCGGGAATTACCCAATTTCGGTCTTTTGGACTTAGTTGTCAAAAAAGGCGCACACATGCTCGGCTATGGTCTTTTATCACTGGTCTATTGGTACGGGTTGCGCTTCAACAAACAACGCGGGTGGCTGGCGCTTCTTCTCGCTGTGATGTATGCCATTACGGACGAGTTCCATCAATCTTTTGTGCCGGGCAGGCACCCCAGTTGGGTGGACGTGCTGATCTTTGACGGCAGCGGGGCGATGCTGATGTTGCTGGTTGTTTCAAGGTTGCGAAAAAGGATGCACACGAGGCGCATCCTTTAATAATCACTTCGCTCCCCCGCAATTACGCGGCCGGCGGCAGATTCGCTGGGGGCTCGAAGGGTGGGGGCGGCAGTTTGAGTTCCCGAAAACCAAGGATGAAGGCCAGGACGATCATCAGGATTCCCAGGAACAACGCAGGACCGGTAACGCAGGCATAGGTTGCGTTCATGGTATCCCAGTTGGGGGAGGCTGTGTTGTCCAGGAAGCGCCACAGTATCAAATCCAGCAACGGTTCGGTGCCCAGGAAAATAAAACCGATCAGGGCTAAAATACCGGGCAGTGTCTTCTTGCGGAAGAACAGGAAGACCGCCCCGCCCAATCCGACCAGGATACCCAGACAGGCAACTGCGTCGCGAAAATAGTATAAAATCTCAATATTATTCATCGAATTCACCTTGTAGCTTGACAAAATTAGTATACAACAAATCCAGCCGACCAAGGAAAAGAATAACAGCTTATTTGTCAGGACATTACTCGAATTCGATTTCCAGTTCCTCGTCTGTCCCCCACTCTTCAAGTTTCTCAATATGAATATCGCTGAACAGCCTCTCCTGTTGGGCCGAAACGCGGTAGCGCTTGACCAGCTCCAGGAGAGCCAGGAAAGTTACCACTACTTCCAGCCGGGTTGGCCTTTGCCCCAACAGGTCGTTGAAGGTTGCGTTGCGGTTCTTCCCCAGGCGCTCGGCAATCATGGCAATTTTCTCGCGGATGGTGATACGGGGTGCCGAGATTACCGTGCCAAGCGCTTGTTTCTCTGCTTCCTCGGCGAATATGTCTTCGGCAGCAGCCATCAGGTCCGCCAGGGTTATATCGGAGAGATCGAGGCGGCTCTCAACTTTCGGGGGTGGGGCAACCCGCAAATAAGTCCGCAGATGACGCGTCTCACGGTCATCCAACCAATTGGATAATTCCTTGAAGCGCTTGTAAATTCGAAGTTGGTTGACAAGTGCCTCGCCCGGGTCTTCCTCGCCAGCTTCCCTGACAGGGGGTCTTGGCAGCAAAGCCTCGGACTTGATCTGTATTAACCTGGCGGCCACTACCAGGAAAGCTGATATCTCGTCTGCCGGGACTTGAATCTGGTGGATGTAGGCCAGGTACTGGTCGGTGACCAGGGCCAGTGACACGGAGGTGATATCCAGTTCAGCGTGCTCGATGAGCTGCAGGAGCAGGTCGAGCGGTCCCTCGTAAACAGGTGTCGTAACGGAATAGCTGCCGGTCTGATGGGTCAGTTGAGCCTGTCGCAGTTTTGGTTCCATAGGCAGGCGGGATTATACCATCCCCATAACTGGGGGTAATCATCCCCAGTGGAGTACTATCCTCGGTATGGGATTCCATTCTCCCAGGGATTTCATCGAGCGCAAGGTAACAGCATGCCGCGAAGCGGTATAATCGCTTTCTATGGTTGATCCCATTTATCTGGATTACGCTGCAACCACGCCTGTAGACCAACGCGTACTGGACGCTATGCTGCCGTATTATTCAAAAATGTTCGGTAACCCATCCTCAGTCCACTATCATGGGCAGCAGGGCGAGGCGGCTATCGAAGCGGCGCGTGAAACTGTCGCGACTGTGCTTAATTGTCGTCCCGCTGAAATCGTTTTTACCTCCTGCGGAACTGAGTCTGATAATCTCGCCCTGCGGGGGACGGCAGTGGCAAGGCGCGAAATAACCGGGGCAAACTGGATCCTTACCTGCCGGGCAGAACATCATGCCGTCAGCAAAACTGCGGAACAATTGGAAAAACAGTATGGCTTCCAAGTCGAATGGCTGGAGACCGATCAAGCCGGAACAGTTTCCCCTGAAACGGTTGAAAAATCGATTTGCAAGGATACTGCCATCGTCTCGGTGATGTACGCAAATAATGAAATTGGCACAATCAATCCGATTTCCGAAATTGCGGCCATTTGCCGGGCTCACAACATCCCCTTCCACACAGACGCGGTACAGGCGGCGGCTTATCTGCCGGTGGATGTCCAGACTTTGGACGTGGACTTGATATCTCTCGGTGCGCACAAGTTTTACGGACCGAAAGGCATTGGGGTCCTTTATATCCGCACGGGAACTCCAATTTTCCCGCTCCAAACGGGAGGGGGGCAGGAATCCGGTCTGCGGGCCGGGACGCTAAATGTCCCGTATATTGTCGGTTTTGCAGAGGCCCTCCGGTTGACGGCCGAGGAACGCAAACAACGAATCACCCACGTTCGTCCTTTAAGCGAACGTATCATTGGAACTGTTCTTGAGGAAATCCCCGATTCCCGCCTTACCGGTCACCCGACTTCCCGATTACCCAATCACAGTTCATTTGCCTTCAAAGGCATGGATGGCAACCTGCTCCTGACCTTGCTTGACGCGGCCGGCTTTGCCTGCTCCTCCGGGTCTGCCTGCAAGACAGGCAATCCCGAACCAAGCGAGGTGATGACTGCCATCGGATTATCGAGTGAATGGGGGCTGGGGTCGCTGCGGGTCACGTTAGGTGCAGGAACGACGCCTGCCCATGTTGACGCATTTCTGAAAGTACTGCCTGAATTGGTAAAGAAAGCCAGAGCATTGAGTTAGCATGGGAAACAAGGTCGTTATTGCTATGTCTGGAGGGGTAGACTCCTCCGTCGCAGCTGCATTGCTCAAAACCCAAGGTTACGATGTTACCGGCATGATGATGCGCCTGTGGAGTGAAACCGGGAGGGAAGATTCCAATCGCTGTTGCACACCAGACTCGATGGCGCTGGCACGTCGCGTGGCTGCCAGGCTCGAGATCCCTTTCTACGTGGTTGATGCTAAAGAACTTTTCTATACTACCGTGGTGCAATCCTTCCTGGATGGGTATGCTCAGGGTGTAACCCCCAACCCCTGTGTAATATGCAACCGGCGCATCAAATGGGACTTCCTGCTCAACCACGCACTTGCCCTTGGCGCGGATTATCTAGCGACCGGGCATTATGCGAGAAAGCAGGAGATGAAGGATGGTAGATGGCAACTTTTACGTTCCACCGATCGATCGAAAGATCAGTCCTATGTGTTGCATGTTTTGACACAGGAAAAATTGGCGAAAGCGCTTTTCCCAGTGGGAGGATATCCGAAACCGGAAATCCGTAAATTAGCTGTGAACTTCGGCCTTCCCACCGCCGGCAAATCAGACAGCCAGGATTTATGTTTCCTGGCCGGAGAAGATTATCGTGAATTCCTGCGTCGTAACGCTCCAGAGATAGGTCGTCCCGGCCCCATCCTGAGCCGCGACGGGAAAACCCTGGGAGAGCATCTAGGATTGGCTTATTACACCATTGGTCAGCGCAAAGGATTGGGCGTAGCATCTCCCATCCCGCTATATGTGATCGCGAAGAATGTTGCAACCAACACACTCTATATCGGGGGAGAGGAGGAGTTGGGCTCGCGCGAAATGATCGTCAAAGATGTCAACTGGATTTCAGGAGAACCATTAAAAGAATCATTTCGCGCTGAAGTCAAGACGCGCTATACTGCCAGAGAGGCCTGGGCTGAGATCACGCCGCTTGACGTTATCCAGCCGGGCGAAATTTACCGCAACCTTAAAATCCGTTTTGACACACCCCAAAGGGATATTACTCCCGGGCAATCCGCCGTCTGCTATGATGGCGATTTAGTCCTAGGTGGCGGGACGATCATATAATTTGCGCATAGCCAGTTTGTGATATAATCCTCCTTCTCGAGAGAAAAATGACTTTCCCCGCCATCATCTTTGGAATTGTTCTTTCAACATTTTATGGCACCGCCTTCCACATTTGGAAGGGAGGTAGCCTAAAACAGCTGCTACTTTTTATAATCCTTTCCTGGCTGGGGTTCTGGACAGGACATATCATTGGCGGCGCAATCGGCTGGACCTTCGCGGCTGCCGGGCCGATCAATGCCGGGATGGCGACCTTCGGTAGTGCAGTTATTCTGTTTGTTGGAGAATGGTTAAGCCGGGTCGAAATAACAACAAAAAAAAAATAAGTCAATATTCATCAAATAAAAAATTCCTCCCTGGATGGGGAGGAATTTTTGGGTTCAATAGAGAAATTACAGGGGTTTGACGTGAGCTGCCTGCAGGCCCTTGGGTCCTTGTTCGACTTCGAACTCGACCGCCTGGCCTTCCTGAAGGGTGCGGAACCCATCGGACTCTATGGCGCTATAGTGGACGAAAACGTCCGGGCCGCCTTCGCGTGCGAGGAAGCCGTAGCCCTTCGACGCATTGAACCATTTGACCGTTCCGGTCACACGCTCTGCCATGATATTAGTTCTCCTTACGTGAACAAAAAAGAATAGGATAGTGGTGTTCGGTATTCAGTGCGGTCGAGGTGCTGCAACGATGTATTATTAAAAAACACCGACCCTTGTGGATTGCTCTTGGGCCGGCTCCCTGCGATTCCAGCACGAACACTTACCACCTACAGGACACATTTTATCTGCCGGGTTGGAATTCGTCAAGACTTTCGTGATAAGATTAATTGCATATACCGAAAGGACAGCCGCATGCCTCCTCGAATAGAATCCTTCCTCTCTGCCCGTTTGCATCTGGCTCCTCAACTTGCAGGAGACCGGTTATTTTTTATCAGCAACCTTTCAGGACGCCTTAGCCTGTATGCCATGTACTATGGCGGATCGGTGCCTGAACCGCTTCTGCCTCCTCACCTTTCGATGCAAAACCCTGACCTGGTTGGCGGGTACTCGTTTTTTGTCTTTCCGATCCTGGATAAAATCCTGGTGATGCTCGACCAAGATGGGGATGAGAACTATCTTCCAATGTTCATCCCCATCGAGGGTGGATTCCCCGAGCCAGCCTTCGAGGGCTTCTTCGAAAGTAATTACCGCGTACATTTAATAGAGTGTGATATCGAAAAGAATATTGTTTACTTTAACGCCGAACGGCGCGATAAGGGCATCCAGGAAGCCTACCGCGGCAACCTGCGGACGGGCGAACTGGTCAAACTGGACGAATCCGTCTTCGGCTCGTTCCCGGGCAGCCCGAACGAGGATCATACCCGGTTGATGCTCGGGGAGGGCTATTCTGCCGGTGACGGAGTTCTGTGGATGCTGGAGAATGGAAAAAAGAGCCTGTTGTTTGGCAAACCCATCGAACAACGCAAGGAAGGGGAAATGGTGCCACCCAACGGACTGGGAGCCTCAGTCTGGACTCCATCGGGAGCCGGGGTGCTGATAACAAGCGCCTTATTCGACGATAAATACAGTCTGGGAGTGATTGACCTGTCCAAACCGGGCGAGATCCACCCGGTCCAACTGGAGGGGATCTTGCACACCGGTGCAGGCGAGCTGACCGGACTCTCGCATCTGAAAAGGACTCATTACCTGATCGCCTTCAACATAGATGGTTGTTCGTGGGAATATGAAGGAATTTACAATGAAGCCAAGCGCGTGATGACGCTCAAGTACACTCTTGTTGGAGAGGGTGACCTATCAGATGGCAAAATGGAAAGCATCTATTATGACAGAAAAGATGATCGGTTCGTGCTGTCGTTTTCCACCGCTGTCAGCCCGACCCAAATATACAGCGTTGAAGGCAAAGACCGCGAGACCATTGTCATGCATACCGAGGAGCGCATCCTGGGCATCCCGGAGGCGCACCTTTCGAAGGGCGAGGACGCTTCGTTCACGTCATTCGATGGGAGGCGCATATCAGCCCGGCTCTACCGCCCGGCTGCCGCGCTTGGCTTTACCGGTCCTCGCCCTCTGGTCTACTACATCCACGGCGGACCGCAGAGCCAGGAGCGCCCTGACTTTGCCTGGTTCTCGATGCCCATTATCCAATTCCTAACTCTGCGCGGGTTTTCAGTCTTTGTACCGAATGTGCGCGGCTCAAGCGGCTATGGTCTTGATTATATGAAGCAGGTGGACCGCGACTGGGGCGGGCAAGACCGCCTGGACCATGTCCACGCCATGACAAAGGTCCTGCCGAAGGACAAGCAACTGGATGTGAAGCGCGCGGCTGTGGTGGGACGTTCCTACGGCGGTTACATGACCCTGACTTTGGCCGGCCGCCACCCGGATCTGTGGTCTGCCGCGTGCGATATGTTCGGACCCTACGACCTAATTACATTCTGCGAGCGTATTCCAGAGACCTGGAAACCTTTCTTCAAGATCTCCATCGGCGATGCTTCCACTCCCAATGGACATGCTTTTATGACCGAACGCTCCCCCAAAACTTACCTGGACGACTTATCCTGCCCCATGCTGGTCATCCAGGGACGCAATGATCCACGCGTGGTGGCGAAAGAATCCGAAGAACTGGTGGGGGACCTGAAAAAGAAAGGCAAAGAAATCGAGATCCTGCTCTTCGAAGACGAAGGTCACGATGTGCTCAAGCATGCCAATCGGGTAACCTGCTACAATGCCATCGCCGATTTCTTCGTGAAAACGCTAAAACCCTAAAAGATTATCATCTTAAAGGGTACCAAGGATATAACGTTTTAAGCTCACGCAACAAATACCCCTTGTCCTTGGTGGTTTTCGCGGTGAAAGGTATTTATGCCCTGGAATTTGAACACCACTCACGCCGCTTCCGGTGACTTGGCCCTGCTGGTCGGTTTGCGGCACAAACACTTTATTTTCCCCCTCCTTCCGGGTGGGACATTCCACACTCACCGCGGCATCTTGAACCACGACGATTTGATCGGCAAACCCTGGGGCACGCAGGTATTCAGTCATCAGGGCGCGCCATTTTTCATGCTGCAACCATCGCTGGCTGACCTGCTGGTTGACCTGAAACGTAGTACGCAGATCATGTATCCGAAAGATATCGGCTTCATTCTGACCAGCATGTCCATTGGACCGGGACAAACCGTCCTCGAGGCTGGAACCGGTTCCGGATCCATGACTGTAGCACTGGCTTATGCTGTTGGTCCGCAGGGGAGCGTTGTAACTTATGAGAAGCGCCCCGAGTTCCAGAATCTGGCGCGTAAGAATCTGGATCGCCTGGGGCTGGAGGCGCGGGTGGAGTTCAAACTGGGCGATATTGCCGACGGCATTGCGGAAACAAATGTGGACGCCTGTTTCCTGGATTTGCCCAACCCGTGGGATTACGTCCGGCAGGTGCGCCAGGCGCTTAAACCGGGTGGCTTTTTCTGTAACCTGGTGCCGACCTTCAACCAGGTAGAGCGGCTGCTTTACGTTTTACGGCGTGAGCATTTTGCCTTTGTGGAAGTGTGCGAACTTCTGCTGCGCTACTACAAACCCGAGCCGACCCGCCTGCGTCCCACCGACCGGATGGTGGCGCACACCGGCTTTCTAACTTTTGGCCGGCGCATCGAACCGAGCGAGGATGAACGTGCCAAGGATCTGTTGGAAGAGCAGGTGGGTGGAATGGAACAAGAGCAAACGGAGCAGCCTTTGGTCAGCAAAGAAAGAGCACCGCAGGACGGTTAACCGCCCAACTCAAAGCACAGGAATCATGAATCAGTCCCCGAATCCGGTTCAGGTAACATTACCTCCTGTGTGGGGGTGGATCTTCAACGGATCCAGGATCGCAGAAAATCGTAATTGCGGATATTTTAACGTGAGCAATCAATAACCATATGGAAGATAACCCTAGGAGGTATCATGTTCCGACGACGCGGTTTTATTCGACCTTTCGGCCGCTCCATCATTCCGGATATTCCTCCCGCTCTTCGGCGGGCAAATGAACTGATAGTGATAGGCGATTACCCCGGTGCTGCCCAGGCATTCGAAGAACTGGCCCGCGGAGCAGTGGCGCGCGATGGCCCACGGGCTCCCTTGTTGCTGCTCCAAGCAGGACGAATGCGCATCCTGGCTGGTCAGGTACCTCAGGGAATGACGCATTTCCAGCAGGGATTGGGGCTTTTTGCGGCGCGCGGCCAATGGCAGCGGTTCAGCAACTCCGGTCAACGTATTGTGGCAGAACTGTCCCAACGCGGTTTGACAGAGCAGGCCAAACAAATCGAGGCAACCCTGAAAGCCGGACTGCCAGCTGGCTTCGCTCCAGGACCAGGAGCCGGACCGGAAAAAGCCAAACGTTTCCTGCCGACCAACTGTCCCGGCTGCGGCGGCCCGCTGCATTCCGATGAAGTCGAATGGACGGATGAAATCACAGCGGAGTGCGCATACTGTGGGAGCGCTGTTCGCGCAGAAGACTAATCTACGCCCCCGCGGAGTTTCATCCCTGGTAGATAGCCAACAAGACACGAAACCATTGAAAGCAATAATCTCCTGTGTGCCCTGAAGGCGACGCGTAATGGTATTAGATGATCACACCTAAAGATCTGACCGAAAGTTATATTTCGCGGCGTTTGAAAGAATCCTACCAGCCAGGTGTAATTGCCTCCACCGACGGTTACGCTGATATGTACATAGGTGCGCAGTTAAAGTGCGCCGCAGTACTGATCCCGCTCGTCTGGTGGAAAGACGAGTGGCATCTCGTCTTTACCCGTCGCACCGAGGCTGTTGAACACCACAAGGGACAAGTTTCTTTCCCTGGCGGTGGCTGCGACGAGAGTGAGTCCGCACCGGAGGAGACTGCTTTGCGCGAGGCCGAAGAGGAAATTGGTCTGAAATCAGGCGATGTTCGTTTATTGGGACGGCTGAACGAGGTGCTTACCATTACCCGCTATAGGGTCACGCCAGTGGCCGGGGTGATGCCATGGCCGTATAAAATCCGCCCCGAGCCAGCGGAGGTGGAGCGTGTCTTTGCCATCCCACTGCTCTGGCTGGCTGACCCTGCAAACTGGAGTGAACAGTCTTTCACACCCGATGGTGCACCGCGCCCATTCAAGGTAATTACCTATCATTCCTTCGATGGAGAAATCCTGTGGGGAGCCAGCGCGAGGATGACCCAAAATTTTCTATCAGTATTGGGATTGATTAACAAATAGGGACGCAGCGGTGTTGTATTTCTAAAAATTACGATTTTCGCATTGGCTGACGAATGACCGTGCGCAATTTTTCAGGTGCAGAACGACGGGGGTCCCCAAGGTAAATCTCGTGATGTTTCCCACTGCGAGAGTATCCGCTCTCTTCGATGAACTGGTGCAGTCGGGAAATGGTCGGGCCTTCATCGGCATAAGGACCGAAATACAGGATTTGTGTTGCCAGCCCTTCCTGGTAAGACTCCAGGCGTAACTGTGACAAAGCGGGAAGACCCTTTTTTTTCGAAGCTTCGTCCACAGCCTGGGTGAACAATTGGAAAGTAACAATTTCCGGCTGCATGATCATCATTGTCCATTTCCAATCATCCTTGCGCGCCAAATTGAATTCACGCATATCGTCCATCCACCAAAGTCCCTCGGAGGCCATGACCGGGTAATCCACCGACCGTTCCTTTTTGATCTTGAACTTGAGCGTGTAAGCTGCCGAGTACAAGGCTTGAAGAGATTCGGCGTATTCTTCAGAAGTGTTGGGGTTGCCATGCCCATCGATCATGATGAAGTTCATCAATGGCACATCCACAACCGAGAACTCCCTGGCGGACGGCTCATATAAATATTTCAGGTTTTTTTTCAAGTCAAGTTTTTCCATGCTGTCCTCCACCAAATATGATACACCCTATTAACTCCGTTGCTTCGTCGATTCCCGGATAACCGGGAATAATAAAGTAGGGACGCAATGGAGAGCGTCCCTACCGGTATTTGCAAACAGGCGGAAGTTATTTCTTTTCCTCGCCTTTTCCATCCCCTTTTCCTTCCACTTCTCCTTCCCCTTCTTCCTTCTTGCCCTTCTCGATAACTTCGGGTTCAGCGCCCTCTTCAACCACGGCGGCTTCCGGAGCAACAACTTCCTCGACCTCTTCCTTGGCTGGAGCTGTTGCCAGCACGATCATCTCATCGGGCGTATCCAGTACCTGTACTTTGTCCGATAGGACGATATCGCGTACATGAATACCATCGCCAATTTTGACGAGGACTGAAATATCCACCATAATGCTCTCCGGCAGGTCCTGCGGGAAAGCCTCGACCTCGAGTTCGCTCAAGCCGTTGATCAACATGGCGTTGAAATCCTTGACGGCGGGGGAGTTGCCGGTCAGCAGGATGCCAACGTTTGCGCGGATCTTCTCGGTCAGTGAAACGACCATGAAGTCCACATGGATGAGCGTGCGCTTGATATGGTTCTGCTGTTTCTCGCGTACCAGAGCCGGATATTCCTTGCCTTCCAAATCAATTGTGATGAGGCTGGAGGATGACAACCGTCCCAGTACCCGTCCGGCATCGCGACCTTCCAATGAAATACTGATAGGTTCCACGTTATGCCCGTAAATCACCGCTGGCAGCTGCCCACTGCGGCGCAGGGCGCGCACTTGTCGTCCTGTCGCGGTTCGGGGAGTTGCTTTTAAAACGACTTTCTCCATCTTTACCTTCCTTGAGCGCCTCTCACCCCTTGTTGTAGTAAGGGCTTTAGTGGTTTAAAATGTGACTGAAGTCATCACCACTACCAGGGATTACCTTCGCTCTCGCATGAGTTTTTCCGGTCTGTGCCGGAAGCGGGCGGAATTATACACGCCCTGCCATGATTTGACAAGCAGGCGCTTGCCTTCATCACGATTATAATTCACCCATGCGCAAATACATCTTCTTTACCGTTTTCGTCTCTGGTATGACAACCATGGCTGCCGAGTTTGGCGCATCCCGCCTATTGGGAAATATTTTCGGAACCAGCAATCCGGTCTGGGCGGTGATTATCGGACTTATCCTGGTCTACCTGACCGCAGGTTACTTCATCGGAGGACGCTGGGCTGACCGGTCACCACATCCAAAAACGATGTATGCCATCCTGGCATGGGGGGCATTCACCCTCGGCATTGTGCCGTATATTGCCAGCCCGGTGTTACGACTGGCGGCGAACGCCTTCGATAGCTTGCAAATTGGCATCCTGGCCGGGTCATTTGCCGGTGTGCTGGTGCTGTTCACAGTCCCGGTGACACTGTTCGGGATGATTTCGCCGTTCGCCATTCGGCTTTCAATGAACGATGCCGGAAAAGCCGGGAATGTTTCTGGGACCATTTATGGTATCTCGACCATCGGCTCTTTCATCGGGACATTTTTACCGACCCTGCTGTTGATCCCGATCATCGGAACCACCCGGACCTTTCTTGTTTTCAGCCTGTCCTTACTCTTCGTTGCAATTGCAGGCCTGGGTCTGAGCGCTGGGCGGCGAACTGTCTTCCCGTATTTATTGATGGTCATTGCTCTGGCTTTGCTCGCAATTTTTGGCAGCGGAGGAGGGATTAAGAAGTCTAACGGACAGATCTATGAGACCGAATCGGCTTATAACTATATCCAGGTGATCGAGGTCAATGGGACACGTTACCTGCGGTTAAACGAGGGGCAGGGCATCCACTCGGAGTACAACCCGCAGACGCTGGAATATGGCGGACCCTGGCAACAGTTCCTGGTGGGACCGTTCTTTTACGCAGACCGCCAACCGGAGGATGTACATCGAATCGCCATAATCGGCCTGGCCGCTGGGACAACCGCCCGGCAGGCTGCAGCGGTCTTCCCGAACGTGGTCATTGATGGGTTCGAGATTGACCCAAAGATTGTGGATGTAGGGCGGAAATTTTTCGATATGAATATGCCCAACCTGAATGTCATCATTCAGGATGGGCGTTGGGGACTGGCAAGCAGCCCCGAGAAGTACGACTTGATATGCGTGGATGCATACCGTCCCCCGTATATCCCGCCGCACCTGACCACACAGGAGTTCTTCCAGATTGCCGCAGAACACCTCAACCCAGACGGCGCGCTGGTCATCAATGTAGGCCGCGCTCCCGGCGACAGACGTCTTATTGACGGCTTGGCGACGACACTCGGGACTGTTTTCTCCTCGATTTACGTGATGGACATTCCCAATACTTTCAACTCGATGATTTATGCCACGCTCAAGCCGACTGAGTTGGTTAATCTGGAGCAGAATCTTACTGCGCTGGCTGGTCGCCAGGAGATCAATACTCTGTTGATCGATTCCATGACCTTGATGTTGGACAATATCCAGCCTGCACCGCAATACACTGTTATTTTCACAGATGACAGGTCACCAATTGAGTGGATTACGAATACCATGATCCTGAACTTTATCCTTCAAGGGGAAACGGAGACCATGCAATGAGAACCCTGCAGAAAGTACTATCGTGGTTTGTTACCCTCCTACTCCCGATTGCGTTAACCTTCCTTGGCGTTCGGCTCCTGCTTACTCACGTTTTCCCAGAGATTGAATACCGCACTCCGGGTTTTCCAGCGGACGAGTATGGTTTTAACCTCCAGGAACGCCTGCAATGGTCTAGAATTTCCATCGACTATTTGCTCAACAACGCTGATATTTCCTTCCTTGGTCACCTGACATTCCCGGATGGCAGTCCACTGTTCAACGGACGCGAACTTAGCCACATGCAGGATGTCAAGAATGTTGTCCAACCGGTATTATGGGTAGGATACGGCGTCTGGTTTTCGATTCTTGGGCTCGGGTTATGGGCACGTTTTGGCGGATGGTGGCTGGAGTACATCCGTGGAATCCGGCGGGGGGGCTGGTTGACAGTTGGGGTAGTGGCGGTTATCGGCATATTCGCCGGGATCAGTTTCTGGCAGTTTTTCACAGTTTTCCATGAGTTGTTTTTTACCGGCGATTCCTGGCTATTCCTGTACTCCGATACGCTCATCCGCTTGTTTCCGATGCGTTTCTGGCAGGATGCTTTCCTTTTCGCGGGGATATTAGATGTGCTTGGTGGGCTTGCGCTGGGGTTGAGCTTGCCACCGAAACGAAAATAAGGTGTTATTACAGGTGATATAATTCCCCTTCTGTGAGGAGGTATGATGACTGATTATCGTTCTGCCGGAAAGACCACTCTCACCCCGGAGGTATTGTTGACCATTGCCCGAATGGCGGCTTTGGAGGTTAAGGGTGTCAAGCATATGGCACCTGTCAAAGGTGGTGTGAACAGCTTGCTTAGGCGTGGCAATGATGGGGTGCG
>Ga0209048_10000659_pt1 | contig 36223 bp, 27 predicted proteins | sample FrelakmetCRP12CR_FD_187146 | JGI IMG/M metagenome (GOLD analysis project Ga0209048, IMG submission 187146) | Freshwater lake sediment microbial communities from the University of Notre Dame, USA, for methane emissions studies - CRP12 CR (SPAdes)... | ecosystem: Environmental > Aquatic >...
ACCTACGGCGAGTGGGGCGGCGGGTATTTCCCGGCTCCATCCGGGCCGCTGGAATCCAGCAACGGTTCTGCGTTGCCGAGACGCGAGATGTAATCCGCCAGCGCCTCTTTTTCTTGAGGGCGCATGGTGCGAAGCGCACTGGTCATTTCGGGCGGTGCGAGGCCCTTGTGCAGGGTCGCAGCGGCCTCGATCTGCCGTTTCAAATAGGGGAAGTTTTGCCCGGCTAGGCGGGGTATGCGATTGGCCGCTTCACCTTGGCCGGCGACGCCGTGACAATCGCCACAGATGTGAGTGTACAGCTCCTGTCCCACGCGCAGATGTTGTCCCGAGCCTTCAACCGGATTAGGGTTCGGATCCAGAGCGGCGAGATAGCGTGCCAGCGCGATGATGTCATCCTGGCTGCTCACCGAGGGATGCGCCGTCACTATCTGCATGGCGGTATCCACCCGCGCTCCCGATCGAAACACGGCCAGTTGTCTTTCCAAATAGCGCTCTTGCTGGCCTGCGAGGCTCGGGATGGCGCCGTCCGGCGAGCCCCAGGCATTCGGTTGATGGCAAACTACGCAAGGCCTATAGAGTCGGCTGCCGTCCGATAAAGTCGGCGCCGCCTGCGCTAGGCCAACGAATGCCAAGGTCAGCACGACCTTGAACACATGAGCCCGACATTGCCGACTGGAGCTTCGCATAGCGTTAGCTTAATCGTCCTACGGGATCCCACATTCAGGGGATTTACCTACTTGTATGCTCGATCTATGTAACTTCCGGTGTTCAGGCAACCCTCCCTGAAAACAGCACCTGAGTGACTGGTACCATGCGTTGGAACCGCGCATTAGCGGCTGCTTTTGAATGGTCACCGATGAATGTTCCGCCTGGATGCAAGATCTTGAAGAGGCGATCGAGGCGTTGCATCCGGATTGCCGCGTGGGCGGCAGCTGCCGCTGTGGCAGCCTCGACGGCCGCCGCGGGCGCGCCGTGTCCCAGGTGGTCGGCCGATGTCATGATTGCATCGCATCACATTCATCCGTATCGGCAATTCGACGATTTTAATCCTGGTGTCGGCTTCGAATGTTCGGTCACACCTCAGTGGGCGGCGACGCTCGGTTATTTTCGCAACTCCTTGGATCGGCCCTCCTTTTATGCGGGCGCGCTGTATACGCCGCAGTTCGCGCACCGGGCTCGTGACCGCGCCGACCGCGATCGCCCAATTCGGACGATTCGGCTTGAACGTCATCCTGGTCCCGCCGATCCCGGATGACAATCTACCGTTCACCCTCGGTTTTCAGGCCAAGTATCGATTCAAATAGCGCGCGGCGGCCGGCGTCAACGCAAGCGCAGTCGCTCGCCATATCCGGTCAGCTCCAAATAGCCGCGACCCACCAGTCGATGCGCCTGGTACGCCCGCACCGCACCCTCCCAATAAAGGGCGCCGGTCGAGAGCCGTGTGTCATTTTCTTGATCGTCGATCAAGGGTTCGAGATCGATCTCCCGTGATCCTGCGCGCACCCGCCATCGCACGGGATAGGAAATACCGGTGCGCGGCGATCGCCAGCTTCCGGTCGATGTAAATGCGACATCGGAGGGTTCCAGAATCCGCACCTTGCCGTCGGCGCTGCGCAACGTGCCACCCGCCCAGCGCGATTCATCGTGTGGGCCGCGGATGCGGAAGGCCATCAGGGCCGCGCCGTCATTCAAGTTGATGCCGATCCAGTCCCAACCGACCGCCTCGCTGTCGAGGTACTCGCTCGACCACTCGTGATCGAACCACGCTTCGCCGCTCGCCGCCTCGCGGCGGCCGTTGCGGGCGACGGTTCCCGTGACGCGCAGGTGCGGCAGGCTGTAGTAGTAGCTCGCCGCGCGCGGAGCCGGACCCTTGCGGCTCATCCCGGAATCTCCATTGAGCAGGGGTGGTTGCGTGGCGGAAAGCTTCAGATGCAACGAGAACTCGCCGGCGTCGAGGTCGGCGACGTAAACGCCGGCATCGCGTTTGAGCCTCCAACGATCGATCCAAACATCGGTATCGCCGCGGGCCGCGTCCGCCAGCCCCAAGCCGGCACGGCGAATTCTCTGGTCCTGCCACAGCCGTCCGCGCTTTGGATCGCTGATGGCACAGTGTGCGATGAGCAGCTGATGCGCTGCGAAGGAACTCGGGTTGTCACCTGCGATGCCCGGATTTGTGCGAAAGAACGTGATTTGAAAACCGAGCGTTTCCCCGGTGTCGGTCGTGAGCCAACCGGTGACATACCACCACTCCGTGCGAAATTCCGGGTGGCTGCCGAAGTCCGCGGGAAATTCGATGATGCGACCCGGAGTGACGGCATCGTAGGCGGGTACGCCCGCGGGGGCGGGCTGCGCCGCGAATGCGAGGGCCGCGCAGGCCGCAAGGGTCGAATACGTCGCGCGGCGGCTCACCAGTCTTCACGCACGGCGCGCACCGCGTCCTGACTCGTGGCGATACGGCCGCTCCAAAGTGCGGTGACGGCGGCTGCGGCTATCAAAGTCTGGGCGAGAATTGCCAGCTGCCAGAACGGTAGCGCCAAATCGATGCTCCAATTGAACGACTGGCGATTGACGACATAGACCAGCACCAGGCTCAGCACGCCGCCCAAGATCAGGCCGTAAACGACGCCGAACAAGCTCATCAACGCGCCTTCGCTGGCGAGCATGCCGATCACCTGTCTGCGAAGCATGCCGATGTGGCGCAACATGCCGAATTCGGCGCGGCGCGCGAGGGCGGTTGAACTCGCGGTCAGGCTCACGCCGACGAGGCCGATGAGGACGGCGACGGCTTCGAGCGCATAGGTGATCGCGAAGGCTCGATCGAACAACCCGAGCGAGCGCTCGCGCAGGGCGGTGCTGGTCAGAATGTCGAGGGAATCCGGGCGTTCGAAACAGCCGCGCAATGCGGCCTCAGCGGCGGCCGGTGTGGTGCGACCGTCGAGCCAAACCGCTCCTTCGTTGGCGCTCGAGTCGCCGGTCGCTTCGACATAGGCCGTGCGGGTGATCACGATCGCGCCGAACGCGCGTGCGTAATCTCGCCATATTCCGGCGATGGTGAAGTGCCGGGTCCGGCCCCCGAGCGGCAGAGCCAGGGTATCGCCCAAGTGGTATCCGTAAAGATCCTGCAGCGCCTCGGAAATCCAGGCGGGCTCCGTATCTGCGGGCATCGGCGATTGCAGGCGTCGCAGCAGCGGCAAGGCATCGGCGACCTGTGCGCCGGTCGAGTTGCGTGCGATCAGCGTGACCGGAGGGTGCGCGGCGTCGAGCATCATTTGCCGGGTCCGCCGGAAGTCTATTCTCGAGATTCCCGGGACTGCGGCGAGCCGTGCTTGATCCGCGGGCGACCAGTATGCAGTGTCATTACCGAGCGGTTCGCGCATCTGCATGTCGGCCGGCAGCAGCTTACCCAGCCAATGCTCGAACGAGGCCCGAAATGAATAGACCATGATCGCCATCGCCACCATGAGACTGAAGCTCACGATGACCGATGCAATACTCAAGGTCGAGAGTCCGACGTTCTCACGGAGCTGCGCGATCGCCGTGTCCGCAACGGCCACGCCGGTGCGCGGCGCGATCTGCAGAATCTTGACCCACAGAACGGGCACCAACAGCACCGCGCCGAAAAGCAGCGCGGCGATCGCGGCGTAGCCGGATACCGGAAGCCCGCCAAGGGCAGGGAGGGTCGTCAGCAACGCGCCCGCCGCGAGCAGTGCGATGCCGATGCGCCAGCTGCGCGAAGCGACCACGGTGTAATCGGCATCGCCTCCCTTGAGCGAACGTGCCGGCTCCTGGCGGGCGGCATTGCGCGCCGGCAGCCACGCCCCCAGCGTGGCGACCGCGGTGCCGATCGCCAAAAAGACAAGAAGACTCAAGGGCGCGGCGCGCAGGATCGCTCTCACGCTGTGCAGAGCGGATCCCGCGGCATGCAGTTGCGCATTGCCGAGATCGCCCGCGACCCATTGCGACACCGCGGTGGCGCACGCCAGGCCGAGGACGATGCCGGCGAGCGAACCCACCAACCCAAAGGCCGCCCCTTCGCCGATCAGTGCGAGCTGCAACTGGCCGCGCGTCACGCCCAGTGCGCGCAAGAGGCCTAAGGATCCCCGCCGGCGCAGCACCGAGAGGGACTGCGTGGAAAAGACCAAGAATGCGCCGGTCAAGAGGGCAACCAGCGCCAGCATATTCAGATTGACCCGGTACGCCCGCGTGGCCGTCACGGTGCGGTCGCGCTCGACTTCCGGTGCGAGAGCGAGGATCCCTGCGGGGAGCCTTCGCCTAAGCGCCGTGCGGAACGAGTCGACGTTCACCCCCGATTCCAAGCGCAAGTCGATGCGGTTGACGCGGCCGATCTTCTGGAATAGCCATTGCGCGGAGCCTATGTCCATGACACCCAAGGCTTGACCGTAGGCTGCTTCGGATAAGATGCCGACCACCCGCAGCGACCTCGGCGCATCGCCGACGATGACCGTCAACCGATCGCCGCGTTTTAGCTCTAGCTGTTGCGCGGCGCTGGTGCTCAAAAAAATGCCATCGGGTTGCAGGAGGTCGAAGACGCCGCCCGCGATATCGCCGATGAGCGCGGGTTGCAAAGCGGCGGCGCGAAAGGTGTCCAAACCGAGCACCTTGAGTGTATCGCGGCGCCCGGGCAAAGCGACCTCGAGTTCGAGCATCGGACTTGCCAGGCTCACGGCCGGGTCTTGCGCGAGCGTAACGAAGAGGTCTTGCGCAAATCCATCACGAGGACCCCGCACCACGATGTCGGGCTCACCGACCAGCCGTTTCGCCGCCACGTTGAATTCCCCAACGGCGACGGTGTTGATCAGATAGACCGCGGCGCCGAGCGCCACGCCGAGTGCGATGGCGAGCACCGTGACCGACAGGCGCACCGGCTGCTCGCGCCATTGCGACAGCAGCAACACGCGCCAAATCGTCAACGAAGCGCCGCTGTGCCCGGTATTGTTCATGTCGCCGGCACCAGCGGCTTGAGTCCCTGTCCGTCGAGCACCAGGATGCGATCAGCGGTGTCCGCGGCGGCGCGCGAATGCGTGATCAATATGCCGGCTCCGGCGTTCGACTTGACTTGGGTGCGCAGCAACGCGAGCGTTTGCGCCGCGGTGCGCGGATCGAGGTTCCCGGTCGGCTCATCCGCGAGCACCAGCCGCGGCCTGTGCACCAGCGCACGAGCGATCGCAATGCGCTGTAATTCACCGCCCGACAACTCGCGCGGAAAGCGCCGCGCCAAAGATCCGATTCCGACCGCCTCGAGCATGTGCGCCGTTCGTTCTGTGCGTTCCGGCTCGGCCACGCGCAACAATTCGAGGGGCAGTGCGATGTTTTGTTCCACGGTGAGATACGGCAGGACGTGGAAGGCTTGAAACACGAATCCCACCGAGCGACGGCGCAGCAGGGTGATCGCGTCGTCATCGAGGAGCGACAGATCGATGCCCTCCAGCCATATGCGGCCGGAGTCCGGGCGATCCAGCCCGGCCAGCAAGTTCAGCAGCGTCGATTTGCCGACGCCCGATTCGCCCATGATGGCGAGGTATTCGCCGCGCTGCAGTTCGAGTTTCAAGCCCTCAAAAATCGGCGGACGGTCGCGCCGAAAGCGTTTGCTTAGATTCTCGAGCCGTACGACGGTGTTCTCGGCCTCCATGACCCTGCGGTCAAGCGGCGTCGACGCCAATCATGGCCTTGACCTCCAGGAAGTCGCGCAGTCCAAATTCTCCGTATTCGCGTCCGTTGCCGGACATTTTAAAACCGCCAAACGGCGTCTTCATGTCGCCCGAGGCTCCGTTCAACGCCACCTGGCCCGCGCGGATGCGGCTTGCCACGCGCCGCGCCCGGATATTGTTCTGCGACCACACGTAGGCCGCAAGCCCGTACGGGGTATCGTTGGCGATCTGCACAGCCTGTTCCTCGCTCTCGTACGGCAAAATGCACAGCACCGGACCGAAGATTTCCTCGCGTGCGATCGTCATGTCGTTGCGCACGCCTGAAAAGATCGTGGGCCGGACGAAGTAGCCTTTCGCCAATCCCTCCGGGCGACCGGTGCCGCCGGCGACGACCTTCGCGCCCTCCGCGATGCCTTTTTCGATATACCCCTCGACTCGATCGAATTGCACTTTGGAGACCACCGGTCCCATCGTGGTGCCCTCCGATGTCGGGTCGCCCACGACCACGGATGCGCTGATGCGCTTCGCAATCGCTTCGACTTCGGCGAGTCTCGCCGCGGGCACCAGCATGCGCGTCGGCGCATTGCAGGATTGCCCCGAATTCTGGAACACGTGCAGCACGCTCTGCTTCACGGCGCGCTCGAAGTCGGCATCGTCCAGCAGTATGTTCGGCGATTTGCCGCCCAGCTCCTGGTGCACGCGCTTGACGGTGGCCGCGGCGTTTTTCGCCACTTCGGTGCCGGCCCGCGTCGAGCCGGTGAAGGACACCATGTCGATGTCGCGATGCGAGGCGAGGGGCGCACCGACGCTCGGTCCATCGCCGTTGATCAAATTGAATACGCCGGCGGGGACGCCCGCCTCGTGCATCACCTTGGCCCAAATAATCGCGCTGAACGGCGAATATTCGGAGGGCTTGAGGACCATGGTGCAGCCGGCGGCCAACGCCGGAACGACTTTGGCGGCGACTTGGTTCATCGGCCAATTCCAGGGCGTGATCAGCGCGCACACGCCGACCGGCTCGAGCACCAGCCGCGTGGTTCCTTGCATCTGTTCGAATTGAAAGTTTTTCAGAACCTCGATCATGGCGCTGATATGCCCAACGCCGATACGGGTCTGCGAGCCCTTGGCGAGCTTGATCGGCGCACCCATTTCCGTGGAAATCGCCCGGGCAATTTCGTCGTAGTGGGCGTTGTAGGCGGCGAGCACGCGTTCGAGCAGGGCGAGCCGCTCCGCCGGAGTGGTGCGCGAATAGCTGTCGAAGGCACGCCGTGCCGCAGCCACGGCGCGGTCCACGTCCTTGGGTCCACCCATGGAAATGACGCCTGCGACGGATTCCGTGGCGGGATTGATGACCTTGAATTCGGTGGCTTCGATCGGATCGACCCAGGCGCCATCGATATAAAAACGTCGATTGTCGTACATCATCAAACTGTCTCTCCGAATGGTGAAATCCCCAATTTCATTCTACTCGTTGACCCCGTGTCGCGCTGCGTCTAATGTCATCGGCCGACCGCGGGTGACCGGCGGGACCGCCCAAACATATCATTTCGCCCGGACTTTGCGGTCGCAGTTCGCATTTCTTCAAGTTGGCAATTCTGTTGCTTTGATAAACGAATTAGCCTTGATGCCGGCGAGAGTTGTCGAAGCGTCCTGGAAGCGCCGTGGGAGTTTTCACATATGCCGCGTAGGGCACGGTTGGTTTTGCTATGCGGCTTTGCGTGCTGTGCGGCGTCCATCGCGGGGCAGTCGCGCGCGGCGGGTCCGGAATTCAACCCGGTGCCCATGCACCTGGTCGCAATCGGTCCCGAAGCCCATCGCCTGATCGTCGGATTTCGAGCGACACCGGCAAACGCGGTGACCAAGACGGTGATTGTCCGGACGAGGAGCCGCCGCTACCGCATCGCGCAGGCGCAGACCTCGGCAGCGGACGTCACGGCCTTGGCGCAGCGCGTCGGCTTGATCCCGGCGCGCTCGCGCCAGTTTACGCCCAGCATGCACGTCCTGTTCTTGCACAAGACCCTGTACGGCGCGGACGTCCTCAGCGCTCTTCTGAAGCTGCGCGCAGATCCGGCGGTGCAATTCGCCGACGTGGACGCGCTGCGCTACCCGCTGCTCGTGCCCACCAATCCCCTGTTCGGCCCCACGCCGGGCGTGGCCAACGGCCAGTGGTACATGAATACGCCGGGCCCGCAAACGGTGGAGGGCGTTCAGACCACGGATCTGGCGGCGACGGACGCCGTGTCCGCGTGGAACATCACTACCGGCAGCCCCGGCATGGTGATCGCCGATGTGGACACCGGCGTGCGCTTCGAGCACCCCGATTTGCTGCGGGCGGGTCTCGGCGGGCGGCTGCTGCCGGGCTATGATTTCGTGGGTCCGGACTACAATCCGAAGAGTCCCTACAATGCGCTGGGTACCTTTGACATCGCCAACGACGGCGACGGATGGGACCCGGATCCGTCCGATCCCGGCGATTGGATCAGCCAAACGGACATCGATAACCCGAACCAGCTATTCGCCAAAGATACGGTTTCCAACAGCTCCTGGCACGGTACCCGGGTGGCCGGGGTGTTTGGCGCGCTCACCGACAACAATGTCGGCACGGCCGGCATGACCTGGGGGTCGCCGAGTCATCCGGGACCGTGGGTTCTGCCGGTGCGCGCGCTCGGCAAAGGCGGCGGCTACGACTCCGACATCATCGCCGGTATCGAGTGGGCCGCGGGCATGACGGTCAACAACCCGGATGGTCCCGCCGTTCCCGACAACCCGTACCCTGCCGACATCATCAATTTGAGCTTGGGCGGGGAGAGCCCCTGTTCGAGCGCTTATCAAACCGCCCTTGCCGCGGTCACCGGTATGGGCGTGCTGGTGGTCGCCTCCGCCGGCAACAGCGTCACGCCCGTGACCGGGACCTCCTCCGTCGAGGCGCCCGCCAATTGCAGCGCGTCGGTGCCCGGGTTGATTGCCGTGGCCGGTCTGCGAAATGTCGGCACCAAGGTGGGCTACAGCAGCGCCGGGCCCGAAATCGGTGTGGGTGCGCCCGCGGGCAATTGCATCAACACCCCCGGCCCCTGCCTGCGATCGATCGACACGACGACCGACCTCGGACTGACCGCTCCGCTGGGCGGATCCAGTTACAGCTACACGAACGAAACCAATGCCAACGTCGGCACCAGCTTCTCGGCACCCATCGTTTCGGGCATCGCGGCGCTCATGCGGTCGGTCAACAATAATCTGACCCCGGAGCAATTGGTGGCGCGAATTCAAGCGAGCGCCACTGCGTATCCGCCCAACACCGGCGGCCTCCCGATGTGCCCGACTTTGGATCCGACCACCGATCAATGCTCCTGCCTAGGATCCGGCCAATGCGGCGCCGGCATGGTGAATGCGTACCATGCGGTGCAGGCTGCGCAACAGCCGATCGGCGTCATCGTGATCCCGGCCGTCGTCGCCCCGGGCAGCGTATTCGATGCCGGCGGCAGCGTTGCCGCTTGCGACACGAGTGTGGCGCCTCCGGTGCCGCTCAGCATCGCCTCTTACCTCTGGACGGCAAACCCGACGAAGATCATCGTGAGCGGCGCCCACACGCCGCAAGTCACGGTGGATCCCATGGCTGGTACGCTGACCTTGACGGTGACCGACTCCGCCGGCAATGTCGAGGTGGAATCGGTCGCGCTCACCGCAAACTCGGCGACCAGCAGCGCGCCCACATCCGCGGGCACCAAATCCACGGCGTGCCCGAGCGAGTTGCGCGTGAACCCGGCCGCGCCGACCGTTGCGGAGTCCTTCGTCCCGGCGAGCGTCGGTGAGAAAGTGCTCTCCACGCTGGCGATCACCTTGTCGAATCCAAACGGTTTCACGCTCATCCAATCGAGCTTCAGCACGACGCTGCCCGCCAATCTGCGGATTCCGACCACACCCGCGGCGGCGACGACCTGTACGGGTACCGGGATGTCGCTGACGAATACCACGACCTCGCTCAAGCTGAGCGGTGCCCACATACCGGCGAACGGCAGTTGCACGATCACGGTGCCGGTCACCAGCACGTCGGCCGGAAGTTACGCGAGCGTGATCCCGGCGCAAGCCTTGAGCACCGTGCCCGCCGGCGGCAATAGCGCGAGTGCGAGCGCCACACTGACGGTGAGGGCGCCGAGCAGCGGCGGCGGCGGAGGCGGTGGGGCATTGGGATGGCTGGATCTGTTGTTTGCGGGCGGGATTCTGCTGGCGCGCCGCCAAGAACGGGCCGCATGATCCAGGCGAACGCAATGCGCACCCTGATCGAATCCGTGAGTACCCACCGCGACGCGCGCGGCGGCGTATTCGAGCCGCTCAACGATGCGGAACTCGCGCAGCAAAAAAACGTGCACGTGGTGCTGACCCGCCCCAACGAGGTACGCGGCAATCACGTTCACCAATCGGCCATTGAGACGACCACCGTCGTCGGTCCCTGCCTGGTGCGACTCAAGGAGGGGGAGGGTATTCGTGATGTGGAGGTGCCGGCCGGCGAGATCTGGCGATTCACCATACCGCCGGGCGTGGTGCACGCCTTCCGAAATACCGGCGATGAGGTCATGCTGCTCGTTTCGTTCAGCACCCGCGTGCATGACCCGGCGGGCAGCGATATCGTGCGCGAGCAAATACTCTAGGAAAAACCGAGCTCGTATCCGCGCTTGAAGTCGCGGATGTGCTTCTCCATCCAGGTGCGCGCGAGTTCGCTGCGCCGCAGTTTGATGGCGCTCGCGATCCGCGCCTGCGCCTCTGCAATTCGTGCACGCGCCTGCGGTACCCGATCGATGAGCCGCGTGAGCGTCGGCGCGAGCAAGAGATTGAGCGGCGCCTGCGATAGAGCGAGAACTTGGTTGCCGCTCGCGGCGGCCACCACCGTGAAGAAATCGACCACCGCGGACACGGCCGCTTCGGTATCCGCCGCATTGCGCTTGAAGCGTGCATTGGCGCGGACCAAGTCGCGCAAGTGCGCCGCGGTGCGTCGCGCGGCCGCGTATTGCGCCGCCGCCGGCTCGATGGCCATCATCGCCTCCCACAACTCGAGAAAAGTCACATCGTGCAGCGCGAGCGCGCGGCTCACCCCGGAACTCACGTGCCGCGGTTCGGGGCGTGTGACCCGCAAGCGCTTTTCGCCGCGGCCGCGGCCGAGCAGGCCCTGGGTCTCCAATTCGCGGATGGCTTCGCGCACGGTGGAGCGGTTGACGCCGAATTGGCGCGCGAGATCGGCTTCGGAGGGCAGCGGATCGCCGGTGCGCAGCGAACGCTCGACGATTCGTTGCTCGATCACATTCGCTATCTGCCGGTAGGCCGGATGATCGTCCAGCGGTTCGAACAAGTCGCTCATCCGGTCTCCCCGAACAGCTCTCGGCCGATTAGCATTCGGCGGATCTCCGAGGTGCCGGCCCCGATCTCGTAGAGCTTGGCGTCGCGCAGCAGGCGCCCGGTCGGATAATCGTTGATATAGCCATTGCCTCCCAGCAGTTGAATCGCGTCCAGGGCGGCGCGAGTCGCGGCTTCGGCGCAAAATAAAATGCAGGCGGCGGCATCCTTGCGGGTCGCGTCGGCGCGGTCGCAGGCGGCGGCGACGGTGTAAGCGTAGCTGCGGCAGGCGTTGAGCGAGGCATACATGTCGGCGAGCTTGCCTTGGATCAGCTCGAAGGTGCCGATCGGTTGGCCGAACTGACGGCGTTCGCGCACGTACGGAACGGCGACATCGAGTGCGGCGGCCATGATGCCCAAGGGACCGCCGGAGAGCACCACGCGCTCAAAGTCGAGGCCGCGCATAAGGACGCGGACCCCCTGGTTTTCCTCGCCGAGCAAGTTCTCGGCGGGAACCTCGCAGGCGTCGAACACCAGCTCGCTGGTGCTCGAGCCGCGCATCCCGAGCTTGTCCAATTTCTGTGCGGGTCGGAAGCCGGCGAAACCCGCTTCGATGATGAAGGCGCTGATGCCGCGCGCGCCGGCCTCGGGATTGGTCTTCGCATACACCACCAGCACATCCGCCTCCGGACCGTTGGTGATCCACATTTTCCGGCCATCGAGCACATAGCGATCGCCGCGCTTTTGCGCTTTGAGCTGCATCGAGACGACATCCGACCCGGCGCTCGGCTCCGACATCGCGAGTGCGCCCACGTGTTCGCCGCTGATCAGCTTCGGCAAATAGCGCCGCTTCTGCTCGGAAGTGCCATTCAGCGCCAGCTGGTTGACGCACAGGTTCGAGTGCGCTCCGTAACTCAAGCCGACGGCGGCCGATGCCCGCGATATCTCCTCCATGGCCACCGTGTGCGCGAGATAGCCGAGGCCGGCGCCGCCGTCCTCGGGCGCGACGGTCAGGCCCAGGAAGCCGAGGTCGCCCAACTCCCGCCATAAATCGCGCGGAAACAGATTGCTGCGGTCGATCTCGTTGGCACGCGGCGCAAGGCGTTCGTGCGCGAAGCGCCGGGCTTGATCGCGCACGGCATCGATCACCTCGCCCAAGCCGAAATTGAACTCGCGGTAGGCGGCGCCGGAGGACATGGTCAGAGGATCGCCATGGTGAACATACCCATTGTCATCGGACCCAAAATCGTTGGATAATCGGACTGTCCGACAATTGTGCCACTTCGCTGGCTGCATTGACAATGGCGGGAAGCAAGACGATGGCCAAGATCCGCTCGAATATCGACCCCCGGTGCCCCGAATTCTCCGCCAACCGCGCCGCCATGCAGGCCTTGGTGGGGGAATTGCGTGAGATATTGCAGCGCAACGCGCTGGGCGGAAGCGCTGCGGCGCGGGAAAAGCACCGTGACGCCGGCAAACTTTTGGCGCGCGAGCGGGTGGATGCCCTGCTCGATCCGGGCTCGCCGTTCCTGGAACTTTCGGCGCTCGCCGCACAGGGCGTCTACGACGACGATTTGCCGGGCGCGGGGCTGGTCACCGGCATCGGTCGGGTCTCGGGAAGAGCCTGCATGGTGGTCGCCAACGATCCGACCGTGAAAGGAGGGACGTACTACCCGCTCACCGTGAAGAAGCACCTGCGGGCGCAGGAGATCGCCGGCGAGAACGCCTTGCCGTGCATCTATCTGGTGGAGAGCGGTGGCGCCTTCTTGCCGAAGCAGGACGAGGTATTTCCGGATCGGGAGCATTTTGGGCGGATATTTTTCAATCAGGCGAGACTGTCGGCTCAGGGGGTGGCACAGATCGCGGTGGTGCACGGATCCTGCACCGCCGGGGGCGCGTACGTGCCGGCCATGTCCGATCACGCGATCATCGTGCGCAACCAAGGCCGTGTGTTTCTCGGCGGCCCGCCGCTGGTGCGCGCGGCGACGGGGGAGGAAATCGACGCCGAGTCGCTCGGCGGCGCCGACGTGCACTGCCGCCGCTCGGGCGTGACCGATTACTATGCCGAGAACGATACGCATGCACTCGCGTTCGCGCGCCGCGCGATCGCGCGCCTGCGCGCACCGGGCGTCGCCCATGCGCCGGGACGCTCGGCCGAACCGGATTACGACCCGCTCGAACTGTATGGGATCATTCCGCCGAGTTCGCGCAAGCCCTACGATGTGCGGGAAATCATTGCGCGGCTGATCGACGCCTCGTGGTTCGATGAGTTCAAAGCGCTGTACGGAACCACCCTGGTATGCGGATTTGCGGATATCCATGGGTTTCCGGTCGGCATTTTGGCCAACAACGGGATTTTGTTTTCCGAAAGCGCCTTGAAGGGCGCGCATTTCATCGAGCTTTGCTGCCGCGAGGGCATCCCGCTCGTGTTTTTGCAAAATATTTCGGGCTTCATGGTGGGACAGGCGGCCGAGGCGGGCGGCATCGCCAAGGACGGTGCGAAGCTCGTGACCGCGGTCGCGTGCGCAGCGGTACCGAAGTACACCATCGTGATCGGCGGCAGCTTCGGCGCCGGCAACTACGCGATGTGCGGGCGCGCGTATGGTCCTCGCCTGCTGTTTCAATGGCCCAACGCGCGAACCTCGGTGATGGGGGGCGAGCAAGCCGCGAGTGTCTTGGCCACCATCAAGCGCGAGGCGCTCGAGCGCGCCGGCGGGACATTGAGCGAGACCGAGGAAGAGCAATTGAAGGCGCCGATTCGCGAGCAGTTCGAGCGGCAAGGGCGGCCGATTTACGCGTCCGCGCGGCTCTGGGATGACGGCGTCCAGGATCCCCTCGACACACGGCGCGCGCTCGGACTCGCGCTTGCGATGACGGCGTCGCGGCAAGGCGCCGCCACCCAGTTCGGCATCTTTCGGATGTGAACGAGCTCATGCCCCGCAAGCTCCCGCAACGCCTGCTCATCGCCAATCGCGGCGAAATCGTCTGCCGCATCGCGCGCACCGCACGACGTCTGGGATGGACCGTCATCGCGGTCTACTCGGATGCGGATCGGGCCGCGAAACACGTGCGAGCCGCAGACGAGGCGTATCACCTAGGCCCATCCCCGGCGGCGCAGAGCTATCTCGATCAGGCGCGCGTGATCGATCTCGCGTTGCGCGTCGGCGCCGACGCGGTGCATCCGGGCTACGGTTTTCTGTCGGAGAATGCGGATTTTGCACAGGCGTGCGTCGATGCCGGGTTGACGTTCGTCGGTCCGCCGCCGCCGGCCATTCGCTCCATGGGCTCGAAGAGCGAGTCCAAGGCGGCGATGGCGGCCGTGGGAGTGCCGGTGGCCCCGGGCTATCACGGCAGCGAGCAATCGACGGAGCGGCTGAGTGCGGAGGCCGCGCGCATCGGCTTCCCCTTGATCATCAAAGCGAGTGCCGGCGGGGGCGGCAAGGGCATGCAGGTCGTGCGCTCGGCAGGCGAGGTGGCGGCGGCGATCGAATCGGCGCAACGGCTGGCGCGAACCGCGTTCGGCGAGGACCGCTTGCTGCTGGAGCGCTACTTTCCGAAGGCGAGGCACGTCGAAGTGCAAATATTCGCCGACACGCACGGTGAAATCGTCGCCTTGTTCGACCGGGACTGCTCGGTGCAGCGGCGGCATCAAAAGATCATCGAGGAGGCGCCGGCGCCCGGTCTGCGGCCGGGCGTTCGCACCGCGATGGCGCAGGCGGCCATCACGGCGGCGCGTGCGGTAGGGTACGTGGGCGCGGGCACGGTCGAGTTCCTGCTCGATGAGGCGCAGCATTTTTACTTCATGGAAATGAATACGCGGCTGCAGGTCGAGCATCCGGTCACGGAATTCATCACGGGCATCGACCTGGTGGAGTGGCAACTTCGGATTGCGCGCGGCGAGCGATTGCCGAAGGGCGCGGCGGAAATAACGCCGCGCGGCGCCGCCATCGAGGCCCGGCTCTATGCGGAAGATCCGGCACAGGACTATCTGCCGAGCGTCGGGCGGATCTCGCACCTGCGCTGGCCGGAACCGGAGCCTGACTTGAGAATCGATGGCGGTGTCGAGGCGGGCGATGAGGTCTCCCCGTATTACGATCCGATGCTCGGCAAGCTCATTGCCTGGGGTGAATCGCGGATCGAGGCCGCCAATCGATTGGCGACGGCGCTCGCCGAACTGGAGGTGGTCGGCGTGACCACGAACCGTGCGCTCTTGATGAGCGTACTCGCCGATACCGAGTTTCGCCATGCGCCGGTGGCGACTGATTTTCTCGAGGCGCGGCGCACGCACCTGGTGTTCGGCGAAGCGCGTCCCATGGCCGAGGATGCCGCGCTCGCCGCCTTGTGGTGCGCGACCCGCGAAACGGATCCGGGCGCGCTCTGGGCCGATACCACCGGTTGGCGATTGGCCGGCGCGGTGGCGGCCCGCTGGCGGATCGGCGGTGAGTGGGTGTGGATCGAAAGGACGGCGGGGCAGAGCTACCGGGCTCGTGTTGGCGGACATGAGTACGTGCTCGGCGTCATGGGTCGCGCGGAGTCGTCCTTCGAGGTTGAAATCGCGGGATGCATTCGCCGCCTGCGCATCCTCGAGACCGGCCAGGACTTGAACCTATTCGAGGGCGGGCGGCAGGTTCGATTGCGCGTGGCGCTCACCGAGGATGCGCTGCAGGCCGCGGAGCTCGCGGATGCGGGCTCCTTGGTCACGCCGCTACCGGGCACCGTGGTCGCAGTGCACGTCAGCAAGGGACAGCGCGTCGAGCGCGGCGCGCCGCTCATGACCATCGAGGCCATGAAAATGGAACATACGGTGACGGCTCCTTACGCCGGCATCGTCGATCGACTCCCATTCGGCTTGGCCGATCGGGTGGCGGAGGGCGCGATCTTGGTCGAGCTGTCGCCGCTCGACGGGGGCGCCTAGGCTGCGCCGGCGTCGGCGTTCGCCAGTGGCGGCAGGCTGATCTTGAAGCGGGTTTCGTGCCCGCGCAGGCTCGCGAGCGCGATCTTTCCCCCGGCTTCGTGGATGTAGCGGCGTACCAAGGACATGCCGGTGCCGTGCTGAGCGCCGCCCGGCGAATTGTCGAGCGTGGTGTAGCCGGATTTGAAAATGAGTTTGATGGCTTCCCGATCACGCAGGCGGGCAGCGGCCTCGCCGGTGACCACGCCCTTCGCGATGGCGGTCGCGCGTACTTGATCCGGGTCGAGGCCGCAGCCGTCATCTTCGAACAGGAACTCGAAGCCCTTTTCGGGCAGAGTCTTGAATTCCAGCCGTAGTGTGCCGTTTGGCGACTTGCCGGCGGCTTGGCGCTCGGCCGGCGTCTCGATGCCGTGCATCACCGAATTGCGAATGAGTTGAATGGCGACGTTCTTGATCGCCGACTGATAGGGCGGTGGAACCAACTGCAGCCCCTGGCAATCGAGAATCACGGTCTTGTTGTGCTCCTGCGCGACGTGCTCGGTGAGCGATCGAAGCGTGCTCTCGAGGCTGCCGGCCGGGGCCGAGCGCTGAGCCCCCGGCAGCGGTTTCCGCTGCGCATTGTCGGGCATGAATTTCGGCGCCTGGATGATTTGAGTGCCGTTTTCCGTCATGCTCGCCGCCTGTGGCAGCGCAGCGGCGCTGCGTGCCGGCGCCGCGGATTGGGTCAGGGATTTGAGCGAAGCGAATTGGCTGTAGAGCTGGTCCAATTTGACCGCGAGCGGCAGGAACTCGCTGCCGCTCAAGGATTTGCGGCTGCGCAAATCATGTAACGAATCCTCGAGCAGCCGCGCCGCGCCTTCCAGGGCGGAGAGCTTGAATGCCGCGGCGTCGCGCCTGACCCTATCGACCTCATCGAGTGCCTCTTCGAGTTTATGGCGGAACGCGTCTTCCTCCCGAGCCGGCTTTTTCAAGATCGAGTTGATGGTCTTCATCGAAGCTTCGGTTCTTTGTAAAAAGGCGGCGAAGCGCGTGCCGCCCATGTGCAGGACACCGCGCAAGATTTCGCCTTGCATCTGCACCTGAACCCGCAGTTCCTCCAATTCGCGCGTCATTTGCGCGTGCGCAGTGACATCGGTGACGCGCACCAGCCACAGGCGTGCCTCACCCGGAGTGTCGATCGGGTGAAACTCGAACGAATAATGCGCGACCTCGAATGAGCCGTCGGGATTGGCCAAGCGGACGTCGACGTCCTTGAGCGGGTTCGGTTCGGCAGGTTCCGGGTGCGGCGCGGATCCGATCAATCCGGCGACATATTTTCTCGCCGTCGCAATCGTCTTGGCGGTGACGATAGGTGCGAGCAGCCGGTCGAAGCTCAGATCGCTGAAATCCTGACGGCGAAACAAGGTTGCGAGCGACTGCGAAACCTGCGGCTGGATCTTGTTGGTGCCGTCGAGCAGGAACAGTCCCTGTTCGCTGTGTGCAAGAACGGCCTCGGTCAGCCGGTTGCTGGCACCGAGCAGTTCCTGCTTCTCGCGCTCGTGGCGCTTGGCCGTGATAAACATGGATTTCAAGCCTGCCAAAGCTGGGGCCGGGGGGGCTTGATGAGTGTCACAGCCTCGAGCCTTTTATGACATATGCTGCGCCGAGTTCGGTTTGGATGTGACCGGCGTCGCAATACCCATCATGAACTCTAGGCGACGGCGGCCGTGGGTGCCAAATCCGCCAGGAGTTCATCGGCCGAGCCGTAGCGCTCCTCGGGCCGTTTTGCCATCAGACGGTCGAGAAGGGCCTGTTGGTGGGCCACATTGGGCGGCAGGCGGGGGACGGGCGAAGTCGCGTGCTGGGTCATGATGTCCATGGCGCTTCGGCCGCTGTACGGACGCTGGCCGGTGAGCATCTCGTAGAACATCACGCCCAGACTGTATAAATCGGTCCGCGCGTCGACGCGCCGCCCTTGGGATTGTTCGGGGCTGATGTAATAGGGGGAGCCCAGGACTTGGCCGGCGCCCGTCGTGCTCGCATCGTCGAGCGATCGGCGCGCGAGCCCGAAATCGATGAGGACGGGGGAATTGTCTTCGCGCAACATGACGTTGGCGGGCTTGAGGTCGCGATGCAGGATCCCGAACACGTGAATGACGCGCAGCGCTTCGGCAATGGAGCGCAGGTAGTACAGACTGTCGTCGATGCTCATGGGGTTGCGCAGTCGGTCGCGCAAATCGCCGCAGGGAATGTACTCCATCACGAGGTATTGATGCTGCGGCAATGCCCCGAAATCATAGATTTCCGCGATCGCGCGATGCGCGATGCTCGAGATGATTTCGTATTCGCGCTGGAAGCGTTCGGCGTCATCCAATTCGCGTGCGGAGGTGCCGCGGCTCATCACCTTGAGAATCACGTTGCGCCGCAGCCGCTCGCTTCTGGCGAGGTACACGGACGAAAAATTGCTGGTGGCGATCTCCTTGACGATGCTGTAGCCGGGCACCCGGATCGACGGGGCGTCGTTCGCGGGCGCGATCAGCGCTTCGGCCTCGTCGGCCGCGGCACGCTGCTTCGCACACGCTTCGGCCACGGCTTGCAGGAGCGAGTCGCGGCTAAGGCTCGCCATCGGCAGGTAATCCTTGGCGCCGCACTTCATCGCCCTCACCGCCGCGAGTTCGCTGCCGTTCTCGGCGAGGATGATGCAGTGCAGGCTCGGCTGCGCGCGCAGCATCTGCCCCACCTGATCGAGCCCGGCGCTCGCCTGCGCCTCGTTGCCGAAGTTGATTTGCACGACCACGCCGTCCGGGGTGCGCTCTTGGAGCAGGCGCGCCAAGGCGGCCGGCTCTGCCGCAGGGGCGGTGGTCACCTGGGCGCTCGGCCAGTGGCTGCTCACATGATGGGTCAGCCACTGCAGGCGCTTGGAATCGCTGCCCACCACCAACAGGACTGGACCGATCGCATCAGGCATAAGCTCGAGGCCTAGACTAAGGATCGCCAGACTAGCCGCTGGCGCACCCGAATGGCGCGTCGGGAATTCACAATTCTGGGTGCCCGCTGCGTTTATGGGGCCCCGGAGGGCCGAAATGCGAAAAATCTGGATATCCGAGCCCGAAAGCCTGGAAAATTGCAGCCAACGCCCCGATCTGGGGGTCTGCTCAGGGGCACCGAAAATTTTGAAAGGGTAGGTCGCATGGGAAGCATTAGAACTTGGTCGCTCGCGGTGGTCGCGGGCATCTTGGTGGTCGTGGTGGCTCATCAGCGGCCGGCTGCCGATGCCGGTTTGGCTGCGCCGCAGCCGGCGGCTGCCGGGGTGACGGCTTCGCCCGCTCCCGCTCCGCCTGCGAGCCGAGTCACCGGGCTACCGGATTTCTCCGGGCTGGTCGCCGACAACGGCGCGGCCGTGGTCAATATCAGCGTCGTTGAAAAGGCGCAGAAATTCGGCAATACGCCCGACGACGGCGATGACGATTCCATGTCGCAGTTCTTGCATCGCTTCCAATTGCCGAGTCCCGGGCACATGCCGCCGAGCCACGGCATCGGCTCCGGCTTCATCATCACGCCGGACGGTTACGTGCTGACCAACGCGCACGTGGTGGCGGATGCATCGGAAGTGACGGTGAAGCTCACCGATCGGCGGGAATTTCGGGCCAAGGTCGTCGGCGTCGACAAGCGCAGCGATGTGGCTTTGATCAAGATACCGGCAACCGGCCTGCCGACCGTGCATTTCGGCGATCCGGCGCGCATCCGGCCCGGGCAATGGGCGATCGCCATCGGTTCACCGTTTGGTTTCGAGAATAGCGTGACCGCGGGCGTGATCAGCGCGGTCGGACGGCCCCTGCCCGACGACAGCGGCAGCTCTTTCGTGACCTTCATTCAAACCGATGCGGCCGTGAACCCCGGCAACTCAGGTGGCCCATTGTTCAATCTCGAGGGTCAGGTGATCGGCATCAATTCGCAGATCTACAGCCGCACCGGCGGCTACATGGGCATGTCGTTCGCCATTCCGATCGATATTGCGTTGAACGTCAAGGATCAGCTGATGCGCACCGGCAAGGTCAGCCGCAGCCGTATCGGTGTGGCGGTGCAGGATATCGGTCAGCAGCTCGCGCAAACCTTTGGCCTGGCGACCCCGCACGGTGCCTTGATCAGCGCGGTGGAACCGCAAAGCCCGGGCGAACACGCGGGATTGAAGCCGGGCGACGTCATCACGAGCGTCAATGGACGGCCCATCGATCATTCCTATGATTTGCCGGAAATCATCTCTCAGCTCGCTCCGGGAAGCGAGGCAAAGCTCGGCGTTTGGCACGATCGCAAGGCGACGCAAGTGACGGTCAAAACGGTTTTGCTGGAGGACGCACCGGCGCAATCCCTCCGCGTGGGCAGTGCGGACGACGGCGGTAAATTGGGACTCGCGGTTCGCCCGCTCGATCCGAGCGAGCAGCAGGAGTTGCACACTCGCGGCCGGCTGGTCGTCGAAGATGTCACGGGGCCGGCATTGGCCGCCGGATTGCAGGCCGGCGACGTGGTGCTCGGAGTCAACGGATCGGGGGTATCCACGATCGCGGAACTCAAGCGGGAGGTGGCTCGGGCCGGCCGTAGCCTCGCGTTATTGATTCAGCGCGAGGATGCACAGATCTACATTCCGATCGACGTCGGATGATCCCGTGTTATCCAATCCCATTACCACCGCCTCCGGGGCTTCTGCGGCGGCGTTTTTGCCGACTTCCCGCGCGGAGATGCAAGCCCTCGGTTGGCAGCAGTGCGACATCATCATCGTCACCGGCGATGCCTATGTGGATCATCCGAGTTTCGGAATGGCGATCATCGGCCGAGTCTTGGAGGCGCAAGGCTTCAAAGTCGGCATCATCGCTCAGCCGGATTGGCATAGCGCCGCGGATTTCACGGCCCTCGGCGCACCGCGCCTGTTTTTCGGAGTGACCGCCGGTAACATGGACTCGATGGTGAACCGCTATACCGCGGACCGGCGGGTGCGCAGCGACGACGCCTACACTCCGGGCGGTGCGGGCGGCAAGCGGCCGGATCGCTGCGTCATCGTCTATTCCCAACGCGTGCGCGAGGCTTACAGGCACGTCGCCATCGTGATCGGCGGCATCGAGGCGAGTCTGCGCCGCATCGCGCACTTCGATTACTGGTCCGAACAGGTGCGCCGTTCGGTGCTGGTCGATTCCAAGGCCGACATGCTGGTCTTTGGCAACGCCGAGCGGCAAATCGGCGCAATTGCACGCAGACTCGATGCCGGCGAATCGATCGCGGGCATTCAGGATCTGCGCGGCACCGCGTACCTGCGTCGCGCCATGCCGGCGGATTGGATTGAGATTGATTCCAGCGAACTCGATACTCCCGGCCCGACAGCGCCGTTGCCGGATCCTTATGCCCGGGAAGAGGAACGCCGGCAAACCCTCGGCGCCAGCGGTGTGCCGGCGGCTCCTGCGGCCGGCGGGGCGCCCGACGGGCGGCGCGTCGTGAAATTCTATCGCCACGTGCCCGGCGCCGAGCGCGAGCGCAGTGTGATTCGTCTGCCTTCGTACGAGCAGGTGAGCGAGGATGCTGTGCTGTACGCGCACGCGTCGCGAATACTGCACCTCGAGTCGAATCCCGGCAATGCACGCGCGCTGGTGCAGCGCCACGGCAACCAGGAGGTGTGGCTCAATCCGCCGCCGATTCCCTTGAACACCGCCGAGATGGACGCGATCTACGAGTTGCCGTATGCGCGGCGACCGCACCCTGCGTATGGCAATGCAAGAATCCCCGCGTACCACATGATTCGATTCTCGGTGGCGATTCAACGCGGCTGCTTCGGCGGCTGTACGTTTTGTTCGATCACGGAGCACGAGGGCCGCATCATTCAAAGCCGCTCCGAGGAGTCGGTGATCCGCGAGATAGAAAGCATACGCGACAAGGTGCCCGGTTTCACCGGAGTCGTCTCCGATCTCGGCGGTCCGACCGCGAACATGTACCGCCTGCATTGCAAGAGCCCGGTGATCGAATCGGCTTGCCGCCGCCCATCCTGTGTCTATCCCGGCGTATGTCCGAATTTGAATACCGACCATGCCCCGCTCATCAACCTGTATCGGCGGGCGCGCAATGTGCGCGGGGTGAAGAAGGTGCTGATCGCCTCCGGCGTGCGTTACGACCTTGCCATCGAATCGCCCGATTACGTGAAGGAACTCGCCACACACCACACCGGCGGGTACCTGAAGATCGCGCCCGAGGCGATCGGCGAGGGTCCTCTATCGAAGATGATGAAACCCGGCGTCGGCACGTACTACAAGTTCAAGGAGCTGTTCGATAAATATTCCAAGGCGGCGGGCAAGGAACAATACCTCATTCCTTATTTCATCGCGGCGCACCCTGGAACGCGCGACCTGGACATGCTGGAGCTCGCGGTTTGGCTGAAGAAAAACGGCTTTCGCGCCGATCAAGTGCAGGCGTTCCTGCCTTCGCCGATGGCGACAGCGACCGCGATGTACCACTCGGGCAAGAATCCCCTCAAACGGATCGCGCGCGACAGCGCGGCCGTCGTCATCCCCAAGGGCATCAAGGTGCGTCGATTGCACAAGGCGTTCCTGCGCTACCACGACCCGGAGAATTGGCCCCTATTGCGCGAAGCGTTGAAGCGAATGGGTCGCGCCGACTTGATCGGCAATGGCAAGCAGCACCTCATTCCGGCCTACCAGCCGATCGGCGGGGGGACTCAGGTGGGCCGCCCGGGACGCCGCGCGTCCGTGCCGCTTCGGACACAGCATACGGGATTGCCCAAGGCCGGATTGCCGAAGCCCGGTACGGCCACGCGGGCGGGCGGACGCCGGTCGGGTCGAGCCTAACGTTTTTGCTTGCTACGCGTCCGGGGGTGCGATTAAAGTTCCGGCCTGTCTCGCGGTTTTCGGACCGCAATTCATCAACTTAAGACACGTTTGAGTTGTGCGTGGCGCTTCGGCGCGGCTTGGGTGCGTGTGAAACATGGATAAATGGGTCGTTCATAAATTCGGCGGTTCGAGCGTCGCCGACGCGAGTTGCTTTCGGCGCGTCGCCGACATCATCGAGGCGTCGACCAATCCGCGGGAAGCCGTGGTCCTGTCCGCCTGCCGCGGGGTCACGGATGCGCTGCTCGGTTTGGTGACGCTGGCGGAGCAGCCCGACGGTCCTATCGCTTCGGCGATCGAGCAGTTGAAGAGGCGGCACGAGAAGCTCGCCGCCGAACTGTTGTCGCGCTCGGCCTACGAAGCCTACCGCACCCTGTTGAACAAGGATTGCCGGGACATCGCCGGCGTGTTGCAGACCGTTCGCCTGATCCGTGCGGCGACCGACTCGATGCGCGATGTCATTTCGGGCTACGGGGAAATATGGTCGACGCGGCTGTTCGCGCCGTTCTTGCGCGAGCGCGGCCGAGTTCCCGGCGAGGTTCTGTGGATAGACGCGCGCCAAGTGGTCGTCGTCGAATGGGGGCCGTTGGGTCCGGCGGTGCAGTGGAGCGCGAGCGAGCGAAATTTGCGGCAATTGGTCCCCAAGGACTTTCAAGGACGGCTCATCGTGACCGGATTCGTGGCGACGACCACGACCGGCATACAGACCACCCTCGGGCGCAACGGCAGCGATTTTTCGGGGTCCATCTTCGGCGCCTTGCTCGATGCATCCGAAATCATCATTTGGACCGACGTGGATGGCGTGTTGTCGGCGGATCCGCGCCTCGTGCCGAACGCCCAGGTCATCGATCAGCTGTCGTACAACGAGGCGATGGAACTGGCCTACTTCGGCGCCAAGGTCATCCACCCGCAGACCATGGAGCCCGCGGTCGCGCGCGATATTCCGATCTATATCCGCAATAGCTTCGCGCCGCAAAAGCACGGAACCCTGATTTGCGCCCATCCGGTCTCGGCGCTGAAGGTGAAGGGGATCACGACGATCGATCCGGTGGCGCTGGTGAATCTGGAAGGGGCGGGCATGATCGGCGTGCCGGGCACTGCGCACCGCCTGTTCGGGGCGTTGCGCGACGCCGGCATTTCGGTCATTTTGATATCCCAAGGCAGTTCCGAACACTCGATTTGCTTCGCGATTCCCGAGGCACAGGCGGTGCGCGCCGAGGAAGCGGTGCGCCGCGCGTTCGATGCGGAATTGCGCGACGGGCAGATTCAGCACGTCGAGGTGGGATTGGGGCTGAGCATACTCGCCGTCGTCGGCGACGGCATGGCCGGAGCGCACGGTATCGCTGCTAAGGTCTTCAACTCGCTGGGTAACGCCGCGATCAGCGTGCGCGCAATTGCACAGGGCGCTTCGGAGCGCAACATTTCGCTGGTGGTGGACGGCAAGTTCGCCGCCAAGGCGCTGCGCGCCGTACACGCGGCATTTTATTTGTCGCCCAATACGCTATCCATCGGCTTGATCGGACCGGGTACCGTGGGCCGGGTCTTGTTGGCGCAAATCGCCAGTCAAGTGGAGCGCCTGCGGGCCTTGAATCTGGACCTGCGCGTGCGCGGAATCGCGGGATCGACCCGTATGCTGCTCGAAGAGGGCGCGATCGATCTCGAACTCTGGCCGCAACGGCTGGCCGACGCCGGGGAACCGCTCGACCTGGAAAAATTCGTGGCGCATTGCCAGGCGGATTACATCCCGCACACGGTGATCATCGATTGCACGGCGAGCGCGGAGGTCGCGGGCAACTACCGCGACTGGCTCGCCCGGGGCATCCACGTGGTGACGCCCAACAAAAAGGCGAACAGCGGCGCGCTGCCCGCTTATCGCGCGCTCAAGGAAGCGGCGCGCGCCGCCGGGACTCACTATCTTTACGAGGCGACCGTCGGCGCCGGATTGCCGGTGATCCAGACGCTGCGGGACCTGCGTGAAACGGGCGATGACATTACGCGCATCGAAGGGATATTTTCGGGTACCTTGGCCTACCTGTTCAATGTCTTCGACGGCGGCGAATCCTTTTCCTCGATCGTGCGCACCGCCAAACTCAAGGGCTATACCGAGCCGGATCCGCGCGATGACTTGTCCGGGATGGACGTCGCCCGAAAACTGATCATTCTCGCCCGCGAGATGGGGCTGACGCTGGAGATGTCCGACGTCGCGGTCACGGGGTTGGTCCCGGCCGCACTGACCGCTTGCGAGGTCGAGGAGTTCATGCGGCGGCTTCCTGAATACGACGCGAGCATGGCCGCCATGCTCGCCGAAGCGGGCCGACAAGGGCAGGTGCTGCGCTACGTCGGGCGCATCGAGGCGGACGGCAGGGCGTCGGTCGGATTGACGCGCCTCGATGCCAAACATGCGTTTGCGAACATTGCGCTCACCGATAACGTGGTGCGATTCGCGACGCGCCGATATTGTGACAATCCGCTGATCGTGCAGGGACCGGGCGCCGGACCGGAAGTCACGGCCGGGGGCGTGTTCGCCGATTTGTTGCGCCTGTCGGCCTACCTCGGCGCCCATCTGTAACCCTACGCCATCCAAGGACCGTTCGTGCCAACCGATGTGACCGCCTTTGCGCCCGCCACCGTCGCCAATGTCGGCATCGGCTTCGACATTCTGGGCCACACGGTGGATGCGGTGGGCGATCGGGTGCGATTGCGGCGCATCGAGGAACCGACGGTGCGGATACGCAGCATCACGGGTATTCCCGCGGACATCTCCCTCAATCCGCAGAGCAATACCGCCGGCCGCGCCCTTCAGGCCATGCGCGGCGCCCTCGAACTCACTTATGGCTTCGAGATCGACATTGAGAAAGGCATTCCGTTGGCCTCCGGCATGGGCGGCTCGGCGGCTTCCGCCGTCGCGGCCGTGGTCGCCGCCAACGCGCTGCTGCCCAATCCGGTCCCTGCGTTGCGGCTGCTCATGTTCGCCATGCAGGGCGAAATCGTCGCGAGCGGATCCGCGCATTTGGATAATATCGCACCCTGTCTTTACGGCGGACTGGTGCTGACCGTGGGCATCGATCACCCGCGCGTGAAGCGAATTCCGGTTCCGCCGCAGGTGCGTTGCGTGCTGGTGCATCCGCATATGCACTTGGGCACGCGCGAGGCCCGCGCCATCCTCAAAAGCGATGTCACGCGCTCGGATTTCGTTTGGCAGACGGCGAATCTCGCCGGTTTCATCAGCGGTTGCTATTCGAACGATTTGGACATGATTCGCGATTCCTTCAACGACGTGATCATCGAGCCTCAGCGCCAATCCTTGATCCCGGGATTCAAGTTGGTGCAGAGCGGCGCCATGTCGGCCGGCGCCCTCGGATGCTCGATTTCAGGCGCCGGACCCGCCATATTCGCGTGGACCGAACAGCAGCATGCCGAGGCGGTGCGCGCTGCGATGGTGGATGCGTTCACGAATCACGGGTTGCAATCGGACTCATGGATCTCGTCGCTGGCCGCGGCCGGCGCCCGCGTGGTGCCTGCGTGACCGCGGAGCTGAAATTCGCGAGCACGCGGGGCGGTGCGCCCCCGGTTGCGCTGAGCGAGGCCATCGTGCGGGGTTTGGCGCCGGATGGCGGATTGTACGTTCCCACGCGGCTGCCGGGCATCGACCGGGGCGCGATCGACGCCGGCCAGCCCTTGCCGCAGATCGCGCGTGGTGCGCTCGCAGGCTTCTTCGCCGGCGACCGGCTGCTGCCGATGCTCGGCGAGATTTCACAGGCGGCGCTCGATTTCCCGGCGCCGACCACCCCGGTCCCACAATGCCGTGAGCGGTTGTCGGTGCTTGAGCTCTATCATGGGCCGACCGCAGCCTTCAAGGATTTCGGGGCGCGCTTCCTGGCCGAGACGCTCGAGCGCCTGCAGAGGGGCTCCGAGCCGCTCACCATCCTGGTTGCGACCTCGGGCGATACCGGCGGTGCGGTGGCGGCGGCGTTTCATGGCCGCCCGTGGGTGCGCATCGTCATCCTCTACCCGAGGGGGCTGGTGAGCGCGCGGCAGGAGCAACAACTGACCTGCTGGGGCGACAATGTAATGTCGCTGCGCATCGACGGCACGTTCGACGACTGCCAGCGCCTGGTCAAGGAAGCGTTCGTGGATCCCGCCCTCGGCCGCAAACATCGCTTCAGTTCCGCCAACAGCATCAATATCGGGCGCTTGCTGCCGCAGATGGTGTACTACGTCGCCTCAAGTCTCGAGATCGAGAGCCGCACCGGCGCCAGAGCGTGCTACATCATTCCCGCGGGCAATCTCGGCAACGCAGTCGCCGCCGTGTGGGCGCGCGCGCTCGGATTTCCGATCGATCGGATTATTTTGGCGCACAACGCCAATCGCACGGTGCCCGATTATCTTGCGAGCGGCGAGTGGCGCCCGCGCCCGAGCATACCGACGCTCGCCTCCGCCATGGACGTGGGCAATCCAAGCAACATGGAGCGCATCCGCGCGCTCTATCCGACGATCGCGTCGCTGCGCGAGCAGCTTGGCGCCGACAGCGTCGATGACGCCGCCATCCGGAACAGGATTGCGGAGGACTTCGCGCAATACGGGCGCGAATGGTGTCCGCACACGGCCACCGCGGCGGAAGTCTATCGACGCTTGAGCGAGCGCGAACGGCGCGGCCATCCGTGGGTCCTGGTGGCCACGGCCCATCCGGCGAAGTTCAACGACATCGTGGAGCCGATCATCGGCAAGCCGGTGGCGGTGCCCCCGGCCTTGGAGCGGCTGCTGCGCCTGCCGCAGCATTATCTCGATTTGCCACCCAAGCTGTCCGCGGTGGCGGCCGCGCTCGAATGAACGATTTTCGAATCGAACCGCAATGGATTGCGGCCGGCACGGCGCTGCTGCTGGTCGGCGCCGGCGCTTATGTGGGATTCGGCGCGTACCGGCGCCGTTCCCGGCGCAAGGCGCTGCTCGGGCGCTTGGAGCGCATCGCCTATGAAGCCGCGCACCAGGTCTTGGTGCCCGACGGCATGGGCGGCTTCATACACATCGATCATTTGCTGCTGACGCCGCTCGGCTTGCTGGTGCTCGATACCCGGCGCGTGGCCGGACTGATCTTCGGCGGCGATCAAATGAGCGACTGGACCGTGATGGCCCGCGGCCGGCGCTACACCTTCGACAATCCGCAGCCGGCGCTCTACGATCGAATCGCCGCGGTCAAGGCCCTGGTCGGGGAATTTCCGGTCGAGGGCCGGTTGCTGTTTTCCAATGCCGGAAAGTTCACCAAAGGCATGCCGAAGCACGTATTGATGCTCGACGGTCTGGAGGTGCAGTTCCCGGTCGCCGATCGCGGCCCCTCGGGATCGGCGGCGCCGGCGGAATTTGCCGAGGTCTGGACTCGCCTGGCGCCGCAGCTCAAGCCGAGTCCGCACCAATTCACCAATCTCTGAGCCCAAAGAAGCGCAGCGCATTGCGGGTGGTGGCGGCGGCCACATGAGCCGGCGATTCGCCGCGGAACTGCGCCACCGTGCGGGCGATGTGCGGAAGGTAGGCGGGCTCGTTGCGGCGCGATTGCGGCCGCGGTGTCAGGTCTCGAGGCAACAGATAGGGCGCGTCGCTCTCGATCATGAGCCGCTCCGAGGGGATGCGCGGCACGACCTCGCGCAAGCTTGAGGAGCGCCGCTCATCGCAGATCCAACCGGTGATGCCGATGAACAGGTTAAGGGCCAAGTAGTCTTCGAGTTCGCGCTCGCCGCCCGTAAAGCAGTGCGCAACCCCGCCGGCGAGGCCGGCGCGATAGTCCGCGAGGATCGCCACGAAGTCCTCGTGCGCGTCGCGTTGATGCAGGAATACCGGTTTCGCCACGCTCACCGCGATTTCCAATTGCGCGACGAAGGCCTCGCGCTGCGCCGCTCGGGGCGATAAATCGCGAAAGTAATCCAAACCGCATTCACCGACCGCGACCACTTGGCGCCGGGCGAGCAGCTCGCGCAGCTCCTCGCACCGGCCCAAGTCGAAGCCGGCCGCGTGGTGCGGATGAACGCCGGCGGTGCTCCACAAGTGGCCCAGATGGGCGGCGGCGAGCGCGGCAGCCGCCCGTGAACTGGCCAAATCCGCCCCGGTCACCACTTGGCGTGTCACGCCCGCTTGCATTGCCCGCTCGATCACCTGGTCCAGGTCGGCGGCGAAGCTGCCGTGGGTCAGATTCGCCCCGATGTCGATGAATTCGTCGCTCAAGAACCCTCGCTTCGTTGTGCTATCTTCGCCCGCATGCGCAAAGTCGGAATTTTCCTGTTCACGGCGCTGGCATTCGCCCCCGCACCGGGCCGGGCACAGGAGGGCGGCGACCTGCAAGCGCAAATTGTCTACGCATTCCACGTCGAAGATACCAACCTGCTGGTCAATTTGGTGCAAACTTTGGCGATTCAGACCGGCTCGGGAGGCACCGATCAGGCACTGCGATACCAGCTGGGACATGCGCAGTACCGCCTCGGATTGCTGCTCGGCGAGAAGCGTCCGAAAGAGGCGGTGGCGGCCTTCGAGGACTGCGTCGATCAGCTCAAGCGAGTGCTGGACCAGGATCCGACGTCGGCGGAGGCGCTGGCGTTGCAGTCCGCGTGCTATGACGGTCTGGCCAAATACAAGAGCCTGGAGGCGGTGCTGCTGCGGTCACACGCGGCCGAGCGCATCAATGCGGCTTTGCGGGTTGCACCGCGCAATCCACGGGTCCTGTATTTGGTTGCCATGGACGGATTCGCCCGGTCCAAGCCCGGCTCCGCGGAAAATCAGCGAGCCTTCAAGGCGCTCGAACTCGCCACGCAATTATTCGATCAGTCGCCCGCCACCGGCATCGACGCGCCGAGCTGGGGACACGCGGAAGCCTACCTCGAGTTCGGAATTCAATTGCAATCGCGGGGCGATTTATTGGGCGCCCGCAACTCGATCGAGAAGGCCTTGATCGTCGCACCCGACTTCAAAGCGGCTCAGAGACAACTGTCGAGCCTCGTGCGCCATTGAGTCCGGGCGGCTCATCGCCGCCGACTTCGAACCTGGTATCATGCGGCGCGATGAAGCCACAAGGCACGCAATTATCGCTGTTCGAGACGCGCGGCACGGGCGACGCGTTTGCGGTCCGCGTGAGCCCGCGCGCTCGCCGGCTCACCGCACGCGTGCACGTAGGCGGACGCGTGGAAATCGTGGTTCCGATCGGCGTGCATGCCCACGCGGTGCGCGATTTCGTGCGCCGATTCACGCCGTGGATCGATCGCAAGGTGGCGGCGATGCAGTGCTTCGCGGAACCGGCCGAGGCGGTGCCGGGGAGCGTGGATTTCGCGTTTACCGGCGAGCGCTTCATGGTGGACTGGCAGCAAGCACCGAGGCGCGGCGTGGCGCGCAAGGACTCCACGCTCATCGTTCGGGCGCCCAACGACGTGGAAGCCCGTATGCTGCTTCGCGGCTGGCTCAAAAGAGCGGCTCATGAACGCTTGGCGCCGCCGCTGCGGCAATTGGCCGATGAATTGCGCTATTCCGTGGAGCGGGTGGTCATCCGCTGCCAACGAACGCGGTGGGGCAGCTGCTCGACGCGCGGTACGGTGAGCCTCAATTGTTCGCTGATCTTTCTTCGCGCGGAGGTGGTTCGATATCTTTTCATTCATGAGCTGGCGCACTTGAAACATATGAATCATTCGCCCGGATTCTGGCGCTTGGTGGAGTCGCTCGAGCCGGATTACCGCCGGCTGGATCGCGAGCTGCTCGCCGGTTGGCGTACGGTTCCCCTATGGGTGTTCAAGAATTAGCCGATGAGCGAAACTAATCCGGCGGGCAAGCCTTTCGTCGACCTGAGCGACGAGCAGGTTCATTGGGATTTGAGCGACTCGCTGAGCTACGGGCAGTATCTCAATCTCGATAAGCTCCTCGATGCGCAGCACCCGCTGTCCTACCAACACGATGAAATGTTGTTCATCGTGATTCATCAGGTTTCCGAGCTGTGGATGAAGCTGTGCCTGCACGAATTGAATGCCACCGTCGCTTGTGTGCGGCGCGACGACTTGGGCCCCACCTTCAAGATGCTGACCCGCGTGTCGACGATTCAGCGCCAGCTTCTGGAGGCGTGGGACGTGCTGGCGACGGTGACTCCCCACGATTATTCGGCGTTTCGCAATTCCTTGGGCCGTTCGTCCGGATTCCAGTCGGCGCAATACCGCATGCTGGAATTTTTGATCGGCAACAAGAATGCGGAGATGATTCAGGTGTTCCGCGCCGATCCGCCGACCTACGAGGTACTGGAGCGCGCGTTGCGGGCGCCGAGTCTGTACGATGAGGTGTTGCGGCTATTGAGCCGGCGCGGCCTGAATGTGCCGGCGCAAGCGATCGATCGGGACTTCACGCAACCCTATCAGGCCAGCAAACAGGTCGCGGCGGCATGGCTCAGCGTGTATCACAATTCGGTCAAGGACTGGGACTTGTACGAACTGGCGGAGCGGCTGGTCGACCTCGACTACAAATTTCAATTGTGGCGATTCACCCACATGAAAACGGTTGAGCGCATCATCGGCTACAAGCGCGGCACGGGCGGCACCGGGGGCGTGTCGTACCTGACCAAAGCGCTGGAACTGAAATTCTTTCCCGAACTCTGGACTGTCCGAACATCGATGTAGGTTGATTCGTGAGCAACATCCAAGATCGATTACAGAACGTCAATGTCGCCTCCAGCGATCTGTTGGCCACCCCCGAAGAGGTCAAGCGGCGCCTGCCGCTGACGGCCCGGGCGGCCGATACGGTGCTGCGTTCGCGCGAAACACTGCGGGCGATCTTGGAGCGGCGAGATCCGCGGCTGTTCGTCGTGGTGGGACCGTGCTCGATTCACGACGTCGCGGCGGCGCGCGAATACGCGGACCTGCTCAAGCGCCTCGCGGATCAGGTGGCGCCGACCCTGTTCCTCATCATGCGCGTGTATTTCGAGAAGCCGCGCACCACGGTCGGTTGGAAGGGCTTGATCAACGATCCGGACTTGGACGATTCGTTTCACATTGAAAAGGGCATTTTGCTCGCGCGCTCGCTGCTGCTGTACGTGGCCGAGCTCGGGTTGCCCGCGGGAACCGAGGCGTTGGATCCGATCATGCCGCAGTATCTTTCCGAGCTCATCACCTGGACGGCGATCGGCGCGCGCACCACGGAGTCGCAGACGCATCGGGAAATGGCGAGCGGCTTGTCGACGCCGGTGGGCTTCAAGAACGGCACCGACGGTGCGCTGGGCGCCTCGATCAACGCGCTGCAGTCGGTGAAGCACCCGCACCATTTCCTGGGCATCACGCAGCAGGGTCAGTCGGCGGTGTTCCGCACCCGCGGCAATCCCCATGCGCATATCGTGCTGCGCGGCGGCGGCGGGCGCGTCAACTACGATGCGGTGAGCATCGCCCTGGCGGAACGTCAGCTGATGCAAGCGAATTTGCCCGCGACCATCGTGGTGGATTGCAGCCACGGCAATTCAAACAAGGATCCGAGCGTGCAGCCGCTGGTCGCGGAGAATTGCGTCACACAGATCCTCGACGGCAATCGCTCCATCGTGGGCCTGATGCTCGAAAGCCATTTGAAAGGCGGCAATCAGCCCATTCCGAAGGACCTGAGCACCCTGGAATACGGCGTGTCGATCACCGATCCGTGCATGGATTGGCCGAGCACGGAGGCGCTTCTGCTCAAGCTCCATCAGTCCTTGCAAACCGTGCGACGCTGATGTGCGCCATGGACTGGCGGCGCTTCCACAGACGGTAGCCGAGCAGTAGCGCGAGCCCGCAGGCATAGAGGATCGGCTCGCGGATGTCCTTCTTGACCTGCCACCAAAAATGCCAAACGCCGAGCAGCGCCACCGCGTAGATCAACCGATGCAGCCGGGTCCAACGCCTTCCCATTCGGCGCTGGGCCTTGGCGGTGGAGGTGAGGGCCAAGGGAATGAGCAACAGCAGGGCGAGCATGCCGAGCGTAATGTACGGCCGTTTGACGATTTCGTGGCCGACGGCGTGCAACTTGCCGGCTTGATCGAGCAGCAAGAAGACCGAGAAGTGCAATAGCGCGTAAAAAAACGCGAATAGGCCGAACATGCGTCTGAAGCGCAGCCAGCCGACCGAGTGCGTGATATCTCGCAAGGGGGTCATGCACAACGTGATCAGGAGGAAATTCAACGTCCACCGGCCGCACGTGTGCAACAGGGCCGCGACCGGGTCCGCGCCCAAGGATACGCCGGCGACATGAAATGCGCCGGCGGCGAGGCGCAGTGCCGGCAGCAAACACGCGGCGAATACCAGCGGCTTCGCGATCTGACGCACGTTCCGATTCAGAAATATCTCCGTAGATCCATACCGCTGTAGAGTCCGGCGACTTCGGCGGCATAGCCGTTGAAGGGTAGTGTGGGGTGGCGCGAGTCGAAGAGGCCGCCGCCGAGACGCCGCTCGCTCGCCTGACTCCAGCGCGGATGGTCGACCGCCGGATTGACGTTGGCGTAGAAGCCGTATTCATTCGGTGCCGCTTCCGCCCAGGCGGTGCGAGGCATGCGCTCCGTGAACTTGATGCCGACGATGGCCTTGATGCCCTTGAATCCGTATTTCCAGGGTACGATCAATCGCATCGGCGCGCCGTTTTGATTGGGAAGAGCTTTGCCGTACAGCCCGACCGCCATGATGGCGAGCGGGTGCATGGCCTCATCGATACGCAGCCCCTCCATATAGGGCCATTCGAGCACGGAGGAGCGCTGACCGGGCATTTGTTTCGGGTCATAGAGGGTTTTGAATTCGACGAACTTCGCCTTCGAGGTGGGTTTGAATCGCTTGAGCAAATCGCCCAGCGGAAAGCCGATCCAAGGCACCACCATGGACCACGCTTCCACGCAGCGCAGGCGATACACCCGCTCTTCCAGCGGATGTGGTTTGAGAATGTCTTCGATGGTGAACGAGCCGGTCACCTCCGCTTCGCCGCCGACCGTGACGCTCCACGGTCTGATGCGCAGCCCTTGCGCGTTTTCGGCCGGATCCGACTTATCGGTGCCGAACTCGTAGTAATTGTTGTAGGTCGTGATATCGCGGTAGGAATTGGGCGCTTCGGCGGGGCTGAATGCGGCGTTGCGCGTAAAGGTGAGCGCGCCCGGCCCGGCGGCGGCCGTATCGGCCATTGCGGGCCGTGAAAAGCGGCCGACCGCTTGGAGGGCGGCGAGACCCAAGCCCCCGGCGAGCAGGGTGCGCCGGCTGAGGTAGCGCGCCTCGGGAGTGATGTCCGATGGCACGATGGTGACTGACGGGTTTCGCGCTCTTCTCATCCTGCTGCCTCGTGTGCGCCGCTGATCGGTGTCAACTGCTTCATGGAGTAGACCGCTGGAACCGGCCAAATGTTGCGGGCGCCGTCGATTTAAGTCCAATCGGCGATCGGAATGCCGGCTATTGCCGCCGCGCGCCGCGCGGCCGCATTGCCGTTCACCAGCACCGCCCGATCCGCCCCGCGCAAGTGGGCAAGATCCGAGCCGCTGTTGCCGTATGCGACGATGGGTATGCCGGGGTATTGGGGGCGCAACGCGTCGAGACAGCGCAGTTTTTCCTCGCCGCGTCTATTCGGCGTCGTCAAGGCGGCATCGAGCCGATCGCCCTGCCACCGAAGCTCGGTGCACAGCGTGCGCTCGAATCCCAGCAGTCGACCGATGAGCGGCACATACAAATCGGGGCTTGCCGACAGCAGCACGAGGTGATCGCCCGCGGCTCGATGGGCTTCGAGCGCCGCGAGTGCGGCGGTGCGGAACGCTCTGCGCGGCCCGAGCGTACGCACGAAGGATTCCGCCCACGCGTCGATATCGGCGCGGCAATCGCCGCCCATCACCGCCCGAATCAGCCGCGATTTCAATCTGCCTCGGTCGCGTCCGCGCACCGCATATTCGATGAGCGCGGGCGCGAGCCGCCAAAGCCGCATCAGCCGCGCGGGGTGCCGAAACGCATAGCCGGCCAAAAACGGCATCAGCGTGTCGCGCCAAGTCAAGGTGCCGTCGAGATCGAACAGCGCGACGCGAGGCGTCGATTCGATCGCGGTGGAGGCGTTCATGCTGGTAATATATATGAAATAATAACGGCGCCCTCGCTCGAACAGGCGAGACGTCCGCGAAATCAGGAGACGAGTATGCATGAGCACGTAACGGTGCGCGCGGCGTGGCAGGTATGGTTATGTGCAGTGACGTTCAGCGCACTCGGCGCGATCGGCGCGCATGCGCAGAGCACGGCCGCCCAGCCGGCCGGCGCACCCGTCATCGTCCCTGGCTACACCTACGTCAAATCGGTCGGCGGGATCGACGAGTACCGGCTCGACGGCAACGGACTCACGGTTTTGCTGGCCGCGGATCACTCGGCGCCGGTGGTCACCTTCCAGGTGACGTATCGGGTCGGATCGCGCAACGAGGTGACCGGCACCACCGGGGCGACTCACATTCTCGAACATCTGATGTTCAAGGGCAGCGAGAATTTCAACGATCCGAAGGGCAATAGCGTCAAGCAGTTCTTGGAGCGGGTCGGCGCACAGTTCAATGCAAGCACTTCGGTCGATCGCACCAACTATTTCGCAACCATCGGGCGCGATGACTTGGAAGGATATATCGCGATCGAGGCCGATCGCATGCGTCACCTGTGGCTGCGCGAGGCCGACCGGCAATCGGAAATGACGGTCGTTCGCAACGAATATGAGCGCGGCAAGAACGACCCCAACGAGGTGCTGATGGAAGAGGTGACCGCAGCGGCATACGTGGCGCTGCCCTATCGCCACCCGGTTATCGGCTGGAAGAGCGACATCGAGAACGTGCCCATCGCCAAGCTGCGTGACTTCTACGATACGTTCTACTGGCCCAATAACGCCGCCGTCACCGTGGTCGGCGACATCGATGCGGCGGCGGTACTCGGTCTGGTGAAGAAATATTACGGCGTGTTCGCCCGCTCGCCGCAGCCGATTCCCGAGATCTACACGGAGGAACCCGCGCAAACCGGCGCGCGGCGCGTCATCGTCACACGCCCTGGCGAACTCGGCACGGTGGTGATTGCGCACAAGGTGCCGAACGGCCGAGACGCGGATCAGCCGGCGCTCGAAATGCTCAATGCGATTTTGAGTTCGGGCAAGAATGCGCGCCTTTACCGCGCGCTGGTCGACCAAGGGCTGGCGCTGAGCGCGGAGGCCGACACCAGCCTGCATCGGGATCTATCGCTGCATGTCCTGTACGCGGCCATGGCGCCGGGCGCGACCCACGAGCATGTGGAGCGGGCGCTGCTGGCCGAGGTCGCCAAGATCCAGAGCGACGGAGTGACCGCCGAGGAGGTGGCGCGAGTCAAGCAGCAATATGTGGCCGCCGACGCCTTCAAGCGGGACGGAACAGCGGCTGTCGTCCGGGAGCTCAACGAGTGGATCGCGATCGGTGACTGGACTTTGGACGTGACGTTTCCGCAGCAAGTTCAGCGGGTGACCGC
>Ga0209048_10000660_pt1 | contig 36212 bp, 32 predicted proteins | sample FrelakmetCRP12CR_FD_187146 | JGI IMG/M metagenome (GOLD analysis project Ga0209048, IMG submission 187146) | Freshwater lake sediment microbial communities from the University of Notre Dame, USA, for methane emissions studies - CRP12 CR (SPAdes)... | ecosystem: Environmental > Aquatic >...
GGCACGCTGCCGCCGGTCGAGGACGTCATGAAGATCGCGGCCAACCTGTTCACCGCCGGCAGCGAGACCACGGCCCGGCTCATCGTCATGTGCCTTCGAACCCTGGGCGACCACCCCGAGTTCCAGCAGCGGCTGCGCGACGACCACTCGCTCGTCTCGCCGTTCGTCGAGGAGATGCTGCGCACCGAGGCGCCGCTGAAGGGTTCGTTCAAGCTGTCCAGGGTCCGCACCACGGTCGGGGGGGTCGATCTCCCGCCCGGAACGACCGTGTTCGTGATGCCCGACGCCGCGAGCCGCGATCCGCGCCAGTTCGAGAATCCGGGCGAGTTCCGGCTCGATCGGCCCAACGGGCGTCAACACCTCGGGTTCGGGCACGGCATCCACACCTGCGCCGGCGCGCCGCTCGCCCGTGCGGAGACCCACGCCACCCTCGTGCGGTTCCTCGAGCGCATGTCCGACATCCGGATCTCGGAGGCCCACCACGGCCCGCCCGGCGAGAGGCGCTATGACTACGACCCGACGTTCATGCTCCGCGGGCTGACCGAACTGCACCTGGAGTTCACGCCCGCCGGCTGAGCAACAGTCGTCGGGTCCGACGACCCGAGCACAGGCACCGTCGCGCCGGGCCCACCGGGGATCGGAAGGAGCCGCAGTGAGCGTGACCGTCACTCCCCTCGAGCTGTCGTCGCGTCGCCTGCTGCACCGCACCGCACTGGTCGGCGAGGAGACGGTCGTCTGACGCTCCGGCGTGCTCGGAGCGTCGCGACTCGGTTCGTTCGTGAGGACGGGGTGACGAGAAGGGTAACCGGTGGACGCAGAGCCGATCCGATTCGATGGCGAGGTTGCGCTGGTGACCGGCGCGGGTCACGGCCTCGGCCGGTCGTACGCGCCGGCGCTCGCGGCGCGAGGCGCCGCGGTGGTGTGCGATCTCGTCGAGTTCGCGATGCCCGAGTCCATGAACGACGAGATCCGTTTCATCGCCGAGCGCGTGTCAACGGTGCCATGAGGCCACCCCGCGCCGGTGATGACCGCCGCCTTCCCGTCCACAAACCCGTCACATGTCTCGCGGCGTGGCCGTAGCCGGTCGATGTGTGGATGGGCAGAAGAGAGCGCTCAGGTGAACACCGGCAGCGTCTCCCAACCCCGGACCGTCGAGGTCGGGGCGAGCTTCGCGTTGGCCGAGTCGACCTCCCACTCGGGGAAGCGCTTGAGGACCTCTTCGAGCGCCACCCGGCCCTCGAGGCGGGCCAGCGCGGCGCCGAGGCAGAAGTGGATGCCGTAGCCGAAGGTGAGGTGCTGGCGGATCTCGCGGTGGATGTCGAACCGGTCACCATCGGGATAGCGCCGGTCGTCGCGGTTCGCCGCCCCCACGAGGAACAGCATCACGCTGCCCTCGGGCACCGTTCGGCCGTAGACCGCCACGTCGCGCGCGACGTACCGTCCGATGTGCGGCGCGGGCGGCTCGTAGCGGAGGAGTTCCTCGATGGCGTTGGGGACGAGCGACGGATCCTCGGCGAGCTCGCGCCGCTGGTCCGGGTGCGCGGCGAGCACCTTCCCGGCCCACCCGATCAGGCGAGTCGTCGTCTCGTTGCCGGCGCCGGCGACCACGCTGACATAGGTGAGGATCTCGTCGCGGGTGAGCCGCCGGACGGTGCCCGTCTCGTCCTCGAACTCGGCGTTGAGGAGCTCGGTCATGATGTCGTCCGACGGGTGCTCGGCGCGCCAGTCGATGTACTCGGCGAAGCGTGCCCCGCCGATGATGTCGTCGATGGAGCTCTGCATCGGTTTCCCCGCCTCCGTCCGCAACATCTCGTCGACGTGGTCCCGGACCGCCTCCTGGTCCTGTTCGGGGATGCCCATCAGCATGCTGATGACCCGCATCGGCATCTGTGCCCCGAGGTCGGCGACGAAGTCGAACCGCCCGGCCCCGACGAGCGGGTCGAGGCTCTGGGCGCAGAACTCGCGGATCTGGGGCTCGAGCGAGGCGACCCGGTTCCCCGTGAACACCCGCGAGAGCAGGCGGCGGTGGATCGTGTGGATCGGCGGGTCCTCGAAGATGAGTGTCCCGGGCGGTATCTCGATGTTGGCCTTGATCAGCTCGAGGATGCCGCCGCGCGAGGAGATGTACGTCTCCTTGTCGGCGAGTCCGCGCTCGACGTCCTCGTAGCGGCTGACGGCGAAGAAGTCGTAGGGCTCGTTGTAGTAGAGCGGCGCCTCCTCCCGCAGCCGGCGGAACATCGGGTAGGGATCCGCGTTGATCTCGACGTCGTAGGGGTCGTAGCGGGCGTCGGTCGAGCTGGTCACGGTCACGCCGGTTTCCTCCCCGCGTCGCCGCACCAGATTCTGAACGGCGTTCGTGCCAGGACAATGGCATCGGAGACGCGGAACCGTCAACCGCTCGAGGTGAAGCGGACGGGCATCGGGGCGAGTGGTCGCGATACCGTGCCAGAATGCGTGCAGCCATCTTCGTAGAAAAGGGTCAGGACCTCTCGCTCGAGGACGTGGCCGCGATCACTCCCGGTTCACGTGACGTCATCGTCAACGTGCTCGCGAGCGGGGTGTGCCAATCCGACCAGGCGGTGATCGACCGCATGCCCGGGGGCAAGCCGATGATCCTCGGCCACGAGGCGTGCGGCGTCGTCGACTGGGTCGGCCCCGAGGTGTCGCGTGTGCGGGCGGGCCAGCGCGTGATCGTCGCGCTCACCCCGGTGTGCGGGAAGTGCTGGTTCTGCATGCGTCAGGAGACGCACCTCTGCGAGATGGGCCCCGACGTGCTTGCCCGGCCGCGCGCCCGGCGCGCCGACGGATCCGAGGCCAACGCGATGAGCGGAGTGGGCAGCTTCGCCGACATGATGACCGTCGACGAGGCGTCATGCATCCCGGTCGACACCGATCTGCCGTCCGATCAGCTCGCGCTCATCGGGTGCGGGTTCACCACGGGCTTCGGTGCGGCGATCAACACCGCGAACGTCGGTCCGGGCGCCACGGTTGCGGTGATCGGCTGTGGTGGCGTGGGCACGTCGACGATCCAGGGCGCGCGGGTCGCGGGTGCGTCGCGCATCATCGCGATCGACCCCTTGGCGATGAAGCGGGAGTCGGCACTGCGATTCGGTGCGACCGATCAGGTGGACCCCGGCGCGGGCGACCCCGTGGAGCAGGTGAAGGCGCTCACGGGCGGTCGCGGCGTGGACTTCGCCTTCGAGGCGGTCGGCGCGGTGCCGCTGCAGTTGCAGGCGCTCCAGATGACCCGACGCGGCGGCACCACGGTGTTCGTCGGCATCGCCTCCCGCGCGGGCGGCGAGTTCGTGCTCCCGACGTTCCAGATGGCGATGGAGGACCGCACGGTGAAGGGCAGCTACTACGGGTCGGCGCGCGTCACCCGTGACTTCCCGCGTTTCATCGAACTGATCGAGACCGGACGGGTCGACCTGGGCGGGATGGTCACGAAGCATTTCTCGTTCGAAGAGGTGAACGCGGCGTTGGGCGCGATGCGCAACGGTGAAGTCGTGCGCGGCGTGTTGATGGATTCCTAGGGACCGGGTACGCGCTCGTTCGACCGAGGGCCCTCGACCGGCCCGTCCATACCAAGTGCCGGGTCGTCACCCCACGGCCGCGCGGAACCGTTGCACGAAGTCCGCGAGGTACTCGGTTGCCGCGTCGCGCCCCCTCGGCGGGCTGATGAACATGCACCGCACGTCGGTGACTCCGCCCTCGATCTGCGCCGGCACGCTCGCCAGCGACGCGCCGATGTCAACCTTGCCGTCGCCGTCGAATACGGGAACGAGGTTGCCGACCACACCGATCTCCGATGGGTCGCGTCCCAACTCCTCGACCGCGGCCCGCATCTTCGCGATGCCGTTGCCGATGTCGATCGCGTCGTCTCCCCAGGGAATCCAACCCGATCCGAACCGAGCCAGCCGCCGCATGGTCCGCTCGTTCACCGTGCCGCTCACCCACACCGGCACACCCCCCGGCTGGAGGGGCTTGGGCATCATGTGGATCTTCGCGAACGACAGCCCGTTCCCGTCGTAGTCCGCCGTCTGCTCCCGCCAGAGCAGCTGCACAACTTCGAGCGTGTGGTCCAGCAGGGCCCCGCGGTGGTGGTACGAGAGCCCCGCGGCGTCGTACTCCTCCTCCTGCCAGCCGACGCCGACGCCGAGGTCGAAGCGGCCACCCGAGAGGACGTCGATCGTCGCGGCCATCTTGGCCAGCACGACGGGCCTCCGCAACGCCGCGATGAGGATGTTCGTCTGGAAGCGCACGCGGCGGGTGAGCGCCGACAGGTACGCGAACGTGGTGATCGGCTCCAGCCAGTGGCCGTCCGGTCCCGTCGGCTGCCGGCCACCCTCGGAGCCCCCCTTCTTCGGGTCGGCGTAGGCCTCGAGGTTCTCGCCGAACACCACATGGTCCGACATCACCACGCGGTCGACGCCGGCCTCGTCGGCCGCGATCGCCACGTCGATCACGGAGCTCCAATCGCCCGGATCCTCGGCGGCGAAGGTCCGGAGCATGAGCGAGCACTGCGGCGAGGTCATGTCCCATCATGGTCCGCGCGCGAACGTCGGTGCAGGTCGAGCACGGGTCGCCGGTGCCGAGCGGCGGCCTGACAACTACTTTGGGCCCGTCCCGGGCACCGCACGCGACAGACCGTGAGGGTGAGGACGATGGACCAGGAGATCGAACCGTTCGAGATCCGCGTCGACGACGCGGATCTCGCCGACCTGCACGAGCGTCTCGCGCGCACCCGTTTCCCGGACCAGATCACGGGGACCGGCTGGGAGTACGGAATGCCGGTCGGCTACCTGCACGAGCTCGTGGACTATTGGCGCGACGAGTACGACTGGCGGGCCCAGGAAGCGCGCCTCAACGGCTTCGCGCAATTCCTCACGCGAATCGACGCCCAGTCGATCCACTTCGTCCACGCTCGCTCCGCCCACGAGGACGCGTTGCCGCTGCTCCTCGTGCACGGCTGGCCCGGATCCATCGTGGAGTTCCTCGACGTCGTCCCGCGCCTCACGGATCCCGAGGCCCACGGCGGGCGCGCCGAGGACGCATTTCACGTGATCGCACCGTCGCTGCCCGGCTACGGATTCTCCGAACCGCCGCGCGAACCCGGCTGGGACATCCGGCGAATCGCGCGCGCGTTCATCGAGCTGATGACTCGCCTCGGCTACACGCGTTACGCCGCCCAAGGCGGAGACTGGGGTGCCCAGATCACCACACGCGTGGCGGCCCTGGATCCGCAGCACTGTGTGGCGCTCCACCTGAACATGCCGCTCGCGGTCCCGCCCGCGGAGCCCGAGCCCCTCACCGCCGAGGAACAGGCCGATCTCGCGGTGATGGGCGCGTTCCAGCGCGAGGAGGGTGCGTACGCGCAGCTTCAGGGCACGAAGCCCCAGACACTGGGCATGGCGCTCAACGACTCGCCGGCGGGACTGCTCGGCTGGATCGTGGAGAAGTTCCGCACCTGGAGCGATTCCGGTGGCGACCCGGAGAACTGCTTCACCAGGGATCAGCTCATCACGAACGTGATGCTCTACTGGGTGACGCAGACGTTCGCATCCTCGGCGCGTCTCTACTGGGAGACGATGCACAGCGGTGCCCTGGTGGAACCGCTGCCGTACGTTGCCGCGCCGACCGGCGTCGCGCGCTACCCGAACGAGGAGATCCTGCGCTTCCCGCGGTCGTGGGTCGAGCGGTCGTACAACGTCACCCACTGGGCCGTGATGCCCCGTGGCGGCCACTTCGCCGCCATGGAGCAACCCGAGTTGTTCGTCGACGACCTGCGCACCTTCTTCCGGACCAACCGCTGAACCGTCCTGAAGCACGCCTCCGACGTCCCTTCGTCAGGCGATCTCCGGCTGCGTGCCGGGACGCAGGCCGCGTGAGTCGAGCTGCTCCTCGTCGACGCGGATCGGCGTGCCGTTCACGAGCACGTGGCGCAGGCCGGTCGGCTCTTCGGCCGTGAGTCGCTCGCCGTCGGCGGGAAAGTCGCGGACGCGCCGCAGCGGGCCCGGACCCACCGTCGCCGGATCGAAGACGCACACGTCGGCCCAGTTGCCCGTGCGCAGGTAGCCGCGGCGCACGAACCCGAACATGTCGGCCGGCTCCCCGGTCATCTTGCGCACCGCGGTCTCCAACGACAGGACCGAACGCCCGCGGACCCAGTTCGCCAACAGGTCGGTGAACAACGGTGCGTCGCACAGCTGACCGATGTGGGCACCGGCGTCCGAGAGGCCGAGCGCGACGTGCTCGTGCGCGAGCAGGCGGCCCACCTCCACCGGGTCGTCGTTGGCGATGTAGGCGCGAAAGCGCGTCTGCAAGTCCTCGGCGACGGCCAGCTCACACAGCACGTCGAACGGGCTGCACCCGCGCTCCTGCGCGAGATCGGTCACCCGCCGGCCCTCGAGCTCGGGGAACCGTTGCGACTCCGAAACCTCGAAGGTCTCCCAGCGGGGCTTCATCGGCGCGTCCTCGAGGTCCGCGCCCGCCCGCGCCCGCCATTCCGGGTCGCGGTACGCGGCGATGCGCTCCTCGCGAGTGCCGTTCATCAGCTGTCCGAACACCGCACCGGCGTTCAGGCTGTAGGCATCCTGCATCGTGAACTGCATCGTGAGCGGTCGAGGCGTGACTTGGGGCCAGACGTCGAGACCGCGCGCGAGGCCGTCGTCGTGGAGCTCGATGTGCGGGAGGTGCGCACCGTTCGGCGCCGCGAAGCACGGCCAGGTGAAGGGCCGGCCGGTGCGGCCCGCGAGCTCGTAGAAGTCGGGATAGGTGCACTGCTCGCCCGGCGTGGCCAGCAGCACGCCCTTGCCCGTGCTCGCCGCCGCGAGGAACAGCGCCTCCACCTCGTCACGGTCCGCGAAGCGACTCGGGACGGGCAAGCCGTCGACACCGCGATGAGCAAAGGAGAAGCTCGAGGAGAACCCGGCCGCGCCCGCCTCGATCGCCTCGACCACCACGCGGCCCATCCGCGCGATCTCTTCGGGCGTGGCGGTCCGCTCGTACGCGGCGTCGCCCATCACGTACAGCCGCACGGCGCTGTGCCCGACGTACGCGGTGAAGTTGATGACCGTTCCCCGCTGCCGCACCGACTCCATGTACTCGGGATGCGTCTCGAAGTCCCACACGGTGCCGCTGATCAGCGTCGCCGGGTCCATGTCCTCGACGTTCTCGAGCGTGTGCACGATCACCTCGCGGTGCTCGGGTCGTGTCGGCGCGATGGTGAAGCCGCAGTTACCCGCGACCACGGTGGTGACGCCGTGGTACGACGACGGCCGCAGTGCCGGGTCCCAGAACACCTGCGCGTCGTAGTGGGTGTGGATGTCGATGAACCCCGGGGTCACCGCGCAGCCTGACGCGTCGAGCACGCGCTCGCCCTTCAGGTTCGGCCCGATCTCCTCGATCACGCCATCGGCGATCGCCACGTCGGCCACCTGGCCGGGCGCGCCGCTCCCGTCGACGATCGTTCCTCCCCGGATGACGATCTCAGCCGACATGACAACCTCCTCGTCGTGCGGGCCACGATACGAGGCACGTCCCGGTCCGTCGAATGGCCGCGAACCCTTGCGCGTCGTAGTCGCCCGGCCGTTCGCGTCTCACTATGCTCGCACGCGCGCCCAAAACCCGAGTGATGGAGACATGCGTCATGGCGACGATCGGCACGACCGCCCCGGTGATCCACCCGGACCGCCTCTACATCGCAGGTGAATGGGTCGCGCCGTCCTCCGACGCGATGATCGACGTGATCGACTCCGGCACCGAGGAGTTGTACTTCCGTGTCGCCGAGGCGAAGGCCGACGATATGTCGCGTGCAGTGGCCGCGGCGCGCACTGCGTTCGACGAGGGACCCTGGCCGAGCCTGCGTCACGCCGAGCGCGCCGAGTACCTCCGTGCCTTCGGGGACGCAATCATGGAGCGGGCCGGCGCCGTCGCCGAGGCCTGGACGCGCGAGACGGGAACCACCCACAAGATCACCCAGCACGGTGCGAGGGGCGCGAAGGCCTCCTTCGAGCAGTACGCGGCGTTGGCTGACACGTTCGAGTGGGAGGAAACGGCGCGGCCTTCCATGCCGGGCTTCGGGCTGCTGGTGCGCGAGCCGGTGGGCACCGTCGGCGCGATCATCCCGTGGAACAGCCCGCTCGGCCTCATCCCCCACAAGATCGGTCCCGCGCTGCTGGCCGGTTGCACGGTCGTGCTCAAGCTCTCGCCCGAGGCACCCGGTGAGGGGTACCTCGTCGCCGAGGCCGCGGAGCAGATCGGGCTCCCACCGGGCGTCCTCAACGTGCTCACCGCCGACCGCGAGGTCTCCGAGTTGCTGGTGCGCGATCCGCGGATCGACAAGATCACGTTCACGGGTTCGACGGCCGCCGGTCGCAAAATCGGCGCGATCTGCGGTGAGCGGATCGCCCGCTGCACGCTCGAGCTCGGTGGGAAGTCGGCCGCGGTGATCCTCGACGACGCCGACATCGCGAAGGCCGCCGCCACGCTGGCCGGCGCCGAGTGCGTCATGAGCGGGCAGGTGTGCTCGTCGCTCACCCGCATCGTCGTCACCCGCAAGCGTCACGACGAGATGGTCGACGCCCTGGCCGCGAGTTTCGGCCAGGTGGTCGTCGGTGACCCGTTCGACGCGAAGACCCAGATGGGCCCCCTCGCCATGGAGCGTCAGCGGACGCGTGTCGAGGGGTACATCGCCAAAGGTGTGGACGAGGGCGCGACGCTCGCCGCCGGTGGCGGGCGCCCGAAGAACCTGGACCGCGGTTGGTTCGTCGAGCCGACCGTCTTCGCCAACGTGGACAACTCGTCGACGATCGCCCAGGAGGAGATCTTCGGTCCGGTCCTGAGCGTCATCCCCGCCGACGACGAGCGCGACGCCGTCCGGATCGCGAACGACACGATCTACGGGCTCAACTCCGCGGTGTTCACCCCCGACGCCGACCGGGCACGCGAGATCGCCCGCCACATCCGCGCCGGGACGGTCGGCCACAACTCGTTCCGCACCGACTTCGTGATCGGCTTCGGAGGGTTCAAGCAGTCCGGCATCGGTCGCGAGGGCGGACGCGAGGGATTGCGGCACTTCCTCGAGACCAAGACCGTCATCCTCGACGGGCCCCCCGCCGAGTACCGCACGGAGGGCTGACCGGGCCTCCTGGTCGCGCGAGCGCCCTTCACGATCGTCGTCCGGAGCTCACATCGGGCGGACCGGAGGGCCGGCGGTGGTGCCGCCGTCCACTGCCATCACGATCCCGGTGATCTGAGCCGAGCGTTCGCCGGCCAGGAAGAGCACCGCGTTCGCCACGTCCTCCGGCGACCCGTGGCGCTGGAGTGGCTGGGTGCGCCGGATGACCGCATCGAGGTCGTAGTCCGTGATCCCCGTCGGGATGTGGCCGGGCGCGATGCAGTTCACGCGGATCCCGTAGTCCGCGAGGTCGATCGCGATCGACCGGCTGAACTGGATGACCGCGGCCTTCGCGGCGCGGTAGACGATGGGGGCGACGCCACCCGTCGTTGCCGCGATCGACGTCGTGTTGATGATCGCGCCACCGCCGTGCTCGGCCATGTGGCGCGCGGCGCGCTGGCTGCCGACCATGACGCCATACAGGTCGACGGCCATCACGTGCTCGAAGTCCGACAGGTCGTTCTCCAGGAGACGCGCGAAGGAACTCCCGATGCCGGCGTTGTTGAACATGACGTCCAGGCCGCCGAAGTGCCCGACGGCGAAGTCGACGAGTGCCTGGACGTCGTCGGCGTTCGCGACGTCGGTGCGCTTGAACGCGGCGGCCTCGCCGAGCGCAGCCGCCGTCTCCTCGCCGAGCTCGGTGTCCACGTCGGCTATCACGACCCGCGCGTCTTCCGCCACGAACAGCTCGGCGGTCGCGCGGCCGATCCCACTCGCGCCTCCCGTAACGATCGCGACCTTCCCCGCGAGCTCATGGGCCATCGTCGATTCGTCCTTTCGACCGGGGGCCGGTTCCGCGGCGCGCGGCGGCGATGCCACGGGGACGCTACTTCCCCGGCGCTTCGGATCCGAGTGCCCAGGCCCGACGCCAATGCAACGGAGACCGTGTGATCATGTTCGAGCCCGCGTACGGCCGGAGCGTGGCTCCGAGCCGGCCATCGTCGCACTCGACGAAGTCGTTCGCGCACGGGTGGTCGTCTGACCTGGTGTGGTGGCCGCCGGCTATCCCTGATTCGCCGCAAAGGTCGGGCTCGTGCGTTGCTCGGCCCAGCGCTCGCGGTTGGCGAGGGCGTTGTCGACCATCGCTTCCCACCGGGCTGCGGGCGCGTCGAGGATCGTGATGTCGAACCGGTCGACGCCGTGGCGGATCTCGAGGATCTCCACCCCGTCGGGGCCGGCCGCATACGCGTACGGCGCGTCCGCGGGCACGAAGAAGCTGTCACCCGCGTGGAGGGTTTGCGAGCCCATGATCGCCGAGCCCGAGATGACGTAATACATGCAGTCGACGTTGTGCGTGTGGCGCGGGAGCGAGTAGTTCGCCTTGAACCAGACGTGCACGAGGCTGAAGTTGTTCTCTGCCGGCAACTCGCGCACCAGCACCTTGAGTGACGCGCCGGAGTCCGGGTCGACGGCCATTGCTCCGCCCAGCGCACCGACTCCGGCCTCGGTCTCGTCGGACATGGCCGGCGCCGACATGAAGTCGGTGCGCCGAAGGTCGACGGCGTCCACGGCACGGTAGATCGAAATCCCCCGACGAGGGTGCTCGGTCGTGGCCATGTCACTCCTTTGGTCTGCGAGGCGGCCCGGAACGCATCGTCACCGAAGCGCTGACGCGAGACAAGCTGCCGAGGCTCGCACGTGGCGCGACCAAGCGTACGCTCGTGTTGACAGGTGATCGTGTCAACACAATTGCCACCCGGCGTCTCGCGTCAACGCGTTCATCAGCTTCTTCGGCGGAAGTGGGGCCGTGCTCGGTCCCTTAGGATCTGGCGATGGCGTCAGACCGGGTTCCGCCGACGTTCCCCAAGTTCGACAACTTCGAGGACGAACGCCGGCACCGCAAGCAGCGCCTCGCGGCCGCGTTCCGCGTGTTCGGTCATTTCGGATTCGACGAAGGCGCCGCCGGTCACATCACCGCTCGAGATCCCGAGCTGCTCGACCACTTCTGGGTCAACCCGCTCGGGATGAACTTCAAGCACATCCGCGTGAAGGATCTGATGCTCGTCAACGATCGTGGTGAGGTCGTCGACGGCAACTGGCCGCTCAACGCCGCCGCGTTTGCGATCCACTCGCAGGTCCATGCGGCACGGCCCGACGTCGTCGCGGCCGCGCACGCGCACTCGCTGTACGGAAAGGCGTGGTCCTCGTTGCGCCGGGCGCTCGATCCGCTGACGCAGGACGCCTGCGCGTTCTATGGCGACCATGCCGTGTTCGACGACTACACGGGCGTCGTGCTCGACCTCGAGGAAGGCAAGCGCCTCGCGCGGGCGCTCGGCGGGCGCAAGGCGGTGATCCTGTCGAACCACGGCCTGCTGACCGTGGGGCAGACGTCGGTCGACGAGGCGGCATGGTGGTTCATCACGATGGAGCGCACGTGCCGGGCGCAGTTGTTGGCCGAGGCCGCCGGCAGTCCGGTGTGCATCGATCCCGACCAGGCGGAGAAGACCGCGCGACAGGTCGGACACCGAATGGCGGGATGGCGGCAGTTCCAGCCGCTCTACGACTGGATCATCTCGATCCAGCCCGATCTCTTCGAGGAGTGATCATCGCGGCTGCTGTCGCGCGGCCGGAGCGGACCCGCGTCGCGTAGGTTGTGGCGATGCGATTCGGACTTGATGTCGCGCAGCAGCGGATGCCGTGGGACGAGGTTGTCAGCCGCGTGCAGTTCGCCGAGAGCCTCGGCTTCGACGGCGCCTGGGGTTTCGACCACTTCCAGCCGATGTACGGCGAGGGGCCGGGGGAGACCTTCGAAGGCATGACCACGCTCGCTGCGCTCACCGGTGCGACGTCGCGCATCCGGCTCGGGTTGCTCGTGACCGGGATGACGTACCGGCACCCGTCGGTGTTCGCCGCCCAGGCCCTCACCGTCGACCACGCGTCGCGCGGCCGGCTCGAGCTCTCGCTCGGCGCGGCGTGGTTCGACAAGGAGCACCGTGAGCTCGGCATTCCGTTCCCGTCGACGCGCGAGCGGTTCGATCTGCTCGAGGATGCGCTCGAGATCGTGACCCGGCTGTTCACCGGCGACGTCGTGTCGTACGACGGACGAGTCGTGTCGTTGCGGGACGCTCAACTCCGCCCGTTGCCGGTGCAGCAGCCGCGTCCACCAATTTGGATCGGCGGCAGCGGTCCGCGCCGGACGCTGCCGCTCGTCGCCCGCTATGCCGACGCCTGGCACGCGTGGGGATCACCGAATTCGTTGCGGGAGGCGAACCAGCGGCTCGACGAGCTTGCGACCGAAGCCGGACGTGACCCCTCGTCGATCATGCGTGCGACCTCGTTGTCACTCGATGACCTCGACACGGCGCGCCGGCACGCGGCGAAGTGGCGCGACGCCGGCTACGGCTACCTCGTCTGCGGCTGGCCCGAGGCCGGACGCGCCCAGGTCGAGCGATTCGTGCGCGACGTCATGCCCGAGTTCACCGACTGAGGGCACGCGAGCGGCGGCGGGGTTGTCAGCGGCCGGCGCGCTACGTCACGAAGACGGCCGTCCGGCGGTGGAATCGCCACCTGCCGTCGTCGTGGTGGAGGGTGTCGTGGTACCGGCCCACGAGCTGGATCCCCCAGCCGCCATCGCCTTTCAGCAGGAAGACGATGTCGCTGATCGCGTTGGCCTCGTGGTCGTTCCAGCCCGTCACGAGGGTGTTGAGGACCAGGTGGCGCTGGGGCGTCTTCGGCTTCCATCGCTCGTAGGCCTCGCGGAGCGCGTCGTGACCCTGGTGGGTGCCCATGCCGGGGATCTCGCACGCGCCGTCGGGGCAGAACGTGGCGACGACGTCGTCGACCCGGCCGTCGTCGAGGGCCAGGGTGTACGCGGCGATGGCCGCGCGAACACCCTCGGCGACGTCTGCGAATGTCGGGTTCGTGGGCATGCTCACCTCAGATTCCGAGGTCGACGATCGGCGTGTCGAAGGGATACACGTTGACCGACTGCACTGCCGGCAACAGCGCGTCGTGGGGAAGGCCGGCGAGGAAGCCGTCGATCGTTCGTTCGAAGTTGGAGATATGTCCTTCGAGCCCGCTCGACAGGCGCATGTACTCGAAGCCTGTCGCGTGCAAGCCCCGTTGCTGCCTCGGCAGGTTCGAGAAGTCCTGCGCGGGGATCGGCGGCCACCGCGGATCGTCGCACTCCCACACCTCCGGCTGCGTGGGCTTCTCTCGCTCCGTGCCTTCGGGGTACCGCGTGAGCGACCAGATCTCCATCAGCGTCTCCTCCGGCCCCAACGGGCGGAAGCGGTACGAGGACGCGCTGCTGTACATCGGCAACACGAAGTAGTGCGGGAAGCACTGGTAGAACTCCTGGTTGCGTCCGTGTGCGTCGAGCTCGTTGAGGTCCGGCATGTCGGCGCCGCGGTCCCGGTGCCAACTCATGACCGCGTCGTTGAGTGCTCGGTTCCAGGTTGCCGTCGCGGCCGCGGGTTCGGCGGGCAGCTCGATGTCCCGGAGACCCTCGGCGATTCGGAGGTCGTTCGCGTGGACCATCCCGGCCATGCCTTCGCTCATCGCGCGCAGGTACTGGATGTCGGCATCGACGAACGCGCGCGGATCGAATGATGCACCGTCGCGCAATCCGTGCCTCGTGGGAATGACGAGCTGAGGATGCGCCTTCACCACGTGGTAGCTCTCGATGAACGCCTCGATGGCAAGCTTCCAGTTCACGGGGAGGCGGCACGCGTGCCACCACTCCGTCCGCAACGACTCGACCTTCCACTCGTCGAGCGTGCTCGCGGCGGGCTCGACGCACTCCCGCAGCGCAGGCGCGTCGTTGTCGAGGTTGATCCACGCGCAGCCGCCCCACACCTCGCACCTCACCGGAACGAGGTCGAGGTCCTCCGGCTGCACGTTGTGCTCGGCGAACGTCTTCTTGCGCGAGACGAACGTGTTCGCGCCCTCGGGTCCGTAGCGCCATCCGTGGAACGGGCAGACGAACCCGTTCTCGCAGGTTCCACGACCCACGGCGACCCTGACGCCACGATGGCGGCAGGCGTTCTGGAACGCGCGCACGCCCATGTCGTCGGTCCGCACCACGACGATCGACTGATCCAGGATCTCGTACTCGACGAAATCGCGCGGCTGCGGGATCTCCTCGAGCCGGCATGCCATCTGCCAGACCCGTAACCAGAGCCGCTCGGCCTCGAGCCGGAAGAAGTCCGGGTCGACGTAGCGCTCCTTGGGAACCCGGTCGGGGAGCTCCATCGCGTAGGGCACCGGACGCGCCGACGACTTCCGATCCACGATCGCCACTCGGCCCTCTCCTCTCGGAGCACGTCGCCGGCCATGTCACCAACCGGTCGGTACAGTATCGGGCATGCCCGATCTCGCGCCCGCGGACCAGTCCGTCGACGTACTGGTCGTCGGCGCGGGGATCACGGGCATCTACCAGCTGTATCGGGCGCGTGAAGCCGGCTTCTCCGTGCAGTTGCTCGAGGCCGGTGGCGGCGTGGGGGGCACCTGGTACTGGAACCGCTATCCGGGAGCGCGGTTCGACTCCGAGAGCTACACCTACGGCTACCTCTTCTCGAGAGAACTCTTCGATGAGTGGGTGTGGCAGGAGCGCTTCGCCGAACAGCCGGAGATCGAGCGCTACCTCAACCACGTGGTCGACCGGTTCGACCTTCGACGCCACATGCGATTCGACGCCAAGGTCTCCTCGGCGGTGTACGACGAGTCATCGGGCACATGGACCGTGGTGGTCGACGACGGGTCCGAGTACACGGCGCGATTCTTCGTCGCCGCGACCGGTGTGTTGTCCGTGCCCTACTTCCCGGACGTTCCGGGGCGCGAGGACTTTCGCGGCGAGTCGTACCACACGGGGCTGTGGCCGACGACGCCCGTCGATTTCGCGGGCAAGCGCGTCGGCGTCATCGGCACCGGATCGAGCGGCGTGCAGATCGTCCCCGTCATCGCGGACGAGGTTGCCTCGCTGACGGTGTACCAACGCAGCGCCAACTGGTGCACGCCGCTGAACAACGCACCGATCACGACCGGCGAGCAAGCGCAATTGCGCGCCGACTTCGACGAGATCTGCAACGTCTTGAACACGTCGGCGAGCGGGTTCCTGCACCAGGCAAACGATCGCGCCGCCTTCGACGACTCCAAGGCCGAGCGACAGGCGTTCTACGAGAGGATGTGGAACACCCCCGGCTTCGGAAAGCTCATCAGCCACTACACCGACGTGATGTTCGACGAAGCCGCGAATGCAGAGTGGTGTGCGTTCATTGCCGCGAAGGTCCGCAGCATCGTCGAGGATCCCGAGACGGCGGAAGCGCTGATCCCGAAGGACCATCGGTTCGGCGAGAAGCGTCCGCCGTTCGTGAACGGCTACTACGAGGCGTTCAACAACCCGAACGTCTCGCTCGTCGATCTGCACCGGACACCGATCGTGCGTGTGACGGAGACGGGGATCGCGACGACCGAAGGCGTGCGCGAGCACGACACCATCGTGTGGGCGACCGGCTTCGACTTCGGTACCGGCGCGCTCGCTCGTATGGGGATCCGCGGCCGGTCCGGGCTCGCGCTCGAGGACTACTGGGCCGATGGCCCCAAGACGTTCCTCGGCGCACAGACGGTCGGTTTCCCGAACTTCTTCTTCCCCGGTGGTCCGCACGCGGCGGCGGGGAACAATCCGCGGTACAACGGCGACCAGGTCGACTTCGTCACCGAGACGCTCGTGTACGCGCGCGGACACGGGTACGACACGATCGAAGTCGACCCGGCGGCCGAGGAGGAGTGGACAGGCATGGTCGACCGCAACGCGTCGAAGGGTTCCTTCACGGAGGCCAGTTACTACTTCGGCACGAACATCCCCGGGAAGCCTCGCAAGTACCTCCTGAACTCGGGCGGCCGGCCCAAGCTCTTCGCGGTGATCGCCGACGTTCGCGAGCACGACTACCGGGCGTTCCGGTTGTCGCGCTCGTCGGACGCGACGCAGACGACCGCCTGAGCGGCCCGCCGACGCCGTTCCGGGTCAGACGGTTGCGACCGGTGTGAGCGGGCCGCCCACGGCTCCGGGCAGCCGCAGTGGGGGAGCGGTGAGCAGGAAGCGGCTGCGGTGGTGCTCGCGGAGCCACGATGCGAGCTCGTGCAGGTACCAAAGCTCCCCGAGCGGGATGCCCAGCCGGAAGAGGCAGAGGTGGTGGATCGGGAGCAACGAGTGCCTGCTCTCGTCGCGATCCCTGCCGACGAGTCCCTCGACCGCGTAGTTGTCCGCCACGAGCGCCGCGATCTGCGAATCGGCGATCCACTGGAGCAATGCCGGGTCCCGCGCGTCGAGATAGGTGCACATCTGGTGGATCTTCACGGGATCCGGGTTCCGGTTCCAGTGGAGTACCTCGGTGGCGAAACCGGTGTGCAGCAGGAGCATGTCGCCGGGCTCGACGACGACGCGGTCCGCCGCCATGATCTCCCGGAGCGTCTCCAGGTCGACTCCTCGCCACTCGTGGCCCAGGTGGTGGGCCAGGTCGACGAGCACGCCGCGCCCCTGCACGCCGGTCGCGGCCATGTGCTCCAAACCCAGATGGTGCGCGAAGCAGCCGTGCCGGCCGCCGTCCCCCGCCGCGTCGGGCTTCGGTCCGACCAGATCGACCCCCGCGCGGTACCCGTTGTAGTAGACGGCCTCCTCGATGCCGTCGCCGTCGGCGTCGAACTCGGCCCCGGCGTGGGCGAGCGAGTCCCACTGCGTCGAGTACTGCAGCGAGAGGGTGACCGTGTCGTCGGTCCACACGTCGACGTAACGGGGATCCCCCCACTCGGGCATGTCGCTCTGGTGGACGTTGTAGAAGACCGCGGGGTTCCCCTGCATGTCCTCGGTCGGCGCCAGGACCGGGGGACGGCGCCGCTGGTTCAAGGCTGTCCCACCCGGGTAGTCGAGCGGCAGGCTCAGAGAAAAGCTGATGCCGGCCTCGACCTCGCGCACGCCCTGGAGGACCTTCTCGGGAGTGAGCAGATTGATGCGGCCGAGCTCGTCGTCGTCGCCCCAATCGCCCCACGTCGAGCCTTCGGGGCGTTGCTTCCACCGCTTCGTCACCGCGTTGCTCCTCCGGCCGGCGCCATGCAGACGGCGTGAGCATTGCATGTACCAATCGGTTGGTCTACCGTTCGCAAGGGCGTGCGTTTTCGCAAGGGCGTGCGGTCGCGAAGACGTTCAGGGTCCGAAGACGGCCCACAGCGCCGCGCAGGATGGTCGCATCGAATGACGCAGAAGGACTTCGTCGTCTCCGCGGACGGGCACCTCCTGGAGCCGATCGACCTGTTCAAGACCCGCCTTCCCAAGCACCTGCGCGACATGGCCGTGTGGGAGGAGGAGTTCGAGATCGAACCGCTCGTCGAGGGTGGCGCCCGGGTCTTCCGCAAGTTGCACACGCCGGGGTTCGAGGGCTGGACGGTCTCCCGCTACCGCCAGACGCAGGGGCGGACACCGGAGGGTGACCCCGACCTCATCCTCGAGGACATGGACCTCGACGGTGTCGATGCCCAGGTGCTGCACCCGAACCTGTCGCAGTTCGGGCTCTTCACCGACCACCACGAGATGTCGATCGCGCACGCTCGCGTCTACAACGACTACGTCATGGAGCGGTTCACGCCGTACTTCGACCGCTTGGCACCGACCGCGCCGATCCCCCTGACCGACATCGACGACGCCGTCGCCGAGGTCGAGCGGGTCGCCGCCGGCGGGTTCCGGGCGGCGCTCCTGCCGGCCATCGCACCGCGGCCGTACTACTCGCGCGACTTCGATCCGGTGTGGGGGGCGATCCAGGCCTCGGGCATGAGCGTCTGCGTCCACACCCAGACCGGCGGCATCAAGGTCGACGACCCCGAGGCGCTGACGCTGAAGGTCATGATGGAGAACGCCCAGCAGGTCAACCAGCCGATGACCGAGAAGGCTGCGGCGAAGCGGATGGTCACGCAGGCCGTGATGCAGCCGGTCGTCCCGCAGCAGCTCATCTGCCAGCTGATCGGCGGCGGCGTGCCCGAGCGCTTCCCGAACCTGCACTTCTCGTTGATCGAGTTCAACGCCCACTGGCTGTCGTCGCTCGTCGGATCGATGGACAAGTGCTGGGTCACCGGGATCGGCCAGGACGCCGACTGGTGGATCGGTGTGTGGGACGACACCCGTCCGGACGACGACCAGCCGGGCATGGCGCAGCTGTTCCGCCTCAACGAGAAGTGGCCGTACCCGCTGATGCCGAGTGAGTACGTGCAGCGCCAGTTCCACGTCTCGTTCCAGGACGACCCCGTGGCGATCGCCTGCCGGCACGTCACCGGGTTGTCCACCATCGTGTGGGGCAACGACTACCCCCACGCCGAGGGCACGTTCCGCGGCAGCCGCGAGCTGCTCGCCCGGCAGATGGCCGGCGTTCCCGATGCCGAGCGCAAGGCGATGGTCGGCGGCACGCTCGCGAAGCTGCTCGGGTTCGAGGAACCGGTACCGGCCTGAACGAGCTCCGCTTCGAGGACCGCGTCGCGATCGTCACGGGCGCAGGACGCGGCCTCGGCCGCGCGTACGCGCTGCTGCTCGCGCAACGGGGCGCGCGTGTCGTGGTCAACGACCTCGGGGGTTCGATGGAGGGGGTCGGCGCGGACGCCGAGCCCGCCTCCACCGTCGCGGACGAGATCGCCGCCGCGGGCGGCGCGGCGGTCGCGGATACGAGCGACGTGGCCACGGCGGCCGGCGCGCAGGCCCTCGTCGACGCGGCGGTCGAGCAGTTCGGACGCATCGACATCTTGATCAACAACGCCGGCATCATGCGATGGGCGGGCTTTCCCGAAGCCGACGCAGACAACCTTGCGCGGCACCTCGCCGTGCACGTCGGCGGCTCGTTCAACACCGCCCGCGCGGCCTGGCCGCACATGGTCGAACGACGCTTCGGCCGCGTCGTCATGACGACGTCGACGGGCATGTTCGGACTGCCGCAGAACCTCTCGTACGCCGCTGCCAAAGGGGCCGTCGTCGGACTCACGCGCAGCCTCACGACCGCGGGCGCCGCGCACGGCATCAAGGTCAACCTCATCGCACCGGCGGCGTTCACGCGCCTGGCCGGTCCGCCGACCGCCGCCTCCGCGGAGATGTCGCCGGAACTCGTCGCGCCGATGGTCGCCTTGCTCGCGCACGAGGCGTGCCCGGTGAGTGGAGAGATCTACGCGGCCGGCGCGGGTCGTTTCTCGCGCGTCTTCATCGCGTGTACCGAGGGTTACGTGCACTCGACGCCGAAGCCGACGATCGAGGACGTCGTCGAGCACTGGGCGACGATCAACGACGAGTCGGGCTACTTCGTCCCGGCCGACCTCACCGCCTGGTCCGCCGCGTTCATGGCCCACCTGCGCCCGAGCGGCTGACGACCGGTCGCTCAGCGAGATGTGAGCGGCGCGTGTTCGCCGTCGGTCGGCGTGAACTCGATATGGATCTTGTGCAGGCCGCGCAGGACCCAGGTCGGTTCGTACTCGAACCGCCGGTCGCCCGCGGGACCGTGGTGCTCTTCGGAGAGGCGGATGTCGCGCATCCGGTCGAGGATGCGCTCGAGGCTGATGCAGCCCTCGGCGCGTGCCAGCGGGGCACCGGGGCAGGTGTGGTGGCCGCGCCCGAACGCGATGTGCTCGCGGGCGTTGGGACGGTCGAGCCGGAACTCCGCCGGGCACTCGAAGCGTCGCGGATCGCGGTTCGCGGCGCCGTTCAGGAGCATCACGGGCGTGCCGGGTGGGATCGCGACATCGCCCACCGTCGCGGCGCGCCGGGCGAGACGGAAGTCGGCCTTCACGGGGCTCTCGATGCGCAGCGCCTCCTCGATGAAGTTCGGGATGCGGTCGCGGTGCGCCCGCAGCTCGTCCTGGAGCTCGGGGTACTCGCACAGGTACCGCATCGCGGTGGCGAGGAGGCGAGCGGTGGTCTCCTGGCCGGCGGCGAAGAGGAACGTCGCGGTGCGCACGACGTTGATGACCTCGGGCGTCGATCCGTCGGGATAGGTGGCGAGGGCCAGGCCGGTGAGAACGTCTGTGCGAGGTTCGCGGCGACGGTCCTCGATGTACGTCGCGAAGTAGTCGTCGAGCCACTCGAGCGCGTTGAGCCCGGGCCCCTCGGCGCTGCCGAAATCGCCGGGTGTGGAGCTGAGTCCGAAACCTTCGCGGAACCGCTGGTGCTCGGACTCGGGCACACCGAGGAGGTCGGCGACGGCGAGCATGGCGAAGGGCTGCGAGTACGCGCTGATGAACTCACAGCGGCCGTCGGCGAGGAAGTCGTCGAGCGTTCGGTCCGCGAGTCGCCACATGAACGCCTCGTTCTGCTTGAGACGCAGTGGGGTGATGAGCCGCATCAGCAGCGCCCGTTCCCGGGTGTGCTGCGGCGGGTCCATGGTGACCATGTGCTCGTTCATCGGCAGCTCGTGGCGGTGGCGCTCGATGATCGGGCCGATGTCGTCGCCGACGAGCGGCTCGGGGAACGTCGCGAAGGGGCCGATCACGGAGTTGCACGACGAGAACGTGTCGGCGTCGAAGTAGATGTAGTTCGCTTCGTCGTAGCCCGAGACCGCCAGGACGCCACGGTGCGGCAACGCCGTCACGGGGCACTTCGACCGCAGATGTTCGAAATAGGGGTACGGGTCGTCGAGCAGCGACGGGTCGAGGAAGAAGTCGACCTCATCGAAATTGACCGTCATGCGAACCTCCCTGGCCGTGCGCCTTCGCACATCAGATGTACATCCCGCCGTTGACGCAGCACCTTCGGCCACCCACCGACGTCCGGGTCGACGTCCGTCGCCTCGAGGAGCACCCGAACCACGACCATCGCGTCTTCTGCACGTCCCACGAGGGCGGGCTACTGGATGAAGTGGAGAAGACTATCGGAGTCGTCGGAGCCGCCGTGCGGCCCCGAGTGTCACGCGAACCCGTACAGGCGGGCACAGTTGGTCGCGGTGATCTTGCGGCGGTCCTCGGCCGTCAGCGTCCCGAGCGTCTCCTCGATCACGCGCCGCGAGTCGGGGAAGGTGCTGTCGGTGTGCGGGTAGTCCGACGCCCACATGCACGAGTCGGCGCCGAGGAGCGGGATGTACTGCCCCGCGAGCGGTTCCTCCTCGAACGTGGCCATCACCTGGCGGCGGAAGAGCTCACTCGGCGCGATGCTGGGCGCGTAGTCGAGCTTGTCGCGCAGCGCGTGCCACTCCATGTCCATCCGGGTCACGAAGTACGGCAGCCAGCCGACGCCCGACTCCGCCAGCACCAGCTCGAGGCCGGGATGCCGCTCGAGTGCGCCCGAGAACACCATGGTGGCGAGCGGCTCGTCGAGTTGCAGCGGCAACAGCGTCGCGAACGCCGCCGACTGCCACTTGCCGATCTGGTAGCTGAGTCTCGACGAAGTGCCGCCCCGGATGTGGAAGCTGATCGGCAGCCCCGTCTCCTGCGCGGTGGCCCACAGCGGGTCCCAGGCCGGGTCGCCCACGTCGATGTCGAAGACGCCGACGATCGCGCCCCGGTGACCGCGCGCCGCGCTCCGCACGAGCTCGGCGGCCGCGGCGTCGGGTGAGTGGCTGGGCAGGAACGCGAGGACACACAGCCGATCCGGGGCGACCGCGTTGAACTCCTCGACCGCCCAGTCGTTCCAGGCCGCGTAGCACGCGCTCTGCAACGCGGGGTCGTCGATCGGGAACCCGAGCGAGAGCGGCCCGTAGATCACCGACGCCGACACGCCGTCGCGATCCAGGTCCTGGAGTCGCAGCGCGGGGTTCCCGGCGCGGTAGCCGTCGTCCTCGATGCCCGCACGGCCGATCGCGCTGAGGTTCTTCGCGACCGCGCCCCCGGCGGACCGGCCGCTGCGACCGATCACCTGGTCGTCACACAACCAGACGCGCTCGCCATCGCGCGTGACCACGCGTGGGCCGCGCTCCGCGTCGGCACGCGGAAGTCGCGACTGCCACAGCTCGGGTGGCACCGCGTAGAGGTCCAGATGGTCGTCGCAGGAATAGACAGCTGCACTCTGATCCATGGGTTTCCCTTCTCTGCGTCGCTGGAGGAGTCACTCGGTCATGCGCTCGGCGCAGCGTCTTGACAGCCTCTCCCGCGACCATGATGGTGCACAAGCCGTTGGCGTTCCCCTACGACCCGACCTCCGCCAGCTCCTGCGAGACGGGCGCGAGCGCATCCCGGAGTTCATCGAGGAGACGATGCGGCTCCAGAGCCCGATCCAGAGGGAGTTTCGGCTCTCGCTCTTCTCCAAGCAGCTTCACCTGGAGTTCACGCCGATCCTGTGGAAGAGTTCTCGCACGATGGGCGACGAGCGAAGGGACGTAGGGTGACCGTCGAAGCTATCGACATCGTGACCGCCGAGGTCATCCGGTCGGCCATGGAGACGATCTGCTTCGAGATGGCGACGTACGTGTCGCGGACGGCGACGACGCCCATCCTGAACCAGAGCAACGAGCGGAACGCGACGATCCTCGACGCGCAGGGCCGCCTCAGCGCGCTCTCGGTCGGGATTCCGCAGTTCATGCTGAGCTCGACGCTGCCGATCCGGTTCGCCATCGAGTTCTTCGGCGACGACCTCCGGCCGGGCGACGTCATCGTCGCCAACGACCCGTACCACGGCGGCGGCCACCTCCCCGACTTCAACGTCTTCGCGCCCGTCTTCTCCGACGACGGCGCGCTGCTCCTCGTCGCGTCGATCCAGTGCCACCACGGCGACACCGGCGGCGCCATGGCCGGCGGTTACAACACGATGGCCAAGGACATCTACTCCGAGGGGACGCGCTACCCGCTCCTCAAGATCATCGATGCCGGGGTCGAGCGCCGCGACGTCGTGCTCACCATGCGTGCCAACAACCGCCTGCCCGGCTTCATCGGCGATCTCCGCTCGCAGGTCGGTGCCGCGCAGCTCGGGGCCCGCCGGCTCGGCGAGCTCGTGGGCCGGTACGGCGCGCCGACGATCCGGGCCGCGGTCGACCACACGATCGACGACGCCCACCGCCGCTTCTCGGCCGAGATCGCCGGCTGGCCGGACGGCACGTACGAAGCCGACGTCTACGTGGACAGCGATCCGCAGGGGAACCAGGACCTCCACGTCCACGTCGCGGTGACCGTCGACGGTGACCGCCTCATCCTCGACTTCGACGGGTCCGACGACCGTCCCTATATCTCGGGCTGGTCGACGTTCGGCAACACGCGCGGCAACGCGATCGCGCAATTGGCGAGCCTCGTCGACCCGGCGATCCCCAAGAACGAGGGCTTCTTCGACTGCGTCGACCTCCGGGTACCGCTGGGGTGTTGCCTCAACCCCGTCGAGGGCAAGCCGGTCAGCAGCGGGACGCACCACCCCGGCGTCGAGGTGGGTGACGCCATCGCTCTCGCCATGGCGCAGATCATCCCCGAGCGGTGCGCGCCGCAGTCCTACAAGTTCGGCAGTCCGCGCGCCATGTTCGGCGACAAGGATCCGCGGACCGGTCTGGCGTTCTTCGACCACGGCGGTGAGGTCAGCGCCGGCTGGGTCAACGGGGTCGACGGGGTCGACGGCTGGGGCGCGCTCCCGGCGGCGATGGGCAACCTCATCAAGGCGTCGGCCGAGTTCAACGAGCGGCTGTTCCCGCATTTCATCCGCAGCCGCAACTACCTCACCGACTCCGGCGGTGCGGGCCGCTTCCGCGGCGGGTGCGGCAGCCACTTCGTGAAGGAAGTCCGTACGCCGACGTCGATCAACCAGTACGTCGTCAACCAGCGCCACATCCATCCCGGTATCGCCGGTGGTCGGCACGGCAGCCCCGACACCTGCCTCGTGAGTGCGGGGACCGCACGCGAGGTCGTGGTGGCCCCGGTCGTCAACGGCCACCTGCTCGAGACCGGCGACCAACTCGTCTACGACTTCGGTGGCGGAGGCGGATGGGGTGATCCGCTCACCCGCGACGCGGCGCGAGTGCTCGACGACGTGTGGGACGAGTACGTGTCGATCGAAGGCGCCCGCCGCGAGTACGGCGTCGTGGTCACCGGCACGCTCGAGGGCATGGACCTCGCCGTCGACCTCGCGGCGACGGCAGCATTGCGCGCCGAGCTCGCCGCGCCGCGCGGAGTTGACGAGGACGCGGCCAAGAACGTTGAGGTGGGGCCGTGAGCGATGCGTCGTACCGCGTCGGCATCGACGTCGGGGGCACGTTCACCGACTGCGTCCTCCTGCGTCCGGACGGTTCGCTGATCGTCGAGAAGACGCCGACCACCCCCGAGGACCAGTCGGAAGGGGTCATGGCCGGCATCGCGCGGCTCGCCGAGGCCGAGTCGCTCGCCGATGCCGCCGCGCTGCTGGCGCAGTGCGAGTCGATCGTGCACGGTACGACCGCGGCCGACAACACGATGATCCAGATGTCGGGCGCGCCCACCGGCCTGCTCGTGACCGTTGGGTTCCGCGACGAGATCGAGATGCGCCGGTGCTTCAAGGAGGACATCTGGGACCCGTCACTCGTGGCTCCGCCTCCGATCGCTCGCCGGCGCGTGCGGCTCGAGATCCCCGAACGGCTCAACGCCGAGGGCGAGGTCGACATCGAGCTCGACGAGGAAGCCGTCCGCAAGGCGACCGCGAGGCTGCGCGCCTTCGGCGTGACCTCCATCGCGGTCGTCTTCCTGCACTCGTTCCTCAACCCGACCCACGAGCTGCGCGCGCGAGAGATCATCCTCGACGAGTACCCCGACGTGGAGCTCGTGTCGCTGTCGCACGAGGTGTACCCGAAGCCGCCGGAGTTCGAGCGCACGTCGACGACGTTGGTGAACGCGTTCGTCGGTCCACCGATCGTCCGGTACCTCGAGCGGCTCGAAGGGAAGCTCGCCGCGGCCGGCTTCGTCAACGAGCTCCTCCTCGCCACCTGCTCCGGCGGTGTCGCCCCGCCCGAGCAGGTCCGCAACCGCGCGCTGGTCACGATCAGCTCCGGGCCGACCGGTGGTGTCGTGGCCGCGGCGCGCGCCGCCGAGACCGCGGGGCTCGGCGACGTCGTCAGCGTCGACATGGGTGGCACGAGCTACGACGTGTGCCTCATCCGCGACGGCCGGCCCGAGGTGACCAGTGACTGGAACTGGCGCCACCGCTACTGCATCGCGCTGCCGATGGTGGACGTCCATTCGATCGGCGCCGGGGGAGGGTCCATCGCGCGCACCGAGGGCGCAGCGTTGTACGTCGGGCCCGAATCCGCGGGGAGCCGGCCCGGCCCGGTGAGCTACGGCCGCGGCGGCACCCGGGCCACGGTCACCGACGCCGATGTCGTGCTCGGGCGCCTCGACCCCGCGTCGTTCTGGAGTGGGCGCCTCGAGCTCGATGCCGGGGCCGCGCACCGCGCCCTCGCCACGATCGGCGAAGCCATCGGCATGGACGCCGAGGAGGCCGCGGTTGCGACCGTCGGCATCATCGACGCGCACATGGCCGACGCGGTCCGGCGTGTCCTGTCGCTCGCCGGGTGCGACCCGCGTGACCTCGACCTCGTCGCCTTCGGCGGCATGGGCGCGGTGCACGCCGCCCGGCACGCGGCCATCCTCGGGATGCGCCGGGTGCTGGTGCCGCGCGCCGCGCCGGCATTCTCGGCCCTCGGGTTGCTGACGGCCGACCACGTGATCGACGACGCCCGCACCCTGCTCGGCGACTGGCGCGCGATCGACGTCGAACGGCTCGACGCCCTCGCCGAGGACCTCGCCGCCGGGGCCGCCGCCCAGCTGGCCGCGGCGGGCGTGGCGCCGGAACGGCGCCGGTTCGAGTGGCGGCTCAATCTCGTCTACCCGGGCCAGACCTTCGACGTTCCGGTCCCGTTCGAGAAGATCGTCGGCCGATCGATCACCCGCGACGCGATTGCCGCGGCCGCCGAGGAGCTCCACCGCCGCAACGAGGAAGCGCGCCTGATCGAAGCGCGGTCCCAGGAGCCGGTGGTGCGAGGGATCCGGCTGATCGCGACAGGTGTTGTCGACCAGCCGCTCGAGCTCGAGCTGGAGCCGGGCCCGCGGCCCGAGCCGGTGTCGCGCCGCCGCGTGCACACGGGCGACGCGTGGCACGACGACGTCCCGATCTACCAGGGCGATGCGCTCCGACCGGGGGCGCCGGTGATCGGTCCGGCGCTCGTGCAGAGCCCGTTCACGACGATCGTGCTCGGTCGGGATGACGTCGCGAACGTCCGCCCGAACGGCGACGTGCTGATCGAGGTCGCCGCGCACTAGGCACGGTGGCGTGGTGAGGCACCGAGCCCGACGGATCCCCGACGAGCGCGCTCGACGGCAGGAACGATCTTGGCCCGCGACCGTCTCGCGAGGTCAGGCTCCCGGCGCGGCCAAGGGACCGCTGAGGCCCGTCAGCCGGGCGTCGGTGAGGTCCATCACCGACGCAAGGTTGTCGGCGACGTCCTCGGCCGTGAGATGCTCCCTCGAGATGCCGCGGCTGTGCACGACGGCGAGCCGCGAGACCTCGCCGGAACCCACCTGGAGCACTTCGCCGTTGAGCGGGCAGGACTCGTGGGCGAGGAAGGCTGCCGCGGGTGCGACCAACTCGGGCGGCATGGTGGCCTTTCCCTGTTCCACCAACTCCGGAGGGAGCGAAGCGGCCACCCCGAGGGCATCCGCCATCCGGGTGCCCGCGCGCGGGGCGAGGCAGTTCACTCGAATCCCGTGCGGCGCGCCCTCCACGGCCAGGTTGCGGGTGAGTCCGAAGATCGCGCCTTTGGCGGCGCCGTAGCTCGACAGCAGGGGGATACCCAACATCGCTTCGGATGTCGTGTTGACGATGCGGCCGTAACCCGCCGCGGTCATGTGCGGCCAGGCCGCCTTCGCGACGAAGACCGTGCCGAAGAGATGCACGTCGACCATGGCCCGGAACGCTTGGGTAGAGGTCGCTTCGAAGGGCGCCGGGGCGAAGATGCCGGCGTTGTTGACGACCACGTCCACGCGACCGAACGCGTCGAGCGCGGCGGCCACGATCGACGCGGCGCCCCGCTCGTCGGCCACCGACGCGACGCAGGCAACCGCCTCCCCGCCGTCGGCCGCGATCTCGTGCACCACATCGAGCGCGGGGCTCTCCGAGGCGTGGGTTCCGTCGATCTCGCCGCCCAGATCGGCCACCACGACGCGCGCGCCCTTCGAGGCGAGCAACCGCGCGTGGGCGCGACCGATACCCCGGCCGGCGCCCGTGACGATGGCCACTCTGCCGTCGAACCGCAGTTCCGTCATCGTGTTCCTCCTGCCGTCCGCGCCCCTCGGGCCGATGTGACCGGCGAGGCTACCGAGTACCGTCGCCGCGAACGAACGTCCTTGGTCCAACCTCGGTGGGACGGGTCGCCGGTGCTACGTTCCTCTCCCTCGGCAGGGGGTACGGCCACGAAACCCGAACGGCGCGACAACGTCATGTTCCTCTTGCGGCAGGCCGCTCATTACGCGGAGCGCGCTGTTGATGATGTCGTTCGAGAGCATGACATCACCGCCGCCCAGTTGGGCGTCCTGAACCGGCTCGCGCAACACCCGGGGCTGTCCGGGGCCGATCTCGCCCGGGAGCTTCTCTGCACGCCGCAGGCCGCGCAGCTCGCGATCGCATCGCTCGAACGCCGTGGTCTGGTGCGGCGAACGCCGGATCCGAACCACGGCAGGACCGTCCGGAACTCGTTGACCGCCAAGGGGCGTCGCGTCGTCGAGCGCGCCCTTGCCGACGCATACCCGGTCCAGGACCGGCTCCTTGCTGTGCTGACCGCCGAGGAGCAGCGGGCGCTCACTCGTCTGCTCGAGCGTTTCGTCGGCCAGGCGAGGCATCCCGATGCCGGCGGGGGCCGCTCGACGCGCGCCCCGCGTTCCTGAACCGCGCCGCGCGCTCCTGAGCAGCTCCCACGCCGGAGAGCGAATAACAAGTACTTGCTATTGCCGCGCGCCGTGGTGTACGAAAGGGGGCGCGGTTCGAGGGGAGGCGCGGTGACGACGGACCGAACGGCGGGGGAGTCGCCCGATGAGTCGCCCGATGTGTCGCCCGATGTGTCGCCCGATGTGTCGCGTCGGCTGTACGAGCTGATGGCGCTCATGAAGGCGGCCGACGACCGGTTGAGCAAGGGGATCGCGTCGGGCGAGTTCCTGTGCGTGTACTGGCCGCCTCGCGGGCAGGAGGCGATCGCCGCCGCGATGGGTGTGTGCCTCCGGCCGGACGATCGGTTGGTCACGACCTACCGAGGGTTGCACGACCTGATCGGCAAGGGTGTGCCGCTGGTGGAGATCTACGGCGAGCTGATGGGCCGGCAGGTCGGAGCCAGCCGGGGCAAGGGCGGGACGATGCACATCGCCCGGCCCGAGAGCGGCGTCATGCTGTCCACCGGCATCGTGGGAGCGGGGCCGCCGGTCGCCGTCGGCCTGGCCATGGCGGCGCAGCGCAAGGGCCTCGATCGCGTCACGGTGGTGAGCTTCGGTGACGGGGCGACCAACACCGGCTCGTTCCACGAAGCGGCGAACATGGCGGCGCTGTGGGACCTGCCGATGGTGCTGCTGTGCCAGAACAACCTGTACGCCGAGATGACGCCGACCGAGCACACGATGAAGATCGAACACGTCGCCGACCGGGCGAAGGGCTACGGCATGCCCGGGGTCCGTGTCGATGGCAATGACCCGCTCGCCGTCCTCTCGGCCCTCACCGACGCCGTGAACCGGGCGAGGAGCGGCGGTGGTCCGACACTGCTCGAGTGCGTGACGTTCCGGTTCCGTGGCCACTACTTCGGCGATCCGATGGCGTACATCCCGCCGGAGCAGATGGCCGCCGCGGTGGCGGCCGATCCGGTCCCGCGGTTCCGGTCGCGACTCGTCGCGCAGGGCTTGTACAGCGAGCACGAGCTCGACGACATCGACGTGGCGGCCGCGGCCGCGGTCGAGGAAGCGCTGGCGACGGTCATGGCGGCACCGGTCCCACCGTCCGACGAGCTCGATCGCGATGTGTACGGCAACCCGCAGAACTGTCCGGTCTAGGCAGAGGTCGACGACGTGGACGAACAAGAGATGACGATGCGCGAGGCGCTGAACCTCGCGCTGGACCAGGCGTTGGCGGCCGACGAGCGCGTGTTCCTGCTCGGCGAGGACATCGCGGATCCGGGCGCCTCGGGTCCGACCAAGGGTCTGTCGACGAAGTACGGCGTCGATCGCGTGCTCGACACCCCGATCTCGGAAGCGGCCATCGCCGGTGCCGCCATCGGCGCCGCGATGGAGGGCTTCCTGCCGGTCGCGGAGATCATGATCATGGACTTCATCGGGATCGCGGCCGATCAGATCATCAACCACGCGGCGAAGTTGCGGTTCATGACCGGCGGCCGGACGACGGCGCCGATCACCGTCCGCACGCAGGTGTACGGCGGCTTGGGGACGGGTGCGACGCACGCACAGTCGTTGGAGGCCTGGTTCATGCACATCCCGGGCCTCAAGGTGATCGTGCCTTCGACGCCACGCGACGGGAAGGGCCTGTTGACCTCGGCCATCTTCGACCCCGACCCCTGCATCTTCGTCGAGACGATCCGGCTCCAGTCCCAACGCGGGATGGTGCCGGTGGACCCGGGATTCTCGATCCCGCTCGGCGAGGCGGACATCAAGAAGCCGGGCCGCGACGTCACGTTGATCGGGTACGGGCGGGGTGTGGTCGAGGCGCTCGGCGCCGCGGCGGTGCTCGAGCAGGACGGCGTGAGCGCCGAGGTGCTCGACCTGCGGACGCTCCTGCCTCTCGACGTGCCGGCGATGGTCGAGTCGGTGCGGCGAACGAAGCGAGCGGTCGTCGTGCACGACGCCGTGGAGTTCGCCGGACCGGGCGCGGAGGTCGCCGCCATCCTGCAGCGGGAGCTCTTCGGCGAGCTCGCGGCGCCCGTCGAGCGGGTCGGTGCGCGGTTCGTCCCGAACCCGGCGCCACCCGTGCTCGAGGCGCAGGTGTATCCGAACGCCGACCGCATCGTCGCCGCGGTGCAGCGGACGCTGGCGCGGGGAACCTCGACGGTCGGTGGTCATGGCTGACTTCACGATCCGCATCCCGCGGGCCTCGGTCGCCATCACGGAGGCCACGCTCAACGAGCTCCTCGTGGGGGAGGGGCAGCACGTCGAGGAAGGCGCTCCACTGTTCGTCATGGAGACCGAGAAGGTGGAGACCGAGATCGATGCCGGTGCATCCGGCACCGTGCACTGGACCGGTGTGGTCGGCACGGTCTACGAAGTCGGCGCCGAGATCGGCGTGATCCACACATAGCCGGGCAACGAAGGGGTGATGACCGTGGCCGTCACGGGAGACCGCGGATCCGCCGCCGGTCGGCAGGTTCCGTTCGCGATGCGCGACCCGTTGCACGTGCCGCGTGAGCGGTACTACGACCGCGACTTCTTCGAGCTCGAAAAGGAGCACCTGTGGCCGCGCGTGTGGCAGATGGCGTGCCGGCTGGAGGAGATACCGGCGCCGGGCGATTTCGTCGAGTACGAGATCTGCGATCAGTCGATTCTCATCGTGCGTCAGCCCGACGCGTCGATCAAGGCGTTCTACAACGCGTGTCGCCACCGGGCCACGGAACTGTGCAAGGGATCGGGACGGCTGGCCGGTCGACAGATCGTCTGCCCGTTCCACGGTTGGCGGTGGAACCTCGACGGCAGCAGCTCCTTCGTCTACGGCGCGAAGGGGTTTGCGCCGGAGTGCCTGCGTCCGGAGGACGTCCGGCTCCAGGAGTGCAAGGTCGACACGTGGGGCGCGTGCGCCTGGATCAACATGGACCCGGACGCCCGCCCGTTGCGTGAGGCACTGTCCCCCGGCGCGGCGCTGCTCGACGCGGTCGGTGTCGAGAACATGCGCGTCTGGTGGTGGAAGGAGACCATCGTCAACGCGAACTGGAAGATGGCCCAGGAGGCGTTCCATGAGGGCTACCACGTGATGGCGACGCACCCGCAGCTCACGTTCGGCCTGGGTGACGACTACCCGATCGACAACGTCGAGTACACCGCGTTCGAGAACGGCCATGCCCGCTTCCAGGGCCGGTTCGACCCGTCGGCGGGCGGCGTGTCGCAAGGGCGGGGCGCCGACGCGTTCCTCGAGCGGTCGAGGACGCTGTGGGAAGGCCAGGACGCGATGACGCTCGAACGTGATCTGCACGTCTTCGAGGGGATGAAGAACCGGGTGCCACCGGGTGAGGACTTCCCGACCGCGGCGATCAAGGCGTTGTACGAGTACGCCGCCGGCGCCGGCATCCCGTTGCGCACGACGCCGGAGGCCGCGCGCCTCTGGGGCGGCGAGGTGTTCCTGTTCCCGAACTTCTTCATGCTGCCGATGTTCGGCAATGCGCTCTCGTACCGGATCCGTCCGTACAACGACGACCCCGAATGGTGCCGTTTCGAGGTGTGGTCACTCACGATGTACCCCGAGGGTGAAGATCCGGGCCGGGCGAAGCTGGCGGGGCGCTTCGCCCCCGACGACACCGAGAACTTCGGTCTGATCCCGCGCCAGGACTTCGGCAACATGACGCGTCAACAGCGCGGTGTGCACTCGAGGAGCTACCGCGAGCATCGTCTGGCCACCGAGTGGGAGCGGGCCATCTCCAACATGCACGAGGAGCTCGACCGGTACCTCGGCGCTTGAGCCACCTTGCACGTCCATCATCCAGATCGCCTGCACCTCAGGGGGATTCCATCGTGTCGGATTCGGACTACGCCACCGACGTCGTCGTCGTGGGATCGGGCGGCGGACTGTGCGGTGCGGTGACGGCGGCCGCGAACGGCCTCGAGACGCTGGTGATCGAGAAGCAGCCGCTGCTCGGAGGCTCCACGGCGATGTCGGGCGGCGTCCTGTGGCTGCCGAACAACCCGCTCATGCAGGCCGAGGGCGTTCCCGATTCCCTCGAGGAGGCCCTGGCCTACTTCGACTCCGTCGTGGGCGACGCCGGACCGGCGTCCTCGCCCGCCCGGCGGCTCGCGTACGTCACCGAAGGAGCCGACATGGTCCGCTTCCTCCAGGAGCTCGGCATGCGGTTCGTCCGGTGCGAGGGCTACAGCGACTACTACGCCGGGATGGCCGGCATCCGGGGCGGCAGCGCGCGGGGGCGTTCCATCGAGCCCGCGGTGACCGACGGCAAGGAGCTCGGTCCCTGGTACGACAAGCTGATGCCGGGCATGACCGCCGCGCTCGGGGTCGTCGTGATGACCGTCGAGTCGTCCAAGCTCCAGCTCATCAAGCGGCGGCCGAAGGCGATGCGCATCGCCGCGGCCGTGGCGCTGCGGACGGCCGTCGGCCGGCTCAAGCGCGAGGGCCGGCTCAGCAACGGCGCCGCGCTGATCGCCCAGACCCTGAAGGTCGCCATCGAGAAGGAGGTGTCGGTCTGGACGGACACCGGGCTCGTGGACCTGATCGTCGAGGACGGGCGGGTGGCCGGCGTCGTCGCCACCCGCAACGGGAAGACCGTTCGGATCCGCGCCCGCCACGGCGTGCTCCTGAGCTCGGGCGGGTTCGCGCGGAACCCCGAGATGCGCAAGCGGTACTCGAAACAGCCCAACGAGGGCGCGTGGACCCTCGCCAACCCGGGTGACACCGGCGAGGTCATCGAGGCCGCGATGCGGCTCGGCGCGGCGGTCGATCTCATGGACGACGCGTGGTGGATCCCGGCCTCCGTCCAGCCGGACGGCCGCCCGAGCCTGCACATCGGCGAGCGCAGCAAGCCGGGTTCGATCATCGTCGATCGCCGCGGCCACCGGTACTTCAACGAGGCGATCGCGTACATGGAAGCGGGCCGGCAGATGTACGCCCACAACGAGGACGGCGGGTCCATCCCGAGCTGGCTGGTGATGGACTCCCGCCACCGCAGCCGGTACTTGTTCGCGTTCCGCCCGAACACGCCCGAGGAGTGGCTCACGAGCGGGTACATGAAGCGGGCCGACACGGTGGAGGACCTCGCACGTGTCTGTGGCGTCGACCCTGCCGGCCTCGCGGCCACGGTGGAGCGCTTCAACACCTTCGCCCGCCAGGGTGTGGATCCCGATTTCCACCGGGGCGAAGGCGCGCACGAGCAGTACCAAGGCGATTACGGCAACAAGCCGAACCCGTCGCTCGCGCCGATCGAGAAGCCGCCGTTCTACGCCGTCGAGCTCTACCCGGGCGACGTGGGGACGAGCGGTGGTCTGCTCTGCGACGAGTTCGCCCGCGTGCTCGACGCGAACCACCAACCGATCCCCGGCCTGTACGCGGCCGGCAACTGCACGGCGTCGGTGATGGGCCGCACGTATCCGGGTGCGGGAGCGAGCATTGCCGCCAGTTTCGTGTTCTCCTACATCGGCATGAAGCACGCCGCGCTGGTCGCGTCCGGCGCCCGAGCCGCTCCTCGACCGTGAGGAATCAGCCCGCGTGCGGCACTGGTTCTCACCGGGCTCGCGGTACTGCTCGATCGAAACCGATCCGCAACCGAGCATTCCAAAGTCATCAAGACCTTGATATCATGCGGGCCGTGGATTCCCGCACGCGGTTCCGACTGGCCGACCTCCCCATGGCGAAGGACCGCACCCCCGGATGGCGAACCGTCGCCGGTGCCGGCGAGGTGTTCCAGGCTTCGGACGGCACGTGGGTGCTGAGCAGCGCCGAAGCCGTGCGCTTCGCCCATCGTCATCCCGACATCTTCTCGTCGGCCGCGGCGTTCAGTGGCGCCGGTATTCCGATACCGCTCATCCCCGTTGCGGTCGACCCGCCCGACCACCTCAAGTACCGGCGTGTCCTCGATCCGATGTTCGCGCCCCGGGTCATCAACTCCATCGAGGACGACCTGCGGGCTCAGATCCGCGATCTCGTCGCGGGGTTCGCGACCCGCGGTGAGTGCGATGCCGTCGGCGAGCTCGCCAAGCTGTACCCGACGCAGGTGTTCCTCACCCTGTTCGGGCTCCCGCTCGCCGATCGCGACCAGCTGATCGAGTGGGTCGAGACGATCAACGAGAACTCGAGCACCGGAACCGCCGAGCCGAAGCCCGTTGTCGTGGAGGCCGCGATGGCGATGTTCGGCTATATCCAGCGCTGCATCGACGAGAAGCGGCGGAATCTGGGCGACGACACGCTCAGCCGCCTGCTCGCGCTCGAGGGCGACGACGCCTGGTCCGATGACGAGCTGCTCGGCTTCGCCTGGCTGATCACGCTGGCCGGTCTCGACACCGTCACGGGCGCGATCGGGTTCACGATGCTGTACCTCGCCCGGGACGCCGACCTGCGCCGGCAACTCGTGGCGGACCCGGCGTTGGTCGGGCCGGCGATCGAGGAGGTGTTGCGCATCGAGCCACCCGCCATCACGACGCCGCGTGTGACGATGCAGGATGTCGACGTGTGCGGCGTGCGCATCCCGGCGGGCTCGCCGGTCATGCTGTGCCTTGCGACCGCCAACCGTGATGCCGAACGGTTCGAGCACCCCGAAGACGTCGACATCCACCAGGCCGACCGCGGCCACGTGACCTTCGGCGGCGGTATCCACCGCTGCCTCGGGTCGCACCTGGCCCGGCGCGAGATTCGACTCGTCGTCGAGGAGTTCCACAAGCAGATCCCGGAGTACGAGGTGGCGGCCGGGTTCGAGCCCGAGGTGGTGTGGCCGTCGGCAACGTTGCACCTCGCCTCCCTCCCGCTCGTGTTCCCCGTGTCGGGTGCGGTGTCGTGATGCGGGTGGTGATCGACGACGAACGCTGCACGGGCAACGGCCGCTGCTACGCGGTTGCCCCCGAGCTCTTCACCGACGACGATCGCGGCTACGGCCAGGTGATCGGCGACGGCTCGATCGATGACCACCGGCTCGATCTCGCGCGCCGCGCCGCCCTCGCCTGCCCGGACCAGGCCGTCACCGTCGAGGACCGCTAGTTCGGCACTCGTTGTTGTCGTTCGGCAACGCGTCGAGATGTCGGCGCAACCGTCGAGAGGAGCCGCGTGATGCGAATCGGTTTGATGGTCGGCCCGGAGCGAGGGCGCTCGGCCTCGGTGACATTCTCGCGGCCTCGTTGTTCGGCGCTCTGACGCGGGAGACGGCCTGATGTCCGTGCTCGCCACCGAGCAGCTCGGCGCCGTCGGAGCGGCGGTCCTGGGCGTGGACCGTGACCGAGTGCTCGCCGACGACACGTTGCCGGGGCTGTGTCTCGAAGCGCTCGAGGCGAACGGCGTGCTGTTGTTCCGAGACCTACATCTGGACGACGACACGCAGGTGGCGTTCTGTCGGAAGCTCGGTGAGGTCGAGACCTTCCCCGCCCACCCTGTGCCGGAGATCTTCCGGGTCACCCTCGACCCCGACAAGAACCCCGTCGCCGACTACTTGCTCGGCACCGTCGAGTGGCACATCGACGGTTGTGTGGACGAGATCCCGACGAAGGCGACGGTGCTCAGCGCCCATGCCGTCGCCGAATCGGGCGGCGACACCGAGTTCGCGAGCACCTACGCCGCGTACGATGAGCTCGGCGACGACGAGAAGGAAACGTATGAGCGCCTACGCGTGGTCCATACGCTCGAGGCGTCCCAGAGTCTCGTGTATCGCGACCCGTCGGCCGAGCAGCTCGCGGCGTGGCGGCGGCGCGCCGCGAAGGAGCAGCCGCTCGTTTGGCGCCACCGATCGGGTCGGCGGTCGCTCGTCCTCGGCGCGACGGCGTCGCACGTCGTCGGCATGGATCCCGACGTGGGCCGGGACCTGCTCGCCGATCTCCTCGCGAGGTCGACTGCACCCGACCGCGTCTACCGCCACGAGTGGGCGCTGGGCGACACGGTCATCTGGGACAACCGCGGCGTGATCCACCGTGTCCGTCCGTATGACCGGTCCTCGCGTCGCGACATGCACCGTACGACTCTGCTCGGCGACGAGCCGATCCAGTGAGGACGTACACGTGTCTCGCAACGACAGGCAACAGCTTCGGTCTCGAGCTCGACCCGGAACCACAGACGACCGCGACAACCGCGTTGGCGGAATCAGAGGAGCAGGCAATGGCTCGTCATCCCAAACCGCGTGAAGGTAGTTGGACGGCGCACTACCCCGAGCTCGGCACTGAACCCATCTCGTACGAGGATTCGATCTCGCCGGAGTTCTACGAGCTCGAGCGGGAGGCGATCTTCAAGCGTGCATGGCTGAACGTC